>Ga0080064_1001288_pt1 | contig 52361 bp, 47 predicted proteins | sample Subgrocontami54m_FD_69260 | JGI IMG/M metagenome (GOLD analysis project Ga0080064, IMG submission 69260) | Subsurface groundwater microbial communities from S. Glens Falls, New York, USA - GMW46 contaminated, 5.4 m (SPADES assembly) (version 2) ...
CGATACTTTGTAAACGCATAAACACACCACTCGCCGGAAGGCGCGAGATTGAATTCATGGTAGCCGGGCTCACCCTTGACGGCGATGAAACACTCGCAGCACGTGTGTTGCCAGAGCCCATGCGCGATGCGCGACGGCCGTGGTGGCGGCAAGCGCAGCCGTGCGAGATCGCCCTCGATCGAATAGGTGATCGCCAGCGTGCCGCGTGGCTCTCTGCATACGCGCGCACCGACGTTGCGCACCGCCCCGCTGCGGCTCTCAGGATGGCGCATGAGTGTTACCGAGTGAATGGCCGGGGAGGGCATCGCCGCAAAGTCTATCATTTCACCCGCTACGCCGAGGGCGTGACAGGATGCCGCCTCCGCCCATCAGGATTGCGCTGATCCAGAACACCGGTGGCAATCCGAATGCCGTCGCGACGAATCCAAACACGGTTGGGGCACTCACGCGCAGGGCGTTATTCACGCTCTGCCGCAGCCCGAGTGTCTCGCCCGAACGGCCCTCTGCGCAGCGGCTGAAGATCAGCATCGTCGTAATCGGCTGGCCGCAGCCCATCCCGAGCCCGAACACGAACGAAACCACAGCCAGCACCATTGCGCTCTCGAAGAATGGCACCAGGCCGAAACCCATCGCCGCGAGATAAAACGAAACGCCGAGCACGCTTTCTTCGCCGTGCCGCGCCACGAGCCAGGGCAGAAACACGCGCACCACCAGCGACGCCGCGGCAAACGTCGCGAGCAGCCCGCCGATTGCAAACGCCGAGAGGCCGATGCCGTGGCCATAGACGGGGATGTAGAACTGATACAGGTCCTGACCCACCTGCACCAGACTGCTCGTCACGAGTATCCGCAGCATCGCTGGATCCGCCAGCGTATCGCGGATGCTTCCCGCGGATTTGGCGTGGCGACCGCCGCCCGGCAGCATCCCACCCCACGCGACAAGCACCACGCCGGCTGCCACAGACAGAGTCACCAAATACAAGCACGCCACCGCGTAGCCCGAGATATCGATCGCGATCCCCGCCAGCAGCGGCCCGGCGAAAAGAGTGAATGAGCCCACCAGGCTTGCGTTGCTGAAGTTCCGCGCACGCTCGTACGGTTTACTGAGGAGGCCGACCAGGTTCGGCAGCAACACGTTGTACAGGGTAAACGCTAGGCCCATCAGCGTCGCAGCCGCATAAAGCGCCGCCAGCTCTCGCACGAAATACGGGATCAACATGGCGCCGCCCGCGCAGACAGTCCCCAGCAGGAGCAACCAGCGCGAACCCACACGATCCGAGTATCGGCCGACCGGCCACGAGAACAGCAATGGGAACACGTAAAGCGACCCCACCAGAATTCCTACAGCCGAGGCCGAGGCGCCGAGGTCGAGCGCATAGAGCGAAAGCGCGACGCGAGCGGAGCTGATGGTGCTGAAACCGAACAGCATCAGTGCGAAGGTGAGATAGAGCGGAGTTCGCGCTGCGGGCACGTCTGCGTTTAAAATGCTTGTATCATTGATGGCCGGCGGCATTATGGCAGGTTATCATTGAGCTGCCTTCATCCAAGGGGAAAAACACATGAGCATCAAAGGCAAAGGTTACATCGTGGGCGCTTACGAGCATCCGCTGCGAAAAGCGCCCGACAAATCCGTGGCGCAGTTGCACGCCGAGTGCGCGAAGGGCGCGATCGAAGACGCGGGACTCACCAAGAATGATATCGACGGCTACTTCTGCGCCGGCGACGCGCCGGGGGCCAACGTCTGGAGCATGGCCAATTACATGAACCTCAAGCTCAGCCACGTCGACTCGACCGACATGGGCGGCTGCTCGTATCTGGTGCACGTCGCGCATGCCGCGGAAGCGATTGCGGCCGGGAAATGCAACGTGGCGCTGATCACGCTGACCGGACGCCCCAACTCGGAAGGCAGCTCCGGCACGCAAGTGCGGGACCGCGGCGTAAACTTGCCTGATGTCCCCTTTGAGATGCCGTACAGCCCGGTGACGGTGAATCTCTATGCGATGGTGGCGATGCGCCACATGTACGAGTACGGCACGACCAGCGAACAACTCGCCTGGGTCAAGGTCGCGGCTTCGCACCACGCCCAGCACAACCCCAGGGCCATGCTGCGCAATGTGGTGACCGTCGAGGAAGTCGTCAACTCGCCGATGATTTCCGACCCGCTGCACCGTCTCGACTGCTGCGTCGTGAGCGACGGCGGCGGCGCGGTGATCGTGGCCAAGCCAGAAATAGCAAAAAGCCTCAAACGGCCGCTCGTGAAAATCACCGGCGCGGGCGAAACGACGAAGGGCCAGATGGGCGGCAAAGTCGACCTGAGCTACTCGGGCGCCGTGTGGACCGGTCCGCGGGCTTTCGAGGAAGCGGGCGTCAAACCGGCCGATATCAAATATGCGTCGATCTACGACAGCTTCACGATCACGGTCGTGATGCAGCTCGAAGACCTCGGCTTCTGCAAGAAAGGTGAAGGCGGAAAATTCGTCGCCAACGGCAACCTCATCTCCGGCACCGGCAAGCTGCCGTTCAACACCGACGGCGGCGGACTTTGCAACAACCACCCCGCCAACCGCGGCGGCATGACCAAAATCATCGAAGCCGTGCGGCAATTGCGCGGCGAGGCGCATCCCGCGGTACAGGTGAAGAATTGCAACCTTGCGCTGGCGCACGGCACCGGCGGCGCGCTCGGGCACCGGCACGGCAGCGCCACATTGATCATGGAAAGGGAGTAAAGCGATGGCCACCCCATATCAGGAACGAAAACTCCGCGACCCGGCGATGAATCCCGGGGACCAGCCGTACTTCGACGCCGCTGCCGAAGGCAAGCTCATGCTCAAGAAATGCAGCGCTTGCGGCGAGTACCACCACTATCCGCGCAGCCTCTGCCCGTTTTGCTTCAGCGACAAGGTTGAGTGGGTGCAGGCCAAAGGCACGGGCGAAATCTATACCTACAGCGTTACGCGCCGCGGCGGGCCCGTGCCCTATTGCATCGCCTACATCACTCTGGACGAAGGCGTGAAGATGATGACGAACATCGTCGATTGCGATCTCGATACGGTCCGCATTGGACAGAAGGTGAAGGTCGTCTTCAGGAAGACCGAAGGCGGCGCGTCAGTGCCGATGTTCGCACCGGCATCCTGAAGCGTTTGAATGTCGCTTCCCCCCCAAATCCGCGGCCGTTTGCGGATTCCGGTGTTCGGCGCGCCGATGTTTCTCGTCTCCGGTCCCGAACTGGTGATCGAGCAATGCAAGGCGGGCGTGATCGGCTCGTTCCCCACGCTCAATGCGCGTCCCCAGGAGGAGCTCGATAAATGGCTCACGCGCATCGAGACCGAGCTGGCGCAATACCAACGCGAGCATCCCGGTAAAAAGGTTGCGCCGTACGCGGTCAACCTGATCGTGAACAAGGCGAACCAGCGGCTCGACGCCGACCTCGAGGTTGTCCTCAAGCACCAAGCGCCCATCGTCATCACGTCGCTCTCCGCGCCTACGGGGCTGGTGCCGCGCGTGCACGAGTACGGCGGCATCGTGTTTCACGATGTCATCAAGGTACGCCACGCGGAAAAAGCGCTGGAGGCGGGCGGCGATGGTCTGATCGCGGGATGCGGGGGGGAGGTCATTGAGCACATGGTTTGTCCTTTAGATAAAGCGTCAGCCACCTATTTGATCGGGTCGGGGCGGGTCAAAGATATCGCCGCGGCGGTCAGTACTTTGAAAATTGATACGGTCGTGTTCAGTTATGACCTAAGGGGCAGCCAGCAGCGCAACCTTGAAGAGGAGATCAAAACAAAAACGATCGACCGCACGCAGCTTATCCTGGATATTTTCGCCCGACACGCCACCAGTAAAGAAGGGAAGATGCAAGTGGAATTGGCGCAGTTGGAATATCTTTTGCCGCGGTTGGTCGGTCACGGCATTGAGCTTTCGCGTCTGGGCGGTGGCATCGGGACCCTGGGGCCCGGCGAAACCAAGCTCGAAATGGACCGCCGGCGCATTGGAGAGCGCATCACCCGTTTGCGCCACGACCTCAAGGAAGTAACGAGCCAGCGCGCGCTCAAACGCAAACAGCGTAAAGATAATGGCGTCCCCACTATCGCGCTTGTCGGCTACACCAATGCCGGCAAGTCCACCCTGATGAATACCCTGACGCAGGCCAATCAAGTGACGCGTGAAACTCTTTTTACCACGCTTGATTCGCTGGCGCGCCAGTTCCTTTTGCCGAATCATCAGAAGATCATCGTCTCCGATACGGTCGGATTCATGCATGAGTTACCTCATCATTTGATCGAGGCGTTTAAGGCAACGCTGGAGGAAGTCCGGGAGGCGGATCTTTTGCTGCACGTTCTTGACGTGAGCCATCCGCATTTCCATCATCTGCGCGAGGCGGTCGAGGTCGTTTTAAAAGAATTGGAAGTTTCCGAAAAGCCGATGATCATTGTGTTCAACAAGATCGACCGGCTTGAAAATCGGGAAGGGCTTAACCAGTTCCAGGGCGGCCAGGACCATACCGTGTGCATTTCGGCCAAAACGGGAGAGAATGTTCCGCTTTTGATCGAAAAAATAAGTGGAATGCTTTCTTCCCTGGTCGAGGAGATCAACGTGGATATCCCGATCAACCGGATGGACCTGGTGAATCTCGCGCATGAAGAAGGGCAGGTGTATTCCGTGAAATATTACGCGGATACGGTCAATATCCGCGCCCTGGTACCCACCCAGGTCGCCGGGAAATTCTATAAGTACGATGTTCATTTACCCAAGGAAGAATAAAAATGGTGTGGATCATTATCATAATCGTTGTTCTGCTGGCCGGAATTATCCTGCTCAACAGTAATATTTTGTTTCATAGGCAGACACGGGGACAATTTTTGCAGTCGCTGGAGAAACTTCTGGAAGGGAAGCTGCGGCCTGTTGACGGTCAACCGGAGAATTTTCAGATCGATTTCTTTTTTGACGGGCAGGCGTTCATTTATGAAGATGTGATCGACCGTGGATTCAAGGAAGAGGCCCGCAAAGGTTGCCTGAAGACCATCATTCATAAGGATTTTAGCCTGTATTTTACGGAGAAGCCGCGCTCCACGACCATCAAGACCGATGTTTTGATCGTTTCGAATATCCCCGATGAACCGATCCGCCCGGATACCAGGGTTGTGCTTCCGCCATCATTAAAAGGGTTGGATGTCCAGACGAATAATATTCGCCTGGCCAATAAACTTTTGGCCAATGCCAAGATCGTTGAGATCCTGCTGGAATTTCGCAGCGTTGACTCCCGGGGCTATCCATCGATGAGCTGGAAAATTGTCGATGGCGTGATGATCCTGGAATTCCATCCCGCTGCAGGAAAAACTCCCAGCTATCATGACCTGGTCGGTCGTATTTCTTCCATTGAAGATTATCTGGAAGAGCTCGCGAAGATCGTCAGGTTTTTTAAAGAGATCTCGTCCCGTTAAGCCTTCCGGTTTCGTCATGCCCATCAAAATTTTCTGTTGACAAGATTTGTTTTTTTGTTAGAATTCATTTTAGCATTCTTCATGCCAGAGTGCTAAATGAGGTTAAAGCTTCGATGACACCACGCAAAACAGACTTGCAAGACAGAAAAGAGCAGATCTTGGCCATCACGGTGGACCGGTACATCAAAACCGTTTCGCCGGTGAGTTCTTCCTGCATTGTCCAGGAGTACGGACTGGATCTAAGTTCGGCAACGATCCGTAACGTCCTGGCGGAATTGGAGGAGGAAGGATATCTGACACACCCGCATACCTCGGCCGGTCGCGTTCCCACGCAAAAAGGCTATCGTTATTACGTGGATCATCTCATGCAGGAGATCCAGCTCCTGGAGGCCGAAAAAGCGCGTATCCGCGCTGAATACAAACGGGAATCGGCTGAATTGGACAAACTTCTGGAGAAGACTTCCCGGGTGTTGTCCGAAACAACGCATTGCACAAGCCTTGTTTCCGTGGATGGATGGGGGAACCGGATCTTTTGCCAGGGAACGAGCTTTGTTGTTGAATATCCGGATTACCAGGACATCAGCAAGATCCGGGGCATTCTCGCCGCTTTGGATGAGAAGGAGCGTTTGTTGCAGCTCATCAACAAGAAATTGGAAGAAAGAACAACGATATTCATCGGGAAAGAACTTGAATGCGAAGATATCGATACGTGCTCTTTGGTCGTTGCCCGCTACCAAGTCAAACATGGTCCCAGCGGCCGCATCGCCATCCTGGGCCCCACCTGGATGGATTACAAACGGGTCGTTTCTACCCTGGATTATTTTTCGGATCTCATTGAAGAGATCCTCTGATATCCTTTAAGGGGTTATTTTTATGCACGAGAAACATAAAAAACAGGATGAACTGTCGGGTCAAGATGTCCTTAAGGACAAAGATGCCGAATATCAGAAGCTGGCGGAAGAAGCAGCCAAGTACAAGGATCAGTATATCCGGCTTTACGCCGAATTCGAGAACGCGCGCAAACGTATGGAGCGCGAGCGGCAGGAATTCGTCAAATACGCCAATGAAGGATTGATCGCGGAATTTTTAAGTATCCTTGATAATCTGGAACGCTCGGTGGAAGCGGCCCAGGCCAAACATGAAGATTATGAAGCGTTTTTAAAAGGTGTTGAGATGATTATGGCGCAGATCCACGAAATGCTCAAGAGAAATGACGTCAGGCCCATCGAGGCCAAGGGGCTCATGTTCGATCCTCATCGCCATGAAGTTCTGATGCAGGAAGAAACGGATGGTCATGAAGAAGGAACGGTGATTGAAGAATTTCAGAAGGGATATACCCTGGGCGAGAGGGTGATCCGGACAAGTAAGGTGAAAGTGGCACAAAAGAAAACAGGGTACGGGAACAAATAAATATTAATATTGTAGGGGCACAAAATTTTGTGCCCCTACAGGATTTTTAATAATTCCAGGGGAGGTTTAAAATGGCAAAAGCAATTGGTATTGATCTGGGAACATCGAATTCCGCCGCGGCGGTCATGGAAGGCGGACGTCCGACCATCATTCCTTCCGCGGAAGGCGCGGGGGTCGCTTCGGGCAAAGCATTTCCGTCGTTTGTGGCCTTCACTAAAGACGGGCAGCGTTTAGTCGGTGAACCGGCCCGCCGTCAGGCCCCGATGAATTCGGAGGGGACCATTTACGCGGCCAAACGCAAGATGGGGACGGATTTTAAGTACAAAGTTGCCGGCAAAGAATTCACCCCGCAACAGATCAGTTCGTTTATCCTGCAAAAGATCAAGGCGGACGCTGAAAAATTCCTTGGCGACAAGGTCGAAGAAGTGGTCATTACGGTTCCGGCGTATTTTAACGATAATCAGCGCCAGGCGACCAAAGATGCCGGCGAGATCGCCGGACTAAAGGTCATGCGCATTATCAACGAACCGACGGCCGCGTGTCTGGCTTATGGTTTGGATAAAGCGGGCAAAGAGCAGAAGATCATGGTCTTCGATTTTGGCGGTGGGACGCTCGACGTTACCATCCTGGAAATGGGCTGGGACGCAGAGCACAAGGCCGGCACATTTGAGGTCCTCTCCACCAACGGCGACACCCAGCTCGGCGGTACGGACATGGACAATCTGCTCATCAGCCATATCTGCGAACAATTCAAAAAAGAAAGCGGGATCGATCTTAAAAACGACAAGATGGCGTTTCAGCGCTTGCGCGAAGCGGCGGAAAAAGCCAAGGTCGAGCTTTCCAGTACGGTTTCAACGGATATTAATCTCCCCTTTATTACGGCCGATTCCAGCGGGCCGAAACATTTAACTTTAACAATCGACCGCGCCAAGCTGGAAAGCTTGGTGAGTCCTTTGATCGACCGTTGTCGGGGACCGATCAGGCAGGCGATCAAAGACGCTTCGGCTAAACCGGGTTGCGAGAATATCAAGATCGACCGCGTCATTTTGGTCGGCGGCCCGACGCGCATGCCGATCGTGCAGCAATTTGTCGAAAAAGAAGTCGGCCAGAAGATCGAGCGCGGCATTGATCCGATGGAATGCGTGGCGCTGGGCGCCGCCATTCAGGCCGGGATCATCAAAGGCGAGGCCAAAGAGGTTTTGTTGCTCGACGTCACGCCGCTCACGCTGGGCATCGAAACGCTGGGCGGGGTCTTTACCAAATTGATCGAGCGCAACACCACGATCCCCGTGCGCAAGAGCCAGGTTTTTTCAACAGCCGAGAACAATCAGCCCGCGGTGACCATCCGTGTTCTGCAGGGCGAACGTCCCATGGCCACCGACAATACGGAACTGGGACGTTTTGACCTCGTTGGAATTCCGCCGGCCCCGCGCGGTGTCCCGCAAATCGAAGTTTCCTTCGATATCGATACCAACGGGATCGTCCACGTGACGGCCAAGGATAAAGGAACGGGCAAGGAACAATCGATCCAGATCACGGCGTCGACAAAACTTTCCCAGGAAGAGATCGACAAAATGATCAAGGAGGCCGAGAAATACGCCGACCAGGACAAGAAACGCAAAGAAAAGGTCGAACTGATCAACCAGGCCAACGTGATCCTTTATTCCACGGAAAAAGCCGTGGCGGATTACGGCGACAAGGTCTCTGCCACCGAGAAATCCCAGATAGAGCAAGAATTGAACAATCTTAAAGAGGCCATCAAGACCGAGGATGAAGGAAAGATCAGGCAGGCCATGGACACGTTGCAGAAATCCAGTCATAAATTGGCCGAAGAAGTGTATAAGGCCACGGCGGCCCAGCAGGCCGGCGCCGGCGCAGCCAGCGGCCATGGCGACGCCCATCAGCACGGTGGCGCAGCTGATCAGGATACCGCCGGTGGCGGCAAGCCCAAGGGTGATGATGATGTCATCGACGCCGATTTTAAGGCGGAAGATGATAAAAAATAAAGAGGCAAAGAGATAAGAGGCAAGAGGCAGAGAAAAGCTAAAGAAAAGTTTTGTTGTAGATTAATGAATTTTTCTTTGCGTCTTTGTTTCTTGCCTCTCTGCTTCTAAGGTAAAGAATGAAGAAAGACTACTACGAGATATTAGGCGTTTCCAAAACTGCCACTCCACAGGAGATCAAGAAGGCCTACCGTTCGCTTGCTTTGAAATTCCATCCTGACCGCGTACCGGAGGCGGAAAAAAAGGAAGCCGAGCACAAATTCAAGGAGATGTCTGAGGCCTACGGCGTTTTATCTGATCCCCAAAAGCGGGGAATGTATGATCAGCACGGCCATGCCGGCATTGACCAGCAGTATACTTCCGAAGATATTTTCCGCGGGGCGGATTTTAGTGATGTCTTTGAAGGTGTGGACCTCGGGAATATTTTTGGTCAGATCTTCGGTGAAAGCGACTTGGGTGATATTTTTGGCGGCGGTGGCGGCAGAGGACGTCGTTCGCAACGTTCCCGCCGTGGGCGTGACATCGAATATGAAATAGAGGTCACCCTTGAGGAAGCTTACCGGGGTGTTTCTAAAAAGATCACGATTCCCCGGAACGAACACTGCGCGAGCTGTAACGGCTCGGGCGCGAAACCCGGCAGCAAGATGCAGACCTGCAGTCAGTGCGGCGGCCGCGGGCAGGTGGTGATGTCGAGCGGTTTCTTTCGCATGCAGCAGACCTGTTCGGCTTGTGGCGGCCGCGGACAGACGATCACGGAATTTTGTCCCGAATGTCATGGTAAAGGCGCGGTGCGCGTGACGCGCAAGATCGACGTAAATATTCCCGCCGGAGTGGACAACTCGTCGCGCTTGCGCGTGGGTGGCCAAGGTGAGGTCGGAAGCGCCGGCGCGGGCGATCTTTATTTGTATATTCGGGTTCTGCCGCATGATGTTTTTGAACGCGATGCCAACAACATTCACATGCGATTGCCTGTCCATTTTGTGAAGGCTGTCTTGGGCGCGGAAGTCTCTGTTCCCACTCTTAATGGTTCTGTCGCGATGAAGATCCCATCGGGAACACAAAGCGGAAAAGTTTTTCGGCTTAAGGGCAAAGGGATGCCGGATGTGCATGGCGGATCCCAAGGCGATCAGTACGTGCACGTGATGATCCGTGTGCCCGAGAAACTTAATGTTGAACAAAGAAAATTGTTAGAAAAATTTGCGGAAATAAGCGGGGAAGATATCAGTCCCTCGGGTGAATCCATTGGCGAGAAGATCAAAAAGGTATTTAAATGATCGGAGAGAAAAGAAATGCCAACTTATCAATATGAGTGCGCCGCTTGCGGACACGGGTTTGAAGTTCTGCAGTCGATGGTGGACAAAAAGCTCAAGAAATGCCCCAAATGCGGAAAGCTGAAGTTGCACCGCCTGATCGGAGCGGGAAGCGGGATCATTTTCAAAGGCACGGGGTTTTATGAGACGGATTATAAGCGAAAAGACGCGCCTAAGCCGGAATCCTCTCCCAAGCCCGCGGCCAAGACCAATGGTCATAGTTGCGGAGGCGGCGCATGCAGCCACTGAGCGCCATGCCGAATTTAGGCGGGAAATTTCTTAGATTTTGGTTTCCTGTCTTTCTTTATTCTGGTATTATTTTTTATGCTTCTTCACTGCCGGATCTGAAGCCACCCCTGGAAATAAAGAACGTTGACAAGATCATACATGTCTTCGAATATTTTCCTTTCGGGTTCTTATTAGCTAGGGCTTTCCTGCAGCAGTGGCCCGCGGTAAAACTTTGGCAGGTGGTCACCATTTGTTCCTTGTTGTACGGGATCAGCGATGAATATCACCAGAGTTTTGTTCCGGGAAGGGAAGCGGGCGTCATTGATGCCATTGCCGATACGATCGGAGGGTTTTTAGGGGTATGGATATATCTGTTTCGCCAAAAGAGAACCAAGAACAAGCTAAGGGCCAGTTAACCATGTCCAGTATCAAGCCATTTCAGGCGATCCGCTATAACACCGAGAAAATAAAGGACTTTGGGAAGGTGATGTGCCCGCCCTATGATGTCATATCCCAAGACGAGCGCGAGGATTTTGCCGCCCGCAGCCCTTATAATTTTGTTCATGTTATCTTGCCGAAGGACGCACCAGAGGAAGACCGCTACAAGCGGGCCAAAAGGATATTTTCCGAATGGCGCAACAGTTCTATTCTGACCCAGGATGAGAGACCCGCCATCTATTTTTATAAACAGGAATACAAGGCCCTGGGGCAGAAATACAGCCGGCTGGGTTTCATTTCCCTCATGCATTTGAGCGATGGCGAGGAGTCCAAGGTCAAACCGCACGAGAACACGCATGCCCATGCCGTGGAGGACCGGCTCAAACTTTGGCGCAGCCTTAACGCCAATTTAAGTTGTATTTTTGTCTGTTATTCTGACCGGCAGAAGAAAATAGAGAAGATCTTTACGAAAAAGGTGTTGGCACAACAGCCCTTGGTGGACATTGTCGACGATGATGGCGTTGGCCACCGGCTTTGGCGCCTGGATGACGCGACGCTCATCAGCGAGATCAGCGCCTCCATCGGGGACCAGAACTTGTTCATTGCCGACGGACACCACCGTTACCGGGTGGCCCAGGAACTGCGCCGGCAGAAATTGGCGAAAATGACCCAGAAACCGACGGGCGATGAGCCGTTTAATTACGTCATGACCTATTTTACCAATATGGATTCCCGGGACCTGCAGATCTTGCCCATGCACCGCATCATCAAATCATTCCCGCTGGATTTAAACGCCCTGGAAGAATATTTCCGGATCGACCGGGTGCCGAATAAAGACGAACTTTTTATCCCCCTGGCGCGCGCCGGGAAGAACGAACACGCTTTTGGATTGTACACCAGAGGCGGCGTGCGATTATTGCGGTTGCGAAACAAGCTGTTGGTGGATAAATTCATCAAGGAGGGCTCGTCGGATTACAAACATCTGGACGCGACCATCCTGAAATATTTTGTTTTTGACAAAGCGGGCATCAAATCCGAAGATATCATTTACACTAAAGATTTCGATGAAGTGACCAGTATGGTCGACCAGGAACAGGCCGCCGCCGGTTTTATCATGAATCCCGTCCAGATCTCCCAATTGCAGGCCATTGCCCTTAATGGTGAGAAAATGCCACCCAAGACGACCTATTTCTATCCGAAAGTACTGTCTGGTTTAACGGTTTATACCATGGATTAGCGCGCGCCGGTCGACCGCGTGCCCAAATTTAAATTATGGCTTTATTCGGAAGCAAGAAATACACACTTGTCACGGTCAAGAAAAAGGACATCCCCGCCGGGTTGTGGATGAAGTGTCCCGACTGCGAAGCCCCCACCTATAAGAAAGAACTTGAAAATAATTTTTATGTTTGCGTCAAATGCGGTTACCATTTTTCTTTGTCCGCGCGTCAGCGCATTGACATCTTTCTCGATGAAGGGACGTTCCGGGAAATGGATACCAACCTCGTATCGACGGACCCGCTGGGCTTTAAGGGTCCAAAAACATATAAAGAAAAACTGGATAGCGATCAGAAGGCGACCGGACTCAAGGATGCCGTTATCACTGGGACAGGGTCGCTGAAAAAGAAGCCCATCGCGCTGGCCGTAACGGATTCCCAGTTCATTATGGGTTCGATGGGTTCCGTCGTCGGCGAGAGGATCACGCGGTTGGTGGAACACGCCACGGCGAACCGTTTGCCCGTCGTTATCATTTCCGGGTCCGGCGGCGGCGCCCGGATGTATGAGGGGGTATATTCGTTGATGCAGATGGCTAAAACCTGCGCGGCCCTGGCGCGTCACAATAAGGCCGGATTGCTTCATATTTCTTTTCTTACCAATCCCACGATGGCGGGCATCATGGCTTCTTTCGCAGGCATAGGCGATGTCATCATTGCTGAACCCAAGGCCCTGATTGGATTCACCGGCCCCCGGGTCATCGAGCAGACGATCCGCCAAAAGCTGCCGGCAGGGTTCCAGCGCTCCGAATTCCTGCTGGCGCACGGCTTGATCGACATGATCGTCAAGCGTAAAGACAGCCGCGATGTGGTCAGTCAGATCATTGAATACACGCAGGTGAATCATAAATAGCGGTACTCCTTCGCCCTTTGGGCGTCAGGATGATTCCTCGGGTGAGGAATCCTGAATTTGGCCCGAGGAATCAAAATTCCATTGCATTTTCGGCTTTTTTTTTATAGAATGAACACCTTGTTCACCATTGACCTTTAACCATTTTTAGCCATTCACGATACTCAAATGGCCCAGATCAGTGTTCGGGATGTCACCAAGATCTATAAAGGCGGCGTTAAAGCCGTCGACAATGTCAATCTAGGCATTGAGAACAAAGAATTCATGGTTCTCGTGGGGCCTTCCGGCTGCGGAAAATCCACCACGTTACGCATGATCGCGGGCCTAGAAGAGATCAGCAGCGGCAAGATCTGGATCGGCAACCGCCTGGTCAACGATGTCCCTGCCAAAGATCGCGATATCGCGATGGTCTTCCAGAATTACGCCCTATATCCCCACATGAGCGTTTTTGAGAACATGTCCTTCGGGCTAAGACTGCGCAAATACCCTAAACATGAAATTGTCCGCCGCGTCCAGGAGGCCACCGAAATTCTGGGGATCAAGCACTTGTTGGAGCGCCGTCCGCGGCAACTCTCCGGCGGCGAACGCCAGCGCGTGGCTCTGGGCCGCGCCATCGTGCGCAAACCCCAAGCATTTTTATTCGATGAACCTTTAAGTAACCTCGATGCTAAATTGCGCGTTCAGATGCGCACCGAGATCCACAAACTGCGTTTGCGTCTGCAGACGACCTTTGTTTACGTAACCCATGATCAGACCGAGGCCATGACGCTCGGCGATAAGATCGTCGTCATGAAGGACGGAAAAGTGCAGCAGTGCGCGGATCCCATGACCATTTACGACAAGCCGGCCAATAAATTCGTGGCCAGCTTCATCGGTTCGCCGCCTATTAATCTGATGCAGGGGCGCATCATCAAAAAAGACCGAAGGTACTATTTTGAGGAAGGCAAGTTCCAGGTCAAGCTGGTTGAAGATATGTACGGGGTCATGGCCGCTTATGAGGGGAAAGAAGTGATCTTCGGGATCCGGGCCGAAGATATTTATGACAAGCTTTTTGTTTCCGAAGCCTCGCCCGAAAATACTATCCGCGCCGCCTGCGAAGTTGTCGAACCGTTGGGATCGGAAGTCTATTTGTATTTAAATTCGGGGAAAAATACGTTCATCGCACGCGTCGGCGCTCATAACAGACCGGAAGTCAACCGGGACATGGATCTTGTATTCGACATGAGCAAGGTACACTTTTTTGACCGAGAAACCGAAAAAACCATCGTATAATTTCTACTTCTTCCTCGCTACCGCCTTAATCCTCATCCTCGTTGCATTTTTTGTCTTCGCGATCTTTTACGAAACCACGTTTTTTATCTTTCTTGCCACCGGTTTGGCCGCCATCCTGCTTTACCTGTTCCCGATCTATTCAGGTTTAAATAAGAAACAAGCGGAGATCATCCTGCAGAGCCAGAATCTCGAGGAGAAACGTAACCTCATCGAAGCCGAGATCAAGGAAGAAAAACTGTTCATCAGGTCCTTGCGCCAGAAGATCGCCCTTTACGGCGAGCTCAAAGTGCTGACGGAGCGTTTGAGCCAGTGCCTTTCCTTAAATGACACTTCAACGGCCATTTCCGAAGAGGTTAACAAGCTTTTCGGGGAGAAGGACCGGACGATGATCCTTTATCTGTTCCATTCGCAGACCGGAGAACTGGGCATTTCTTCCTCGCATAAAGGTGAAATGCGCGTCAATATCAAATCAAAAAAAGGGGACCTCTTCGACCAGTCGGTGGTGCGCACCATGCAGCCGCTATTGATCGAAGACACCAAGAAGGATTACCGTTTTGATGGGGAAAAGATGGCGGGGGAGGAAACAAGGCCGGTTCGCTCTTTGATGAGCGTTCCTTTGATGGTCGGCAAGAAGGCCCTGGGGATATTGCGCATGGACAATCCGCATGAGAATAATTTCACGACGGAAGACCTGCGGTTCTTGACCACCATTGCGGATCTGGGCGCGGTTGCCATCGAGAACGCGCAATTGTACGAACGTGTTGAGCAATTGGCCATCAAGGACAGCTTGACCGGTCTTTATTTGCGGCGTTATCTGCTCGAACGTGTATCCATCGAGGTCAGCCGGCAGATGCGCCACAAGGGAGAGCTCTCATTTCTTATGCTCGATTTGGATAAGTTCAAGCAATACAATGACAAATTCGGGCACGTGGCCGGAGATATTGTCCTGCGCACGGTGGCCATGGTCGTGGCGGATTTTTTCCGCCAGCCAGGTGACCTCATCTGCCGTTACGGCGGCGAGGAATTTTGCGTCCTGATGCCGGATTGCCCAAAGGTAAAAGCCGTCGCGTTGGCCGAAGAATTGCGTAAAAAAATCGCGGAACAAACTATCGTTTTGCGACGGGAGAAAACCAAGGTAACCGTTTCCATCGGGGTGGCTTCGTTCCCGAAAGACGCGATCAACCCCAAGGAATTGATCCATAAAGCGGATCTGGCCCTTTATCAAGCCAAGGAAAAGGGCCGTAACCAGGTGTGTGTCGCATGACGATCGTGATGCCCTTAACCATTGTGATCTATGTCGCACTGGTCGCGTATTGCGCCCGGAAGGTCGCCAATGCCCTGGAGCTGGAACAGCAGGAAAGGATCCTTGAAGAGAGCACGCGATCGCAGCGGCTGGTCGACCAGAAAGAAGCGCTTTACGTGGAGAGATTGCGCCTGGAGAACGAGGTGCTGGAGATCCTTACGCTTTATGAGATCATGAAAGAGATCACCCAGAGCATCAGCGAAAAGGAGGCCTTCGCGATTTTTCGCAGTAAGTTAAATGATCATGTCCGCTTTACGGATTGTTCGCTCGTGCATCCGCTTTCTGATGAGATCAACGATTATAGGAAATCGACGGATCATTTCCTTTTCGCGCTCCAGGGGAAAACCGAGAAGATCGGCTACCTGGTCATTAAGGGAATGCCCCAGGAATATCATGAAAAATTCACGATCCTTGGCCATCAGTTCGCCCTCGCTTTGCGGCGCATCAAGCTTTATCACGAGATCGAGCGCATCGCGATCACTGACAGTCTGACGGAGTTGCACACGCGCCGTTACGCGACCGAGCGCTTTCAGGAAGAATTGAAGCGTTCGCAGGCGCGCGGCATGAAATTGTCTTTGTTGATGCTTGATGTCGATCATTTCAAGACCTTCAACGATCAGTACGGGCATCTGATGGGCGATCAGATCCTGCGGGAGGTGGGCAGGTTGATCCGGGAAAGCACCCGTGAGATCGATATTGCGGGGCGTTTCGGAGGGGAGGAATTTTGTGTGATCCTGCCGGACACCGACCGCAACGGCGCGCGCTTTGCCGCGGAACGTATCCGTCAGGCGGTCGATGCCAGCGTCATCAAGGCCTACGATGCCCAGGTCAAGATCACGGTAAGCCTCGGTGTGTCCACCTATCCCGAAGACGGGGCCCATATAGAAGAGCTGATCGACAAGGCCGATTGGGCGCTCTATCGTGCCAAGCGTGAGGGAAGAAACCGCATTTGTTCCTTCGGTATTTATGATTGATTCAGCTTGAATCCCGCCAGCTGTTCATGTACAATGACTCCGTTCTAATATTAATATTAAGAGGATCTATATGTCGTTGTGCACCATTGGGGTCGATGTTGGGGGAACAAATATCAAGTTAGGGCTGGTTGCGCCCTCCGGGAAGATCATAGCTAAAACTAATTTATTGACAAAGAGTTATATCCATAACCCTCTCCGGCTGATTGACGCGCTTGTAGCGGCGATCCATGTTCTTATCCGGGAGAACGGCAAAACACGGAAAGATATTGCCGGTATCGGCATAGGTTTGCCTGGTTTGGTCGATGTTTCCCGGGGGAACGTCATTTTTATGCCCAATATCCCGGGATGGAAAAATATTCCGCTACGCCGGATCATCCAAAGCAAGTTGAAGCTGCCGGTTTTCCTGGATAACGACGTGAATCTGGTCGCTTTGGGGGAATGGAAGCTTGGTGCCGGAAAAGGATATAAAAATCTGGTCTGCATTACGCTGGGGACGGGTGTGGGCGGTGGGCTGATCTTCGATGGCGCCCTTTATCGCGGAGAAGGTTTCGTCGCGGGAGAGATTGGTCATATTCCGCTTAATGAACGGGGTCCCGCGTGCAATTGCGGCGGAACAGGGTGTTTCGAACGTTACGTGGGCAATCATACTCTGATGGACAAGGCGGCGAAGGTGTTCGGAAAGAAAAATATTACAATTGAGGACGTGTTCGCTTTGGCCACCCGCGGTAACGCCCGCGCCATCCGGTTTTGGCGGGAGACCGCCACACATATCGGCAACGCCCTGGTGGGGGTCATTAATTTGCTTAATCCGCGGCTGATCGTTATCGGGGGCGGTGTTGCCAATAATTACAAATTCATGGAAAGAACAATTCAGACAGTGATCCGGCAACGGACGATGAAAGTTCAGCGGGACATGGTAAGAATCGTGCGGGCCCGGCTGGGTGATGAAGCCGGCATCCTCGGCGCGCATATTTTAGTAAAGGAATCCATCCTTGGACGTTGATAGGGCATTGCGAAGAACCGGTATCGTGCTGATTTTTTTGGCGGTGAGCCTGCCGGTGCTTGTTTTGGGGTCTGCCGCGGCGCAAGAAGCGCAACCGGTCGTGGCGCAGTCTGACGCGGTTTCTTCCGGTGAAGCTCAACCGGAGGAAGCTAAGCCCGGCGCGGGGCCGACCACCTCCGTTGAGCTCAATGGAGATACCATCGAATATTCGATGGATGGCAATAAAATCACCGCGCAAGGTAACGTTGTGATCCTTTATAAAGATGTCACTCTGACCTGCGATCGGGTGGAGTTCTCCCGGGATAGCAGTACCGCCCATGCCAAGGGGAACGTTCGTCTGATCAAGGGGGGAGACAGTGAGATCTCCGGCGAGGAAATGACGTTTAATTTCGTGACCATGAACGGGGATTTTGCGCCGGCAGCGATCTTTGCCGACCCTTATTACGGCAAAGGAGAACAAGTCACCAAAGTCGACGCGAACCATATTCAGATGAAAAACGGCTATATCACCACCTGCGACCATGACCAGCCGCATTTTTTTATCCGTTCCCGCAAGATCGATATTTATCCCAAGGACAAGCTGGTGGCCCGCAAGGTGTGCCTGAAGGTAGGTGGTGTCCCGTTGCTGTATCTTCCCAAGATGACACAGGACCTAACGGGCAAAAAGCCGCTCGTTACCTTCACGCCCGGTTATGACAAGGATTGGGGGATGTTCGTGCTGACTACCACGCGGTTTGAATTGAATGATAATCTTAAGGGGGTCCTGCATCTTGATGCCCGTGAAAGAAAGGACATCGCTGAAGGTCTTGACATCAGTTATAAGACGCCGCACACGGGCTCCGGTTCGATCAGGACCTATTACATGAACGAACGCAACATCACCGCGAAGCATTTTTATCAGGAACGCCCCACCCCGACCATCGAGCGCGAGCGCTTTAAGGCGGAATGGCGGCACAAATGGGATATTGATAAACAAACCAACGCGATCCTGCAGTACTATAAATTGAGCGACAATACCCTGCTGAAGGAATACTTCGAGCGGGAATTTGATAAAGATTCGTCGCCGGACACCTTTTTTCTTTTGACAAGGAATTTTCGCACCGGGGCGCTTAGTTTTCGTACCGATGCGCGTGTCAATCGATTTGAGGGGGCGGTGGAGCGTTTGCCCGAAGTGCGCTATGATTTGTCGAGCCAGAAACTCGGGGAGACGGGATTATATTTCAGGAATACGACCATCTACACAAACCTGACCAGCAAGCAGCCCTCTCCCACCGAAGTGCGCCTGGAAACCATGCGCGTGGATACCGACAGCGAGCTTGCTTATCCGATGAAAGTCGGGATCTTTGAGATGCGCCCTTTTGTCGGCGGAGAACACACCTACTACAGCAAGACCAAGGATCCGGACGAATATGATACCCTCCGGGGAATATTCCGCACGGGGGCGAGTTTGAGCACAAAATTCTACAAAGTCTTTGACACGGAGGTTGAAAAATGGGGGCTGGATATCCACCGTTTGCGGCACATCATCACGCCCAGCGCTTCCTATCTTTATGACCACGGGCCGACCTTCAGCTCCGAGCAATTAAATTCTTTTGACAGTATCGACACCAGGGCCTTGAGCCATAATCTTAATTTTTCACTGGAGAATAAATTGCAGACAAAAAGAAACGACGAAGTCGTTGAGCTGTTGCGCGCGGTCATCGGGACAGATTTCGCCCTCAAAGAGAACCCCGGCAAGGGGGGATTCAACGTGATCAACACCGACATCGATTTTCGTCCCGTTGACCGGGTCACGTTGTACTTTGATTCGGCCTATGATACGCGGGAAGAGTATCTGACCACGGCAAATTTTGATCTGTACATCAATGGCGGCCAGAAATGGACGGCCGGTATCGGCAAGCGATGGAACCGTGCCGTCGATGACCAGATCACGACCCAATTTACCTATCGCATCAATCCCAAATGGGCCGTGAGGACTTATAACCGTTTTGACGTTCGCAGCGGCTTGCACAAGGAACAGGAATTCACCATAACACGCGATATGCACGAATGGATCATGGATATCAATTTCAACGAAACAAGAAGTGAAGGCAGCGAGATCTGGATCGTCTTTACGCTCAAGGCTTTTCCCGAAATGCTCGTGGACCTGGGAACAAGCTTCAACAAACGCAAGGCCGGATCGCAAAGTTCGGAAGGAGAATAAACGTGAACATAGCTGTTGTCGGATCCGGGTATGTCGGGCTAGTGACCGGGGTTTGTTTGGCGCACATCGGGCATACCGTCATCTGTGTGGATAATAACCACGAGAAGATCAAACGTCTGAAGCTGGGGGAAGTTCCGATCTACGAGCCCGGGCTGGAAGATCTGCTCAAGAAGTATCTCAAGAATAAGCGCCTTTCTTTCACGACCTCCATTGTTGATGCGACGAGGAAATCCACCGCCATTTTCATCGCGGTCGGGACGCCGTCCAAGAAAAATGGCGAGGCGGACTTGACGTATGTTGAAAACGTGGCTGGGGACATCGCGCACGCCATGGATTCCTATAAGCTTATCATCGAGAAATCAACCGTGCCCGCGGATACGGGCCAGCGCATCAAACGGACCATCGCCATGAACCTGCCTAAGAAATTCCGCAAAGGAAATGAAGTAACGCTGGATTTCGATGTGGCTTCCAATCCGGAATTTTTGCGCGAGGGCTCCGCCGTGCACGATTTCATGAATCCGGACCGTGTGGTCATCGGCGTTGAATCGACCAAGGCTGAACGGCTTTTGCGCGAGATGTACGCGCCATTGAAACCCACCATGGTCGTCACCGATATCAATTCGGCGGAATTGATCAAACACGCATCAAATTCGTTTCTGGCCGCCAAGATATCCTTCATCAACGCTATCGCCCAGATCTGCGACCACGTCGGTGCTGATGTCCTGAAGGTCGCTGAAGGTATGGGATTCGACAAGCGCATCGGCCGCAAATTCCTCGATGCCGGCATTGGCTACGGCGGCAGCTGTTTCCCGAAAGATGTCGATGCCTTCATTCGTTTGAGCGAGAAAAGCGGTTATCATTTTAATCTGCTTAAAGAGGTCCGCAACGTCAACGAAGAGCAAAAAGCCCTCTTCGTGCAGCTGATCGAAGATAAATTATGGATCATCAAGGATAAGGTCATTGGAGTCCTGGGGGTCGCTTTTAAGCCGAATACCGACGACATGCGTAACGCCCCTGCCATCGGCATTATCGAGATCTTGCAGCGTGAGGGGGCCAAGGTGAGGGTCTATGACCCGCAGGCCATGCCCAATTCCAGGAAAGTCTTCAAGAATGTGACGTACTGCAATGACCCTTACGCGCTGGCCAAGGGCTGCGATTGTCTCTTGTTGTTGACGGAATGGGATGAATTCAAGAAATTGGATTTCAAGAAAATCAAACGCGTCATGAAACACGCCATCCTTTTTGACGGCCGGAACTTGTATCACGACCAGAACCTCAAAGCGTCCGGTTTTGAATATTACGGCGTCGGCCGGGGGATGCTGGAACGCAAAAGGAGTCGATAACGTGTCAAAGACATTGAAGGCAAGAATTGCATCGAAGAGAGCGCGGATCGCCGTCATCGGACTGGGATACGTGGGGCTGCCTCTGGCGGTTAATTTCGCCAAGAAAGGTTTCCGGGTGCTTGGACTGGACACCGATACCGACCGTGTCCGCAATATCCAAAAGAAGATCAGCTATATCCTGGATGTCCCGCGCCGGGAATTGGCCGCGGTTGTTGCCAGCGGACATCTCTTGGCCGCGACGACCTTTGAAGTCCTGCGAACGGTCGATTGCATCATTATCTGCGTCCCCACGCCCTTGAAGCGCAAATACACGCCGGATATCACCTATATCTTGAGCGCGGTGCGTACCATCTGCAAATATATCAAGAAAGATACTTTGGTCGTCCTGGAGAGCACGACTTATCCGGGCACGACTGAAGAACTCATCAAGCCGGAATTGGAAAAAAGCGGACTGAAATCCGGCAAGGGTTTCTTTCTCGCGTTCTCGCCAGAACGCATCGATCCGGGCAATAAAACGCATGATGTCACCAATATCCCCAAGGTGGTCGGCGGCCTGACGCCCGAAGGCGGGGAATTAACGAAACTTCTTTACGAACAGATCATCAAGCGCGTCCACATGGTTTCCTCATCTAAAGCCGCCGAGATGACCAAGCTGCTGGAGAACACGTTTCGCATCATCAATATCGGCTGGGTCAACGAAGTGGCCATGATGTGCCATAAGATGGGTATCGACGTCTGGGAAGTGATCGACGCGGCCAAGACCAAACCTTTCGGATTCATGCCTTTTTATCCGGGATTAGGCGTCGGTGGCCATTGCATACCTGATGATCCGTTGTACCTCTATTGGAAAGCCAAGCATCATGGCTTCAGCTCGAAATTCATTAAACTCTCGGCGGATATCAATTCCCACATGCCGTATTACGCGGTGGATTCTTTGGCCGGAGTGTTAAAAAAGAAGAAAAAAGATCTTAAGAATTCCCGAATTTTGGTCATGGGCGTGACGTATAAAAAAGACGTCAAAGACTTGCGCAAATCCCCGTCGCTGAAACTCATCGAGATCCTGCAGGACAGAAAATGTCGCGTGGATTATCACGATCCTTTTATCCCGTATTTGCGCATTAATACAATCGACCTGAAGTCCGTGGTGTTAAACAAGCAGAATTTGTCCCGGTATGATTGTGTCGTGATCGCGACCGACCACACCGGCGTCGATTACAGATCTATTTTGAAGTACGCGCGCGCGATCTATGATGTGCGTAATGTTTACAAGGGGACCAAAAGCGATAAAATAACGAAAATCTAGCCGTTAGCGGCGATAAAGTGCCATGAACAAAAAAACAGTTGTTGTCACCGGCGGGGCCGGTTTTTTGGGAAGTCATCTCTGCGACCGTTTTATCGCAGAAGGGGTGAGGGTTTTTTGCGTGGATAATTTGATCACGGGAAATCTTCGCAACATCGAACATCTCACGAAGAACCCGAATTTTTGGTTCATTCGCCACGATATTTCCAAGGAATTCCGCCTTAATGATCCGGTTGATTATGTTTTGCATTTTGCCTCGCCCGCGAGCCCGGTGGATTATTTGAATTTTCCGATACCAACGCTTAAAGTCGGCGCGTTGGGGAGCCACAACGCGCTGGGGTTAGCCAAATTAAAGAAGGCACGCTTTCTGCTGGCTTCGACATCAGAAGTCTATGGTGATCCGCAAGTGCATCCGCAAAAAGAATCTTATTGGGGGCATGTGAACCCCATCGGCCCGCGCGGGGTTTACGATGAGGCCAAACGCTTTGCCGAGGCGATCACCATGGCGTATCACCGTTATCACAAAGTGGACACGCGGATCGTCCGGATTTTCAATACCTACGGCCCGCGTATGCGTATCAACGACGGACGGGTCGTGCCTAACTTTATTCACCAGGCCATGCACAACAAACCTTTGACCGTTTACGGCCGTGGTACGCAAACGCGGTCATTTTGTTATTACTCGGATCTCATCGAAGGGATCCTCCGGCTGTTAAGATCCGATGTCACGACACCGGTTAACATCGGTAACCCGGATGAATTTTCTATCCTCGAATTTGCGAAATTGGTTATCGAGCTTTCGAATACGAAAAGCAAGATCATTTACAAGCCGTTGCCCACGGATGACCCCAAGCAGCGTCGGCCGGACATTGCTTTGGCGAAAAAGAAGTTGGGCTGGACGCCGAAGGTGAAGCTCAAAGAAGGGCTCAAGCAAACTATCGCGTGGTTTCAGGAGCATAAAGCGGATTAAGATATGATGCCGGGAAAATCGACGAGTTTAGTGACGGTCAGTAAGGAAGATCTGGTCAATTTTGAGAAAGAGATCGCGGATATTTTCGCAACGGGCTCTATTCGCGCGCCGGTGCATCTGCGCGCGGGCCGCGAAGAAGCGCTCATTAAAATATTCCAGGAGAACGCCATCGGCCCGGAAGATTTTGTGTTCGGGCATTGGGATTCCCACGAGTTGGCGCTCCTTAAAGGCGTGCCGCGGGTGGAAGTCAAACAGGCCATCATCGATGGCAAAAGCATTTCATTATGTTTTCCCGAACATCATGTGTTTTGCACCTGAATCGTCGGCAGCCTGATGGGAACGGCGACCGGGACCGCTTGGGCGCTCAAGCGCCAGGGTAAAAAGGGAAGGGCGTTTATTTTTTGCGGGGACATGTCCGCCGAGACGGGGATCTTCCACGAAGCGGTCAAATACGCGTTTAATTTCGATCTGCCCGCCACGTTTATCGTTTGCGATAATGGCTTAAGCGTCATGACGGATACCCGCGCGGTGTGGGGTTCCCCGGAGCCGTGGTTTAAAGGAACGAAGTACGAGAAGAAGATCATCTATTTCAAGTACACCAACACCTATCCTCATTCGGGGTTGGGCTGGAAGATCAAATTTTAATCATGAAATATTTTGACGAATTAAAAAGAACGATGGAATGGGTGGCGCAGCAGCCGAAGACTTTATTTGTCGGACAGACGGTCGCCGGCCCGGGAACATTCATGTATTCGACCTTAAAAGATGTGGCACCGGAGAAAGCCCTCGAGATGCCGATCAATGAAAGTTTCCAGATGCAGTTTACTTTAGGGTTAGCGCTGGCCGGGTACGTGCCCATTTCCGTTTATCCACGGCAGAATTTTCTTTTGCTGGCCACCGGCGATATGTCGAACATGATCGACAAGATGCCAGCGATCAGTGGCAATACGGTTTTGCCCCGGATCCTGATCCGGGTCGCGACAGGGCCGGATGCGCCGGTCCATCCCGGGCATCAGCATATCGGTAATTTTGCCGAAGCTTTTCGCAAGATGTTTGCGTGGATCGAGGTCGTTGAGCTTAATGAGCCGGAGGAGATTTTCCCGGCGTATAAACACGCGCTGGAACGCAAAGACGCGCGGGCGACACTTCTTATCGAGCACGGGAATTTTTATAACACGAAGTGAAAACGAGGACGGTGTTCAGTGGCAAGTGATCAGTGTCCAGAAAAAGCACTGACCATTGACCACTGACCACTGACCACTGACCACTGACCACTACAATGAATAAAGATTCGAAGATTTTAGTCGTTGGTCATAACGATATTATCGAAAAATCGTTAACGGATCATTTTGCGGCGAATCATTTCACTCGCGTTTTTTCCTCTTCAGCGATCGCTTTGAACACGGCCATTCAGCCGGCGGTGTATGATTTTTTCGCCGAACACAGGCCGGAATATGTTTTCCTGACCTCGACACGATCCGGTGGCATCGAGGCCAACCAGAAACAGGCGGGGGAATTTATTTATCATAATCTGGAAAGCCAGAACAATGTCGTGTACGCGGCGCGCAAATTCGGCGTCAAGAAGCTGCTTTATTTGGCCAGCTCCTGCGTTTACCCTAAAGAATGCCCGCAGCCGATGAAGGAAGAATATCTTTTGACCAGTGCGCTGGAGAAGACCAGCGAGGCGTACGCGGTCGCCAAAATTGCCGGTATCAAACTTTGTCAGGCCTATCGCCGGCAATACGGTTTAAACGCGATCGTCGCGATCCCCGCCACGATCTATGGCCCCGGTAGCGATACAAATCCGGCAACGGCCCATGTGCTGGGAGCGTTGCTGGGCAAATTCATGGACGCCGTCAAAAATAACAGCCCACAAGTCACTATCTGGGGCACCGGCGCCCCGCGGCGGGAATTCTTGTATGCGGATGATTTTGTGGCCGCGTGTCTTTTCTTGATGGAACGCTATCAGGGTGAGGAGATCATCCATATCGGCTCGGGAAGCGATGTGACCATCAAGGAATTGGCCGAAATGATCCAGCGGGCCTGCGAATATAAGGGAAGGATCATTTTTGACGCGTCGAAGCCCGATGGGGCCATGCGCAAACTTCTCGACAGCAGTCGTCTGACACAGCTGGGCTGGCGGCCCAAGGTTTCACTGGAAGAGGGCATTCGAAAAACGCACGAAATGTATTTGAAGGAGTCAAAGAGATGAATATTTTAGTTACCGGCGGAGCCGGATACCTCGGTTCGGTCATGGTTCCGCAGCTTTTGGCGGCCGGACATAAGGTAACGGTCGTGGATAATTTTATGTACGACCAAACTTCGCTTTTGGATTGCTGTCATTATCCGGGGCTGGCCATCGTCCGCGGCGACGCGCGCGATGAAAAATTGCTGGGTGAGCTCATCAAAAGATCTGACGCCATTTTCCCGTTGGCGTGTTTGACCGGCGCACCTTTGTGCGACAAGAAGCCGCAAGAAGCAAAGGAGATCATTTTGGACGCGTTGAAGCTGATTTTAAAACTGCGCAGCAAAAGCCAAATGATCATTTATCCGACGACGAACAGCGGTTACGGGATAGGCGAAAAGGGGAAGTTTTGCACGGAGGAAACGCCTTTGCGACCGATCTCTTTATATGGCCGGCTCAAAGTCCAGGCCGAAGAAGCAGTGCTTGGCGCTGGAAACGGTGTGACGTTGCGTCTGGCCACGGCCTTTGGCGTATCCCCGCGGATGCGCCTCGATCTATTGGTTAACGATTTTACCTTCCGGGCCGTGAAGGAAGGTTATATCGAGCTTTTTGAACCCCACTTTAAGCGCAATTTCATCCATGTCCGGGATGTCGCGCACGCCTTTTTGCACATGCTCACAAATTTCGATAAGGTCAAGGGCCAGGCGTATAACGTGGGCTTAAGCGACGCCAATTTGAGCAAACTGGAACTGTGTGAGGCGATCAAAAAACACGTCCCCGATTTCAAGTTTACAGAATCCAAAACGGGAAAAGATCCGGACAAGAGGGACTATATCGTCAGCAATGAAAAGATCGAAAAGACAGGATTCCGTCCGCAAGTATCTCTTTCGGCGGGGATCCAGGAATTGATCAAAGGGTTTACCGTTATTAACGCGAACCGTTCCATGACCAGCCACCTGACGAACGTTTAATGCCATGAGCCGATTAGACATTCTTTTTATCCATCCCAACGCCTCCAAAAAGATATATCAGGATCTTAGTAAGGATTTCTCCGCCATCGAACCGCCGATCTGGGCGGGGATGCTCGCCGCGCATTGTCAGAAGAAAGGTTTTAACGTCGACATCCTTGATTGCGAGGCCTGGCACATGGATGAGGCGCAGTCCGTGGCCAAGATCAAGGAAGCGAACCCTAAGGTGAGCTGTTTTGTGGTCTACGGCCAGCAGCCTTCGGCAAGCTCGCAGAACATGGACGGCGCGGTTGCTTTAGCCGAAATGCTCAAAGCGGAGTTTCCGCAAACCAAGATTCTTTTTGTCGGCGGCCATGTCGCGGCACTGTCGCGTGAAGTTTTGGAAAATCATTCCTGCATCGACTTTGTCTGCCAGAATGAAGGGGTGTATACGATTTCTAATTTGTTGAAAACAAATTTGCGCGACAAGCTGGACCAGGTCAATGGCCTCGGTTACCGCGACAACGGCAAAGTCGTTCTTAATCATCCTTCGCCCATTGTGCCCAAACAGGATTTACCGGAGGAGATGCCGGGGGTCGCCTGGGACAAGTTGCCGATGGAGCGCTATCGCACCTCGCTGTGGCATTCGTATTCGAACAATTGCGAGCGCCAGCCATTTGCCGCTCTCTACACGAGCCTGGGATGCCCGATGAAATGTTCGTTTTGCATGATCAATATCATCAACCGCCAGGAGAACGAATATTCCGACGGCAGCGCGGTATTCCGTTATTGGGACCCGAATTTCATCATCCGGGATTTTGACCACTTCGCGAAGCTGGGCATCAAGAATATCAAGATCGCCGACGAGCTTTTTGTGCTCAACCCCACCCATTTCATGAAACTCTGCGAACTGATCATCGCGCGCGGATACAAATTCAACATCTGGTGTTATTCGCGCGTCGACACGGTCAAGGAGCAGTATCTGGAGACGCTTAAAAAAGCGGGCGTCAACTGGCTGGCGCTGGGCATCGAAAGCGGCAACACCCGGGTGCGCAAGGACGTGACCAAAGGACGCTTTGAAGACGTGGATATCCGTTCTGTCGTTAAGAAGATCCGTGAGCACGACATCAACGTGATCGCCAATTATATCTTCGGCCTGCCCGAGGATGATCTGGCCACGATGCAGACAACACTTGATCTGGCCCTCGAGATGAATACGGAAGAGGCGAATTTTTATTCGGCCATGGCTTATCCGGGCAGTCCCTTGTATGGCGAGGCGAAGAAAAAGGGGTGGAAGCTCCCCGACCGTTACGCCGGATTTTCCCAGCATTCCTATTATACGCAGCCGTTGCCCACGAAATATTTGACCGCCGAGCAGGTGCTGGAATTCCGCGACAAGGCCTGGATGAAATATCATACCAGCCCGGCGTTTTTGGCTTTACTGAAAGAAAGGTTTGGACAGATCGCCGTTGACGAAACACTGCGCTCGACCAAGATCAAACTCAAACGCAAGATCCTGGAACAGAAAGTGGCCACCCCATGATCATCAGCCGGACACCGTTTCGTATTTCATTTTTCGGCGGCGGCACGGATTATCCCGCGTGGTTCAACGACCACAAAGGCGCCGTTTTAGCGACGACCATCAACAAGTATTGTTATATCAGCTGCCGGTATCTCCCGCCATTTTTTGAGCACAAGTCCCGGATCATTTATTCCAAAATGGAACACGTTCACAAGGTCAGCGAGATCAACCATCCGGCGGTGCGTGAAGTCCTGAAGTTCATGAAGGTCCGCGAAGGGGTGGAGATCCATCATGATGGGGATCTGCCGGCACGCACGGGCTTGGGTTCCAGTTCCGCGTTTACCGTCGGGTTGCTCAATGCCTTATACGCGATGAAGGGCACGATGCTGACCAAAGAACGCCTGGCCAAGGAAGCCATTTATGTGGAACAGCAGATGTGCCATGAAAACGTCGGCTGCCAGGACCAGACGCTGGCCGCTTATGGCGGGTTTAACTTTATCGAGTTCGGCGGGGATAATCATATGCAGGTCAGGAGCATCACCGTCGCGGCGGATACGCTCAAAAAGCTGCAGGACCATCTGATGCTGTATTTTACCGGATTTTCGCGCAATGCCTCGGAAATCGCCAAACACCAGATCGACAATATTCCTAACAAGCAATTTGAACTCACCACGATGTATGACATGGCCTTCCAGGCGCTGGATATTTTGAACAAAGGGGACCTGGAGAAATTCGGCAAACTGATGTATGAGAGCTGGAAGATAAAGCGAGAACTATCCGCCAAGATCTCAACGTCACATATCGATGCCCTTTATGACACGGCCATACGCGCGGGGGCCATCGGCGGCAAGCTGCTGGGCGCCGGAGGCGGGGGGTTCGTGCTGTTTTTTGTTCCGCCTTCGAAACAAAAAACATTCAAGGAAAAATTCAAGAAATTGCTGCTGGTCCCTTTCAGTTTTGAAAACCTGGGAAGTCAGATCATTTTCTATCAACCCAACGGGAAATAGCCATGTTAAACAAAACGGATGCTGTGATCCTTTGTGGCGGCTTCGGCAAACGTCTGAAGCCGGTTGTGTCCAAGACCTCTAAAGTCATGGCGAATGTCAGCGGCCGGCCGTTTCTGGACATCTTGATCGCGCATCTTAAGAATCAGGGCATCCAGCGCGTCATTTTATGCACCGGGCACAAGGCTGAACAAGTGGAAAATTATTACCGTGAAAATCCCCAAGGTCTGACGTTCGAGTTTTCGAGGGAATCTGATCCTCTGGGCACTGGTGGCGCGCTCAAGAATGCCTGGTATTTTATCGAAAGCGACCCCTTCATGGTTTTTAACGGCGATTCGTTTTGCGCGGTCGATCTCAACGCGCTTCTGGATTTTCACCAGTCCAAGCTCGCCCGCGCGTCGGTGGTGATCTCCCGGGCCCAGGACGTGAGCGCCTTTGGAAATATCTTTCTGGATGATGACGTGAAGATCGTGAAGTTCCAGGAAAAGGACCCTGTCCAGGGCGGACACGGTGTCAACGCGGGGGTATATTGTTTCAATGAGGATGTTTTCCTGTTTATGCCCGATGCAAAAAGGTTCTCGCTGGAACATGATGTTTTCCCGGCGTTGGTGGGTAAAGGGTTTTACGGGTTTTACGCGGACCAGGAATTTTACGACATCGGCACGCCCGAGCGCTATGAAGCGGCCCGGCAAGCGCTGGAAAGGCCACAGCAGTGAAGATCGATACGGCTAAAAGCGCGACGTTATCGGCAAAAGCGAAATATAAAGTTCCTTTCGGTACGGTTTCGGTCACCAAAGATGCGCGCGAACTGATCAATCAGGCGCTCGATTCCAACTGGCTGACCCGCGGGAAATTCGTCCAGGAATTCGAGGAAAAATTCGCCGCGCTTTTTGGCGTTAAATACGCCGTGGCGGTCAGCAGCGGCACCGACGCCGACGCGCTTGCCTGCGCGGTTTTGTACGATCACGGCGCCAAGCGCGGAGATGAGATCATCGTTCCGGCGCTGACCTTTATCGCTACGGGCAACGCCGTGCTGCAGGCAGGATTTACGCCGGTTTTCGTCGACGTCGAACGTGAAACGTTGAATATCGATCCCAAAAGAATCGAAGCGGCGATCACGCCAAGAACCCGCGCGATCATGCCGGTCCATTTGATGGGCAAGCCCGCGGATATGGACGCGATCCTGCGCATCGCTAAAAAGCGCAAATTATATGTCATCGAAGACGCGGCGGAGGCGCACGGCGCGGAATATAAGGGCAAGAAGATCGGCGCGATCGGCGACATGGCGGCCTTTAGTTTGTACGCGGCGCACATTATCACCACCATTGAAGGCGGCATCGTGATCACCAATGACGCGGCCATGGCGGAGGCGTTACGGTCGCTGCGCAATCATGGCATCATTGGGAAATTTGAGTTCCGGCGCATCGGGTTCTCCGCCAAGATGAACGAGCTGGAAGCGGCCGTCGGTTTAGGGAACATCAAGATATTCAGCCAGATCCTGGAGAAACGCCGGCGCAACCTCTTGTATCTTGTCGACAAATTCAAAAGATTCGAAAAGCATTTCATCACGATTAAAGAAGAGCCGCATGAAAGAATCGGCCCGCACGCGTTTTCGATCATCGTCAGAGAAAAGGCGGGATTTACCAAAGACGAATTCGTCAGCTATCTTGATCGTGCCGGTGTAGATTCACGTAACCTTTTTTATTCCATCCCTACACAATGTCCCAGTTACGCCTTCCTGGGCAAAAAACTCGGCGATTTCCCTGAAGCCGAGTATTGTTCCAACAACGGTACGCACATCGGTATTCATCAGGACATTGAGCTCAAAGATCTCGATTATGTGGTGCAGGTAACGGAAGAATTTCTTCGCGCAAAGGGGATCAAACCTTAGACAATGCACATCGCTATTAATTGCCGCTCATTCTCAAAGAAACAATTCACGGGGATCGGGCGCTACGCGTCGAGTCTGGTGGCATCACTTTCCGAGATCGACGCGGCCAACCGGTATTCGCTCTACACGACCAGAGGCTGGCGCGAGATTAAATCAAAGATCACCCGCCGTGACGCGGCGAATTTCTCGGTCAAGTTCGATTGGCTCAAGCGCGGCGCGGCCAAGACGTTAAGATCCGTTGATATTTATCATGCGCCATCACCGGAAGTTCCGCCGGAATTAGATACCCGGCTTATTGTGACCGTGCACGATCTGATCTATAAAACGTATCCGGAAGGGCATACGCTGGAAACCATCGCGCTTTCTGACGCGCAGTTCCAATCTTTTATCCCGCGGGCCGCACGGATCATTTGCAGTTCACGAAGCACACAGAATGACCTTTGCCGGTATTTCCCCGAGGCCAAAGACAAGTCTTGTTATGTTTACCAGGGCGTTGACACGAACAATTTTTATCCCCTGCCGCAGTGGGAGCTCCCTTCCGCCGGAAATATCCTGCGGGAGAAGGGCGTGAAGGGGCCGTTCATTCTTTTTGTCGGTACTATTGAACCCCGCAAGAATCTTCAGGGGTTATTGGAGGCCTTTGCGTGGCTGAAAGAAAGAAGATTTTTTGAGGGCAAGCTTGTCGTGGTCGGCATGGCCGGCTGGAAGGGGGAGGGATTGGCCGGATTGATCGAGCATTTGGGGATCAAGGACGATGTCATCTTTCTGGGGTTCGTTTCTAATGACGAATTGCGGTTTTTTTACAATCTTGCGGAGGTGTTCGTATTCCCGTCGTTCTACGAAGGGTTCGGGTACCCGATCCTGGAGGCCTTCAGCTGCGGGGCGGCGGTGGTGACCTCGGATGTATCGTCGTGCCCGGAGTTAGCCGGCGATGCCGCGCTCACCGTCGATCCTCATGATTCCGGCGCGATCGCGCGCTCCGTCGGCAGGGTCCTCCAGGACACCAATTTTCGAAATAACTTGAAGCACAAAGCCCTCGCGCGGGCGCAAGGGTTCAACAACCAGGAAACGGCGAGAAAAACACTGCGGGTGTATGAAGAAGTATATAAAGGTTAGAAAACGTTGAAAGAGATTTGAAAAGGTTACAAGAGGAAAAATGTTAAAAAAGGTTGCAGGAAAATTAACTTCATGAAACTTTTGCAACATTTTTCAACCCCTTCCAACATATTGCAACTTTTTTTAACCTCAAAATCAGGTTACTATGAAAATCAGCGGTTTTACGATAGTCCGTAACGCGGTCAAATTCAATTATCCGGCGGTCGAATCGATCCGCTCGATCTTGCCGATCTGCGATGAATTCATCGTCAACGTCGGGGAATCCGAGGATGAAACGCTCGATCTGATCCAATCGATCGGCAGCGACAAGATCCGCATCATCGAAAATGAATGGGACATGTCGCAAAAATCTCAAGTCCTTTCGTACCAGACGAACCTGGCGCTTGATGCCTGCCACGGGGACTGGGCATTTTATCTGCAGTCCGATGAGGTGATCCACGAAGACGATCTGGAAAAAATAAAAGAGGCCATGGCGCGGTGTCAGGACGATCCCAGCGTGGATGCGTTGCGATTCCAGTGGCTGCATTTTTATGGCAGTTATTATCGCTACCGTATTGACCAGGGCTGGTATCAGAAGCAGGATAGGATCATCCGTAATAACGGCATGATCGAATCCGTCGGCGACGCCTACGGATTCGCGCGCAAAGACGGCCAAGACCTGCGCCGGCAGAACACGGGCTGTTTTGTCTACCATTACGGTTGGGTACAGCCGCAGGAGGTGATGGCCCAGCGGCGCGTGAACGCTGCCGAGATCGGATTTGTATCCCTGGAAGATGAACCGCCGAAAGAATATTCGTATGGCGATTTAAATCGTTTCCCGGTCTATTTCGGCACGCATCCCAAGGTGATGGAAGAACGGATCGCGGCGCATCCGTTGAGCGCACAAGACAAAAGAAGTATCGACCGTAAATATTGGTGGTTTCCGGCGAAATGGTTTCGGGCGAGATATAAGACGGGGAAGAGAGTGAAAGAGAAGATTGTTTAGTATCTCGTCGTCCGTATTCCGTATTTCGACGGAATACGAGATACGGGATACGGGATACGAAAAATGAGTTCAAACTCAAATTTACATGCAGTGATTCTCGCTGGTGGTTCCGGTACGCGATTCTGGCCGGCAAGCCGGCAAAACTGGCCAAAACAGTTCCTGGAGCTTGTTGGCAAAGAAAGCTTGTTGCGTCAGACGATCCGCCGCGTCGCGCCAAAGGTGCCTGCCTCAAATATCTGGATCGTTGCCAACCGTAGTCATCAAAAAGAGATCAAGCGCCAGGCCACTGGCTTAGGGATCCGCCTGTCGCAGATTTTATGGGAACCTCAAGGAAAAAATACCGCGCCCGCCATCGGCTGGGCCGCGGCACGCATCCACGCGCGCGATCCGCGGGCGGTCATGGCCGTTTTGCCATCGGATCATTTGATTCAAAGCACGTCGCGGTTTCTGAGCGCGCTGGAAAAAGCGGTCAAATTGGCAAGGGCAAATCATCTGGTCACCTTTGGCATTGTTCCAACGCGCCCCGAGACCGGTTATGGATATTTGAAAATCAAAAAGACCGCTGGTATTTTGTGCGTTGAGCGATTTATCGAAAAGCCTGATCTGGCCAAGGCCAAACAATTCACAAGAAGCCGTGCCTACCTTTGGAACAGCGGCATGTTCGTCTGGAAAACGCAAGCGATCCTTGAGGCGTTCCGGAAATATTTGCCGTCGATCTATGCCGCGCGCGGGAATATGTTGAAGGCGTGGTCCAGATTGCCCGCCATTTCCATCGACTACGGTATTCTAGAGAAGGCAAAGAACGTGGCCGCCGTTGCCGCGGATATCGGTTGGTCGGATTTGGGGAGCTGGGAATCGCTGGCGGAGATCTTGCCCAAAGACAAAGCGGGGAACACTATGAAAGGAAACGTCCTTTCCTTGGATTGTCGCAATACTTTCATCTGGGCTAACGCGCGCGTCACTGCCGCCATCGGAATTCAAGACCTGATCATCATCGACACGCCTGACGCGATGCTGGTATGCCCCAAGCGCCGCTCGCAGGATGTCAAAAAATTGGTCGAGACGCTCAAAAAGCAGGGGGCCATCAAAAATGTCTAAGAAGATCCTGATGGTCGAGGATGAAGCGGATATCCGCGAAGCGGTGCAGTCTTCGCTGACATCCCGGGGATATACAGTGATCATAGCTGTAGACGGGGAGGAAGGCCTGCGCAAGGTAAGGTCCGAGAAGCCCGACCTGGTGCTTTTGGACATCGTGATGCCAAAGATCGACGGCTGGCAGGTGTTAAAAGCGATCCGCAGTGATGCGGATATGGTCACGCGCGAATTGCCGGTTGTGATGCTCACCGCGAACCGGGAAACCTCCTCGCTCATCGAATCGCAGTCCCAAAAGGCGACGGATTATCTGATGAAACCCTTCGATATCGAAAAGCTTATGCGCTTTATCCATCGCTACATTTAATGGTCGAACATAACCGCAAGTACACCTTTCGTTTTAAAGACAAACGGATCGTTTTTAACAAGCTCGCTCATGAGTCGGAATTCCATCCTTTTGCGAAGGCCTTGGTCTATGCGCTTTATCACAAAGAGTACCCCACCATCCGCGTTGAGGCCAAGCTCGATGACCGTTTCCAGCCGGATTTAAACGCCTTCAGTTACGACGGGACCATGGTCTTTTGGGCTGAAGTGGGCAATGTGTCGGTCCCCAAGATCGAGAAACTTTTTAAGAAATACCGTCAGGCGCATTTTGTGTTCGTGAAAGAAGAAAAGGACGTCGAGATCTTTCAAAAACATTTAAACCGCATGGCCAAAGATATGCGCAGCCTGCCTTTGGTCGAGATCGTGGTCTATCCGGAACATTTTCACGAGTGGAACGTGAGCGAAGAAGGCGACGTCTTTATCCGCAAGGACGATGTGACCATCATCCCCTGGAATGATCCCAAAAAGAAGGTGAAATATTATTGATAAAAAAGTGATCAGTGGTAAGCTGCCCTTAGAAATCGCATCAGCGATTTCAAGGGTAAAGTCCCGGAAATTTCAAGGAAATTTCTCGGGATAAGTGGTAAACAAAAAGTGGATGATAGTTGTCCGGGCCTTTAGGGAATGAATAATATCGCGAAAATAACCGAAGCAAAATATTCCGAAGAAGAGATACGCGCGTGCGTTGCGATTTTGGACGACTTGGTCAAAAACAGCGTCGAGTTGGCCCATCTGTCCCCGGAGCTGCGCGTTGCCCTTATTACCGCGGCCGGACAGCTTTCGCGGCCACAGCGTGATGAGATCCGTAAGCGCAAACGCGACAGCCGGCGCATCAAACGCCAGCGCGTCGTCAATTACGAGCGGCGCCTGCGCGCCTCGACCGGTATCCGCAGCGCGCGGGAATCAGCGGTCTTTACCGCGCCGTTGCAAATAACCGATGAGGGCGTCCGGGGGAAATTCAAAGAACTTGAATTGGTCTCGCCGCGCGATTGTTATGTCTGTAAACGCCCCTTTACCCTGGTGCACTTTTTTTATGACGCGATGTGTCCGAGCTGCGCGCAGTTCAATTACGCCAAACGTTTTCAAACGACCTCTCTGAAGGGGCGGGTCGCTTTGATCACCGGCTCGCGTTTGAAGATCGGGTATCAGGCGACACTGATGATGCTGCGCGCCGGCGCCCGTGTCATCGCGACCACGCGTTTTCCCATCGATTCGGCGCTGCGTTATTCCCGCGAAGCGGATTTTCCCCAATGGAGCGACCGGCTGCACATTTATGGCCTGGACCTGCGCCACACGCCCAGCATCGAGATCTTTTGCAATTATATCGAGCAGAAATACGACCGGCTGGATATTTTGATCAATAACGCGGCGCAAACGGTGCGCCGTCCGCCGGGCTTTTATGGCCACCTGATGGAAAACGAGACCAAAAGGATCGCGGAGTTGCCCGACGGCGTGCAGCAGCTTTTGCGTCCTTTCGATACGTGCAAAAAAGAATTGATGTCCTACACGCACGCGAATCCGGTCACGGACTTGGTGCCCGCGGTCGCTTGGACCGGGAAAATCCAGGGGATCGGGTTGTCCGCTTCCGCCGCGCTTTCGCAAATCCCTTATTCCTACGATCATGCTTTGCCCGCGGAACAGGTTTTCCCTAAGGGTAAGCTCGATGCTGACCTGCAGCAGGTGGACTTGCGGGAAATGAACACCTGGCGTTTACGGTTGGGTGAAGTCCCGACGGCTGAACTTTTGGAATTACAGCTCGTTAACGCGATCGCGCCTTTTGTTCTGTGCAATCGCTTGTCAACGATGATGAAACGCGATAACACGGGGCAGAAACATATCGTCAATGTCTCGGCGATGGAAGGGAAATTTCTGCGTTACGTCAAGACCGACCGCCATCCGCATACCAATATGGCTAAGGCGGCGCTGAATATGTTGACCCACACCTCGGCGAGCGACCTGGTCAAATCCGGCATTTTTATGAATTCGGTCGATACCGGCTGGGTCACGGACGAAGACCCCTTCGCGCTTTCCCAACGCAAACAACAGGTGCATGATTTTCAGCCTCCCCTGGATATCGTCGACGGCGCCGCGCGGGTATGCGACCCGTTTTTTGATGGCATTCTTACCGGGAAACACTGGTGTGGTAAATTCCTTAAGGATTATTTTCCCATCGATTGGTGAGGGTAATGAATTTCGAAAAAGTCTTAACATTCCTGCTGGAAAATTTCCAGAAATACGGCATACGTTACGCCCTGATGGGCGGGTTCGCGCTCCATGCCGCCGGTTACAGCCGGGCGACACAGGACATTGACATCCTTATCCTTAAAATAGATATGCCGAAAGCTAGGAAACTGCTCTTGAGCATCGGTTATGAGGTCTTGCATGAAAGCGAAGATGTCGTCAATTTCAAAAGCGCTCTCAAGGACTTGGGCCAGATCGACTTTCTGCTGGCGCACCGCAGCTACACCAAGAACATGTTGAAAAGAGCGCAAGAATGTGACATACTGAAGGGGCAATTTAAGGTCAAAGTCATCACACCCGAAGACATTATCGGCCTGAAGGTCCAGGCCAGCGCCAATGACCCCAGCCGCAGCGCGCGTGATCTGGCGGATATCGAAGAGCTTTTGAAGCGTCACGCGGGCAAGTTGGATTTAAAGCTTTTACGGGAATATTTTTCTCTTTTTAACCGGCAAGATGAATTGGATGAACTGCTAGGAAGAATCAAAAATGCTTAGCCCCGCAGAAAAACAAGAAATCCTTCAGGATGCCCGAAATGCGAATAGAAGGGATGCCTTCCGGCAAACGCGTGTACAGGAGGCGCTCCCGTCTTTTGACGCCTATTTAAAATTCCTCAACTGTGTTCAACAGACATTCTCCCAAGCGGTATCTTCGGTCTTAATCCAATCCCGTCAGCATTTTAAACTGTAATCGATGTTTAAAACCTTGATCCTTACTTCAAAAGACGTCGCCGGGCTGGTCGATGTCAAAAGCGCCATTGGAGCGGTCGAGGAGGCGTTTTGCGAATACGGCCTTGGCCGCGCGCGGATGCCGCCGAAGATCTATCTCGATCTTCCGGAATTCGCGGGGGATTTTCGCGCCATGCCTTCCTACGTGCGTAAATTTAAACTCTGTACGCTCAAATGGGTCAACGCTCATCCCGATAACGCTGTTTTCGGGTTGCCGGCGGTCATGGCCATTTTGATCGTCAGCGATCCCAAAACCGGTTTTCCTCTGGCGATCATGGACGGGACGCTCGCGACGAGTTTACGCACTGGCGCGGGCGGGGCGGTGGCGGCCAAATATCTGGCGCGAAAAAATTCGAGTGTCGTAGCGCTGGTTGGCTGTGGCGTGCAGGCGCGCGCGCAGCTCGTTGCTTTGCGTGAAATATTTAAGATCAAAGAAATACGCGTGTGGGGTCACCAAAGAGTTTTGGCCACACGATTCATCCGCGCGATGAAAAAATCCGGCGAGGCCATGACCGCCGCTGCGAACATTCAGGAATGTGTGGAGGGGGCGGACATTGTGGTGACAACAACACCGTCGCGCAAGCCGATCGTCCAGTCGTCATGGATCAAAGACGGCACGCACATCAACGCGATCGGCGCCGACGCGCCGGGGAAAGAAGAGCTGGACCCAAAGATCTTAAAACGGGCCAGGGTGGTGGTCGATGATCCGGAGCAAGCCAGCCACAGCGGCGAGATCAATGTGCCTGTTACGAAGGGAATTTTTAAGCCAAAAGATATTTACGCGACTTTGGGCGAAGTCGTTGCCGGAAAGAAAAAGGGAAGGGCCAGCCCAAGCCAGGTGAGCGTCTTTGACTCCACCGGCCTCGCCATCCAGGACACCGCCATTGCCAGCATCATCTATAAAGCGGCGGTGAAAAGGAAACTGGGAAAATGGATGAGGATCATTTAGGATGCGGCGCGATCCCCCGAAAAAAATTTTGATCATCAATACCTTTGGCATCGGCGATGTATTGTTCACCACGCCACTTATCAGCAACCTCAAGGCAGCGTATCCCGACGCCTACATCGGATATCTGTGCAATCGCCGGACGAGCCCTCTTCTGGAGCACAATCCCCAAGTCAACCGGATCTTTATTTACGCGCGCGATGAGCTGAATCTCATTTATAAACGTTCAAAATGGCAATACTGGAAAGTGTTCGGGGCCTTTGTACAGGGCATCAAAGACGAGCATTTCGACATCGTTCTGGACGTTTCCTTGAGCGGGTTTACTGCCTTTTTGACCTGGCGGATCGGTATTCCTTACCGGGTGGGTTTTGATTACAAGCGCCGTGGTTTTTTCCTTAATAAAAAAATCCCGTTTAAAGGCTATGAAGATAAACATGTGGTCGAGTATTATCTGGATCTTTTGCGGGAAATCGGCGTGCCGGTCGCGCACCGGGCTTTGGAATTGTCCGTGGTCAAAGAAGACACGGATTGGGCCTCGGGATTTCTGAAAGAAAATGGTGTTTCCGGAAGGGGTCCGGTCATTGGCCTTGTTCCCGGAGGCGGAGAAAGCTGGGGGAAAGAGGCGGTGTATAAGCGCTGGCCGGCGGAATACTTCGCGAAATTAGCTGACAAATTGATTGAAAAATCCAACGCGCAAATTATACTGATGGGTGGCCCGGCGGAATCACAATTATGCCAGGAGATCGTCAGTAAAATGCGTCATCCCTGCCTTTCGGCGTGCGGGAAGACATCTTTAAGCCAATTCGCGGCGCTAACCCGGCAGTGTTCGCTGATCGTCGCCAACGATGGCGGTTCTTTGCACGTGGCTGTGGCGACCGGAAGCAAGACGGTTTCTATCTTCGGGCCGGTCGACGATGTTGTTTACGGTCCGTATCCTGTTGCCGGGCATACGGTTGTCAAAAAAAATCTGGCCTGTCAGCCGTGTTACCGAAGATTCCGCAGGGCAAAATGCGAGCATATCCGTTGCTTGAATGATCTGGCTGTTGAAGAAGTGTTCAGAAAGGTTGAAGCGGTTTTATGAACGTTCCATTCGTGGATTTTAGTGAACAATATCACGCGATCAAAGACAAGATCGACACCGGCCTCAAAAAGGTCTTCGAGGACGGCAGTTTTATTTTAGGGCCACAGGAGAAGGCGTTTGAGGAAGACTTCGCCCGCTATTGCGACGCCTCATACGCCGTGGGAGTTAATTCCGGGACCGACGCGTTGTATCTGGCCATGCTTGCCCTTGAGATCGGCCCCGGAGATGAGGTCATTGTCCCGACCTTCACGTTCATCGCCACCGCCCTTTGCGTTTCTTATACTGGTGCCAAACCCGTGTTTGTCGATAGCGAGGAACAAACGTACAATATCGATCCCGCGCGCTTTGAAGCAGCCATCACTAAAAAGACCAAAGCGGTCATCCCGGTGCACATTTACGGCCAGCCGGCGAACATCAAAGAGATCAACGCGATCGCGAAAAAGCATAATATTGCCGTTGTTGAGGATGCTTGCCAGGCGCACGGGGCGACATATAACGGCAAAAAAGCCGGCGCGCTGGGGACGATTGCGTGCTTCAGCTTTTATCCCACCAAGAGTTTGGGCGCTTTCGGCGACGGCGGCATGGTCGTCACCGGTAACAAATCATTGTACGAGAAAACGCTCATGTTGCGCGATTACGGCCGCGTGGGGCGCTATGACCATAAGATCAAGGGGCACAATTCGCGCCTTGATACCGTCCAGGCGGTCGTCTTGTCCGCGAAATTGCCGCTGCTGGACCAGTGGAACAAGATGCGTAACGACGTTGCCGCCCATTACGGCAAGCTGCTCAAGAACGCCGATGGCATCGTCACACCGACCATCCAAAAGGACCGCACGCATGTCTTCCAGACCTACGCGGTGCGCGTTCCCAGCCGGGATAAAATTTGCGAAGCAATGAAAGCCAGAGGCATCGGGGTTTTGATCCATTATCCGATCTCTTTGCATATGCAGGAGGCGTACGCGGATCTCGGATACAAAAAGGGAGATTTTCCTGTCGCGGAGAGGATTGCCAAAGAAATTTTGTCGCTGCCGATGTTCCCGCATATGAAAAAAGAACAAATTGAATACGTGTGTGAAAATTTGAAAGGACTAGTCATCAGTCATCAGTCGTCGGTCATCAGCTGAAGACTGAAGACTGAAGACTGACGACTGAAAGCTAAAAATGAGCAAGGTCCCGGTCAGCGTTGTAGTCATCACTAAAAACGAAGAGAAGAATATCGACGAATGTTTAGGCAGCGTGCACGGATGGGCCGATGAGATCATCGTAGTCGATGATGAAAGTTCGGACAAGACAGTCGAACGCGCGCGCCGGTACACCGATAAGGTGTTGCGGCGCAGGATGGACAATGAAGGCATCCACCGCAACTGGGCGCACGCGCAGGCGCGAAATCCCTGGGTGATGATCCTCGATGCCGATGAGCAGGCCACCCCGGAGTTAAAAGAAGAGATTGTGAACTCTTTGGCCGGCACGTCGCACAGCTGTTTTTCGATTCCCCTCAAAACCTATATCGGCAAAACGTGGATCCAGCACTCGGGTTGGTATCCGGCCAGCAAGATCCGGCTTTTTAAAAAGGAATATTTCAAGTATGAAGAAGTTGGTGTTCATCCGCGGGCGATCCTTGCCCCCGGGAAAACTGAAGGACACCTGACCAAAGATATTATTCACAAAGGATATCCGGACATCGAACATTTCCTGGCGAGCGTCAACCGACAGACGACGCTCGAGGCGCAGAAATGGATCGCCACCAACAGAAACATGTCGTTTGGCAGGGCGCTCTGGCGCATGCTCGACCGGTTTCCCCGGCGGTACATTCGTAAAAAGGGATACAAGGATGGGATGTACGGCTTTCTCATCGCCTATTTTGATTCATTCTATCAGCTGATGAGCTATCTGAAATACTTGGAAATGAAAAGGCAGAAGTAGAGATATGAAACTAGTCTTCCTCGATAGAGATGGAGTGATCAACGAGTTTCCGGGCAAGGGAAAATATGTCACGAAACTCAAGGAATTCCATTTTATCCCCGGTTCCTTAGAGGCCCTGCGGACCCTTACTAAGGAGCATTTCACGGTTTTTATCATATCCAATCAGGCCGGTGTCAGTAAAGGCGTCTATACAAAAGAGAAGCTAAGCCACATCACGCGCAATATGCTTGATAAGATCCGACAATCCGGGGGACGGATCAAAAGGGTTTTTTATTGCACGCACCGCTCGGATGAAGGATGCGACTGCCGCAAACCGGAGATCGGTTCCGTGCGCAAGGCTTTTGAGACGATGAACAAGAGCATCCGCGCGGCGCAAAAGGCCTTTTTCGTCGGGGACACGGAATCCGATATCCTCGCCGGGCACAAGGCGGGGTGTAAAACGATCTTTGTCTTATCCGGTCACAAAGACCGGCGGCACATGCGCGCGTGGGCGGTGCGTCCGGATTTTATCGCGCGAAATCTTCTGGAAGCCGTCACTGTCATCAACCGTAACCACGCGAAACCCTCCAAAAAGCTTAGGAAAAAGAAAAAGTCCTGAGCAAGGCCTTATGAAGATCCTCGTCATCCATGCTTCCGCCGGGGCCGGACACCTCAAGGCCGCCCAGGCCATTTATGATGGCTTAAGAAAACACACGACCCACGAAGCTGTCTTTGCCGATTCGCTGGATTACACCAGCCCATTCTTTAAAATGTTTTACCGGCGCAGTTACGTATGGATGGTTTCCCGGGCGCCTTGGCTGTGGGGATTCTTTTTTCAGGTCATTGACCTGCCCTGGGTCCAGCCGCTTTCCCGGATATGCCGCAGGATATTCAATAGTCTTAATGCGCAAGGGTTACACGCTTTTCTTAAAGAAGAGCGTTTTGATTATGTGATTACTACGCATTTTATGGCCAATGAGGTCACCGCGGCCTTAAAGCGAAAAGGAGTGATCGATTCAAAACTGGTCACCGTGGTGACGGATTTTGACGTGCACCGGATATGGTTTAGTCCTGAAACGGACCTTTACGCTGTTGCCTGCGAATGGACAGAGCAAAAACTTTTGCAGTTGGGCGTTGCCCAGGAGAAGATCCGCGTGACCGGGATCCCGGTCGATGAAAAGTTCGCGCGCCCCGCCGGCCGGGAGGAGCTCAAACAAAGATTGGGTCTTAAGGAAAATGTCTTCACCGTCCTTATCGCCACGGGGTCTTTCGGCATCGGTCCGATCGAGGAGATCTTACGTATTCTGGAGCTGGAAGACGGCCTTCAGGCGATGGTTGTCTGCGGGCATAGCCGGCGTCTTTTCGAGCGGTTAAGAGGACGCAATTATCGCGGGGCAAAAATTCTCGGATTGGTCGACAATATGCACGAGCTGATGGCCGCCGCCGATTGCATGGTGACCAAGCCCGGCGGGTTATCGATCGCGGAAGCGCTGGTCAGCCAGTTGCCGATGATCTTTTTTCACCCCATCCCCGGACAGGAGACCAGTAACGTGCGGGTCTTGCGCGAGTACGGTATCGGCAGTATGCCGGCGGATGTTGTGGGCATTGCCGGAGAATTAAGGAAACTGAAATCTTCCCGTGACGCGCATCTGACGGCTGTCAAGCTCACCCAGCGGTTGGCCCGGCCGGCGGCAGTGCGGGATATAATTTCATTGATAAAATAAATTAATCGTATCTAGTATCTCGTATTTCGTATCTCGTTTGTTTGTCCTCGAGATACGAACGACGAGATACGAACGACGAAAATGTCTTTTAAAATAGCCCAGGTTGTCGTCGGCCTTCCGGTGGAAGGCCATTTTGATTATTCAATTCCGGCGGAGCTTGCCGACAAGATGGCTGTCGGACAACGCGTGCGCGTCCTTTTTAACCGGCGGCAACGGCTCGGTATTATCATCGGGTTCAAGGCGAAAAGCCCCTTCAAGCGGTTAAATCCCATTTTATCCTGCCTCGACAGCCTTCCGGTCCTTGATGAAAAAGCATTGGCTTTCACCAAAGAACTGAGCGACTATTACGCGTGCTCCTGGGGCGAGGCTATCGAAACATGGCTGCCGCCGGCGCTGCGCACGATTAGGCCGCTGGAATGGACGCCGTCGCCCGGCGTGGTGCGGGCCAGCGCATCTTCCACCACAAAAAACATCACATTGCTTCACGATAAAAGTCTCGATAAGCGCTGGCCGCTGATTTTGGACATGATCCGCAAAACATTGGACGCCAACTGCAGCGTGGTTTTTCTGGTTCCCGAAACCGCGATGGTCGATGCTGTCGTTGTGCGTCTTGGAAAAATCGTTTCTGTTCCTATCGTCGTCCTTGATAAAAAGGCCTCTGCGGCAAAGGAACTGGAACGCTGGCTCACGGTCAAAGATGGTAAAGCCCGAGTGGTCGTCGGCACGCGTTCAGCGGTCTTCGCGCCGGCGGTGGATCCGGGGCTCATTGTCATTTATGAAGAAGAGAACGCGGCGTATAAACAGGAACAAACGCCGCACTATGACGCGCGCGTGCTCGCGCGGATGCGCGCCGGCGTTGCGGGCTGTTCCGTTTTGTACGTCAGTTCGGCTCCCAGCGCCGAGACGTGGGAACAAGCCCGGAAAGAGAAGTGGCAGAAGATCACCTGCGACGCCGAGCGTTTAAGCGCCGTGCAGATCATTGATATGACCAATTATAATCCGCAAAAGACCTCTATCCTTTCGTTTCCTTTACAGAACGCCATCCGTGACACGCTGGCTCAGCAGGGCAAGGTGGTTTTGTTGATGAACCGCAAGGGTTTCACCACGCGCACGCATTGTCAGCAGTGCGGCTTTACGGTGCAATGCGAACGCTGTAACGTCAATTTGACCTACCTGTATTCCCAGAAAGTGATGGTTTGCCGGCATTGCAGCTTTAAGGCAGAACTGCCTAAAGTCTGCCCGCAATGTCACGGCGGGTATTTGCGCTCGAGCGGGACGGGCACCGAAAAGCTCGAGAGCGAAGTGGCACGGCTGTATCCGCAGGCCCGCGTGGGGCGTTTTGATACCAACAGCAAAAGTTTTCCGCGTCAGGCCGACGTTGTTATCACCACCAAGGCCGTCTTAAGAGAGCAGGAGGCGATCGGCGCTTCCCTGGTCGGTGTGATCAATTTTGACGCGGAGCTTCATCATCAGGATTTCCGCTCTGGCCATCACGCCTTCGCCCTTTTGGTGCGGTTACGCCAGCTGGCTTCGCAGAAATTGCTCGTACAAACGCGCATGATGGATAGTTACGTTTTACAGGCCGTACGCAAGAACGATTTTGCCGGATTTTACAAAAAGGAATTGGGTCTGCGCAAAGAACTGGGGTTTCCTCCATACCGGCATCTGGTCGCAATCGGCCTGCGCGGGGTCAACGAAGATTTCGTCTTCGATCAGGCCAAAGAGCTTTTCGCGCGGCTGGAGAAGGACCATGATCCTAAAGTGGAAATATCTGACCCGCATCCCGACGTGAATCCGAAGCTGCGGGACAAATATCGCTTTACAATCCTGTTGAAAGGCCCTTCGGTCAAGAGTATACTGACGTTTATTCGCAAGGTGCTGAAGGATTTTACGAGGAAGAGAAATACGATTCTTACGATCAATGTGGACCCCTAACCGTTGCTCGCAGTTCGTTGCTCGTCGCTCGCACGATTACGAACAACGAACAACCAGCAACGAACAACGTAAATGAATATTATCTTTTTCGGTAGCGACGATTTCGCTACGGTTCATCTCGAGGCTTTGTTTGGCTCGAAACACAAGGTCTGCGCCTGCGTAACGCAGCCGGATAAAGCCAGAGGGCGCGGCATGGCGGTGTCCGCTTCTCCCGTCAAAGAAACAGCTTTACGCAAAGACACTCCTGTTTTTCAGCCTTCGGACCTGAAGGAACAGAATTTTTTGAGAGAATTGCGGGCATTGGAGGCCGATCTGTTCGTGGTCATTGCCTATGGGCGTCTTCTTCCCGCTGAAGTGCTGGCCATCCCGCGGACATTTGCGATCAACGTTCACAGTTCCCTGCTTCCTAAATACCGGGGCGCGGCGCCGATCAATTGGGCGATCATCAACGGCGAACGCGAAACGGGCATTTCGATCATCCGGGTCGCGTCAAAGATGGACGCCGGTGATATCCTTTTCCAACGGAAGCTCAAGATCCTCAAGACCGACACGGCAGCAAGTGTCCGTGAGCGCATGAAGGAAATCGGGCCGAAACTTCTTTTAAAGACAATTGACTCCATTGAAAAGGGAACCTATACTTTTACCGTCCAGGATGATCAGGCAGCGACGCCGGCGCCCAAGTTAACAAAAGAATTGGGACAAATCCGGTGGAGCAAACCGGCGCGGGATATTAATAACCTGGCGCGCGGGTTGTTACCCTGGCCGACGGCCTATACGCATTATCAGGGAAAGCTTGTAAAGATACTGGAAACCGAAGTGGTCCCGAGCAGTTTTCTTGCGTATTCGCCGGGAGAGGTGGTCAAGGCAGACAAGAAAGGTTTTACCGTCGCCACCGCCGACCAGGGGCTTTTGATCAAGGCGGTGCATCTGGAAGCCGCCAAGCCGATGAGCGCGTATCAATTCATGATGGGGCACCGGTTGGAACCGGGATTTAAATTTTCATAAAGGAATCATGCCAGAATTCCGACAAGATCCTGTGATCGGCCGCTGGGTCATTATTTCCATCGAGAGGGCGCGACGGCCGGGGAATTTTATCGATCCGATAAACCGGCGCCGGCGCGATGATGACCAGGTGTGTGATCTGTGCGTCAAGCCCGAGAGTCCGGTGTACACCATGGGAGATATTTGTGTGGTGCGTTCCCGGCAATCCTCCGCGACATCGGGACCGCAGGCGCCCAACGGACAAAACGGCCTTTATGAAGTGATCAAGGACGTCGGCATCCACGAGACGATCATCGAGACGCCCGATCACGTGTCCAATATGGCTGATCTACCCGTCGGCAGGATCAGGGAGATCGTGCAAACCTATGTCGCCCGGTTCAATGAGATCGAGCAGAACACCCGCCTGACGCACGCGTTGATCTACAAAAATTATGGGTTGTCCCAGTTCGCCCACCACGCCTGTTCCCATATCATGGCCATGCCTGTGGCCTCGCTGGAGATCACGGAAAAGCTTTCCGGCGCCCAGCAATATTTCCGGGATCATAAACGTTGCGTGTATTGCGATCTCGTCGAACGGGAGATCAAGGATAAAAAACGGATCGTTGTTGAGACTGATGACTTTTTGGCGGTCGTTCCCTTCGCGGCGCGATTTTTGTTCGAGACCTGGATCATCCCCAAGAAACATCATGCGGATTTCGCTCAAGGTGTCCGGGGCCAAGAAGAGGGTCTGGCGAGAATATTCAAAATAGTTTTACAGAAGATCAAAAACGGTCTTGACGACACGGCGTATAACTGGGTCATCCAGACGGCGCCGTTTCGTCGTCAAGACGCCGTGCGTGGCAAATGGCAGACGATCGATGTGGATTACCATTGGCACGTGGAGTTGATCCCGCGGCTCACCCGCATGGCCGGATTCGAAAAAGGAAGCGGGTTTTACATCTGCGCCATCCCTCCCGAAGAAATGGCGGAGTATTTACGCGACAAGGAAATTTGAAAGAGCACAAGCCATGGCGGAATTAAGACGCAATCCTTTAAACGGCCAGTGGGTCATCGTCCACGTGGAAGATTCCTGGGGCCCGGAAAAATATGAGCGGGAGGACCATTCGATCCTTGCCAAGGCGACCTGCCAGTTTTGTTCGGGTAGGGAATTTTTTACGCCACCGGAGATCGAGGCGCTACGCCCCATCGGTTCCGCGGCCAATTCCCCCGGTTGGCAGGTGCGGGTCATTCCCAATAAATTCCCCGCTTTGCGGATCGAGGGGAATCTGGATCTGCGTCACGACGGAATGTACACACTTTCCAACGGCATCGGCGCACACGAAGTGTTTATCGAGACACCGGCGCACGAGCGCAACCTTGCTGATCTAAACGATGACGAGATGTTCCACGTGATCGATAAATATCAAAGCCGGCTCAATGATCTCACCAAAGACCGAAGGTTCAAGTATGTTCTGATCTTCAAGAATTACGGGGAATCCGCCGGCACAACGGTTGAGCACCCGCACAGCCAGATCATCGCGCTGCCGATGGTCCCTCAATATGTCATGCAGGAATTGGAGGGGACCAAGGCCTATTACGACCGCTATCAGCGTTGTGTTTGTTGCGATATGATCACCCAGGAATACCGCGACGGCGCGCGCGTTATCACGGATAACGCGCAATTTCTGGCCTTTTGTCCGTTCGCCTCCGGATATCCTTTTGAATGTTGCATTATTCCCCGGGCGCACACTTGCCGGTTTGACACGATGAACGACGGGGAAAAACGCGTCTTGGGCAATATCCTTCGAGAGACCTTGGCCAGAATCAAAGGATGCCTCGGAGACCCCTCTTATAATCTTTACATCCATGTCGCGCCGGTCAACGACGGGCCGCATGAGCATTTTCACTGGCACATCGAGATCGTTCCCAAGCTGATGCGCACGGTTGGCCTGGAACGCGGGACCGGTTTTTTCAGCGTGCCCACCGATCCCGATCATGCCGCGCGATATTTAAGAGAAGCCGCGGTCGCCGCCCGGCGCTGATAGTTAAATCAGTGACAGGGACTAATTTAAAATTAGTCCCTGTCACTGATTTAAAAGTCCCTTGACATTTTAAATCTCAAAGTATATTGTATAAAATCTATTCTGGATATTTTTAAGTTATCTTCTCACAATATAAATGCGGAGGTAGGAAATGGTTAAGATAGGAATTAACGGGTTTGGACGCATCGGGCGGCTGGTCTTTCGCGCGGCGATGGAACATCCTCAGGTGCAGGTCGTCGGCATCAATGACCTTTTTGACGCGGATTATCTCGCCTACATGCTCAAATACGATTCGACCCACGGGGAATTCAAAGGCACGATCACCGTTGAAGGCAACACCCTGATCGTCAACGGCAAAAAGATCCGCGTGACGGCCGAAAAAGATCCGGCCACGCTCAAATGGAATGAGGTCGGCGCTGATTATGTCGTCGAATCGACCGGATTATTCACCACGATCGATACCGCCAAGGGACACTTAACGGCCGGGGCAAAGAAGGTCATCATTTCCGCTCCGTCGGCCGACGCTCCCATGTTCGTCATGGGCGTTAACCAGGATTCTTACAAGCCGGAGATGAATGTCATTTCCAACGCTTCCTGCACGACCAACTGTCTGGCGCCGATCGCCAAAGTCCTTAATGACAAGTGGGGAATTGTCGAAGGTTTAATGACAACGTGCCACGCGGTGACAGCCACCCAGAAAACCGTGGACGGGCCTTCCAAAAAGGATTGGCGCGGCGGACGCGGGGCTTACCAAAATATCATTCCATCCTCAACCGGCGCGGCCAAGGCCGTCGGAAAAGTCATTCCGTCCTTGAATGGAAAATTGACCGGCATGTCACTTCGCGTGCCCGTTGCTAACGTTTCCGTGGTTGACCTGACCTGCAAATTAGCCAAACCGGCCAAGTGGGACGAGATCAAGCAGGCCATGAAGCAGGCTTCCGAAGGACCATTGAAGGGGATCCTCGGCTACACGGAAGACCAGGTCGTTTCGTCGGATTTTAATGGCGACAAGCGCACTTCGATTTTTGACGCGGACGCCGGCATCGCCCTCAACGATACCTTCGTTAAAGTGGTTTCGTGGTACGACAACGAGTGGGGTTACTCCAATAAAGTTGTCGACCTGATCGAGTATATTGCCGCCAAGCAGCCGGCTTTGGCGAAGAAGTAACCTTTAAAGCGTAAAACTTGCCTTAAAAGCGGGAAATATCCCAAGTTTAACGGGATTGTTTCCCGCTTTTTTCTTTGTTCTGCGCAATCTCCATCCGTCATTTTCAGTAGCAAATTTCTTCTAGAAATACGTAAAATAATTGTCAATCTAGTACTACACGTATGTATGGTTGTAATAATGTAACTATATATAGATAAATATGTTATAGATATTTTGTTTAAATTCAGGAAAGCGCTTCCCGCCATTTTCCCGCCACACACTTGTTTTCCATTGTTTACATGGTATACTTTCTCCGTTTTAAGGAACAGGTCTTATTATGTCTAAACGCCCTATTATATATTCTATTATTATCAGCAGCCTGGTGGGGATCTCTGTCTTGGGGGTCTGCCCGGCGCAGGCCTCTACCTCTTCCCGGGATAGAAATGCCTCTGTCAGAGTTGACCGGACACCACCCAGCATTGACATCAAATACCCTTCCTCAACAAGATCAAACAGCGTGATGATTTATGGTTCGGTCAGCAAAGATACAGCTTCTCTTGCCATGAATGGTGAAAAAGTCTTTATCAGAAGTAACGGTTATTTTGAGATCCGCAACGTCCCCCTGCCAGAGAAAGAAAATATTTTTAAGTTTGAAGCCAGAGACACCGCCGGCAATACCACGAAGAAAACGATCAAGATCATCAGTTATTGGGACCGCACACCGCCGGTCATCACGATTAAGGAAATAACGCAAGGGGGAACTTACGACCCTGGAGTCAAACCGGAGATCAAGGTCAGCGATTCGCAAAGTGATGTCACGCAAGTGATCCTTCTGGATGATGAGCCATTTGTTTCCGGAACAGCCGTTACCGAAGAGGGGAAACATCTCTTAATAGTCAAAGCAGTAGATTCTTACGATAATAGCGCCAGACAATCGGTGCGATTCAGGATTGCCGCGCCAACGCCACCCCCAACGCAGCCACCTCCCGCGCCTCCATCCGTTAACCATGCTCCGGTCTTGAATTCGATCGCCAATATAACCGTCTATGAAGGCGCCACGATCAATTTTAATCCAACGGCCAGCGATCCCGATGGTGATACTTTGACATTCAGTTATTCGGGCTGGATGACAACGGCCAGTTATGCGGCCAAGCACAGCGATGCCGGGGCGCACACCGTTACGGTCACGGTTTCCGATGGCAGCCTCACCGACAGCCAGAACGTGCAGGTGACGGTACAGGTTTGCGGGGACGCGGTCAAGAACGGTTCGGAGGTTTGCGATGAAGGAGTCAGTAATGGAACGCCGAATCATTGCAACGCGCAGTGCGTCGGAACAACGGCACCGGTTTGCGGTAACGGAGTTCAGGAAGCTGGAGAAGTTTGTGAGGTTAATGGTACCAAGAGTTGTGTCGTTGGCGGTTACGCGGGAACACAATCTTGTACTTCCAGTTGTACTTTCGGTTCTTGCACGTCCACGGAATCCTGCGGCGACGGCGTCAGAAACGGCTCCGAAACGTGTGATGAGGGAGCAAGTAACGGTATGCCGAACCATTGTAATACGCAGTGCACAGGAACAACACCGGCGGTTTGCGGCAACAATATTAAGGAAGGCAGCGAGGGCTGTGATGACGGTAATAAAATTTCCGGAGATGGGTGTTCTGCGGGCTGTGTGGTGGAACGCTGCGGCGACGGGATCGTGCAAACCGGACTAGGGGAAGCGTGCGAAGGAAACAGTACCAAGAATTGTACGGTGGGAGGTTATGCCGGAGTGCAATCCTGCACAGCGAATTGCGCGTACGGATCATGTGTGCCTACGCAATCCTGCGGCGACGGCGTCAGGAATGGTCCGGAGACATGTGACGAGGGAACAAACAACGGCACACCAAACCATTGCAACGCGCAGTGTACCGGTACAACGACAACTGTCTGCGGTAACAATATTAAGGAATCCGGTGAAGCATGTGATGATGGGAATAAGATTTCAGGTGATGGATGTTCCGCATCTTGCGTGGTGGAACGCTGCGGTGACGGTGTTGTTCAAACAGCAATAGGAGAGGCTTGCGAGGGCAATACTACCAAGGGCTGTCAGGTTGGTGGCTATAATGGTGTTCAAACTTGTGTAGCCAATACCTGCGTATTTGGGGCGTGCGCCCCGACTGAACGCTGTGGTGATGGCGTCAGAAACGGTTCAGAAACGTGTGATGAGGGAGCAAGTAACGGTACGCCGAATCATTGCAACGCGCAGTGCAGCGGTACAACGACCGCAGTCTGTGGCAACAATATTAAGGAAGGCAGCGAGGGCTGTGATGACGGTAATAAAATTTCCGGAGATGGATGTTCTGCGAGTTGTGTGGTGGAACGCTGCGGCGACGGGATCGTGCAAACCGGACTAGGTGAAGTATGCGAGGGCAACAGCATTCGCAGTTGCGTGGCGGGAGGATACGCGGGGACCCAATCTTGCACGGCCAATTGCACGTATAGTGCGTGCGCTTTTTCGGAATTTTGCGGAGATGGTTCTCTTCAAGCGGCTGCCGGTGAAGCATGCGATGACGGCAACAAAATTTCCGGAGACGGATGTTCTTCCGCGTGTAAAGTTGAGTCGTGCGGCGACGGGATCGTTCAGACCGGCCGCGGGGAACAGTGTGATGACGGCAATGCGACAGCGGGCGATGGATGTAACGCCAGCTGCAAGAACGAATATTGCGGGGACGGCATCATTCAGACAGGTGCCGGTGAAGTTTGCGATTCCAATGCGCGTTCTTGTACGACTTCTTCTGGATATTCCGGCACGCAAACCTGCAGCATACAGTGCATCGGCTTTAATACCTGTACCACGAACCTTTTCTGCGGCGACGGGGTGTGCAGCAATCCGCCGGAGACGACAACAAATTGTCCAACGGACTGTCCAGCTATTTGCGGCAACGGCATCGCGGAACCGAGCGAACAATGCGATGACCATAACACGACCTCCGGCGATGGATGTTCCGCGACGTGTAGATTAGAGATTTGTGGTGATGGCATTGTCCAGACCAGCCGTGGCGAACAATGCGACGACAGCAACATAGCCAATGGTGATGGCTGCAATTCAATTTGTCAGCAGGAATCGGTAGCACCGCCACCGCCTCCGCCGTCGAGTGGTGCCGGCGCGCCGGTCATCTTTTATACGGACATCATCTCCGGTCCCAGGACGGGC
>Ga0080064_1001290_pt1 | contig 52277 bp, 43 predicted proteins | sample Subgrocontami54m_FD_69260 | JGI IMG/M metagenome (GOLD analysis project Ga0080064, IMG submission 69260) | Subsurface groundwater microbial communities from S. Glens Falls, New York, USA - GMW46 contaminated, 5.4 m (SPADES assembly) (version 2) ...
GGATCCGCCGCCTCCTTGTCCGGAAGAATCGACCACCAGCCAGCTACGCCAGCCACCGCCAATCCGCTGCGCTTTCCCAGGTCTATGCGGCGGGCCGGCTTGGGTTAAGTTGACGGCAATGCCCTTGAGACACTCCGCGACCTCGTCGTCCTGCGGAGCGCCGCCACGAAGGCATGCGCGGAGCAGGGCCGAGCTCCTCGTTTTTCAGGACAATGGGGAGCGGGACAGGGGAGAGCCAGCCGGGAAGGAGCACTGCGCGAATGAACCGCACGCTGCACCGGATCGTCATCGCCACGTTCATGGTCCTCGGGGTCGTCGCGGGGGTCTATCAGCTCACCCGCCACGACACCGAACGCCCAGATCGCCCCGGGCACACCGGCGGCGAGCCCGCCGTGCGCTCCGTGTCGGACGCGACCATGACCGTCGAGACCCGCATGGTTCAACAGCCCGAGGGCCCCTCGGGGCTCGGCACGCCGAAGGACGGCGCCCCCGTCGCCTCCGCCGGGCCGACCGGACGGATCGAGGGTATCGTCCACACCTCCGATGGCCATCCCGCCGCCGCCACCGTCACCGCCTCGCCAGTGGGCACCTCCCTCGCAAACGTCTCCGCGCACTGCGCCGCCGACGGCACGTTCGCGATGCAGGTCCCTTCCGGGGAATGGGTGGTGCGAGCGGAGCTGTCCGGCCAGGTCAGCAATCCCGTCGTGCTGGCCGTTGCCGAGGGCCAGACCTCCCGTCTCGACCTGGTCCTGCAGACGGCCGGCGGCATCACCGGCGTTGTCACCGGCCCCGACGGGCAGCCCGTTGCCGGGGCGGCCGTCACAGCGACCTTCCTCTCCGCGGCTGAGGGCGCGACCGCGGTCGATCAGGCCTCCCATGCCGGATCGACCGGTTCGGCCGTCACCGACGCTCAGGGCCACTACCGCGTCTCCGTCATCCCCGGGACGCAAATCGTCAAGGCCGAGCTCACGGGCTTCGGACCGGACTTTGGCCGGGCCGTCGTCCCTCTGAACGGCGAGACACAGTGCGACCTCGCTCTCGCCAAGTCGCTCCGCATCACGGGTCGCGTCACCGACAAGGCCGGGCAGCCCATCGCAGGTGCGTCCGTCACCGGCGACTGGTATGGCCAGGGCGAGGATGACTCCGGCGGCGCCTACTCTCGTTCGGCCGCCTCCGATGCAGACGGGCGCTACGCGCTCGACGACCTCCGCGAGGGGCTCCACAACCTCTCAGCGACAGCGAGGTGGTGTATCGCCGATTCGAAGCACCAGATCGCCGCGAGGACGAGCAACGTCGACTTTGTCCTCACCCGAGTGGGGCGGATCGAAGGAAGGGTTGTGCGGAAGTCGGACGGCTCCCCCATAGATGCCCCCTCCATCGCCTGCCGCCTGATCTCGGAGCAGGCCAGGGAGCAGAACTCCTGCACAGTGGGCACCGGCGGCACGTTCGTCGTCGAAGGCGTCGACGTGGGGATGCACGTCGTCACCGCCCACGCGAAGGGGTTCGCACCGGGGGAGAGCGCCGAAATCGACGTCGCGGCGGAGCAGACCGTCTCGGGCGTCGTGATCGAGCTGTCCCCGGGAGAGACCCTCCACGGCACGGTCCTCTCCGCGATTGCGCGCCAGACGGTCGCGGGCGCGACGATCGTGCGTCTCATGAAGATGGGCATGATGGACATGGACGCCGACACGATGAGCCCGGATCACTACGACGCGTGCAAGACCGATGGCGAGGGGCGCTTCACGATGGCGAACCTTCCGCCTGGGCGGCACCGCATTCGCGCCTCGCACGAGGACTACGCCTCCGCGGATCGTACCATCGAGATCGTCGAGGGGCGCGATACGGAGGAGGAGGTCCTCCTCGGCGAGGGGGCGCGGATCCACGGTCAGGTGCTCGACCACGAAGGCCGCCCGCGCTCGGGGGCGAACATCTCCATGAAGGACATGGCGTTCACGGATCAGAAGGCCGCGCAGACCGACCAGGACGGGAAGTACGAGCTGAAGGGGCTCGCGCCCGGGGCGTACATGCTCGTCCTGTACGAGACGGACGAGAAGAATGCCGCGGACCCGAAGATGGTCACACGCAGCGTCCAGGTGGAGGAGGGGGAGTCGGTCGAGGTGAATTTCACCCCCACGGACGGGGTTCGGGTCTACGGCACCGTGCGCCAGGGGGGGCGCGTGAAGGGGAACACGACCCTGCAGTTCATCGCTACCTCGGGCGGCGGGGCGAGGATGAGCGCGCAGACGGACGAGTCGGGCAACTACGAGATGACCGGCGGGATGCCGGGCGAGTACTCCGTGGCCGTCGACATGATCATGGCGAATTGCACGATTCCCGAAGGGCAGTTCGAGGTCCGTCAGGACTTCGATCTCGCGACGGGGATGGTGTCGGGACACGCCTACGACGTGCTGTCGCGGGCCAGTGTCGTCGGGGCGGAGGTCTCGGCCTACCACACGGGTGACGTGAAGGGTGGGATGGCCGGTCTGCTCGAACAATACGCCGGGAGCGCGCATACGGACGCGGAAGGGGCCTACGCGCTTTCGGGGCTCGACGCTGGCGAATACATCCTGCAGGTTACGATGCAGGGGTACGCTGCGGAGATGAGCGATCCCTTCACGCTCCCCGCGGACGGGAACGTGGGGGGGAAGGACTTCCTGCTGTCGGTCGGGGCGGAGATCGTGGGTGTCGTGCGGGACGATCAGCAGCGCCCGATCGCGGAAGCGACGTTTTCGCTCCGCGACATGAAGACGCGAACGCCCGTCGGGTCATCCGAGGTGCGGGGGACGCAGAGCGACGAGCAGGGGCGCTTCCGACTGCCTGGGATCCGGGCGGGAGAGTACATCCTCGGCGTCCACGCCGTCGGGTACGCCTCCATGCAAACCGTCGTGCGGGTCACCTCCGGCCCCGACCCGTCCGTCGACGTGACCCTCCCTGCTGCGGGGACAATCCGAGTCGTCGCGCGGGACGCCGCCGTCGCCGCCGTCGCTAACGCCACGCTCGCCCTCTACGACGCCTCGGGCAACCTCGTGGAGTCGGCGGTCGGCTACGATGACCTCTTCGATCCGTCCCGGTTGAAGACGGATATTGACGGATACGTGGAGCGCGGCGGGATCGCGCCCGGGCACTACCGCGGCGAAGTCACCAACGGGACGCTCTTCGGCTCGTTCGAGGTCGACATCGTCGCGGACCAGGTGGCGGAGGCGGGCGTTGTCCTCCAGGACGGACGGTAGCCCGGAGGGCCCTTGACATGCGAGTGGGAGCTGGCCGTTGCGGATCAGGTGGCTGTGCGGGTGAGTCAAGCTCGGCCCAGTCTTGACCATCGCAAATCCATGGTGATATACTTTTTGCGTCAATCCATGCGAGCGTGCAATGCCTGGGAGGACGAACCGGCTGGACAGGGTGTCAGGCGGTGAGCTCTCCCGAGCGTCGGGAACGCAGGGTTGGCCAAGCTTCGGAGTGACGGCGATGCCGGACCATGTCAAGACCTCGGATCTCCAGATTGAGCCGGGCGTCTCCGCCGCACCGGATATCAGCATGCTGCCCATGCCTGCGCCGACGGCGTCCGCTGAGTTGCTGCGTGTCACGTTATCCAGCATCGGTGATGCGGTGATCACGACCGATGCGAGCGGTCGCGTCACCTTCCTGAATCCCGTGGCACAGACTCTCACCGGCTGGTCGCAGGAGGATGCCGTCGGCCTTCCTCTGGCGACCGTCTTCGTCATCCTCAATGAGGAGAGTCGCACAACGGTCTCGTGCCCCGTCGCGCGGGCCTTGCGGGAGGGCGTCGCGACCGGCTTGGCGAACCACACCTTCCTGATGTCCAAGAATGGAAGCGCGACGCCCATCGACGACAGCGCGGCGCCCATCCGCGATGAGCAGGGAAACGTGGCCGGCGCGGTGCTCGTGTTCCGGGATATCAGCGAACGCAGACGGCAAGAGCGACGGACGGCCGAGGCGCTGGCCTATGGACAAGGCATCCTCGACACGTTACGGCACGGGTTCCTGGTTCTTGATGGCAAATTGCGCGTGAAATCGGCCAATGCGACCTTCTACAGGAAGTTTCAGGTCGCGGAGAAGGACACCGTCAACCGTCTCGTCTACGAATTGGGCGGCGGCCACTGGAACATCCCGCGCTTGAGGACGCTTCTGGAAGAGATCATCCCGAGCAACCACTCGTTCGAGGACTTCGAGGTCGAACACGACTTCCCGAAAATCGGGCACCGGATCTTGATGGTCAATGCACGTCGCCTCCGGAACGACGAGTCCGACGAATTGATCCTCATGGGGATGGAGGATGTGACCGAACGTCGCGTCGCCGAATTGGCGCTTCGGGATTCGGAGATACGATTCCGCCGGCTTTTCCAATTCTCCAAGGACGGCATCCTGATCCTGGACGCGCGCACCGGAAAAATACTCGACGCCAACGCATTCATGTGCGGGCTCCTGGGACAGGACTTGCCCGAGCTGGCGGGCAAGGAGCTATTCGAGATCGGCCTGTTCAAGGACGTCGAAGAGAACAAGGCGATGTTCGAGAAGCTCCGCAGCGAAGGGTATCTTCGCTACGACCATCTCCCGGTCCAGACCCCGACCGGAAGAAGCACATCGGTGGAATTCGTCAGCAACGTGTACTCCGAGAGCCATCGGCTTGTGGCCCAGTGCAACGTGCGCGACATTTCTGATCGAACGCACCTCGAAGAGCAGGTCAAGATTCAGTCCGCCGCGTTGGCGGACCAGAGCCGCCGCAAGGATGAGTTCCTGGCGATGCTCTCGCACGAGCTGCGCAACCCGCTCGCGCCGATCCTCAGCGCGACCCAATTGCTGAAGCTTCAGGAAAATGGCGGCGAAAACTCGGTTCAGCGGCAGGCCCGCGAGGTTATCGAACGGCAAGTCGCGCACCTTACCCGGATTGTGAGCGATCTGCTCGAGGTCTCACGCGTCGTCAGCGGCCACATCCAAGTACGTCTCGAAACCGTGGATTTCTGCCAGATCGTGAGGCACACGTTCGAGTCGGCCGGGCCGCTCATCGAGCGACGCGGGCAACAGATCCAGTTGACGATCCCGACGGACCCCGTCTGGGTGCAAGCCGACGCGACCCGGCTGGGGCAGATCGTCATGAACCTGCTCGACAACTCCATCAAGTACACCGAGCCAGGCGGCCGGATCTGGCTGGAGCTCGAGAGCAAACAGGGTCGCGCCGGACTGCACATCCGCGATTCGGGGATCGGGATCGCCGCCGAAATCCTTCCCTGCGTCTTTGACCTCTTCATGCAGGCGGACCGTTCGCTCGACCGTGTGCAGGGCGGACTGGGGGTCGGGCTGAACCTCGTGCAGCGGCTGACGAAATTGCAGGGCGGCACGGTGGAAGCGCACAGCGACGGTCTGGGCAAAGGCAGTGAGTTCGTGGTTTGGCTGCCCTTGGTAGCCAGCCCGGGGATCGCCCCGCCTCCCCCGGCGGCAAAACGGGACGTCTCGTCCGCGAAGCAACAGCGAGTGCTGGTGGTCGATGACAACAAGGACGCGTGCAACATGCTCGCCATGCTGCTCGAGCATAGTGGACGCAGTGTGCGCACGGCATTCACGGGTCCTACCGCCCTCGAATGCGCACTCGCCTGGCGGCCGGACGTGATCCTGCTTGACATCGGGCTGCCGGGAATGAATGGGTACGAAATCGCCAGGCGTTTGCGCCAGGACCCGGCCATGAAGAACACCCGGTTGGTGGCCTTGACGGGATACGGAACGACGGAAGACGTTCTCCTGGCGCGCGAAGCGGGGTTTGACGCGCACCGGCTCAAGCCGGTCGATCTTGCTTCAGTAGAAGAGTTTCTGACGGCGCAGACGAAATGACCGCTCCGCATCCTTCCGTTCCGGCATGGTGAATCGCGCGGAGCGATCGTGAAGCGACGTCAGAGAGAGGAAGGTTGCCGTCTTGAAAACTCCGGACCCATCCGCGCAGGCGCTCTACCGGAGAGACGGCCTGGACCTGCTCCGTGCGCGGCTGATGTCCGGCTTGGCACCTTCCCAGGCGCACACGCTGAGAGGACTCCTCAACAGCGTCGTGCTTTCCGGGGAAGTGATCCGGCTTTCGACGGCCGGAAAGTGCGACGATGCGGCGGCGCACGTGGCCGGAGAATCGCTGCGGTCTTCGACCGCTAGGTTCAGGGAAGCGTTCGAGAGTTTTCTCAAGCACCTCGTTACCCCGGACCTCGATGACGATTCGTGCGATCCCGTCCGGGCGATGCGCGATGCCGCGGCGCTCCTCGGACCGCTGGCTCGGGAGCGCAAGATCACGGTCGAGTCCTCTTCCTGTCCGCCGGGGTTCCCGATGGGCCTCCTGTCGGGGGCGCTCGTGACTGTTCTCGCCTTCGCCGGGATGGAAGTGTTGAAGGATGTCGCTGACGGCGGGCGCGTCCTGTTGGAGGCGAAGGCGTCCTCGCTGGGGGCCGAGATCGTCATTTCCGGGTGGCCCTCATTGATCCATGCCGCGCCGGCCCTGGCGCTATCCGCCGCGACGGACGACGTTGTCGTTGCATTCGGCGGATCGAGGACCGCCGGTGCCGGAGCTGGCTTTTCCTTCCGTCTCCAGGTGTCGGGATGTTGAACCAGCCAGCCAGTGCGCCGCATGCCCTCCTCGTCGAAGACGAACCGGCCGAGCTCGAAGCGTTGGCGCGGATTGTCGGCGCACAGGGGTTCACCGTCGCTACCGCGGGAACTATGCAGGAGGCGCGCAGGCTCTTCAAAGCGCATGTGCCGGGGTTGATTCTGTCGGACCTCGTGCTGCCCGACGGGTCGGGATTGGACCTGCTGGACGAGATCCGCGCAAACTGGCCGGCGGAATTCATCCTCATCACCGGCCACGCTTCGGTCGACACGGCGATCCAGGCTCTTCGCCGCGGCGCCACGGATTACGTCGTCAAGCCCATCGACCCCGTCCACCTCGAACGGATCCTGGCCGGTGCGCTGCGCGCCCTGAGATTGCGCGGCGAAATCGGCGGCCTCCGGAACCAGCTACGGGACCTGGGACATTTCGGGCGGCTGGACGGATCATCGCCCGCGATGCAGAAGGTCTACGACTTCCTTGCGCGCGTCGGCCCCACGGGGGTCTCCGTCCTGATTACCGGCGAAAGCGGCACCGGTAAGGAATTGACCGCCCAGACCCTGCACGACCTCAGCCCCCGGCGCGATGGCCCCATGCTCGCCATGAACTGCGGCGCCGTCCCTGTCAACATCATCGAAAGCGAACTCTTCGGCCACGAGCGCGGGAGTTTCACGGGCGCGACGCAGAAACACGAAGGGTATTTCTCCCGCGCCAACGGCGGAACGCTCTTCCTCGATGAAATCGCCGAGATGCAGTACGACCTGCAGGTGAAGCTGCTTCGCGTGCTGGAGTCCGGGAAGCTGACGCGGATCGGTGGAGAGTGTGAGGTCAGCGTGGACGTCCGGATCGTCGCCGCGACGAATCGGGACCCGCAGGCCGCGGTCGCCGCCGGAAAATTACGGGAAGACCTGTACTACCGGCTCCATGTCATGAGCGTGCGCCTTCCGCCTCTGCGGGAACGCGGCGACGACGTCATCGAGCTGGCGGAATTGTTCCTGCGTGGGGTGAATGAGGCCGGCGGCACGGCGAAGCGATTCGAGACGGCGACGCTCGACCGGCTGAAGGTGTACCCGTGGCCGGGGAACGTGCGCGAGCTGAAAAACGTCGTGCAATCGGCGGCGATCATGGCGGACGATCGGATCCTGTCGCATCACCTGGCACTGCACGAGGTCGAGGTCGCCCACGCGCCGACCGACGGCAGCGCGGGAAAGATCGTGGTCGACATCGGAACGTCGACCGTGGACGAGACGGAGCGACGCCTGGTCATGGCGACGCTGCAGGCGTGCGGAAACAACAAGGCGCGCGCCGCGAGGCAACTGGGGATGAACCTGAAGACGCTCTACAACCGGATGAAGGCCTGGAAGCTCCACGCCATGCCGCCGCGCCCCTGAACGGGTGCAGTTTCCGTAGGGGGTTCACGATTGTGATGCCGCTCCACCCTGTTCGTGCGGGCGCCACGGTGGCCGGACGACTGCGCTTCCGGGCGATCATCCACGTCGCCGGGATCAACCCCCTCCGGCGAGCGAGCGAGCGCTCCATCGGCGATCCTCAAGCACTACGCGCCGCCCGCCGGCGGCATGTCGGGTTCCAGGTCGACGCCGAGGCCGTCGGCGAGGCGGTTGATGTAGTTGAAGTAGGCGACGATCTGCGCGGCGTCGAGGATTTCGCGGTCAGTCCACCCTGCGGCGCGCAGCCCCTCCACGTGCTCGCGCCGCATTTGGCGCGGGTCCCGCGTCAGGCGCTCCGTCCACTCCAGGAGCGCCCGCGTCTTCTCGTCCACCCGCGCGTCCCGCCAGTCCCGCTTCACCGCGGTCACGAGGGCGTCGTCGTTGGCCTCGGCACGGAGGTCCTCGCCGTGGGCCTCGGTTCAGTAGTGGCAGTGGTTCGTGGCCGAGACGACCGTTGCGAGCATCTCGCGCGTGGCGCGCGGGAGCGGCGACTCGCCGAACATCGCCGCGGCGTAGAGCTGGATCCCCGCCCGCATCGTCGCCGGGTTCAGGCTCTGAATCTGGAGGATCTGGAAGACCTTCCCCGCCCGCTTCACCGCCGCGTCGTACTGCCGCTTCACGTCCCCCGTCGCCTCGGCGGGGGGGACGGTCCGAATCCAGGCCATGTGCGCCTCCTTGCTGTGGCCCGCCTTCTATCATGCACCCACGGAGAAGTCCCGAGACCGGTTGACGCCGATGGAAACCCGTGGGTCTACGCGACGCCGTCCGCGAGGGGGAGGGGGGGCGTAGGCCGGGTCCGTGTTGCGGTCTCCGCATTCGCGGGGGTACACTCCTGCGGTTCGTGGAGCTGGTCGATGCCGTCGAAACGCAGCCGTCGTGGCCGGTCGAGTGGCGCCCCCCAAGGCGAACTCGAGACGTTCTGGACCTATTGGATGGCTCTCACGCCCGCCCAGCGTATGCGACGGTGCTTTGTCATGCTTCAAGGCCTGAAGGACCCCGACGCGGTCCACGATGCGAAGCTGTTTCCGAAGCCTTGAGCGCCACGGCGTCCGCTATCTCCTGATCAGCGGACAAGCCTCCATCCTCTACGGAGCGGCGGAGTTCTCCGAAGACGTCGATCTGTGGGTCTCTCCCGACCCTGCGAATCTGCGCGCGCTCCGAGCCGCACTGCACGACGCCCGCGCGAACGTCCACAAGCTCACGCCGCCGCTCGACCCGGCGGTCGCGCGACGGGGACTCGGATTCCATTTCCTGCTTCCGCCAGAAGGTCTCGAGCCGTGCTACCTAGACATCATGGGACGGCCTCCACGTGTGGGCAGCTTTGCCTCCGCGAGACGGCGAGCGTCGATTATGAAGACGCCCCTCGGGACGATGCCGGTCGTTGCGATCGTCGACCTCGTGGAGTTGAAGAAGACACGACGGCTCGGGGACTACGAGGTGATCTCGCGCCTTGCACTCGCGCGCCTCTCCGCTGCGGGTCGCTCGCCAGGCAAGGCCGTCCTGACCTGGGCCCTCCGCCACGCGTTCCGGATCGAGGACGCGGTCCAGATCCTCGAGACCTGGCCCTCCGCTCGTGGGCTGCTTGAATCCGTGGGGTGCGCGTGGCTGCGGCAGCTCGAGTCGATCTGGACTCCAGGGACACCGCTGGACGCCGAGGACCATGCGAGGGTTCAGCTCGCGCTCAACGCAGAGATCGGGGAGCACCAGCGGAGAGACCTGCTCTACTGGTCGGGGATCATCGACGAACTGCGGGAGATGAGGAGGGCCGGAACGCTTCTGCCGGAAGGTTCGGCGGTGTAAACGAGCGACGGGGGCAGAGGTTGACGCGGGTCTCCCGGATTCGCTACAACGCACCGCCCCCATTCCGGAGCGACCGTGCCATCGATCTCCCCCGTCCGAATCCGGATCACCCCCGTCGCTGAAAGAGCGGTGCGTGACGGGCATCCGTGGGTCTACGCGGACGCCGTCCGCGAGACGAGCCGGGAGGGGGCCGCGGGGGATATCGCCGCGATCTATGACCGCAAGGACCGCCTGCTTGCCCTCGGCCTGTTCGACCCGCTCTCGCCCATCCGCGTGCGCGTCGTCCACCGCGGGAAGCCCCGGCCCGTAGACGCGGAGTTCTGGAGGGAGCGCCTGCGGGAGGCCGTGGCGCGGCGAAAGGGGATCCTCGACGCCCAGACGACCGCGTGCCGCCTCGTCCACGGAGAGAGCGACGGGTTTCCCGCGTTCGTTGTCGACCGATACGCCGAGACCCTCGTCGCCAAGGTCTACTCGGACGTCTGGAAGCCGCGGATCGGCGTGCTCGTGGATCTCCTGCGTGAGGAGCTGACGCCCCAGCGCATCGTCCTGAGACGCTCGCGGGCCATGTCGGGAGATGGCGCCGAGGTGGTGTTCGGCTCAGCGCCAGAGGGCGAGGTGGACTTCCTCGAGACGGGCCTCCGGTTCGGCGCCGATGTCCTCAAGGGGCAGAAGACCGGCTTCTTCCTCGATCAGCGCGAGAACCGCCGCATCGTGGAGACGCTGGCACGCGGACGCGAGACGCTCAACGCCTTCAGCTACTCAGGCGGGTTCTCGCTCTACGCCGCCCGGGGAGGCGCTACGCGCGTGATCGACCTCGACGAGAGCCCCCACGCCCTCGAGGCCGCGAACCGCAATTTCGCCCGGAACCCCGGACTCGCGACCCCGCACGAGACCGTTCAGGCCGACGCCTTCGACTGGCTCGGGAAGACCGAACGCCTGTTCGACCTCGTCGTCCTCGACCCCCCCTCGTTCGCAAAACGCGAGACCGAGCGCGAGCGCGCCATCGGCGCCTACCGGCGCCTTGCAGCCCTCGGGGCGGCCCGGCTGCGCCCGGGCGGCATCCTCGTGGCGTGCTCGTGCTCCGCCCACGTCTGCGCCGAGGAGTTCTTCGGCGCCGTCCGTGAGGCCCTCCAACGCGCTGGGAGGCCCTGGACCGAGCTCCGGACCACCCGCCACCCGCTCGACCACCCCGCGGGCTTCCGCGAGGCCGAATACCTCAAGGGCCTGTACGTTCGCTTGTGACGCCCCCGCCGGGCGGCTATACTGATCGGGTGACCGCCAAGCGCCCTTACGGGCGCTACTCCAGCGCGCCCTGACGGGCGCGACTCCGAGGGAATGTCGATGAAGTTCTTTCTCGATACCGCCAGCGTGAAGGAGATCCGCGACGGGGTCGGCACCGGCCTCATCGACGGCGTGACGACCAACCCCTCCCTCGTCGCGAAGGAGGGCCGCCCGTTCAAGGTCGTCCTCGCCGAGATCTGCGAGATCGTCCCCGGGCCCGTCTCCGCCGAGTGCGTGACGCTCACCACCGAGGAGATGATCGCCGAGGCCCGCGACCTCGCGAAGGTCGCCAAGAACGTCGTCGTCAAGATCCCCCTCACCAAGGACGGGCTCCGCGCCGTGAAGCGCCTGTCCGTCGAGGGGATCAAGACGAACGTCACCCTCTGCTTCAGCGCCGTCCAGGCCCTGATCGCCGCCAAGGCGGGCGCGACCTACATCAGCCCCTTCGTCGGCCGCATCGACGACCGCGGCTCCGACGGGATGGAGCTGATTCAGGACATCCGCACGATCTACGACAACTACGATTTCAAGACCGAGATCCTCGTCGCCAGTGTCCGCCACCCCGTCCACGTCCTCGAAGCGGCGCGGATGGGGGCGGACGTCTCAACGATGCCGTCTGCCGTGTTCGAGAAGCTGTACCAGCACCCGCTCACCGACCTCGGCCTGGCGCAGTTCCTCGAGGACTGGAAGAAGGTGCCGCGCACGTAGAGGGAGGAGACCATGCCGGAAAAGGCCTGTCTCAACCACAAGGAAGCCGCCGCGGTCGCGCAGTGCCACCAGTGTCACAAGCCGATCTGCAAGGCGTGCCTCAAGCAGGACCCCGCTGGGAGTTTCTGCTCCACCGAGTGCCTGACGAAGTACAAGGACTTCAAGGCGCGGTACAAGGAGCCGAATCTCAAGAAGCCCAGCTTCATCAAGGGACTCGTCGCCCTGGTCGTCGGTCTCGAGGTCCTCGCCTACATCGGGCATAGCTGGCTCGGCGTGGGGCTCCTCGAGAAGGTCGACTTCCTCGGCAAGTTCCTGCCCGGCAAGTAGGGCCGAGCGCGCCGATGACTCCCTTGATGGAACAGTACCACTCCGTCAAGCGGAGGTACCCGCGCGAGCTGCTCTTCTTTCGCCTCGGGGACTTCTACGAGACGTTCTACGAGGACGCCCGCACCGCGTCGCGGCTCCTCGGGATCACGCTCACGGGGCGCTTCAACGGCGACAAGCGCGTCGACATGGCCGGCGTCCCCGTGCAGAGCGTCGAGTCGTACGTCGCGAAGCTCATCCGCGCCGGCCAGCGCGTCGCCATCTGTGACCAGCTCCAGGAGGCCGACCAGGCCGAGGGGCTCGTCGAGCGCGACGTGGTTCGCGTCGTCACCCCCGGGACGCTGACCGAGGAGAACATCCTCGACCGCAGCCGCGCGAACTACCTCGCCGCCGTCGCGGTGGCGGGGGACCGCGCGGGGCTCGCGTGGGTCGACCTGTCCACCGGCGCCTTCGAGGCCGAGGACCTCTCGCGCCAGGACCTCGTCGACGAGGTGACTCGGGTCCGCCCGGCCGAGGTGCTCGTCGCCGAGGACGCCGTCGAGCGCGAGAAGCCCCTCGTCGAGGAGCTGCGCCTCGTCGCCAGAAACCTCGTCACGCCCGCGCCTGCATTCACCTTCGAACGCTCCGACGCCCACCGGCGCCTGACGCGGCACTTCGCCACCGCGAGCCTCGACGGCTTCGGCGTGGAGGACCTCGACCTCGGCGTCGGGTGCGCCGGGGCGCTGCTGGCCTACCTCGAGGAGACGCAGAAGACCTCGCTCCGCCACCTGACGCGGATCGAGAGGCATCGTCGCGACGACAAGGTCTTCCTCGACCGCTCCACGCAGCTCTCGCTCGAGCTGACCGCGACGCTCCGGGACAACGACGTGAAGGGGTCTCTCGTCTGGGTCCTGGACCGGACGCGGACGAGCATGGGGGCGAGGCTCCTGCGCGAATGGGTCACCTGCCCGCTCGCCCGCCCCGAGGCGATCCGCGCGCGGCTGGACGCCGTCGAGGAGCTGCTCGACCCGACGCTCCGCAGGGAGGTCCACGAGGCGCTCAAGGGCGTGCACGACATGGAGCGCATCGTCGCGAAGCTCGGGAGCGGAAGGGCGAACGCGCGGGACCTCCTGGGCCTCAGGGCCTCCCTTGCGGCCCTGCCGCTGCTCCAGCGGGCCCTCTCGGATCGCACGGCGAAGCTGTTGACGGAGATCTCCGCGGCGGTCGACCCCCTTCCGGAGATCCACGGCCTCCTCGAGGCGGCCCTCGTCGACGACCCGCCGATCACGATTCGCGAGGGCGGGATCCTGCGGGAGGGGTACGACGCCGAGCTGGACTCGCTGCGCTCGATGGCGCACGACGCGAAGGGGTGGATAGCTGCGTTCCAGGAGCAGGAGATCGAGCGGACGGGGATCTCGAGCCTGAAGGTCGGCTTCAACCAGGTCTTCGGCTACTACATCGAGGTGACGAACGTCCACCAGGCGAAGGTGCCGCCGGACTACATCCGCAAGCAGACGGTGAAGAACGCGGAGCGGTACATCACGCCGCAGCTCAAGGAGAAGGAGACGCAGGTCCAGAACGCGACCACGTCGTCGAAGAAGCTGGAGTACGACCTGTTTCTGCGGGTTCGCGAGGACGTCGCGAAGCAGATCCCCTCGCTGCAGCGGACGGCCGCGGCGGTCGCGCGTGCGGACGTGCTCGCCTCGCTCGCCGAGGTGGCGCAGGAGGGGAGGTACGCGAAGCCGGTGATCGACGAGGGAGCGGAGATCAGGATCGCGGACGGGAGACACCCGGTCGTCGAGAAACTCCAGGAGGAGCGCTTCGTCCCGAACGACGTCCTGCTGGACGGGGAGGCGAATCGCGTTCTTCTGATCACCGGCCCGAACATGGCGGGGAAGAGCACGTTCATCCGGCAGGTCGCGCTGACGACCCTGATGGCGCAGATGGGGAGCTTCGTCCCCGCGAAGGAGGCGCGCATCGGGGTGGTCGACCGGATCTTCACGCGGGTCGGCGCGAGCGACGAGTTGACGCGCGGAAACTCGACGTTCATGGTGGAGATGAACGAGACGGCGAACATCCTGAACAACGCGACGAAGCGCAGCCTGATCGTGCTCGACGAGGTGGGAAGGGGGACGAGCACGTACGACGGGGTCTCGATCGCCTGGGCGGTGACGGAGCATCTCCACGACCGCGTCGGCGCGAGGACGCTCTTCGCGACGCACTACCACGAGCTGACGGAGTTGGCGGGGGTGCTCCCCGGCGTGAAGAATTTCCACATCGCGGTGAAGGAGTGGGAGGAGCACATCGTCTTCCTCCGGAAGATCGTGGGGGGGGCGACGGACAAGAGCTACGGGATCCACGTCGCGCGGCTGGCGGGGATTCCGCGCGAGGTGATCGATCGGGCGAAGGCGGTTCTCGCGGAGTTGGAGAGCGAGCGGGTGGACGAGGGGCCGCGGCTGGACGCGGGGAAGCACACGCCCAAGGTGCAGCAGCTCTCGCTCTTCGCTCCGCCGCCCGACCCGGTCGTCGAGGAGCTGAAGAAGATCGACGTTGACCGCCTGACGCCGATGGAGGCGCTCCAGAAACTCTCGGAGCTGCGGAACCAGGTCAAGAAAGGAAGGCGCTGATGGACCTGCGATCGTTCCTGGATCACCTCTGCCAGCGGGCCGGCTGGCCTCGGACGGAGCTTCCCGACGGTTCGACCGCGATCATGGTCGTGCTCGCCGACGGGCGAAAGCAGGACGTGTTCGTCAGCCGCTACGAGGAGGAGGGGCTCCCGCTCGCGCGGATCCTGACGCACATCGGGCCGCTCTCGCGCCTCTCGGGCGAGAAGACGATTCAGGCCCTCCGCATGAACGGGGAGCTCCGCTTCGGGGCCTTCGCGATCGTCGCCGACCACCTCGTCATGACCGACAGCGTGCTGATCGCGGCGGCGGAGGTGGAGGAGCTGGAGCAGTCGCTCCGCTACCTGGCGCGCCAGGCCGACCTCGCCGAGAAGTTCCTCTTCGGCACGGACGAACGGTAGGCGGGCACATGCCCCCGAACATGGAGCCATGACGAATTCAGGTCTGGAGCGGCTCCGGGCTCACGCGGTCGCTCACTCCCTCTTCCCCCCGACCACGCTCGCCGCCGCCATCGAGCGCCTCGCGTTTGTGCAGGCCGACCCCATCCGATCCCCCGCGAGGGCCCAGGACCTCATCCTTCGCCATCGGGTCAAGGCGTACCGTGCGGGCGACCTGGAACGCCTGTACCCCTCCCTCGACCTCGAAGAGGACTACCTCTACGCCTACGGCTTCCTCCCCCGGCCCGTCTGGCGCCTGCTCCATCCGCGGAGGACGTCCCCCCTCTCCGCGCTGGAACGCCGCGTCCTCGACGTCGTCCGACGGCTCCGCGAGGCGCACCCCAGGGACCTCGACGCCCACCTCGGCGGCAGGCGTGTCGTGAACGCCTGGGGCGGCCGCTCCAAGGCCGCCACGCGCGCCCTGGACGACCTCCAATACCGAGGCCTCCTCCGAGTCGTCCGGCGCGAGGCGGGGATTCGCGTCTACGGGGTCGCCACGCCGATCGGCGAACCCGCCTCGCCCGAGTTGCGCCTGCGGAAGCTCGTCCTGGCGGTCGCGGGCCTCCTCGCGCCCGTCCCGGAGCGGACCCTGCACGCGACGATTGCGCGATTCCGACGGCTCGGGCCTCCGCGCGCCGCCCTCGGCGACCTCGTCCGCGGCGGCGTGCTGCAGAACGAGACGATCGACGGGGTCTCCTACCTGTGGCCGACCCATGACGGAGACCTCGACCCCGGTCCCCGCGCGGTGCGCTTTCTCGCGCCGTTCGACCCACTCGTCTGGGACCGTCGACGATTCGAGCACCTGTGGCAGTGGCCGTACCGATTCGAGGCGTACACCCCCGCGTCGAAACGCATCCGCGGCTATTACGCGATGCCGCTGCTCTGGGGAACCCGGGCGATCGGCTGGGCGATCGCGCGCATGGAGGGAGGTTGCCTCGAGGTGGAAGTCGGCTTCGTCGGTCGCCGCCCCGCGGGAGCGGAGTTTCGCAGGGAATTGGAGGCCGAGATCGGCCGCATGGAGGTGTTCCTGCGCCGAGAGTCGCCCTAGATCACGTGCGACTCGTGGACGAGGTTCCCCTCGCGGAAGCGGGAGAGGGACAGGGCCGCCACATCGATCGACGGCTTCCCGCCGAGGACGATCTCGGCGGTCACGGTGCCGACTGCCGGGGCGTGCATGAAGCCGTGTCCGCTGAAGCCGCACGCGAGGAGGAGGCCCGGCAGGTCCGGCGAGCGGCCGAGGATCGGGTGGTGGTCGGGCGTCGTGTCGTAGAGCCCCGCCCAGCCGCGCAGGATCTCCGCGCGCTCGAGCGACGGAACGCGGTGCATCGCCAGCTCGATCACGCGCTCCAGGAACCCCCAGTCCACCGTCTCGTTGAAGCTCGGCGGCTCGTCCTTGTCGGCGAGTCCCATGAGGACCCCGCCGCTCTCCTTGTGCATGTAGACGCCGGAGGTGAAGTCCACCGTCATCGGCATCTCTTCCATGATCTCGGGGAACGGCTTCGTGACGAAGATCTGCCTCCGGTACGGCTGGATCGGGAGGTCGACGTTCGCAGTCTGGGCGATGCGCGGGGAGAACGGACCCGCGGCGAGGACGACCGTGTCGGTGACGACCTCTCCCAGATTCGTCTCGAGCGCCTCGATCCGCCCCTCGCGCGCGCGGATGCGCGACACGGTGCACGGGTGGTGGAAGCGAACCCCGAGCCGCTTCGCCTGCTTCTCGTAGCCGGTGAGGAAGTCCGCGGGGCTGGCGTACCCGTCCGTGGGGCAGAACGTGCCGCCGACGAGGTCGTCGATGCGGAGATAGGGGGCGATCGCGAGGGCCTCCTTGGGCGTGACGAGGTGCGAGGGGATCCCGAGCGGCTGCTGGATCGCGAGGTTCCGGCGGAAGACCTCGACCTCCTCGGGTCTCGTCGCGAGCCAGAGGTAGCCCCGCTGGTGGAACTCCGCGGAGCAGTCCATCTCCTTCTCGAACCGCTCAAACTGGCGGACGCTCTCGATGGAGAGGCGACAGTTCACCTCGGAGCCGAACTGCTGGCGGATCCCGCCGGCGGCCTTGGCGGTCGCGTGGGAGCCGAGCAGGGGCTCCTTCTCGACGAGGACGACGTCCTTCGCTCCGCGCTTCGCGAGGTGGTACGCGACGCTCGCGCCGATGATCCCGCCGCCGATGACGGCGACGCTCGCCCGATCGAGCACGGTGGTGACCTCAATGGGGGGAACGGGATGGTACCTCAGGGGGTGCGGCGGGATCGAGCGTCGCTGAACTCACATCTCCAACTCACACGGGAGCGCCGGTCCGCCCTTTTTTTCTCAAGGGGGGCTTGATTCCGCCCGATGAACGGGTATCATCCCGACCCAATTCACACACAGCCAGAACCGGAGGAGACAGTCCATGCCATCGATGAATCGCAGGAAGACGAGCCGCCGCGGGATGAGGAGCCTCCCGATCGAGGTCACCCGCGTCGGATTCCTCTCGCTCTTCGAGAAGGGGCCGCGCCAGTCGGCCTATGCCGCGGACATCAGCGAGACGGGCGTGCGGATCCTGACGAAGGAGCCGATCACGCGTTGGGAGAACGTGTTCGTGATCCTGTCCAACAGCGGAGACGCGTCGGTCCGCGCCAAGGGGCGCGTCGCGTGGTGCGTCGTGGCCAGCCGCGAGAAGCGCGTGTTCAGCATCGGGATCGAGTTCCAGAAGCCGAGCGAGACGGTGAAGGCGGCGATTCGGACGATGCTGGAGACCCAGGCGCTCGACGCGAACCTCAAGAAGATGGCCTCGCGTCGCGGCGGTCCGAGCCTGAACTAAGAGGACGCACTAAGTTCCACGGGATACCGGAATGCACGATCGCTGGAGTCGCGCCCGTGAGGGCGCGGTGGATCATGCCCGTAAGGGCGTGATCCTGCGGTCGCACGCCCTTACGGGCGTGATCCACCGCGCGCTTACGCGCGCGACTCCAAGTCGAGCTGGTTGGTGTATCCCGGGAAACTTAGTGGACGCTACTTAGCCCGTCGAGCGTCACCTGAGGGCCGCTGCGGCGTCGTTGAACCACTGACGCGCCTGCGCGGCCCGCTCGTCCTTCGGGTGGAGCGCCCCGAAGCGGGCCGCCTCCTGGAGGACCTCCAGCCAGTGCCCGTCCTCCACGTCGAGTTGCAGTAGGCGGTAGAGCGCCTCCGCGTCTCCGAAGTCGGCCTCGACGGCCGCGGCGAGGTCTTCGCGCGCCCCGGCGCGGTCCTTCCGTGTCAGGCGGAGCGTCGCCCTCGCGATGCGCGCCTCGATGTCCTTTGGGCTCCGGCGGAGTGTCTCGTCGAACCCCTTCTCGGCGGCCTCGGGCTTGCCTTCCGCCAGGTCCGCGAGGGCGATCAGCTTCCACGGCTGCGATGCGCGCCGGATCTTCGTTCGCGCCAGCTCCGCGTCGGCCCGGACGCCCGCGAAGTCCTCGAGCTCGAGCTTCAGCTCGGCGCGGTCCAGGATCAGGAAGAAGGGGCTCGGGTCGAGGCGGATGGCCTCGTCCAGGTCGCCGACGGCGTCGCGCAGGAGGCCCTGCTTCGTCCGGAGCCGGGCCCTCAGCAGATGGAAGGCGAGGTCCTTGGGCGCGGAGGCGGGGATCTGTTGCAGCGCGTCGAGGGCCCCACCGAAGTTGCCGTGCAGAGATCGAATCTCGGCCAGCCCGCGCCACGCCTCCGAGCAGCCGGGGTCGATCCGTATGGCGCTCTGAAAGGACTCGGTGGCGTCGCCGAGGCGATCCTCGCGGAAATGGAGGACCCCCCTCAGCGCATGACTCGTGGCTCGGAACGGGTCGTCGCGGATGGCCGCCTCGTTCCAGCTCCAGGCGGCCTCGAGTCGGCCTCGGGAGAGGGCGATCCGGGCGAGAACGTCGTATGCCAGGGCCGATTGTGCCCGCTGGGCGGTCTTCTCCGCATCCTCGATTCGCCCCAGTTGGAGGGAACACACCGCAACCTCTCCCCAGTCGGCGGCCTCGGCCGCCTCCGCAATGGCCTCCTCGAGCCGCCCGAGCGCGCGGAGGGCGCGGCTCCGCGCGGAGCGGACCGCTGGACCGTCTCCGGCGGCGCGCGTCAGGGCCTCTTCGGGTCGCCCGGAGGCGGTCAGCGCGTCGGCGAGGAGCGCGAGCGTGGACTCCATGGGGTCGGTCGCGTGGACGAACTCTGCGTCCGCGAGCGCCTCCGTTGCCGCGCCGGTCCGCAACAGGAACCGAGCTCGTCGTTGCCTCACGGAGGGCGGCACGCCGGGGATGGCGCACAGCTCGGCGAACGCGTCGCGCGTTCGGGCGAAGTCGCCGCGCTCTTGGGCGTACTGCGCGCGGGCGACGAGGCTAGCAATGGGGTCGACCGCGATCGCCTTGGCAAGACCGCGGAGCCGCCTTGCGTGCTCGTGGAGACCGCGCCGCTCGGCCAGGTCGATCAACCGCGCGAGGATGACGGGCTCGCCGGGGAGGATCTCCAGCGCCTTTGCGAGGTGTCTCTCTGCCTGCTCCGGGTCATCGCAAGCGGCGGCGCGGTCCATCCAGAGGGAGGCCCTCTCTCGAAAGCGGGCTGACAGCGAGTCGAGCATCGTGCCCACCAGGGGCGGGACGGGCTCGAAGGGATCCCTGCTCTTGTGGAGGGCAAGCAGGCAGTGGGCATGGACCCAGACCGCCAGGTCCCCCCAGCGACCCTCCTTCCTGCACCCGGCCACGACATCGAAGGCCCTTTGCGGCGCGCCCTCCTGGAGGGCGCGTAGGGCCCAGAGGGAGCAGGGGAGGGGAGAGGTGCCGACGGGAAGCGGTGCTCCCAGGACGAACGCGCGGAGCGCGCGGGCGTCCTCCGCGACCGCTGGGGACGGCGTCCCTTGCAGGACCTTGGAGCTGTGCGTCAGGATTTGCCGTTTGATGCCCGCAAGCACCGGGTCGGCCCGCATCGTGTCTTCGTCGACGCGTGGATCGGCGTCGAGGAGGATCCGTCGATCGACGAGGGGCACGACAGCAAGTTCGAGCTGCCCCAGGTGGTCGACCGGAGGAGGCGCCGACTCTGCCTGGGCCTCCTTCGCCCGTTTCTCCAGGCTCCAGATGACCCCCACGTAGAGGATGGCGACGCAACCGATGACCGTCGGAACGAGCAGGGCGATGGGGAGGAGCCACCTGCGCCACTGCGGCGGCGGCGGGGGGGCGCCGGCAATCCAGCGGACCTCGTCCATGGCTCTCTTGTAACGCCGTTGCAGGCGCGGCTCCAGGGCGAGCTTGTGCGTTCCAACCCGGCCCGCGATCTACCGGTCCCGTGTCCCTCTCCTCGCGAGGTCGAGCCAGCCGGTCGCCTCGGTCGTGCGCGGGTCGGCTGGGTGCCTTGCGAGGAAGCGCTCGAGGTCGTCCACGGCCTCCTGCCAGCGGGTGTCCTCCACGGCGAGCTTCGCCCGGAGGTAGAGGGCGTCCGCGTCGTCCGGGTCGACGTTCAGCGCGATGCCGAGCTCCGAGCGCGCCTTGTCGCGCTGCGAGCGGAGGAGCGCGACGCGTGCGGAGCAGACCCGCGCAGCGACGTGGCGCGGATCGAGGAGGAACGCCTGCTCGAGCGCCTTCCCCGTCGCGACGAGGTCCGCCTCGGCGAAGGCCGCTCGCGCCAGGGCCGTCCACGCCGCGACGGAGTCGCGCAGGAGCCCGCAGGCCTTCTCGGCGTCGACGCGCGCCCCCTTCGCGTCGTTCTGCGAGAGCTTCACCTCGGCGCGCAGGACGAGCCAGGGGGCGTGGTCGGGCTTCTTGCCGAGCGCCAGGTCGATGTCCGCGAGGGCGCCCTCGGGGTCTCCCGTGCGCCGCCTCAGGTCGGCGCGGAAGGCGAGGCCCTCGGGGTCGCCGTGGCCGTTTTCGACGGCCTGGTCGATCGCCTTCAGCGCCTCCGCGCGGTTGCCCTGCGAGAGTCGCAACTCAGCCGTCCCGAACCAGGCCTCCGCGCAGGTCGGGTCGATCTCGACCGCCGCGGCGAGGGCCACCTCGGCCTCCTGGGGGTTTCCCAGGCCGAGGAGGACTCGCCCGAAAAGCGCCTGGCACGGGGCGCGCAGCGGGTCGGCAGCGAGGGCCTTGCGGAGGAGGTCGGGGGCCTCGGCGGGACGCCGCTGGGCGATGCGGACGCGGGCGAGCACTTCCCAGCCGTCGGGCGTGTCAATCCGCTCCGCGCGCATGCTGGCTCGCTCGAGGTCTCCGGTTTCCAGGTAGGCGAGTGCGACCGAATCGGCTGCCGCGTCATCCTGGAAAAACGGGGGATGAAGCAGGTCGTCATAGGACCTGGTGGCCAGGCGGGCCCTGTAGCACGAGCGTGTGCACTCGCGGTTCCCGTCACGGCACCTCTTGACCGCAACATCGGCCTGCCCGTTCGCAACGAGCGCGTCGATGACGATGGCCAGCGACTCAGCGGACGGGTCGAACTCCATCGCCCGCTCGGCGTCGCCGAGTGCCTTCTCCGCGCCGCCGGTCCGGAGAAGGAAGGCGGCGCGCGCCCGCAAGACGTCTGCGCGGTCGGGGGCCATGCGGCGCACGCGGTCGTAGGTCTCCCGCGCGTGGTGGACCTGCCCGAGACGCGCGTGGAGCCGGGCACGGAGCAGGAGGAGGCCGGGCTCTTCCGGGGCAGCTTCCGTGGCCATGCAGGCCCACGCGAGGGCCTGGGCGAAGGTCCCGGCCCGTTCCTCGGCCTCGGCGAGGCGGGCGAGGATTGAGGGCTCGCCCGGGGCTGCGGCGAGGGCTTGGGCGAGGAGGGCTGGGGCGTGGGGCGGGTCCGCCTCGGCCTGGTCGAGGAGCGTCGCGGCCGATGCGGGCAACGAGGCGAGCAGCTCCCGTGCCGAGTCGGCCATCGCGTCCCGCCAGGGCTCCTCGCGGCGCACGGCGAGGAGGCAGTGCGCGAGCGTCCAACGCTCGAGGGGATCGGTCGGGGACTCGGGGCGGTCGCACTCCTTCATGGCGGGGCGCGCCTGTCCAGCAAGCAGGAGTTGCCAGGCGCGGAGGACCCGGACGTTCGGCGAGTTTCCGGGAGAGACCGACTTGCCCGTCAGGAAGCCCTCGAGGACGAAGGCTTCCGAGCGGTCCTCTTCGGCGATCGATGCCGCCCAGAGGGCCGCGGCGTCGGACAGCATCGTGCTGCGAAGGCGATCGATCGCCGGGTCGCCGGGGATCCGGGCGCGGCCGAGGAGGGGGCTCGCGTCGAGGACTGCCCAGCGCTCGAGGTAGCGGGGGAGGGAGAGCCTCATGCGCAGGAGGCGCGCGTCTGCGAACGTGGGCGAGGCGTCGATCGCCTGGCTGAGGAGCGGCATGAGGTCGTCCGCGGACGCGCCCGCGAGGGCCCTGGCGCGGGCCTCGTCGAAGAGGCGCTGTGCGCGCGCCCGATCGTCCTCCCCCGTGGGGAGGGTGCGCGGTCGGCTCGCGCGCAGCAGGAGCCATACGTCGACGGCGAGGGCGAGGAGGAGGGCGAGGAGCGTCACGGCGATCAGGCGACCGTGGCGGTTCTGCGGCTCGGGAAGGGGCTGGACCTCGTCCATGGCGTCAGAATACACTGTCGGCCCGAGTCGTGACACCCTTACGGGTGTCACTCCTCGCGCGCCCTTACGGGCGCGACTCCAGCGCGCCCTTACGGGCGCGACTCCAGCGCGCCCTTACGGGCGCAACTCCAACGCACCCTTGCGGGTGCGACTCCAACGCACCCTTGCGGGTGCGACTCCGAGCGCCATGGCCAAGCCACCGCGAAAACCGGCGTGCCTCATGTCCGAGGCCCTCCTCTCCGAGGCGATCGAGCACCTCGACGAGGGGGTGATCCTCGTCGACGAGGAACTCCGCCTCGTCTACCGGAATGCCGTCGCGGCGCGATGGACGCCCAAGGGGAGCCTCACCTCGCCGCCCATGCTCGTCGAGCTCGTGCGCGCCGCGCTCGCGTCCCGCGCCCCCGGCACGGCCCTCCTCGACGCACGCGACCCCGCGGAGGAGCGCCGCGTCCTCGAGGCCCGCGTGGTTCCCCTCCCACGCCAGCGGGCCGCCGCCGTCTTCCTGCGCGACGTCACCGAGCGGAAGCGCGCCGAGGAGCAGCTCCTCGCCGCCGCCAAGCTCGCCACCGTGGGCGAGATCGCCGCCGGCGTCGCCCACGAGATCCGGAATCCGCTGGGGTCGATCGTGACGGCCGTGAGACTCCTCACGAGCGGCAAACAGAAGGGGGCCGAGGCCCGGAAGTCGCTCGAAGAGGTCGTCCGCAAGGAGACCGCGCGCGTGACCAAGATCCTCGAGGACTTCCTCGTCTTCGCACGCCCGCGTGAGACGCCTCGCGAAGAGGTGAACTTGAACGTCCTCGTTCGCGAGGTCCTCGCCATCCTCGAGCATGACGAGGACCAATCCAAGGGAATCGCGATCGAACGGAAGCTCGCCCCCGACCTGCCGCGCGTGGTCGGATCGCCCCCCCAGATGAAGCAGGTGATCTGGAACCTCGTCCTCAACGCCGTCCAGGCGATGCGCGGGAAGGGGACGCTCACGATCTCCACCTCTTCCGAGGGCGACCGTGTCCGGCTCGACGTCGCCGACACGGGCGTCGGGATCGCGCGCGAGAAGCTCGATCGGATCTTCGAGCTCTTCTACACCGACAAGAAGCACGGCACGGGCCTCGGCCTCCCGATCGCCCGCCGCATCGCGGACGCGCACGGCGGCGAGGTCGCCGTCGAGAGCGTCCTGGGCAAGGGGAGTCGGTTCACGGTGTTCCTGCCGGCCGGATCGCTTGACGCCCCCCGGACCCGGGGATAGCATCTCGGACCTTTTGTATCCGGGCAATGGAGGGCGAGATGGAAATCCTCGGCGTCGGCCTCGACCAGCTCATGCTGCAGTTGTTGAGGTGGATCCACGTCATGTTCGGCGTGATCTGGATCGGTCACCTCTACTTCCTCAACTTCGTCAACGGGCCGTTCGAGAAGGGGCTCGACGCCGCGCTCAAGAAGCCGGTCGTGCCGGCGCTCCGCCCGCGCGCCCTGTTCTGGTTCCGCTGGGGCGCGATGTTCACGTTCGTCTCGGGCGTGGTCTACCTCGCGTATGAGCTGCACCTCGCCCCCGATGCGTTCGCGAACTTCTTCGGACACTACACGGTTGGCGCCAAGGGGACGGTGATGGGGTTCCGTCCCGAGTTCAAGAACTGGTGGATCACCCTCGGCGCGGCCTTCGGGACGATCATGTGGTTCAACGTGTGGTTCGTGATCTGGCCGCGGCAGAAGAAGATTCTCACCGGGATTGCGACGGGGAACAAGCCGGCCGACTTCGATCAGCTCGTGAACGTGGCGCTGCTCGCGTCGCGCGTGAACGTGTTCCTCTCGTTCCCCATGCTCTTCGCGATGGGAGCGAGGTCGCACTTTCCGACGCTCGACATCCAGACGACGCTCACCTGGATGGGGATCGTCGTCGCAGCGGGGTTCTCGATCGCCTACGTCTTCATCTTCAAGATGGCCCCCGCGGTTGGGAAGGAGTTCCTGGCGATGGTGCCCGCGGCGCCGGCGGCCCCGCCGGCCGCGCCGAAGTAGGGACCAGCGGCCCGCCGGGCCCTACGGGAACGAGATCTCAGGCACCGTGACCGTCTCGCCCTTCTTGACGGTCACGGTGATCTCCTTCTCCCCGTACTTCTCCTGCCACGCCACGATGACGTAGGTCCCCTCCGGGAGCTTCCGCGGGAACGTCCACGCCCCGTCCTTCCCCGTCACGCAGAAGTACGGGTGCGGCAGGACGCCCAGATACCCCTTCATCCACGAGTGCAGGTCGCACTTCAGCTCCACCATCACCTGCGGCGAGTCGAACGTCTGCACGAAGCTCTGGCCCTTCGCGTAGATCGACTGGTTGATGTCCTTCCCCTTCCCCTTCACCACGAAGGTGTGGACGTTGTGCTGGAAGGAGTCCTCGTTCACGAACTTCACGTCCTGCCCGTGCATCGCACCCGAGATCCGGGGGACGTAGACGCACTTCTCGTTCGCGATCTTCACCTCGGTCTTCGGCGTCGGGAACTTCCACTTCGGGTCGAGCCCCGACTTGACGTAAACGAACACGTTCCCCAGGCCTCCCTCGGGGCCGACGACGACGTTCTCCTGGAAGGCCGTCTGCCCCTGGTAGTGCGCGGAGCACTCGGGGTTCGTCTCCACGCCGAGCTTCTCGAGCACGGGGGCCGGGCCGGTGTGCACGACTTTTCCGGACACGGCCCCGCAGGCGTCATCGGGCGGTGCGTTGTCCTCGGTCAGCGGCGCGACCTTCTCCTGCTTGCTGCAGCCGAGCGCGACGAGGAGGACGATAGAGAGGATCTGATTCGCTCTTTCCACAGGACGTTCTCCCTGATATGAATCGAGTCCCGTAGTCTACCGTGAAAACATGCCAGGGGGAAAGCATGCCCGGCCCGTGGAAGGAGATGTACGAGGGTAAGCCGGTCGACCTGCCGTGGTTCTGCGGCACTGCGGAACCGGAGCTGGTCGACCTGGTGCGGAGGCGCGTGGTCAGGCCGTGCCGCGCGCTCGAGCTGGGGTGCGGGCAGGGGACCGAGGCGGTCTTCATGGCGACGCAGGGGTTTCGCCTCTCCGCGATCGACATGATGCCGCGTGCGCTCACGTTCGCCCGGAGGCTCGCGAGGCTCATCGGGGTCGGGATCGACCTCCGCAAGGCGAGCGCGCTCGACCTGCCCTTCGACGCGGCGACGTTCGGCTTCGCGTACGACCGCGGCTGCTTCCACCACGTCGAGCCAGCCGACCGCGAGCGGTATCGCGACGAGGTCCACCGCGTCCTTGCGCCGAAGGGGCGCCTCTTTCTCCGCTGGATGAGCGAAAAGACCCCCGGAAAACGGGGGCCGTACCGCATCCCCTCGCGCGAGGTGCGCAAGGTCTTCTCCTCGCGATTCCGCCTCGGCCCGATCCGCCTCTACCCCGCCCTCGGCGCCATCGACGGCCCCCCGATGTGGCTCTACCACTGCCTGATGGCCCGTCGATAGGGACTTTCAACGATTGAAAGTCTCTTCCAGTCCCTCCCTGCGCGCGTTGCGCCGGGCGCGGATGCCGCGCGTAACGTCTTTGATGTCAAGTCGCTGCGCGCACGGGTTCCGGGGCCTCGCAAGGCATTCCTGGCACGGCGCTTGCGCTACTCCTGGGCCGCAATAGGGATTCCACCAGGGGGAAGCGCCATGTACGATGCCACCGGAACGCAGGGGACGAACGCGCAGATGCTCTACACCTGCCCTCATTGCCAGGGGCGCTTCGAGTTCAACACCGAGAGCCTGGTCCGGCAGATCTTCTGCCCGCTCTGCGGCCAGGGGTTCGACCCGGTGAAGATCGAGACGATGCGCTACCCGGAGGGCGGCACGCCGGTCGCGCCGAGCCCGGGGGCGGCACCGGAGACGATCCAGGCCGCGAACAAGGACGAGAGGCTCCGCGTCGGGACGCGCCTGGGGCAGTTCCGGATCGACGAGTTCATCGGGCGCGGCGGGATGGGGGCGGTCTACAAGGCGACGCAGACCTCGCTCGACCGCACGGTCGCGCTCAAGGTCCTCCCGAGACACATGGCGGAGGACCCCGAGTTCGTGCAGCGCTTCCACCGCGAGGCGAAGGCCCTCGCGGAGCTGAACCACCCGAACATCGTCTCGATCTACGACAAGGGGAACGACGAGGGGCAGTACTTCTTCGCGATGGAGTTCGTGGAGGGCGTCTCGCTTCGCCAGCTCATCAAGTCGAAGACGGTGAGCCCCGCTCAGGCGCTCGCGCTCGTCCCGCAGCTATGCGAGGCGCTGGAGTATGCGCACTCGCGCGGCGTCATCCACCGCGACATCAAGCCGAAGAACCTCCTCGTCGACCGCTCGGGCCGCGTGAAGATCGCCGACTTCGGCCTCGCGCGGATCATCCGCGGCGACAATTCGACGACGTTCGATGGGCTGACGCGCAGCGACGTAATGATGGGGACCGTGAACTACATGGCCCCCGAGCAGCGGGAGAACGCGAAGGACGTCGACCACCGCGCGGACATCTACTCGCTGGGCGTGGTGATCTACGAGCTCCTGACGGGGGATCTGCCGATCGGGCGGTTCGCGGCGCCGTCGAAGAAGGTCCAGATCGACGTTCGGCTCGACGAGGTCGTGCTGCAGCTCCTGGAGAGGGACCGGGAGGACCGGTACCAGAACGTCAGCGACGTGAAGACGGGGTTCGCGCGGGTGATGAGCGATCCGCCCGCCCCGGTCGACCGCGGGGTGCGGGCTGCGGGGCCGTCGAGCGCAGCGCCGCCGACGCCGTGGTGGATCCGCGCGCTGCCCGGCGGGTTCCTGGGCGTGTTCGGCACGGGGCTCGCCGCGGCGGGGATTCACCTCCTTTCGTCGTCGGGCTCCCCGGCCATCGGGGTCCTGAGCCTCCTCGGCGGGCTGGCAGGGCTCGTGGCTTCCTTCTGGATCGATCACGGCCGGCCCGCGCCTGGGGAGCGGGTCTCCACGTCGGAGACCGTCGGCGGCTTCCTGATGCTGGCGCTTGGACTGTTCGCGGTGGGAGGGTTCCTCGTCGAGGCCACCGTGGCGAACGAGAGCTTCAAGGCGTTCTGGAGGGTGGCGGGCGGCAGCCTCTTCCTGGTCGTCTCCGTGGTGGTGTTCGTCGGCTTCGAGGGGCTCTCGAGCCACCTGAAGACGCGGTCCGAGCGGGGGCGCTGGGCCGGGACGGTCGTGAACGTGATGAACCTCGCCACGGCGCTGAGCGGATTCGTGCTGGTCCGCAACGTGCCCACGAATCGCGACGAACTGGCCTTCCAGCTCATGCTCGGGTATCCGCTCGCCGCTGCGGCCGTGTTCGGCGCGGGTTGGTGGGCGGCGGGCCCCAAGATGGCCGCGGCCCTCCCCGCGACCCGCTCCGAGCGGGAGATCGAGCGGCCCGTGGACCGCTGGGCGATGAGGGTCTTCCAGGGCGGGACCTTCCTCTGGGTCGTTGGCGCCGTTTCGACGGCCCTGGTGGGACAAGGGTCGGACGACTTCAGGGGGATCCTCCTGTTCGGCGGTCTCGCCGCGCCTGTCCTCCTGTTCGGGCTGACGGCCGTCCGCCGGATCGGCGGCGCGGAGGATGGGCGGACGGGGATGCGGTATGCCCTCGCTGGCGCAGCGGCGGCGGGGGTGTTCCCGGCCATGCACCTGACCGGGCCGTTCAGCCTGCCGCGCTTCATGATGACGACCTTCTGCTCCGCGTGGCTCTTCTTCGTGTTCGCGTTCTTTGACGCGGCGCTTCGCCCCTCCCAGCGGCTGGGGAAGTACTTCGGCCTCGGCGGCGCGCTGGAGCGAAGGGCGTGGATCGCGGCGATCGTGGGGAGCGGCCTCATTGGCGGCCTCGCCATCGCCTTCGACTACTCCGCGGTCAACGCGGGCCGCGACCTGTTCGTGTCGTTCATCCCGTTCGTGGGCACGATCGCCTACGTCTTCCTTGTGGCGTGGGGCGTGCCGCTGGCGACCTCGGGGAAGGAGTGCGAGTCGGAGTGTCCGATCCTCGACAAGGGGGTCTCGATCGAGGCGAACTGCCCGAGCGGGGCGGGGGTGAGCATCCACCTCGGGACAAGCGCGCCGCCGGTGCCGTCCGGTCCTCCGGCGAGCACGCCTCCGCCTCCCCCGGGCATGCCGATCGCGGAGGAGATCAAGGCGCAGGTGCGCGCGGCGATTGCGGAGATCCCGTCCGCGGAGGAGATCAAGGCCCAGGTCCGCGCATCGCTCCTGGCCTCGGGGATTCCGGTCACCGAGGCCGCGCCGGCGCCCTCGGAGAAGGCCCGACGCAAGGGGTGGAACAAGACGCGGTCGATGTGGCAGGAGTGGCTGTGGCACGCCGGGGCCTTCGCGATCATCAACGCGGCGTTCATCGGGATGGGGAAGTGGAACAGCTTCTCCGTGTGGTGGGGCGTGGTCGTCGCGGCCCACGGCCTCACGGTGCTCTTCCGCACGGTCGTCGACCCGCCGCACCGCCCGGCCGCGACGTCGCACGCTCAGAAGCGGCGGAAATCGGTGAACGGGTTCCTGCAGCACGCGACGTGGTTCGCCGCGATCATGACGGCGATGGCGTACCCGGACTGGGTTTTCCCGACCTTGGGCTGGGTGTGGGGGATCGGCCTCGCGTTCCACCTCCTCTCCACGGTCCTGGAATCCTCCTTCGGCAAGGAAGCGGCGTAGCCGGACATTCGGACCGAATCGCTCTTGACACCCATACCCGGCACGGGTATCTATACCCACCCCCCGTATAGTGGGCGGGGGTTTGCCGGAGGGTGTCATGCGACGTCTCACCGTTCTCCTGCTCCTCGCGACGCCGCTCGCGGCGCAGGACGTCAGGTCCGATGTCGAGGCCCTGAAGAAGAAGACCGAGGAAATGGCCGCGGCCCTGCAGCAGCTCGTTGCCGAGCGCGCCGCGGACAAGAAGGAAATCCAGGAGCTCAGGAAGCAGCTCGGCGATCTTCGCTCCCGCGCCCTCCTCGCGGAGAAGGTCGAGGAGACGAAGCGGATCCCCGTGTGGGTCTGTCCGGGAGGCCACACGATCGACGCGGAACCCAGCGGCGGCATCTGCCCGCAGTGCGGCAAGTCGACCGAGAAGACGGAGACCGTCCGCGTCGTGAAGGTCTCCCGCCGCGAGGCGATCGGAGAGAAGATCTCCTCCGCGCTCGAGGAGGAGTTCGGGAAGCGCGTCGTCGTGGGCGTCAGCGGCACCGGCGTCCTGCAGCAGATCCTCCACAACGAGAGCGACGGGACGAGCAACGCGACGCACGCGGAGGGCTCCGTCGACGTCTTCCTCCTCACCCGCCCGCTCCCCTACGGGCTTTTCTTCATCGACCTTGAATCGGTCGGAGGCTCCGGGCCCGACGCGGAGATCGGGACGCTCGCGAACCTGAACAGCGACGGCGGACGGAACACCGTCCAGGTCGAGGGGAACGACGACGTCGACCTGCGCGAGGCGTGGTTCCGCGTCGACTGGCTGGAGGACAAGCTCCACCTCGTCGCCGGCAAGATCGACCTGTCGAACTACTTCGACAACAACCGGGTCGCGAACGACGAGACGACGCAGTTCCTGACCGACGCCTTCGTCAACAGTCCGGTCCTCGGAAACCCGGCCCTGAACGGGCCTGGGATCGCCGCGATGTACGAGACGAAGACCGGGTGGCGGTTCGGCCTCGGCTTCCAGGAGACCGGCGACACCGGCTTCCAGGTGACCGACCGCCCCTACTACATCGGCGAGGTCGACTACCGGACGTTCGCGCTCGGGCGCGAGGGGAACATCCGCGTCTGGGGGCGGTTCGACGACACCGACGAGATCGAATCGCAGGCGATCGGGGTCTCGATCGACCAGGAGGTCTCCGCGCGCGTCAACGTCTTCGCCCGGGCGGGGACGGCGTGGGTCGACGGGGAGGTCTTCGAGGAGGACGGCGAGACGTTGGAGGGGATCACGGACCCGTGGGCGTACAGCCTGGGGCTCCGCGTGACCCCCGTCTTCGACTCCAGGCCGCGCGACGTGTGGGGGCTCGCCTTTGGGCAGCAGCGCGGGTCGTTCGACCGGGACGAGAACGACCGCGACACGATCCTCGAGACGTACTACCGCTTCGTCGTGAACGACCACGTATCCATTTCGCCGCTCTTCCAGTACGTGATCCACACAGCCGGGGACGGCACGAGCGCGCTCTCTTCCCAGGACAACGTGGGAATTCTCGGGCTCCGCGTGCAGATTGACTTCTAGAGAGGGAAAACACCATGAAGAAGCTCGTCGCCCTCCTCCTCGTCCTCGCGTTCCTCTCCCTGGTCTGGGCGGGCGACCCGCCGTCGGAGGGGTGCAAGCAGACCGACCCCTCCAAGGTAATCATGGTGATCAACCGCGACTCGAGCGACCTCTCGTTCATCGACACCGACACGGACACAGTTTGCGGACGCGTGTCGATCGGAGACTGGCAGAACCCGCACATGGCGATGTTCCGCCCGAAGGGGGACCGGATCGTGGTCTCGGGGACCATGCGGAACCAGATCCACGTGATCGAATTTCCGAGCCTGAAGCTCCTCGCGTCGATCGACACGGGCAACGAGCCGGAGCACCTCGACGTCACGGTCGACAACCGGTACGCATTCGTCGGCCTCATGGCGGACGACCAGGTCTCGGTGATCGACATGGACGCGTGCACCGAGGTGAAGCGGATCGACGGCTTCTTCGGTCCCCACGGGATCACGACCTGGCCCTGCCCCTGCCTGGCGTGGAAGGGGGAACGGTGCGTCGAGGGGGGGATGAAGCCGCGGGTCTACATCGGGAACCTGCACGCGCACGAGGTGGGGATCGTGGACGGGGAGAGCCTGGAGCTGATCTCGCGGATCCGCGTGGGGAATGCCGATCAGTTGTCGAAGCTGAACCCCGACCAGGGGCTGGGCGAGGTGAACGGAGTGGCCAACCCGACGCTCGTTCCGAACGGAAAGTACGTCTACGCCGCGGACGACGACTCGGGGACGCTCTCGATCATCGAGACCGAGGGGAACACGGTGGTGAAGACGCTCGTCCTCGGCGAGGGGGCGTGGCGCGCCTACAGCTCCCCGGACGCGAGGTACATGGTGATCCCGTGCAACGGCGACGAGACGGTGCGGGTGGTCGACACGGAGAAGATGGCGGAGGTTGCGCAGTTCCCCGCCGGCGGCAACATGACGGGGGCGAACTTCGTCATGGGCGGGAAGAAGTGCTACGTCGTCTCGACGCTCCCGGACGGGCAGGGCGGGGTGCTGTGGGTGTACGACCTGGAATCGATGACGGCGAAGGGGCGGATTTCGTTCGGGGCGAACACGGTGATCGAGACGGCCTGCACGCACCCGGACTGGAAGCGGATCTACCTCGCCTGTTCGAATCGGAACAGCGTGTTCGTGATCAACGGCGAGGACGACAGCGTGAAGGAGATCACGAACGTGGGACAGTACCCGTGGGGAACACACTCGTTCCGCGGGGGGGACAACTACTGCCACTAGACTCTGGTCCCGAGCCCGCACATTGGACGGAAGCCGACGCGACGGCTATGATTCCGCCCTAATGTCCCTCCTGCCCGTCTTCAAGATTGGCCACCCCGTTCTTCGCCAGGTCGCCGCGGACCTGACGGCGGAGGAGATCGGCTCGCCCGGGACGCGCCAGCTCGTCGACGACATGATCGACACGATGCGCTCCCGCGACGGCGTCGGGATCGCCGCCCCGCAGGTCGGCGTGTCCAAGCGGATCGCCGTGATCGAGTACAAGCAGAACACACGTTACCCCGGCCACGCCGACATCCCGCTCCTGGTCCTGCTGAACGCGCGCGTCACGGGCGCGGGAGACGAAGAGCAGGAGGCGTGGGAGGGTTGACTCTCCGTTGACGGCCTGCGCGGCGTGGTCGCGCGGAAGACGAAGGTGAACCTCGAGGCCCTCGACCGCGAGGGAAAGCCGCTCCGGATCGCCGCGGAGGGGTTCTTCGCCGTCATCCTCCAGCACGAGATCGACCACCTCGACGGGAAGGTCTTCCTCGACCGGATGACCGACCTTTCGACGCTCACCCAGCTCGAGGAGTGGTACGCGCACTGGGGCGGGCGGAGGCCCGTGGACCCAGCCGCGAAGGAGCCGATCGGAACGAGTGGAATCGACCACGTCGGGCTCGCCGTCGACGACGTCGAGAAGGCGCGCGCGTGGTACGTCGACCTCCTCGGGATGCGCGAGTCGGCGCGCGCCGCGAACTTCGTCTCGCTCCGCGTGAACGAGCAGTTCGTCTTCCTGCTGGCCAGGGAGACCACGCCGTCGGCCACGGCGCTCGCGCACGTCGCGTTCCGGGTGACGCTGGAGGAGTTCGACAAGGCCCTGGCGGCGCTCGGCGCTCGCGGCATCCCGATCGACGAGGGACCGCGGAAGCGGGGATCGGGGCGATCGGTCTACTTCAAGGACCCGTGGGGAAACCAGATCGAGCTCCATCACCCATGAGCCTTCGCGCGGGGCTGCTCGGCTACGCCGCGCTCGCAATCGTCGTCGTGGCCGTCCTGCGGCGCGACCGCGGGACCGACTTCGACGGGTACTACGAGGGGGGCCTCGCCGTCCTCGAGGGAAAGAGCCCGTACGACGCCGAGGGCCTGGAGCGCTACCCGCCCGCCTTTGCCGCCACGATGGCCGCGTTCGCGCTCCTCCCGTACGTCGTCTCGATCGCGGTCTGGTCGCTGATCGGCGTCGGCCTCGCCGCGATCTCCGTCGAGGGCGCCGCCCGCATCGCGGGGGCCGAGGGGCCCGCCGCATTCGATCGGCAGAGGTGGCTGCCACTCCTCCTTGCCTCGCCCTACCTCATCGACGGCCTCCTCCAGGCGCAATCCCAGATCCTCGTGCTGGGCGCGGTCATCGGCGCATTCTGGCTGGCGCATCGCGGGAAGCACGTACCTGCGGGGATCGCGATCGGCGCGGCGGCGGCGCTCAAGCTCACGCCCGCGATCGTCGTGCTCTACTGGCTCCTGCGCGGTCGCTGGCGCGCCCTGGCAGGAGTCGCGATCGGTGTCGCCGTCGTCGGCGGCGTTGTCCCCGTCATCGCGTATGGTCCGCGCGGGGCCGCGGAGGCCTACGGGACCTGGGCCGGGGAGACGGAGTGGTCGCTTCGCCAGCGGACCCCCATCGCCCTCGAGAAGTCCTCCCGCTATTCGAACCAGTCGCCGAGGGCGACGATCGTCAGGCTCTTCACGGGGATCCGCAACCCCGGCTCGAGCCACGCGGTCCAGGTCAACGTCGCCAGGCTCCGCCCCGAAGAGGCGCTGCGCATCATCGCCTGGGTGAACGGGGTCGTGGCCGTGGTCCTCCTCGTTGCGCTGCTCCGCCGGAAGTCCCCGGCGCACGAGGCGGCGCTCCTCGTGCTCGCGATGACGCTCCTCTCCCCGATCGCGTGGACGCCGTACTTCGCAGCGCTCGTGGTGTCCTACGCCTGCCTCGCCGGAGGGCGCCTCGAGACGCGGGTGGCGCGCGCCGCGACGTGGTTGACCGTGGTCGGCTCGCTCGGCCTCGCGTCGACCTGGGCGCGTGCGATCGGGTGCGTGACGTGGCCCTCCGTCCTGCTTCTCCTCGCCCTCGGGTGGGAGATGGCGAGGCCTACCGCAAGACGAAGTTGACGGGGACCTCGACCTCCGCCTCGACGGGCGCCCCGTCGCGGACGGCGGGAGCGAAGGTCCAGCGGCGGACCGCTTCGAGGGCGGCCTCGTCGAGACAGCGATGCCCGCTCGATTCCATCACGCGCGCGCTGACGCAGGCGCCGTCGGGCGCTACCCGGGCGACCAGGAGCACCGACCCTACCCAGCCTCGGCGGCGCGCCTCCGCAGGGTAGCGAGGCTCCGTGTTGTGAAGCGGGGAGGGAGGGGCGAACGCGCCCTGGCTCGGCGCGGAGGCCTCGACCGGCTCGGTGGACGAGAGGACCACGGGCGCGGGGCGGCGAAGACGGACGCGCGCGGTGGAGGGAGTGAACGACGAGACAGGGCGCGTGCGAAGGGCGACGAGGGGCAAATCGACACTCGTCGAGGGCGGGGCCTCGGACTCGGATCGCTCGGGTTCGGAGACCTGCCGGATCTCGCTCGACTCGACCGAGCGACATTCCTCGGAGGCGAAACCGATCCGCGCCATGCCCAGGCGGGGCGGATCCGAGCCGCCGACGCCGAAGGGCCGCAGCGCGAGCACGCCGAAGAGGGAGGCGTGAAGGCCGAAGCTGACGAGCCAAGCCAGGCGCACGAGGGGACCTCCTGAACCCGGATGGTGTAGCAAGCGGGATGCCGGTGAGGCGCTCCGGCGACACGTCGATGTGCTAGGTGCGCGGGAGTTTACGGCAGTCGAGATCGCCGCGTTGGAGTGGCTGCACAGGTCGTGGCCAGCCGTGCTCGCCGGGTGTGCAGCTACCCGAAGAAGACCTGGGCCACCTGGTAGAGGGCGGGGTCGACACGCTTGAGCTGGCCGACGGCTTCGGAGAGGTCGACGTCGACGAGCTGGTTGCTTCGGATGGCGACCATGCGGCCGAACTTCTTCTGCTGGACGAGGTCGACGGCGGCGACGCCGTAGCGAGTGGCGAGGACCCGGTCGAACGCGGTCGGCGTGCCTCCACGCTGGACGTGGCCGAGGATGGTGACGCGGGTCTCGATCCCGGAGCGCTTCTCGATCTCGGCCCCGACCCAGTTGGAGATCCCGCCGAGCCGGACGTGGCCGAAGTCGTCGGTCCCGCCGGTCTGGAGCGCGAGGTCGCCGCCCTTCGGCTGGGCCCCCTCGGCGACGACGATGATTGAGAACTCCTTGCCGCGGCTCTTGCGCTGCTTGCAGACGTGGACGACCTCGTCGACGTCGAACGGCTGCTCGGGGATGAGGATGCAATCGGCGCCGCCGGCGATTCCGGACATGACGGCGATCCAGCCCGCGTGGCGGCCCATGACCTCGACGACCATGACGCGGTGGTGGGCCTCTGCGGTGGTGTGCAGGCGATCGATCGCCTCAGTGGCGATGGAAACCGCGGTATCGAAACCGAACGTGAAGTCGGTGCCGCTGACGTCGTTGTCGATCGTCTTCGGGATGCCGACGAGGGGCATCCCGCCCTCGAAGAGCTTCTTGCCGACGCCGAGGGTGTCCTCGCCGCCGATGGCGATGACGGCGTCGAGGCCATAGCGGCGGAAGTTGCTCCAGACCCGCTGGACGTTCTCCTCGCTCTTGAAGGGGTTGGTGCGGGAGGTGCCGAGGATCGTGCCGCCCTTCGGGAGGATCCCGGAGACGGAGTAGTCGGTGATCGGCTCGACGTGGCCCTTGATGAAGCCGTCCCAGCCGTTGCGGAACCCGAGCGTGCTGAACCCGAGGCCGCTTCCGCGGCGGACGACGGCCCGCAAGGCGGCGTTGAGGCCGGGGCAATCGCCCCCGCCCGTCAGGACGCCGATCTTCATGTTGGCTCACTCCCGAGACTTGAGGCGCCGGATTGTACTCCCGGACCTGGACTTGTCAACGGCCGATCCGGCGCGTATCCTCGCTGCGCATGCGAGCCACGGCGCTGGTCCTGCTCTTCACGTCGTACGGCCTCGGCGCCGACTGGTCGTTCACGCAGACGCCGACGGTCGTGGCGAAGGGGCGGGAGTGGTGGGTGGCGCCGAAGGGGGACGACGACGGGCCGGGGACGAAGGCGCGGCCGTTCGCAACGATCACGAAGGCCCTCTCGAAGGCGGAGCCCGGCGACACCGTCCAGGCGAGGAAGGGGAGGTACGCCTCGGAGAAGGCGAAGCTCAACTTCGCGCGGTCTGGGCGGGCCGACGCCTGGATCGTGCTTCGAAGCGCCGACGGGCCTGGGGAGGCGGAGATCGACGGGGGCGGGGAGGCGTTCGAGGGGATGCTGATCTCGGAGCGCTCGTACGTCGTCGTCGACGGGATCCACCTGCACGGGTCGCAGGACAACGCCCTCCACGTCGGGGTGGACTCTTCCTACGTGATCATCCGCAACTGCCGGGTCCATGGGGCCGACGGGGGCGGGGACGCGATCAAGGTGAACGGCTCCCACCACGTCTACGTCGAGGACTGCGACGTCTCGGACGCGGGGGACGAGCTGATCGACTTCATGGGGTGCCACCACTGCGTCTCTCGCGGGAACTTCATGCACGACCTCAGGCCCGAGAAGACGGCGACGTTCGCGAAGGGAGGCTCGCACGAGATCCTCTTCGAGCGGAACGTGGTCGTGGGGGTGCGCAGGGCGCACGCGATCATGCTCGGGGGCGACTCGGGGGAGGGGCTGTTCTCGCCGGAGCTGCCGGACATCGAGTGCGAGGACATGATCGTGCGGAACAACGTCGTGGTGGACTGCGACGACTCGGCGTTCGAGGTGCGCGGCTGCCGGAACGGGTGGATCCTGAACAACACGGCCGTGGGGAGCTCGACGACGTTCGCGAGCGTGGCGGTGAGGCCGGGGAGGACGAACGAGGGGGGGACGTCGAACTCGAAGGACATCGTGGTGCTGAACAACCTGTTCTGGAATGACGGCGACCACGATCGACCCTACCTGGTGGACGATGCTTGTCGGGAGGGGCTCTCGACGGGGTGGAACCTGTGGTGGAACGGGAAGGCGCGCGTCAGCGATCGCGGCGGGATCGACGTGCACCGCGAGGAGGAGTCGCTCGTGGACGACGACCCGCGGCTCCTGTCGACGGCGCTCGATGTGAAGTCGTGGAAGGAGGCCGTCGAGCGGTTCGGGCTGCGACCCAACAGTCCGGCTGTCAGGGCGGGAAGCGCTACGCCGTTCGTCTCCGACGACATCCTCGGGAAACGACGGGGGAAGCCGCCCTGCATCGGTGCGATCGAACGTTGACGATCCACGGATTGCACGGATGAACACGGATGGGTGTGGGATCACCCATTCATCCGTGTTCATCCGTGGTATCCGTGGATCGTTACCTGACGAGCCGCTTCCATTCAAGGCCGCCACCCGCGCCGAAGTTGAGAAGCAGACCCACGCGGCGCCCGCTCGCCTTGAGGTAGTTGAGGAGCTGCGCCTGGTCGAACGACGTGAGCTTGTTCAGTGCCTTCAGCTCGACGATCACCTCGTCGAAGCAGATCAGGTCGCAGATGTAGTGCTTCTCAAGCAACACGCCCTTGTACCGGATCTGGAGCTTCGCGCTCGGCTCGAACGCGATTCCCCGTCTCCCAAGCTCGATTCCTAGGGCCTCCTGGTAGACGGCCTCGAGGAACCCAGGGCCCAGCTCGTTGTAGACCTCGAATCCCGCCCCGAGGACCTGGTAGGTCGCGCCCCGCAACAGCAGCTCTGCCATGGCTGATCCCTCCAGTGTGGAGGTAGCCATGTTCAATGGCCGTGCCAGATGCGGTTGGTTCAGCGGCCTATGGCGGAATGTGGAACCTGGTATGATGTTGCGTGAATTGGAGGGGCGTTTCGCATCGTGGGACGACGGTCCCTTCTTGCTGGATTTCACCCCACTCGCATCTCCCGACCGTCGTCGAATCCAGCACCCTACTCGTGGACCAGCCGCTTGTATTTGATCCGATGGGGCTGGTCCGCGGCCGTGCCCAGCTCCTCGTGCCGCTTCTCCTGGTAGGCCTGGAAGTTCCCCTCGAACCAGCGCACCTTCCCCTCTCCCTCGAATGCCAGGATGTGCGTCGCGATGCGGTCCAGGAACCAGCGGTCGTGCGAGACCACCACCGCGCACCCCGCGAAGCTCAGCAGTCCCTCCTCCAGCGCCCGCAGCGTGTCCACGTCCAGGTCGTTCGTCGGCTCGTCGAGCAGGACCAGGTTTCCCCCGGCCTTCAGCATCTTCGCGAGCAGGACGCGGTTCCTCTCGCCCCCCGAGCACTCGCCGACCTTTTTCTGCTGATCCGCCCCGCGGAAGTTGAACCACGAGACGTAGGCCCGCGCGTTGATCTCCTTCTTCCCGAACTTGATCACGTCCGACCCGCCCGAGATCTCCTCGTACACCGAGTTTACGGCGTTGAGCGACTCGCGGCTCTGGTCCAGGTACGCAAGCGACACCGACGGCCCCAGCGTCAGCGTCCCCTCGTCGGGCTTCTCCTGGCCGATGATCATCCGCATCAGCGTCGTCTTTCCCGCGCCGTTCGGGCCGATGACGCCGACGATCCCCCCCGCGGGCAGCTCCATGTCCAGCCCGTCGATGAGGGCCCGATCGCCGTACCCCTTCTTCACCCCCTGCGCCTTCAGGACGAACGTCCCGAGCGGAGGGCCGGGCGGGATCCTGAGCTCCATCGCCCCCTGGGTCTGCTCGGCGGATTGCCTGAGCAACTCCTCGTACGCCGTGATGCGCGCCCGCGGCTTCGCCTGCCGCGCCCGTGGCGACATCCGGATCCACTCCAGCTCCCGATCGAGCGTCCGCTGCCTCGAGGCCTCCGCCTTCTCTTCTTTTTCCAGCCGCGCCTTCTTCTGCTCGAGCCACGACGTGTAGTTCCCCTTCCACGGGATCCCGCGGCCGCGATCCAACTCCAGGATCCACTGCGCCGCGTTGTCCAGGAAGTATCGGTCGTGCGTGACCGCGATCACGGTCCCCGGGAAGTCGAGGAGGTGCCGCTCCAGCCACGCCACGCTGTTCGCGTCGAGGTGGTTCGTCGGTTCGTCCAGCAGCAGCAGGTCCGGCGCCTGCATCAGCACCTTGCAGAGCGCCACGCGCCGCCGCTCGCCGCCCGAAAGCGTTGCGACCCGCGCCTCCCAGGGCGGCAGCTCGAGCGCATCGGCGGCGATCTCCATGTGCCGCTCGATCTCCCAGGCCCCAACCTCGTCGATCCGCTCCTGCAGGTTCGACAACTGCTCGAGCGCCTTCTCCATCGCGTCCGCGGAGAGCTTCCCCTCGAGCTTCGTTCCGATCTCCTCGTGCTTCCGGATCAGCTCCCGCATCCACGCGACGGCCTCCTCGACTTCGCCGCGCACGTCCTTCGTGCTGTCGAGGAGCGGTTCCTGGGAGACGTAGCCGATCGTCGTTCCGGGGGCGTGGAAGAGCCTCCCGTCGAAGTCCTTGTCGACGCCGGCCATGATCCTGAGGAGCGTCGACTTTCCCGCGCCGTTGCCCCCGATCACGCCGATCTTCGCGCCGTGGTAGAAGGAAAGGGAGACGTCCTTGATGACGAGCTTCTTGTCGTACGCCTTCGAGACGTCTTCCATCTGCATTCTGAACGGTGTCGACATGGTCGTGCTCCGCTGTACCGAGGGGGCAAGAGGATAGCAGACGCGGCGGCGCCGGGCCAGAGGGGGATGATCGGTTCGCACTGCGGAGGTTGACGGGCGAATCCGGCGCACGTAGGGTGTGCCGCGCATGAGCGGACGCGAGCCCGACGACTGGGAGCCCGACGAGGACGACGATCCGGAGGACCCGGAGGAGGAGCTCCACGAAGAGGAGCTCCCCGGCGGCCGGTGGTCCGAGGACGCTGACGACCTCGCCATGGACGACTGCCCCTCGTGTGGCGCCGAAATGCTGTCCGAAGGGGCGCGCTGCCCGAGCTGTGGAGAGTACGTCGTCGCGGGAAGCGCTCCGCGGCGTCCCTTCTGGATCTTCGCCACGGCGCTCGCCCTGGTGATCCTCCTCGGCTGGACCCTGATCGGCTGCTGACCGCGTCCGGGGGCGCCAAACCTTCCACGCGAGGTTGCCGGCGCGTAAGCTGATCGGTTCGATTCGGAGGGAACCCCATGCCTCGCATGATTGCGCTCCTCCTGGTGGCCGCGTCGGCCTTCGCAGACGGCCCAAAGCCGCCCGACGACGTGCGCTTCGACGACGACGTCGTGTACGGCAAGGGCGGCGACGTCGACCTGACGCTCGACCTGGCGCGCCCGAAGGAGGCGCAGGGCGCGGGTCGTTGCATCCTGATCATCCATGGCGGGGGGTGGGCGGCCGGGCAGAAGGAGGCTCACGACGACATGACGTGGGAGTTCGCCCGCCGCGGCTGGGTCGCGGCGAGCGTCGGGTACCGCCTCGCGCCTGTACATCCGTTTCCGGCGCAGGTGGAGGACGTGAAGTGCGCGGTGCGGTTCCTGCGGGCGCACGCTGAGGAGTACGGGATCGACCCGAAGAAGATCGGGGCGATGGGGTTCTCGGCCGGCGCGCACCTTTCGATGATGCTCGGCGTGATGGGCAAAGATGACGGGCTGGAGGGGGAGGGGGGCTGGGCCGACCAGTCGAGCCAGGTGCAGGCGGTGGTGTCGTTCTTCGGACCCGCGGACATGCTTGCGGAGGACCTGCCCGAGCAGTCGCAGGCGATCCTGCGCAACTGGATCGGCGGGACGCCCTCGGAGATGGAGGATGCCTACCGGAAGGCCTCTCCGCTGACGTATGTCTCTCCCGGCGACGCGCCAATGCTGCTCCTTCAGGGGACGAAGGACCAGCTCATCCCGACGACCCAGGCGTACGTCATGGTGGAGGCGCTCACGCAGGCGGGGGTGCCGGGCCGCGTGGAGCTGCTGATCGGCGAGGGGCACGGCTGGCCGGACCCGCTCGAGATCAAGCGGAGCCTCGAGGTGACGCACGCCTTCCTCGAGGAGCGCCTCAAGTAGCCCTCCCCGCGCCGTGCATGGTATAGAGGCGCCATGCCGAGCCGCGTGGCGATCGATACGGGGGGGACGTTCACCGACCTCGTGGCCATCGAGGGCGACGAGGTCCGCACGCACAAGGTCCCCAGCACGCCGCACGACCCGTCCAGGGCCTTCTTCCAGGCCCTCGATGCCGTCGGAGGCGCCGACCTCGCGCTGCATGGGACCACGATCGTCGTGAATGCCCTCCTCGAGGGGACAACCGCACGGACCGTCCTCGTGACGACAGCGGGGTTCGAGGACGTCGAGGAGATTGGGCGACAGGACCGAGAGGACCTCTACGCCCTCCACCCAACCCGCGCGCGGCCCGTGCTGCCGCGCTCGATGCGGATCGGCGTCCGCGAGCGCGTCGGGTCGCGAGGCGAGGTCATCACGCCCCTCGCCGACGCCGAGGTCCGCCGCGTGGTCGCAGCCGTGCGCAAGAGACGCGCCGAGAGCGTCGCCGTCTGCCTCCTGCACTCCTATGCGAACCCCAGGCACGAGCAGCGGCTCGCCCGAGCCCTCCGACAAGCGGGGTTTGCCGTCTCGGAGTCGCACCGCGTCCTTCGCGAGTTCCGCGAGTTCGAGCGGACCGCGGTGACCGCGCTCAACGCCCGCGCCCTGCCTCTCCTGTCGCACTACGCCGATGCCCTCCGGCAGGGCCTCGACGGCACGCCGCTCGGATTTCTCCGCTCGAACGGCGGCCTCGCCTCTCCGCGAGAAGTGCGGGACCTCCCCGTCGCCACGATCGCCAGCGGCCCCGCGGGAGGCGCCCTCGGGGCCCTCGCCCTCGCCGAGGCCACGCGCCTCGGCCCGATCGTGACCTTCGATATGGGCGGGACCTCCACCGACGCCGCCGTGATCGACGGGGCGCTCCCCGTGACAACCGAATCGAGTGTGCTCGGCGTTCCCCTCCCGCTCCCTTCGGTCGACGTTCGTAGCGTCGGCGCGGGCGGAGGCTCCATCGCCCGCATCCGCGGCGACGGCGTCCTCCGCGTCGGCCCGGAGAGCGCGGGCGCCGACCCCGGGCCGGTTTGTTACGGCCGTGGAGACGAGCTCACCGTTACCGACGCCAACGTCGCCCTCGGGCGGTGCGACCCGAGGGGCCTCCTCGGCGGCGAGTTTCCGCTCCACGCCGATCGCATCCCGTCGCGCCTCGGAAGGCTCGGGCGAGCGCTCGGGATCCGCCCCGCGCGGGCCGCGGAGGCCATCCTGCAGCTCGCCGAGGAGACCATGTCGGGCGTCCTCCGCCTCCTCACCGTCCGGCAGGGGCTCGACCCGGGCCGCTTCGCCCTCTTCACGTTCGGAGGCTCTGGAGGGCTCCACGCCGTCTCCCTCGCACGCACGCTCGGGATGCGAGAGGTCGTCGTCCCTCGCCTCCCCGGGGCGTTTTCCGCGTTCGGCATGCTCTTCGCCGATGCCGTGCACGACGTGTCCGAGACCGTCCTCGCCGCCGCGGACGACCCGAGGTTGCGTGGCCGGATGGACGCGATCGCGCGACGGGCCCTCGCGGAGCTGCGCTCGCGCGGCCTCGTCGCCTCGCGCTGGCGCGTCGAGCGAACCGTCGACCTGCGCTACGAGGGGCAGGCGTTCGAGCTGCGCATTCCGTTCGGGCCCAGGCTCGCCGCGCGGTTCGAGGAGGCGCACCGTGCGCGGTACGGATTCGTCACCGATCGCCGCGTGGTCGCCGTGACGCTCCGCGCCCGCGCCGTGGGCGTCCGCCCCAAACCGTCGATCCCCCGCTGGGGGGCGACGGCGGGCGATGCGCGGATCGGGGCGCAGCGCGTGACGTGGGGAGGGGCGACCCGGCCCGTGACGGCCTTCGACCGGGAGCGCCTGAAGACCGGCGCGCACGTGGTGGGGCCAGCCCTGGTGCTCGAGTACAGCGCGACGACGTGGGTCCCTCCCGGGGCCTCGCTTCGCGTCGACCCCTGGGGGAGCCTGAGGATCGCCCCATGACGCGCCCCTTCCGACCACACGGGATCGACCCCGTCCGCTTCGAGGTGCTGCGGAACCGCTTCGCGGCGCTCTGCGAGGAGATGGGCGTCGTGCTGCAGCGGAGCGCCTTCTCCGCGAACATCAAGGAGCGCCGCGACTTCTCCTGCGCCGTGTTCGACGCGCAGGGGGAGATGCTCGCGCAGGCGGCTCACATCCCGGTTCACCTCGGCGCCATGCCGCTCTCGGCCCGGGCCGCCCTCGCGGGGACGCCGCTCCACCCCGGCGACGTGGTCATCCTGAACGACCCGTACGAGGGCGGGAGCCACCTCCCCGACATCACGCTCCTCCAGGGGGTCTTCCGCCGTGGTCGCCTGCAGTTCGTCCTCGCCAACCGGGCGCACCACGCCGACGTCGGCGGGATGAGTCCGGGGTCGATGCCGGTCGCCACGGAGATCTACCAGGAGGGGCTCCGGATCCCGCCGATCCGCCTCGTGCGGGGAGGACAGCCGCACCCGGCGCTCCTCGCCCTCCTCCTCGCGAACATGCGGAACCCCGACGAGCGCGAGGGGGATCTGCGTGCGCAGCTCGCATCGCTCACGCACGGGGAGCGGAGGATCGAGGAGCTGCTCCGCGATGTGTCGCCACGGGAGCAGGCCGCGTTCCCGCGCGCAATGCGGGGGTACGCGGGGCATGTCGTCGAGCAGGTGCTCCGCGCGATCCCGCCGGGGACGTACGGGGCCGAGGACGCCTTGGAGGACGACGGCGTGACGGGGCGGCCCATCCCGATCCGCGTGAGGCTGACGATCGGGCGAGGCCGCGCGGTCGTGGACCTGCGCGACTCCGCGGACGCCGTCGCCGGTTCGCTGAACGCCGGCGTCGCCGTGACGCTCTCCTGCGTCTACTACGTCTTCCGCTGCCTCGCGCCGGCCGACTTCCCGGCAAACGCGGGGGCAATGGAGCGCATCGTGGTCCAGACGAGGCCCGGGAGCGTCCTCCACGCGCTGTCCCCCTCGGCCGTGTGCGCGGGGAACGTGGAGACCTCGCAGCGCCTCGTCGACGCGCTGTTCGCGGCGCTCGCGAAGGCGCTGCCGGGCCGCGTCCCAGCCGCGTCGCAGGGGACGATGAACAACGTCGTGATCGGGGGGAGGGGATTCACCTACTACGAGACGATCGGCGGCGGGGCGGGGGGAGGGCCGGACGGGCCGGGCCTCTCGGGCGTGCATACGCACATGACGAATACGCGCAACACACCAGTGGAGGCGATCGAGGCGGCCTTTCCGTTGCGCGTCGAGGCGTACCGACTTCGAAGAGGGAGCGGCGGAAAGGGTCGCCACGCCGGGGGAGAGGGGATCGAGCGAGCGGTGCGCGCCCTGGCACCGATGGAGGCGAGCCTGCAGACGGAGCGGCGACGCGCCGGGCCGCTAGGAAGCGCCGGCGGCGGGGCAGGGCGGCCCGGGAGGAACACGCTTGTTCGCGGAGGGCGCGCCACGCGCCTCTCCTCGAAGGGGACCGTCACGCTCCGCTCCGGCGACGTGCTCCGCATCGAGACGCCCGGCGGAGGTGGCCACGGGCGATAGGAGGGGCACAGGGCATCGTTCACCGCAGAGGACGCAGAGACCCGCAGAGATGTCGTCCCCGAAGCCAGGGCCAATTCATCGCTGACGCCCCCGCTTTCCAGGAGGACAACTCTGCGGGTCTCTGCGTCTCTGCGGTAAGGCCCTCCCCCTACTTTTTCGCGAGCAGCTTCCCGAGTTCGGGGAGGAGCTTCGTGTAGAGGTTGTCCTTCGGGTTGTGGCCCGAGCTGTCCGAGACGAGGACGAACTCCTCGTTCACGAGCTGGAAGCCGGGGATCATGTTGTAGCTCGCGTCGACGATCAGGTACGTCTCGCCGGCGAGCACGAGGCGGTCCTTCGAGCGGTCCATCTTGAAGTGCTCCGCCCACGCCTTCGCATCCTCCGCCGTCGGGGCCGCCATCGACATGCTGTAGAGGAGGAGCTGGACGTAGACGATCCGCTTGTCGTCCAGCTTCACGCCGTCCGCGTACTTCGGGAGGTATTCCTCGATCGATTGGAGGTCGGCCTGCGGCGAGACGCCCTCGTAGGGGCCGATTTCCGTGCGGTTGCCCCCGGCGAAGGCCTGGCACGCCGCGCAGTTCATGCCGATGGGCTCGATCAGGAGGATGCGGCCCTTGAAGGAGGAGAGGGAGACACGCTGGCCGGTCTGATCGACGAGGGCGAGGTCCGGGTAGGGCTTGCCGACCTCGGGCGGCCAGGCGTGGGAGGGCTTCTTCGAGGCGCTGTCGTCGGCGCCGCAGCCGAGGACGAGGAGGAGGCAGAGGGGGAGGACGTGGCGCATCGTGGGGCTCCTTTCGTGCGGGGATCGTACTCGATCCGGTCGAGCACGAGAACGAGTACGAGAATGAGTACGATTGCGAGAACGATTACGAGCACGAGCACGCCCCTCTATACTGATGGGATGGAACAGCTCGAAGGGAAGATCTCGATCCTGGCGGCCGTGGAGGCGAGGCTGCGCAAGATCGAGGTGGTGTTGATCAGCCAGGGTGCGCGGGAGGAGAAGGTGGCCGAGCTCCTCGCGGCCTGCGCGAGGACGGGGGTCCCCGTGAAGCGCATCCCGGGCGCGGACCTCGACCGCATGACGCACGGAAGGACACACGGCGGCGCCGTGGCCATCTGTACGCCCAGGCTGCCGACCCGGCTCGAGGACCTCCTCCGCTCGCTGGACGCCTCGGCGGAGCCGCCGCTCCTGCTCCTCCTCGAGGGAGTCGACGACGCGCGCAACCTGGGTTTCACGCTGAGGACCGCGGACGCCCTCGGCGCCCACGGCGTCCTGATCAAGAAGCACGTCTGGGACTTCGACGGCGTCGACGTCTCCAGGTCGTCCTCGGGCGCCTACGAGCGGCTCCCGCTGGTCCTCGTCGACGAGGTCGCGGGGGCCCTCGGGGAGCTGTCCCGGCGCGGCGTCAGGGCCTGGGGGTGCATCGGCGGGGCGAAGCGATCCGCGTGGGGGGTGGATCTGCGCGGCCCGACCCTCCTCGCGGTCGGGGGGGAGAAGAGGGGGCTCTCCGGGGCGATGAGGGACCGGTGCGACGGGTTCCTCCGCATCCCGATGCGCCCCGGCGCGACATCGCTCTCCCTCTCGCACGCCGCCGCCATCCTCCTGGCGGAGGCCCGTCGGCAGCGGACACCGTCCGCCGACGCATTGGAGTGAGCGCGGGTGTGAGTTTGCCCTTCTCCCGGGGGGGCCTTCCCGGTACACCAGTGCCCCAGGGAAGAGGGCATTGGAGGAAGGGACGATGACCGAACAGGAACGGATTCCCATCCTGCTCGTGGAGCGGGACCCGGGGAACCGACGGAAGTTTCGCGCCTGCCTCGATGGGGCGCGGTTCAAGGTCTGGACCGATACGGCGTACTCCGACCACCTCCTGCCGCTCTACCGGACCCTCTCGCCCCGCCTCGTGGTCGTCGACATCACCGCGACGGCGCAGGTCGAGGGCGGCCCGACGGGACTCGCCGCCATGAAGGAGCTCCTCGCCGAGTTCCCGAAGGCGACCGTTGTCGTGACATACACGGCCGACACGAAGTACCTCCTCGCCGGGGCCCTCGACGCGGGGGCCCGCGGGCACATCCCGCGGCCATACACCCCCGAGCGCGTCCTCGAGGGGATCGGGATGGCGATCACAAACCGCGAGCGGGCCACGGCGAAGCTGCGTCGCATGGTCCGCGTCCCCGCGCGCCTGGCGCTCTACTACAAGGACCTGGGGGCGCGCTTCTGGACCGCCTCGCGCGTGACGCAGACCGAGGACGTCTGCGAGACCGGCGCGAGCTTCCGCGTCGACCGGACCTTCCGCATGGGCGAGGAACTGAAGGTCGAGCTGCGCCTCCAACAGGAGCAGCCGGCGATGCGCGTCCGCGCCCGCGTGGCCCGCTGCGAGCAGGTGAAGGGATTCCCGCTCTGGGAGGTCGGCCTCGCGTTCGTCGAGATCCAGGACCGCGACCGCAAGTCGCTCCGCGGGTTCGTCCACAAGCAGATCTCGAACGGCCTCATCCGGTGAGGCGCGCGGTCGTCCTCGTCATCCTCCTGTTCGGCTGCCGGGGGAGCGCCCCGGCCGCGGCGCCGTGGGCCAACGTCCCCGCGACCGTCGAGGTCGTCGGAGAGGATACCTACGTCACGTTCCAGCCCCTCCGCATTACGCGGATCCGCCTCGACGGGGCGAAACCCGTCACGAAGGACCTCCTCGTCCACGGCGTCGAAGGGGCGGTGAAGGACGTCGACGTCGACCGCACCGACTCGGGGTGGGAGCTCTCCTTCAAGGAGCGCTCGCCCGTCGCCGAGGTCGTCCTCCTCGGCGTGAAGGCCTCGAAGCTGCGCGTCACGATCCCCGCCGGCGAGGTCCCCGATCCGAAGGGCGCGAAGCCGGACCCGAAATCGCTCGAGGAGCTGGGGGACTTCAAAACAACGTTCTACTGGGTGGAGTTCGAGGAGACCTGGGCGAAGGACCCCGCGGACACGGCGATCCTCGACGACGATGGGAACGAGCTGGGGAAGTTCGCGAAGAGGTTCGTCGAGCGCATCAAGATCGAGGGGACGGGAAAGCTGCGCGACGGGCGGGTCATCAATGTCACGGGGAAGGATGGGCGCTTCGAGGTCGTGAAGTGCCCGAACGGGCTCGGCGTGAAGGGATATCACCTCATCCCGTTCCGGTCGGTGGCGGTGGACAAGGACGTCGTGCCGGTCGGGACGGAGCTGTACGTGCCGTTGGCCGTCGGGGCGAAGCTGCCGGATGGTACGGTACACGACGGGCGGTTCTGGGCCCACGACGTGGGAGGAGGGATCGACGGGAAGCACCTGGACTTCTTTACGGGGGCGGGAGATCAGCGCGAGGTGCTGGAGAAGGCGGGGCTCAAGAACCTGCGGGAGGCGAAGATCTACCGCGTGGTCCGATAGTGATATCTGATATCTGACATCTGAGGTCTGATATCAGATATGCACCGGGAACATATCTGATATCAGACCTCAGATGTCAGATATCAGATATCGTCGCCCGGCGAGTCACGGACCCTCCGCCAACGCTGCCCTCGCCGCTCCCTTCCCCGCCACCCACCCCGTCGACCACGCCGCCTGCAGGTTGTACCCTCCCACGTACCCATCCACGTCGAGCACCTCTCCCGCCCAGAACAGCCCCTTCACGATCCGCGACTCGAACGTCTTCGGGTCCACCTCCTTCAGGTCCACGCCTCCCGCCGTCACCTCGGCGATGTCGAACGAGAGCCACCCGGTCACCGCGAACCTCCAGGAGAGGAGCCCCTCGACGAGGCGTCGCCGCTCGTCGCGGGTGAGCTGGGACACCGGGCGGTCGGCCGCGACGCCGGCGTTCGAGAGGAAGAGCGCGGCGGCGGCCTTCGGCATCAGTTCGGAGATCACCGTGGCGAGCTGCGCCGCCGAGCGCGCCGCGAAGCGCTGACGGAGGTCGGAGTCGATCGCGTCGGCCGTCGCCCCGGGGCGGACGGCGATTCGGATTTCGGCTGTCGCACCGCGACGAAGCGCCTCACACGCGGCGCGGCTGAGCTGGAGGATCACCGGGCCCGACAGGCCCGAGTGCGTGAAGAGCATGTCGCCGCGGAACGGCCCGTCGGCCTTCTTCCCGTCGACCAGGACGATCCCCTCCACGTCGCGCAGCGCGATCCCCGCGAGCCCGCCGACCCCCTCGACCTTCAGCGGCACGAGCGAGGGGAAGAGGTCCGTCACCGTGTGGCCGACGGCGCGCGCGATCGTGTAGCCGTCTCCGCTCGACCCGGACTTCGGCATCGACTTTCCGCCCACGCAGAGGATCGCGGCACGGCAGGGGAAGCCGTAGCTCTCCGTGCGAGCGGCGACGACGCGGCCGTCCTGCACGTCGACCCCGCTCACCCGCGCGTTCAGGCGGACGTCCACGCCCAGGTCGCGCATCTCCGCCTGGAGGGCCTCGAGGATGTCGGTCGACTTGTCGCTCGCCGGGAAGACCTTGCCGTAGGGCGGCTCGATCACGGTCTCGACGCCACGACGGCGGAGCAGATCGAGCAGGTCCTCCTTGCCGTAGGCGTGAAAGGCGTTGAGGAGGTACTGCCCGCCGCCGGGGTACATGCGGACGAGCCTTCGTGGGTCCGACTCGTCATTCGTGACGTTGCAGCGGCCCCCGCCCGAGATCTGGAGCTTGAGCCCCAGACGCGAGGTCTTCTCCAGGAGGACGACGTGGGCCCCTTCGCCCGCGGCGGCGATGGCCGCCATCATCCCTGCCGCGCCGCCGCCCGCCACCACGACCTGCTTGTCGTTTTCCATGGGAGCGGAGAGGATAGCACAAGGCCGACGCGACCCGTCCAGGATCGCGTCGGCCTCGTTGCATGGCGGTGTTCGGGGTTACTGGCGGGAGAGGGACAGGTTCCGGAATCCCTCCACGTTGTTCCCGCCCGTCCCGACGAGGGCTCCTCCGTTGATCGCGAAGGAGGCGCTGTCCAAGAGCATGGCCTCCACGCTCCCGTTGTAGAGCCACGTGCGCGTCTTGCCCGTCCCCTGGAGGACGAGCGCGCCGTTCGTCACCGTGCCGACGAACGTCTCGTCGACCCGCGCCTCGAGCCATCCCCAAGCCGTGGGGATCTGGCCCTGCGCGCGGTATGCGGCGACATACTGCCCGTTCCCGCGGTACTCGATGACGAGCAGGACGGGGTACGTGACCGCCTGCCCGGCGGCCATCTCGGTCACCATGCTGCCCCAGGTCCCCTCGAAGGACGACGCCGGCTGCACCGGGGGCGGCTGCGGGGCTGCACCCTGGTCGGGGATTGGCTGAGGCTGCGGCGCGGGCGTCGTCTGGTCGGCCTCGGCCCTCGCGAGGATCCCCCACTGGACCAGGATGTCGTTCGGCAGCGGCTCGAGCTCGGGGTTCGAGATCCCCCGCGTCCAGAGCTTCTGTAGGTCAATCGTGAAGAGGCGGCCGTCGCGGAGCCAGTCCCTCAGCTCCTCGTTCCCCTTCTTGATCATCTCCTCGAAGGTCGCCGCGTCGGCGCCTCCGCGGACGCCCGTCGCCTCCACCGCCGCGAAGTTGCCGCTCGGCAGCTTGACGAACGGGAAGCAGTGCCCCGGCACCATCGCCAGGTAGGCCTCCATCCCGATCGCGTTCGTCATCGAGGCGAACAGGATCGCCAGGTCGATGCAGGTGCCCGACCGGTCGCGCAGGACGTCCCTCGGGAACTTCACGTTCTGCACCGACTGCGAGTCGAAGCTCAGGGAGCGATCCACCAGGGCTGGCGGGTACTGGTAGGTGATCCCAGACTCGACCATCAGGTCGTAGCACGCCTGCAGGGCCTTCATTGCGCTATCGTCGTCCGCGGTCGCGCCGATGCCGCCCGCCTTCTTGTTCGCGAGCGCCGCGAACTGCTTGATCACCGGGTCGTCCCGGCTGACCCACGCCGCGATGAACGGCGCGTTGTTGTGCGCGTCCGCGAAGGTCCCGTAGCTGTCGCCCGCCGTCAGGTTGCTGAAGATGAACTCGTGCCCGCCCAGGAGGACCACCCGGCGGCCGTCCCGCCCCTCCTGCGCCTTCCCGTCTGCATCCGTGTACTTCCACTCCGTCAGCACGTTCGCCGGCGAGTTCGAGTGGAGCTGCGCGATCGACTTGTCGAGCACCGGGTAGTAGACGCTCACGAACGTCTGCCCGGGGATGATCTCCTCGGCCGTCTCCCACATGCTCCAGTCCGAGTACCCTTCGAGGCGGTAGCGGACCTGGAAGTCCCTCATCACGCCGTCGCCCGTGTTGCGGAAGGTCGACTTGGCCACCCACATCGCGGCGAAGTCGGACCCGAGGCCGTAGACCTTGTAGATCGCCGTCATCATCCGGTCCTTCACCTTCAGGTCGTGCGCGAGCCGCGACGGCCCGGGTCGCCCCGTGTAGGGGAGCTGAAAGCGGATCACGCGGCGGGCCGCATCCCACTCTGCGCTCCCGGCGTGGGCGGGCAACTGGTAGAGGAGCTGTCCCTTGTACGGGATCGACTCCACGATCGCGCCGTGCTCATAGAAGTAGAAGGTCGTCCTCCCGTCGGGGCCGGACTTCTGGTTCACGAACTCGGGGCCGGCCTGGATCTGGAGCTCCCACACGCCATTCCCGCGGTTCTTCATCGAGCCCTTCTCGGTGATGTCCATGATTACCGCAGAGGTCGCGTCGTCGTAGCGACACGCCGCCCCGTCTGCGATCTCGTAGTCGGCGCGGGCCGAGCCGAAGTCGCGGAGGAACTGGAAGGGGTTCGGGAACTTCGACTTCACGTTGTTGTAGTCGCGGGCGGAGAAGTCGAACACGACGTGTGCGACGCCGTCTCCGTTCGGCTGGAGCTCGACCTGCGCGTCGACCCGCATCGAGCCGGGATTCGGCTCCTCGGCCCGTGCGACCGTCGTGGTCACAAGGAAGAACGCGATGGCCATCGCCATTGCCCTGGTTCGCTTCGTCTGCCGCATGGAAGTCCTCCTCAGAACAGTGGTCCTTGGCGGGGGGGCGCGTAGAGTGTTTCGCAAGCCGCGTGCCGGGAGGTGTGTCGTCGTAAGTCGTTGACCGGCACGGAGCGGCGTTTTCGCGGACGGACGATGCGGAGTGTCCGCACGGACGCCCGCTGTCCGCGTGCGCGGTCGGGGCCGTGACGGACTCGTCCTGTCCGCATTCGTGTGGGCCTGGACTTACGACGATCCGCGCGCTTCGTCCGCGATGGCAGAGCCCTTGCGATACTCTCCTGGCGATCTGACCCCGTGCGGTGGTCAGCGCGTTTCTTGAAAGGAGAGAGTCATGAAGAAGCTACTCGCGTCCGTGGTCGTCGCCCTTGCGCTGTTCGGCGCTGTCCCCAACATCGCGAAGGCGTCCGAGGTCACCTCGAACCTGCCTCGAACGGTGCAGTGCGGCTACTGGGTCGACATGGGGTACTGGCGGACGGTGGTTGTGTGGGACTGCTACGGCTACGCCCACTACACCTACGTGTGGGTTCAGAACTGGGTCTACGTCTACTAGTGTCTTGTCAGGCCATATTCTGTGGGCTGGAGTCGCGCCCGTAAGGGCGCGGTGGATCACGCCCATAAGGGCGTGATCCCGCGGCCGCACGCCCTTACGGGCGTGATCCACCGCG
>Ga0080064_1001292_pt1 | contig 52216 bp, 50 predicted proteins | sample Subgrocontami54m_FD_69260 | JGI IMG/M metagenome (GOLD analysis project Ga0080064, IMG submission 69260) | Subsurface groundwater microbial communities from S. Glens Falls, New York, USA - GMW46 contaminated, 5.4 m (SPADES assembly) (version 2) ...
ACCTACACCCCCGGGACCTCCTCGACCGGGACGGGCGGGGCCGTGGGCTACTCCGCGGTCTACGGCAACTTCTCGGGGAACTAACCCAACCGGGATCCCTGCGAGAGTCTGAGGGGGCGAACGGGCAGGCGACCACCGCCTGCCCGTTCGCTTTTCCGGCGTCGGGAAAGAAGCCGATCCCGCCCCCCCTGGGAGAGTTCAGCCTGACAGGAATCCTGCGGTTCGTGGACGGACTACTACCGCTTCCTGCTATGGCTCCGTCAATCGGCAAGGTGACAAATATTGTCGGGAGGCCACAAAGAGTTTTCAATCGGAAGCCACCTACAGGGGACTCCCCAGCCGGCTGACTGGACATGTGGAAAAATATCATCGATCTAACTAACTGATTTCCTATAGGATTTTCAGAGACAGCGGAGAGGCGAAAGGCATCTTCACATCTGGCATGGTCGGTGCATAAGTCCCTGGGAAGCGGACATAACTGAACTGATCTGCACAATTCAATGACGAGGCGGGACCCACCCCCCCTCACGGCTCATCCAACAAAGGAGGCATCCCGATGCGAACGTTGCTGCTCCGCAAGAAGACCAAAGGCTTCACGCTGATCGAACTCCTGATCGTCGTGGCGATCATCGGGATCCTGGCGGCCATCGCCATCCCGAACCTGCTGAGCGCGCAGCGGAAGTCGAAGTACTCGCGCTCCGCCGCGGACACCAAGACGGCCGTGACCCAGTCGATCGTGTACGGCAACGACAAGAACGTCTATCCGACGAGCCTGACGGTGCTGCGCAACTCCGGGTACGCCAACGTCCTGGATGCGGACCCGTGGAACACGGCCTACGTGCTGGCCGGCGTGCTGACGGGGGGGAGCGTCCCCGGGCAGACCGACGACGTGTACGTCTACAGCAAGGGCGCCAGCACCACCGCCACCTACACCCCCGGGACCTCCTCGACCGGGACGGGCGGGGCCGTGGGCTACTCCGCGGTCTACGGCAACTTCTCGGGTGACTAGTCAACCGGGATCCCTGCGAGAGTCTGAGGGGGCGAACGGGCAGGCGACCACCGCCTGCCCGTTCCCTTTTCCGGGCGCCGGAAGCAGGGCAACGGAGCAGCGCAAAAGCCCTTGACGGCCTGCGCACCGGTTGTGTCTAATGCAGGCAGGCGAGGGAGAGAATGGACCCGGTCATCGAGATCGAGGGGTTATGCAAGGATTTCCGCGTGGGCTTCTGGCGCCGCCGCACTCGGGTCCTGCACGACCTGAACCTCACGGTCCACCGGGGAGAGATCTTCGGCTACCTCGGTCCCAACGGGGCCGGGAAGACGACGACCTTGAAGCTCCTGACCGGCCTGATCCTGCCCACGGCCGGCTCGGCGCGCCTGCTGGGCCGGGACGTGACACTGGTCGCCACCAAACAGCAGATCGGATTTCTTCCCGAGACGCCGTACTTCTACGACTATCTCACCGGGCGCGAGTTCCTCGACCTGTGCGGCCAACTGTTCGGCCTCCCCACGCCCGTGCGGCGCGACCGGATCGCGCGCCTGCTGGCCCTGATCAGCCTGGAGCAGGCGGCCGACCGCCAGCTCCGGAAGTATTCCAAGGGCATGCTCCAGCGGCTCGGGTTGGCCCAGGCCCTGATCAACGACCCGAGCCTGGTGATCCTGGATGAGCCGATGTCCGGCCTGGACCCGCTGGGCCGGAAGGCCATGCGGGACATCATCCTCCAGCTCAAGGCCGAGGGACGGACGATCTTCTTCAGCTCGCACATCCTCCCGGACGTGGAGGTTCTCTGCGACCGGGTGGGGATCCTGGTCGGCGGACGTCTGCGGGGCGTCGGACGCCTGGACGAGATCCTCACGGCCCAGACCGAATCCGTCGAGCTGATCCTGGAGCGGGTCTCCCCCGACCTGGCGGTCCTCCTCCAGGACCTCGCCCAGGGGCCTCTCCTGTCTCGGCCGGACGGCGTCCTGGTGCGGCTGCCCGACCAGGAGCGGGCGGATCAGGCCCTGCGGGCGGCCGTGGAGGCGGGGGCCCGCGTGGTGGGGGTGGCGCCGCAGCGGCTGACCCTGGAAGACCACTTCCTGCGAGAGGTCCAGGGGCATACCCCATGAAGGTCCAGGCCATCGCGCTCAACACCTTCCGGGAGGCCGTGCGGGACCGGATCCTCACCTCGGTCCTCGCCTTCGCCCTCCTGCTGATCGCCGCCTCGGCGATCCTGGCCTCGCTCTCGATTGGCCAGGAGGGCAAGATCGTGAAGGACCTGGGGCTGGCCAGCAGCAGCCTCTTTGGCACCTTCATCGCCATCTTCCTGGGCATCGGGCTGGTCTCCAAGGAGATCGAACGCCGGACCGTTTACACGATCATCGCCAAGCCGGTCCACCGGTTTCAATTCCTCCTGGGCAAGTACATCGGCCTGGTCCTCACGCTCCTGGTCACGGTGGGCGTCATGGTCCTGCTGGTCGTCGGGCTGGCGTGGGCGGTGGACGGCCATTGGACGCCGGGCCTCCTGGCGGCGGCGGGGCTCGACTTCCTGGCGTTGATGATCGTGACGGCCGTCGCCATCTTGTTCTCGACGTTCTCCACGCCGACCCTGAGCGCCATCTTCACCCTGGCGATCTTCGTCATCGGACGCCTGAGCGGAGATCTCCGGTGGTTCGCCGAGCAGTTTGCCGGGCCGGGCCTGCGCCGCGCCATCCAGGTCCTCTACCTGATCCTGCCGGACCTGAGCCGCTTCCAAATCGGCCCCCAGGTCGTCCACGGCCTGCCCCTCTCCACCGCGGGGATCGTGTGGGCAGCGCTCTACGGGGTGGTCTACATCCTGGTCCTGCTCCTGCTGGCCATCGGGGTCTTCCAGCGCAGGGACTTCAAGTGATCTCAGAGACCCTTCTCCGGCCCGCCCGGATCTCCCTGGTCGCCTTCCTCCTCGCCTTCGGACTGCTGGTCGGAGCCGTCATCCCCCTGCACCGCCAGGCCCTGGCCAGAGCGGGGCATAGTTTCGAGGAACGGATCTGGCTCCTCCCGCCACCCCCGGCCCTGCGGGTCGCCTCCCTCGGCTTCCACGGCATGGCGGCGGATCTGGTCTGGCTCCTCACCATCCAGTACTTCGGCGGTCACGTCAGCACCGACATGCAGTTCCCCGAGCTCCGCCGGATGCTGGAGACCGTCATCGCCCTGGACCCGGACTTCGTCGAGGTCTACTCCCTGGGCGCCTTGTTCCTGAATTACTTCGCCCGGGACGTGCGGGGCGCCATCGCGCTCCTGGAGGACGGGGCCCGCGCCAACCCCACGCGCTGGGAGATCCCCCACGATCTCGCCCGGACCTATTACCTGGATCTCAAGGACTCCCGGCAGGCCCTGCACTGGTTCGAAGTCACCGACCGTCTGTCCGGGCGTCCCCATTACGTGCCCCGCTTCATCGCCCGCCTCTACGCCGCCACGGGGGAGCGCGACACGGCGCTGGAACTCTGGCAGGCCATGCGGGATTCCGCCACCAGCGAATGGGTGCGGGAGCTGGCGATGCAGGAGATCGCCAAGCTGGAAGGGCAGATCGCGGACGAGTCCCGGGAGCGAATGCGATGACGGGCGAAGATCGCCCGCCCGCGGAGAGGCGCCCGGCGGCGGAGATGCCCGGCTGGCTCTTCGGCCCCGGGACCACCCCGCGGGCGCGACGACTCTTACTCCTGGTCCTGGTCCCGGCCCTGATCCTGGCCGGGACGTTGCGGTTCGATTTCGTGTTCGACGACAACCTCGTAGTCCTCGGAGACCGGCTGGTCACGGGGCAGTTTAACCTGCGCGAGATCTTCGGCAGCGAGGTCCGGGTGGAGGATGTGACGCTGGGGTACTACCGTCCCCTCGTCACGCTGCTGTACCGGGCCGACCGGGCGCTCTGGGGAACCAACCCCGCAGGCTATCACCTCACCAATCTGCTCTGGCACCTGCTGGCGACGATCCTGGTGTACCGGGTCGCTTTTCTCACGACCGGCCGGCTCGCGGCGGCCTGGACCGGGGCCACGCTCTTCGCGCTCCTGCCGGCCCACACCGAGGCCATCGGCTGGATCCAGGGGCGAACGGATCTGGTCTCGACGACGCTCCTCCTCCTCGCGCTCTTGGCCCTGCTCCACGCCCAGGCGTCCGGCGCGCGCGCGGGATGGCGCTGGGGCGCCCTCGGCGGCCTCACGTTTCTCGCGGCCCTGCTGGCCAAGGAGTCGGTCGTCCCGCTGCCTCTGGCCTGGGGCATGTGGGAGCTCTCCGCCGCCGGGGCAGGCCGGTGGCGCGCCCGGCTTGCGGCGATGGCCCCGCGCGTCGTGCCGTTGGTCCTGGCAGGCGTCGTGTATTGGCTGTTCCGGCGGTGGGCGGTGGGCGACCTGGTCGGCTTCCCGATGAGCCTGTCCCCCCTCCCCTTGCGGGCCCTGGCGCTATTTTTCGTCCTGGCGGAGTATGGGCGCGTCCTCCTCTTTCCCGATCTCGGGCTGAACCTCTTTCGCGCCCTGTCGGTCACGCCGACGCCGTTGACCCTGGCCATCAGCCTGGCCGTGGCCGGAATCCTGGTGGGTGGACTCGTGGCGGCGTGGCGCTGGGCCCGGTCGCTGTTTCCCTGGGTGGCCTGGGTGCCGATCACGCTCTCCGTCCCGCTGCTGTTCATCCTGTATGCTCCCGCCCCCGAGACGGGGTTCATGACGGCCGAGCGGTTTCTCTACCTGCCCTCGGTGGGCTGGTGCGTCCTGCTGGGGTCCTTGCTGGCACGCGCCGTGGAACGCCCTGGGCGGATGGGCGTGTCCGGCTGGGGGCTCGCAACTCTCAGCGGCGTCTTCGTGGGATATGCCGGCCTCACGCTGCTCCGGCTTCTTCCCTGGGCCGATGCGGCGGACCTGTACGTGGCCATGAAGGCGCAGGCCGACGTGCCGCTCGCGGTCCGGGTGCTCGTGCACAACAATCTCGGCAAGGTCTACCTGGACCGCAGCGAATTCGCCGAGGCCCGGGAGGAGTTCCAGGCCGCCCTCCGCCTCAAGCCGACCTATGCCTTTGCCCACAACAACCTCGGCGTCCTCTTGATCCGGCAGGGCCAGCCGGTGGAGGCGCGACGCTGGCTCGAGACGGCCATCCGGTTGGACCCGACCTACGCAGACGCCCTCGGGAACCTGGGGGCGGCATACGAGGCCACCGGCGATCTGGCGGCCGCGCGAGCCGCCTATGAAGCAGGGGTGCGGGCGGCCCCCGGCTCGGCGTGGCTGGCCGGGGGCCTGGCGCGGGTACAGGCGGAGGCGGTGCCCCGAGGCGCCCCCCAGGCGGGGGGTCGCGGTGAGAGATGACGGGCCAGGCTCAGGGCGCGGCACTCCTCCCGCATCAAAGTTTATGAACGATCTCTTCGTCTCCCTGGTCATCCCGACCTACAACGAGCGGGAAAACATCGGCCCCGCGATCCAGCGGGCGAGCCAGGTGCTGGCGACCGCCGCCCGGGATTTCGAGATCATCGTGGTGGACGACAACAGCCCCGACGGAACCGGCGCCGCGGTGCAGCAGGTCATGGCCACGAATGGGCACGTGCGGCTGATCACCCGCACCACGGACCGGGACCTTGCCCGCGCCGTCGTGGAGGGGTGGCGCCACGCCCGGGGAAACGTCCTGGCGGTCATGGACGGCGATCTGCAGCACCCGCCCGAGACGCTGGCGGAGTTGCTCCAGGCCGTGCGGCGGGGAGAGGGAGAAATCGCCATCGCCAGCCGCCACGTGCGGGGGGGCGGCGTGAGCCACTGGAGTCTCTGGCGGCGCGCCTTCTCCTGGGGCGCGGCCTGCGTGGCGACGTTCTTCCTGCCGGGAATCCTCCGGCACGTCAAGGATCCCATGTCCGGCTTTTTCGCCCTCAGGCGTCAGGTGCTGGAGGGCGCGCGGCTGCACCCCCAGGGCTACAAGATCCTGCTGGATGTGCTGATGCATGGGCGATTCGCAACCGTGGTCGAGGTCCCCTACATCTTCGAGGAACGGTTCCGGGGGGGAAGCAAGCTCGGCAAGAGGCAGGTCGTCCAGTTCTTCGCCAGGCTCTTCCGGCTCTCCGTGGAGAGCGGCCATGCCGCGCGCCTGGCGAAGTACCTGATCACCGGCAGCGTGGGGGGGGTCGTGACCCTGGGGAGCCTGATATTGCTTCGCACCGTGACGGATCTGCCCCTCGTTTCCGCCTACAGCCTCGCCGTCGAGTTGGCCATCCTGAACAACTTCCTGCTGAATGAATTCTGGACCTTCGCGGACGCCACGGCGAAGAGCGCCGATTCCCGGACGCGGGTGATCCGATTCCTGCGGTTCAACGGGACGTGCGTCTGGGGAGCGGTGTTCAACGTGGGAACCTTCCTGGGCCTGCGAGAAGTGGCTCAACTCCCGGTGGCGCTGGCCGGCCTGGCAGGCGTGGCGGTCGGCTATGTGTGGAACTACGGGGTGAATGCCAACACCACGTGGCTGGATCTGTTTCCGCCGAAGGCGCGAAAGGCGGCGACTGAGGCCGGAGAGAGTCGGACCCAGGACCGGCACTCGCTTCCCTCCCCTGGCTATTATTACGACGCCTTCACCCACGGGAATCGGGTCCAGCGGTTCTGGCACAGGGGGAAGTTCGGCCGTGTCCTGTCCCGCCCCCAGCAGCATCCCATTCTGGACGTCGGCTCGGGCCCGGGAGTCCTCTCTTCCCTGCTCAGGAATGGTACCCAGCTGGTGGTAAGTGTGGACCGCTCCTTCGACGTGATTCGCTTTGCCAAGGAGACCGATCGGGAGATCTGTGGTGTGGTCGCCGACGTCCGGCACCTGCCGTTTCGCCCGGGACAGTTTCGGACGATCTTCTTCGTGGAGGTCATCGAGCACATCCCCGCGCAGTGGTCCCTGGACGTCCTGCGGGAGCTGCGCGACATGCTGCACCCGGCGGGCCGGCTCATCCTGACGACGCCGAACTACCGGAGCCTGTGGCCTGCCCTGGAGTGGATGGTGAGTCGCTGGGGCCCCATTGACTACACGAAGGAGCACGTCAACCACTACTCCCCCGCGCGCCTGGAGGCGGAGGTGCAGGCCGCCGGCCTGAAGGTGATCAGCAGGGAATCCTTTTTCGTGGTCGCCCCCTTCCTGGCCTATTTCTCCGAGCGGGCGGCGCTGAAGGCTCTAGAGGTGGAGAGCCGCTGGTGCGGCCGGTGGGGTTCCCTCCTCCTGTTGGAGGTCGGGCGATCGTGAGGGAAATGGGCCAGCCGTGCCGCGGAGATCGATGGGACTCCCGGACGCCATGAGTGTCATTCCTCCCGCATCCTCTGGCGACACGGCCCCGGCGATCGAGGCGTCCCGGAGCTTCCGCGTGGGCGCCCGGGCGCCGGGGCTGATCGTCCTCTTCGCCGGGGCCCTGTACCTGGGGACGCTCCGCTATGGATTCGTGTGGGACGATCTTGCCCTGATCCTCCTGAACCAGTTCGTCCGGCGACTCGCCGATCTGCCGACCTGGCTGACCCTGACCGCGGACCAGGCGAGCTTCGGCGCCTTCAGCGGCAACCTCTACCGTCCTGGCCTGCTCGTCTCCATGGCGGTGGATTTCGCCCTGTGGGGCGAGCGGGCCGCAGGGTTCCACCTCACCAATCTGCTGCTGCACGGTTTAATGGTGTGGCTGGTATACCGACTGATCCGGGCCGTGACAACGCGCGAGGAACTGGCGGCCGTGGCGGCCATCCTCTTCGCGGTCCATCCCACCCACGTGGAGGCCGTGACCTGGATCTCGGGTCGCACCGATCTGTGGGTCTCCGTCTTCATGGTGGCGGCCACGTGGCTGTACCACACGTCGCTTCGCTCCCGGGGATGGCACCGGGCCGGCTGGTACGCGGGGGCCATGGCGGCGATGAGTGCCGGCCTCCTCTTCAAGGAGGCCGCCGTCCTCCTTCCTGCGGTATTCCTCCTGCTGGAGGGTCTCGGCCCGAGGGTCAATGCCGCCCGCGGGGGCTCCTGGAGGCACGCGCTCTTGCGGTCGCTGCCCTTCTGGGCCATCGCGGTGGGGCACCTCGCGTTCCTGTCGCGACCGCTGCAAACGTACAACCAGGGACTCCTGTCGCCGCAGGTCCTCCTGGCCCGCCTGCCTGGGAGCCTGGAGACCTTGGCCCGATACGTCGGCCTCATGCTGTTCCCCGTCACCATGCGACCGTTCTACGGCCTTCCGCGCCCGACCTCTTTCCTGGCCCCCTGGCCGCTGGCCGGGGCGGCGCTCCTCCTCGCGTTGGCGGCCCTCGTTATCTTCTGGTGGCGCCGCCTCCCCGCGGCCGCCTTCGGCCTGGGATGGTTCCTCATTACCGTGGCTCCTTACCTGGATCTGCTGGCCTTCTCGCCCAGGGCCATGGGGCTGGCAGATCGGTATCTGTATGCCCCCTCAGTGGGCGCCCTCCTGGTGGGTGCCCTGCTGGTGGATCGGATGGCGTCCCACCTGGCTCGGAGATCCGGCCTGCTCCATTCACACCTGCTGGGGGCCAGCACGGCAGTCCTGGTCCTGATCTCCGCCGGGCTCACGGCCTGGTACATGCCGGTGTGGCGGGACAACGTGAGCCTGTATTCCCGGATGGTCCGCGACTTCCCACAGGCGCCCGAACCCCACCTGAACCTCGGGACCACCTACCTCGACCTGGGGGAGGTGGAACGGGGCATCGCGGAGCTGGGGGCGGCCGTGCGGCTTCGCCCCGACTGGATCCGCCCCCAGATCAGCCTGGCCCTCGCCACCGTCGGGGCGCGGAGTCCGGCCGAGGGTTTCCGGCTGTTCGATCGGATCGCGCCGGCGGCCGCGGGAGAGCACGAGTACTATGTGATGCGGGGTCGCGCCCACCTGCTGGTGCGGGAGCCGGAGGCGGCCGTCGAGGTTCTGACCGCCGGGCTCGAGCGATTCCCGGCCTCGCTGGACCTTCACCTGCTCCTGGCGCGCGCCCGGGAGGCGCAGGGTGATGCGGCGGGCGCCGTCGAGGCGTACCGCCGGGTGCTTGCCCGGGACCCGCGTCTCGCCTCGGCCCACGAGGGGCTGGGCCGCGCCCTGGCGCGGCAGGGGGACTACGGGGCCGCCGCGCGGGCCTTCACGCGGGCGCTCGAGCTTCGCCCGGATCGCCTGTCCGCCCTCCGCCTCCTGGCCCTGGCGCGAGAGGCGGAGGGCCAGGTGGAGGAGAGCCTTCGCCTCTGGCGCGAGGTGGCCGTACGGGCCCAGGACCCCGGCACCCTGGCCGAGGCCCAGGCGCGGATCCAGCGCCTCGCTGGTGCGTCCCAATCCCGGCCCCCAGCACCGCCGAGGACACCGTGACACTGGACACGGCCGCGTCAGTCCAGGTCCCGCCTCCCGAGGCCCGGCGAGCGGCGCTGCTCGTCTGCCTCTTCGCACTGGCGTTGTACATCGGGACGCTGCAGCACGAGTTCGTGTGGGATGACCACCACACCATCGAGCACAACCAGTACATCACCCAGGCGCGCTACCTTCCCCGGTTCTTCACCGACGATGTCACCCGATTGACGTCCGGCGCCCTCCACGCGGTCTACTACCGGCCGCTCTTCTGGACATCGTTCCTGCTGGACTTTTCGGTGTGGGGCCTCCGGCCCGCAGGCTTCTATCTCACCAATCTCCTGCTCTACGGTCTCACCTGCCTGCTGGTCTTCCGCCTCACTCGCTCGCTCCTGGAGAACGCCGAAGCGGCGCTTCTTGCCACGCTGCTCTTCGCGGCGCACCCGGCGCACGTCGAGACGGTCGCCTGGGTTTCAGGACGGGTCGAACCCATGGCCGCCATCGGCGTGCTCCTGGCGATCTGCTGGTACGGGCAGGCGTGCCTCGCCACCGGCTGGCGGAAGTACGCCACCCTCCTTGCCAGCCTGGCGGCCTTCGTCCTCGGCCTCCTCTCGAAGGAGACGGCGGCTAGTCTGCCCCTGATCCTCCTGTGGCGCGAAGTGGCTATTGGCCCGGGGAGTCCTGGCCAACCGCAAGGAAAGATCGGTGCCGCTGTCCTCCGCCTGGTGCCGTTCTTCGCGGTCCTCCTGGGGCTCCTCTGGTTCCGCTCGGACGCACTGGCGCGATGGGCCGCCGAGAACATGGGCACCGGAACATTCTGGGACCGCGTCCCGGGGTCGTTGGAGCTGGTGGCTCGGTACACCCTCCTGGCGATCTTCCCGGTTCACCTCCAGCCGATGTATGCCCTCGCCCGCCCTGTGAGCTTGTGGGCCCCCTGGCCGCTCGCCGGTTTCGCCTTGCTCGTCCTGCTGGCTGGTCTGGCCGTGTGGTGGTGGCGGCGGTTGCCGGTAGCAAGCTTCGGCCTGGGATGGTTTCTCCTGGCCCTCGCGCCAGTGCTGGACCTCATGCCTGTCTCTCCTCGCGCCTTGAACTTTGCCGGGCGCTACCTCTTCATTCCGACGATCGGCCTGGCCTTGCTGGCGGGAGCGGTCCTGGCGCGGCTTCTCCCGGCCGGAGAGAAAGACAACCAGGAGGCGCACGCGAATGCAAATCCGCACCCCGTCATGCGCCGGGTGGCGGCCGCGGTAAGCATCTTGCTGCTCCTCATGTGGAGCATCAGAACCCTGACCTACATCCCGGTCTATCGGGACGACCTTCGCCTCTTCACCCGGATCGCGGACGAGGTGCCCGGCATCGCCCTGGGGCATCAGAACCTCGGGTTGGCCCTGCTCCAGGCCGGCCACATACAGGAAGCCCTGCGATCCCTCGAGCGAGCGGTCGCCGTTGAGCCGGGCGATGCACGGGCGCAGCTCGCCCTGGCGGGCGCCTACATTGCCGGCGGCCGGGCGGCGGAAGGCCTCCGCGCGCTGGACGGGCTGGCCCCCCGAATGGGACAGCAGTACACGTACCTGCGCACCCGTGCCGCCGCCTACCTGGCGATACAGGAGTGGGCCGCGGCCGTCGAGGTCCTGACCCGCGGCCTGCTGCGATACCCGGATGCGGCCGACCTGCACCTCCTCCTGGGAGTCGCGCTGGAGCGCCTCGACGATCTGCCCCGCGCCGAGCAGGTGTACCGCCGGGCGCTGGCGCTCTCCCCCGCCATTCCCGGCGGCCACCTCGCCCTCGCACGCCTGCTCCTCCGCACCGGCCGCTCGAAGGAGGCCGCGTCCCAGGCGCGCGCTGCCGCGCGATCCGCCCCCGAGTCTGCGGCGGCGTCACGGGCTCTGGCCCTGGCCCTGGAGGCGACGGGGGACCGGGCGGGGGCGCGGGAGGCGTGGGAGCACCTCCTGGAACTGCACGACACGCCGGCGACGAGGGCAGAGGTCCGGCAGCATCTCTTGGTGCTCGGCGCGCCGATCGGGCAGGCCCCGACGAGGAGCCCATGACGGAGCGAGCGAACGGAACCGCCCCGCCCCTGGCGGCGCAGGTAGCTCCCGTCCCATCCGTCGAGGAGCGGCAGATCATCCGGGCGATCCTGGCCTGCTTCTTCCTGTCGGGGGCCACGGGGTTGGTGTACGAGGTGATATGGACCCGGATGCTGGGCCTCGTCTTCGGGCACACCGTGTACGCCGTGAGCACGGTCCTGGCCGCGTTCATGGGAGGTCTGGCGGCCGGCAGCATCCTCTTCGGCCGGCTGGCCGATCGGAGCCACCACCCCATCCGGCTGTACGGCCTCCTCGAGGGGGGCATCGGCCTGTACTGCCTGGCGACGCCGGCGCTGCTCCGCGGAGTGGAGGGGGTGTATCTCACCCTGCACCGGCGCCTCGATTTCTCGCCCTCGGCTTTCAGTCTCACGCAGTTCCTCCTGGCCTTCGGCATCCTGCTGGTTCCCACGACGCTGATGGGCGGGACCCTTCCGATCCTGAGCCGGTTTCTGGTCCGGGAGAGCGAGACGCTCGGTCGTCGCGTCGGGGGACTCTACGCCCTCAATACTTTCGGGGCGGTGGCGGGCGCCTACGCGGCCGGCTTCCACCTGTTGCCGGTCTTCGGCATCCAGCGCTCCCTCTGGCTCGTCGTGACGCTGAACCTCGGCATCGGTGTCCTGGCCATCGTGTTCGACCGACGCCTGGAGCGTCTCCAGGTACGCGGCGCGGCCTCGGCACTGGAGAGAACCGATGCGTCCGCGCCTTCCCTGCCGGGCTCCCCGCTCCCACGACCCGTGGCAGCTCTGGTCCTCACGCTCTTCGGGATCTCCGGCGGGGTCTCCATGATCTACGAGGTGGGGTGGACGCGCGCGCTGAGCCTGGTCGTGGGCAGCTCGACCTATGCCTTCAGTACCATGCTGGTGGCGTTCCTGGTGGGGTTGGCAGCCGGCAGCGCCCTGTTTGCCCGCTGGTGGGGCGACCGGGTGCTCCCCGCCTGGAGTTTCGCCTTGCTCCAGCTCGGGATCGGGGCGACTGCGGCGGTGGTTTTGCCCTACTTCGACCGGTTGCCGGATCTCTTCCTGATGGCGTTTCGCGTCACCCGGGATTCCCGGGTGATCATCCTGGCGCAATTTCTGGTGAGCGGGCTCGCCATGCTCCTCCCCACGCTGCTCATGGGGGCGACCTTCCCCTGCGCCGTGCGCCTCCTGGCCCGGGGCGCGGGATCGGTGGGGATGGATGTCGGCCGCATCTATGCCGTCAACACCCTGGGGGCGATCCTGGGGACGATCGCGGCCGGCTTCGTCCTGATCCCGGCCTGGGGCCTGCAACACAGCCTCACCGCGGCAAGTCTCCTCAACCTGCTGGGAGCCGCCGCGCTGGGGCTGGCCAGCCTGCGGGAGAGCCGGCGCGCGTTTCCCCTGGCCGTGGCCGGCCTCGCCGCGGCGGGCGTGGCCCTGCTGCCTGCGATTCCCACCTGGGACCGCAACGTCATGGCCAGCGGCGTGGTGGTCTACGGCCCGCAGTACGCGGCCGGGGGCCAGGGCGGAAGACTTCGCGACCTCGCGCCGGCCGACGTCGAACTGCTCTTCTACCGCGACGGCCTGGGGGCAACGGTGAGCGTCCACCGCCGGGGCGACGAACGGTCTCTACGGGTGAACGGGAAGACCGACGCCAGCACCGGGCAGGACATGCACACCCAGCTCATGCTGGGCCACCTCCCGCTCCTCCTGCACCCCGCCCCACGGAAGGTGCTGGTCATCGGCCTGGGCAGCGGTGTGACGGCCGCCGCGGTGGCCCAGCACCCGGTCGAGGCGGTGGACGTGGTGGAGATCGAGCCGGCGGTGGTCGAGGCGGCGACCTTCTTCGCCCGGGAGAACCGGGAGGTCCTGCGCAACCCGCGGGTCCGCGTGCACATCGCCGACGGCCGGAACTTCCTGCTCACGCGGACCGCTCCCCTTGACGTCATCATCTCGGAACCCTCCAACCCCTGGATGAGCGGCATCGGCAATCTGTACGCCCTCGACTTCTATGCCATGGCCGCCCGGCGCTTACAGCCCGATGGCCTGTTCGTCCAGTGGATCCACGCGTACCAACTGGACATCGAGGATCTCCGGATGGTGGTGGCGACGTTCCGCCAGGTGTTCCCGCATGTCTCCCTCTGGTCCGGGACCACGGGCGACTTCCTCCTCGTCGGCTCCCGCCGTCCCGTGTCGGTGGATCCCGCCCGACTCCGTCGGCGGACGGATTCGAGCCCTGGAATCCGCCAGGACCTGGACCGCCTGGGCATGTCTGATCCCCTGGCGATCCTGGCCGACTTCGTCCTGGCCGAGCCGGACCTGGCCCGCTTCTCCGAGGGAGGCCTGCTGAATACCGACGACCTCCCGCTCTTGGAATTCTCGGCCCCGTTCAGCATGTATCGCGATACCTCCGCCCTGACCATGCGGGTGCTGGATCGCTTCCGGACCAGCCGGTTCCCTCCGCTCTACCCGGGGTCCGACCCGGTCGTCCTGAATGTTCCCTCCTTCCGCTATCAACTCGCCGTCGCGCTGGAGAAGAAGGGCCATCTGCCGGAGGCGCAGCGGTTCCTGGATGATGCGCTGGCAGCCGATCCGCGCCACGTCCCCTCCCTGATTCTGCGTGGACAGGTGCTCCGGCGACTGGGATTTCCCCTTCGGGCGGAGGCGGACTTTCTCCGGGCGGCCCAGTTGGACCCGCGTGACGCTGGACCGTACGGCCAGCTCGGCCGCCTCTACGCCCAGCAGGGCCTGCCGGATCGCGCCGGGGATGCTTTCCGGCGAATGCAGGTCCTCGCCCCCGGGGCGGCCGAGCCCCACCTCCTTCTCGCCAGGCTCTCCCTCGATGCCCGGCGCTGGGAGAAAGCCGCCGCCGAGGCCGGGCGGGCCACGGCCCTGGCACCGCGGGAGCTGGCGGCGTGGGATTTGCTGGCCCAGGCGCATGCCGGCGCAGGGGCCTGGCAGGAGGCGCGGGCGGCGCTGCGGCAGGGATTGGCCCTGGCCCCACGACATCCAGGAATGCTGGAGCAGTTCGGGCAGGTAACCCTACAGCTCGGAGAACGGGACGAGGCGGCACGGGCGCTCCGCGCCGCCCTGACGGTGAACCCGCGAGCCTTGCAGGCCCGGCTCAGCCTGGCCAGACTTTACCGGGAAGCCGGGGAGAAGAAGCGGGGCTTCGAAGAGCTCCAGATGGCGGTCCGCCTCCATCCCTCGAGCCCCGAGGCACTGGACGAGTACGAGCGGGCGCTGGCCAACCTCGAGGCGCCGGTGACGCGACAGGGCCAATGAGGCGCGCCTCTCCTCCACCCCTGGCACCCAACGAACGCGCGGGAAGGGACCACACACCATGATGATTCTTTTCGCATTCCTCTTCGGCTCCGTGGTGGGCAGCTTCCTCAATGTGTGCATCCACCGCCTGCCCAAGGAGGAGAGCATCGTCTTCCCCCGCTCGCGCTGCCCGGCGTGCCAGGCCCCCATCCGGGCGGTGGATAACATCCCTCTCCTGAGCTTCGTGCTCCTGCGCGGTCGCTGCCACGCCTGCGGGCAGCCCATCTCCTGGCAGTACCCGCTGGTCGAGGGTTTGACGGGACTCCTCTTCGCCTTGACCGTGGCGCGGTTCGGGGTGACCCTCCAGGCGGCCTTCCTGCTGGCCTTCCTCAGCGGGCTGATGGTCATCAGCTTCATCGACCTCGTGCACCAGATCATCCCCAACGCCGTCACGCTGCCTGGCATTCCGCTGGGGCTCGTGGCCGGTCTCCTGGTGAGGGAGCCCCCACTCTTGGACCGGCTGATCGGCGCCCTGGCCGGTGCCGGCTTCCTGTACCTGGTGCTCTATTACGGGGGCGTGCTGTACGGGCAGGAGGCCATGGGGGAGGGCGATCTGAACCTCATCGCCCTGATCGGCGCCTTTCTGGGATGGCGGGCGGTGATGATCACGATCCTGGTGGGGTGCGTCGCCGGATCGGCGGTGGGGCTTTCCCTGATCGCCCTCGGGCGCCTGGAACGGCGGCAGCATATCCCCTTTGGCCCGTTCCTATCCCTGGGAGCGGGAGTGGCGCTCTTCTGGGGCGACCGATTGATGGCCTGGTATTTCAGGTTGCTGTGAGCCCGCCCTCTGGGGGAACCGGTGAAGGAAGGCGTGGGGTGGAATGGTGTGTCAAGACAACCGGCGACGGAGCGCGTCGAGTTCTTTGAGGACCTCCCCTGCCGGAACGGTGCGACGGACCGCGCCGTCCGCCTGCTCTACGGCCTGGCGAGCGCCGGGAACGTCCCCGGCCGCCAGCAGGGCCCGCGCCAGGTCAACCCACAGGGCCGCGCGGTTCGGCATGTTTTCGGCAGCGGTCCGATAGTACTCCGCGGCCCGCCTCGGATCCCCCGCCTCTTCATAGCAGCGGCCGGCGAACCAAGTGATCTTCGAGTCTTTGCGATAGTCGGGCCGCAGGCGCATGAGGTCCTCCAGCTCCTGCGCCGCCTCTGCCGGGCGACCCAACCGCCGCAACGAGACCGCATCGTTGTAATGCGCCACGGTGAAGTCGAACCGGCCGACGTCGACCAGACTCTCCAGCGGCAGGTTCACCCAGGCGAACGACGCAAGCAGCAGCGCCGCCCCCGTCATCAGCGCACGACGGTCGCGCGCCCTCCAGACCTCCCATCCATCGACGACACCCGCTCCGGCGAAGAGAGCCGCGAACGGCAACGAGGGGAGCCGGTACCGGTCGAAGACAAAGAAGATCACCATCGAGAGAATCGGGAGCCCGAGCAAGAGATAGGGAATCAGGAGTCTGCGCCATTCGCGGCGGGAACGGACCAGCCCGTAGACGGCCAGGGGCGCCACCAGCCCGAAGGTGACGGCGGGAAGCGCCAGGGGGACGGACCGCCGCGCGATGAAGTCGATGTAGTAGACGTCCGGCACCTCGATCCGGTTGGTCAGGAGCGCCGCGCGCTTGGCGGTGAGGCGCAGGAATCGTCCCGGCGCGTCGGCGATCGCCCTGAACGCCTCGTTTCGCCAATACGTGGAGACCTCGCCGCGCCCCATCCGGCGCCCCAGGCGCCGCTCGGCCTCCTCCTGGAAATCCAGGAGCTCGTTCACCGTCGTGGCGCGACGGAGGAACGGCGGAGGCTCGTACCGTCCCGTATCGTTCCCGGGATGGTTGCCGGTGTAGAGGTTCGTGCCCATCTCCGCTGTCGAGAGGACGAACTCCCCGCCGACCACGGCGTTCCGCAGGGCGACCGGCAGGAGCACCGCGACGGCGCCCACCAGCGCGAGGAGCGCCCGGCGGGGATCCCGCACCGGCACGAGCCACGCCACCAGCACGAGCGCTGGCACCAGCAGGAGGAGATTTCCCCGCACCAGCCCGGCCAGTGCACACGCCGCCCCCGCCCCCGCCCACCAGCCGATCCGCCCGGTGGTGTAGGCAAGCGCGGCTGCCAGGAAGGCAGCCTCGAGGAGCACCGGCCCGAAAAAATCCTTCACCAGCACCACGTCGTAGAAGGCCAGGGTACGATAGAACGCGCCTGCGGCTAGCGCCGCGATCGCGACCGGATAGCTGAAGAGCCGGCGCGTTCCCTCGAAGAGCATCCACAGCCCCAGGACGCCGAGGCCCGCCTGAACGATCGTCACGGCGAACGGGTGATGGCCGAAGAGTGTGTAGAAGATTCCCAGGAAGTATGGGTAGAGCGGATCGAAGAAGAAGATCTCGTCGCCCCAGAAGCTCCGCTGGGCAATGTCCCGTGCCCACGCGTCGAACATGGCGCTGTCGGCCGCCGGCGCGGCCAGGACCGGATAATTCTTGATGGAAAACAGGATCCACAGCCGATACACCAGCGCGAGCGCAAGCAGCGCGACGACCGGCACCGCCCGCTTCCACCGATTATCTGCCAGAAGGCGTGCACGCATGAGCGAACGGCCTCAATGACCTGCCGGCATCAGCCCCGTCTCCAGTCCCGGCTGTTCCGCGCGTCCACTCTCCGGAGGTCTATCCATGGGTGAATATCCCGGGCGACCACCCGGCTGCTCTCCTCCATCACGGGCGGGCCGTGGAGCCCCGGCGCCGGCCTTGTACCCATCTGGAATTCCCACGCGCTGGGACCATAGCCACCGCACCAACCCGTGTCAAGAGACATCCTCGATGGCAGAAGCTTCCTCACGCATTCCCCCCACAGCGACCCAGAGACATTGCTGACGACAGGACTCGAAGAAGCGTGTATTTCGTGCTTGACAACTGGGGATCACCAGAAAATACTTAACCACATGGTTAAGTATTCTGACCGCTCCCTCGACGCGACATTTGCCGCGCTGGCGGATCCCACCCGCCGGACGATCCTCACCCGCCTGGCGCGGGGAGAGTCGTCGGTCACCGAGTTGGCCCAGCCATTCGACATGTCGCTCCCCGCGATTTCGAAACACCTGCGAGTGCTCGAGAACGCGGGACTGCTCACCCGATCGAAAGACGGCCGGCTCCGCCGGTGCTGCCTCGTTCCCGGACCCATGAAGGACGCTGCCCTGTGGATCGCCCGCCACCGACGCTTCTGGGAGGGGCAATTCGACGCCCTTGCCAGGCATTTGGAGGAATCGAAGAAAGAGGGAGAGGACCCATGGCCAGCCAGAAGCCCAGCCCGGAGACGACCCTCCACCTCAGGCGGACCTTTCATGCCCCGCGGGAAAAAGTCTTCCGGGCCTGGACGGACCCGGAAGAGTTGAAGCACTGGTGGGGCCCAGAGGGATACGCCACGCCGACCGCCGAGGTGGACCTGCGGGTGGGCGGCAGGTATCGTCTCGGGATGCGGAAGTTGCCGGACGGGGAGATCTTCTATCTGGCCGGCACCTACCGCGAGGTCCGGCACCCGGAGAAGCTCGTGTACACCTGGCGCTGGGAGGCCGAGCCCGAGATGGGAGAGACCCTGGTCACAGTCGAATTCCACGACGTGGGGAAGGAAACGGAGGTCGTTTTGACCCACGAGTACTTCCCGAACCAGAAAGTTCGCGATGACCACGATAAGGGGTGGAATAGCTGCCTGGACCGCCTTGCCAAGGCTCTGTGATCCGGAGACGGATGGAGAGGGCCAGGAGTCGTGCACACGAGACAGTTCAAACAGGAGGGAGCCCATCATGGCACGTATTGTGGATTCATTCCTCGCGGAACTTGATCAGGAAGCGGAGACCACTCGGCGAGTCCTGGAACGAGTTCCGGGCGATAAGCTGAATTGGAAGCCTCACACGAAGTCCATGTCCCTCGGCCAGCTCGCACTCCATGTCGCGACAACCCCGGGTGGAGTGGCAAAGATGCTCTTGAGCGATGGGCTAGATCTGGGGGGTGTGAACTTCGAGCAACCCTCCGCCGGATCCGCCGCTGAACTCCTGCCGGCACTGGATGAAAGTATTAAGACCGCCAAGGAGGTGCTGAACGGGCTTGACGACCACAAGGCGATGGCGCCTTGGAAGTTGACCAAGGGGAGCAAAGAAGTGTTCACGGCTCCGCGAATCGGGATTGCCCGCACGATTATGCTGAACCACTGGTATCACCACCGAGGGCAGCTTTCGGTCTATCTGCGCTTGCTCGACATCCCGGTTCCGTCCATCTATGGACCGAGCGCCGACGAGAACCCATTTGCCTGATCGTGACGGGTTGCGTTTCTGCCTGCGATTGGCCCCCCCTGCCCGGCCCTCTCCCTCGGAAGAGGGAGAGGGCCGGGGTGAGGGTGGGATCGGTGGTCGTGAAGAGGTCAGGTTAGCTCGTCTCGCGCCTGGAGGCAGATGATGGGAACCAGCGATAAGAGACGCTGCCTCTCGGGGCGACCGGCTTCGCCCGGTTACCGAGCCGATGTGCTGGAAGTCTTGGCGCGCCTGCTTGCAGAGCGGCCTGAAGTCACCCAGGGAAAGATGTTCGGATTTCCGGCCTTCTATACGGCGGGAAAGTTGTTCGCCTGCGTGTACAGAGAGGGGGTCGGGCTGAAGCTTCCGGAAGCGGTGATTCGAACGCTCGATGGCAAGCCCAGCGTCACGCCTTTCCGACCTTACGGCAAGCCAAAGATGAAGGAGTGGATTCTCATCCGACATGGCCGCGCGGAGACCTACGCGAAGGACACGAGCCTTTTCCTGGCATCCATCGGCTTCGTCGGCGAAACGGCACGCCAGTCCAAGAAATGAAAGACATCGAAACGGCCTCCGAAGCGCTCTTGAGTCCGCTCCGCCTGCTCCGATTACGGTCCTGGATTTTTCCTTGACATGGCACCCTGGAATACAGAGTCTTGGGGGTCGAGCGGCCTGCAGGAAGGGGTGCGATGGGGATTACCGAATCGGATACCTGCCGCATGTATGTCCTGCCCAAGCTGCGCGAGGGGGGCTGGACGGACGATCAGATCCGTGAACAGAAGTATTTCACGGACGGACGCATTGTCGTCGCCGGTCGGAAGCACTTCCGAAGGCCAGGAAAGAAAGCGGATTATCTCCTCCACTATCGGCCCGACTATCGCATCGCGGTGGTTGAGGCAAAGGCCGCCTACAAGAACCCGGCAGACGGCCTTCAGCAGGCTATGGAGTATGCGGAGATACTGGGACTCAGGTTTGCCTATGCCACGAACGGCCACGGAATCGTGGAGCACGACTACATCACTGGCAAGCAGCGTGCCCTCGACTGCTTCCCTTCCCCCGACGATCTGTGGGGCAGGCTTCGCACGGCGGAAGGCCTGGCTGACGACAAGCTGGCCGAAGACCTGCTGTTTCCGTTCAACCGGGAGCTTCGCAATCCGGACGGCTCCATCAAGACCCCCCGGTATTTCCAGGAGATCGCCATCCATCGAGCCATGCAGGCCATCCTCCAAGGCAGACCCCGCATCCTCATCACCATGGCCACCGGGACCGGTAAGACCTTCGCGGCCGTCCAGATCGTCTGGAAGTTGTGGAAGACCGGACGGAAGAGGCGGAGTTTGTACCTCGTAGATCGGAACATCCTGGTGGATCAACCCCTTACCCGCGAGTTCAGCATCTTTGGGGACGCCGTCTGGAAGATCCAGGGAGAGGCGAAAAAGGGGCGAGAGATTTACTTCGCGCTGTACCAGGCGCTGGCGGAGGACGAATCACGACCCGGCCTCTACAAGGAATACCCGCCGGATTACTTCGACCTGATCATCGTGGACGAGTGTCACCGGGGGAGCGCCGCCGATGAGGGCCGCTGGCGTCGGATCCTGGAGTACTTCCACCCGGCCACCCAGATCGGCATGACGGCCACGCCTTTGCGTGAAGAGACCCGGGACACCTACCGATATTTCGGCAACCCCATCTACACCTACCGCCTGGGCCAGGGCATCGAAGACGGATTCCTGGCCCCCTACCGGGTGCACCGGATTGTTCCCAGCGTGGACGCCACTGGGTGGCGGCCCGAGCAAGGCCAGCTTGATCGGTTCGGCCGGGAGATCCCGGACGGCGTGTATGAGACCAAGGACTTCGAACGTCTGGTCTCCCTTCTCAGTCGGACCGAGTTGGTTGCCCACCACCTGACCGCCTACCTGAAAAGGACAGATCGGCTCGCCAAGACCATGGTCTTTTGCGTTGACCAGGAACACGCCGAGGACATGCGGGCTGCGTTGCACAACGCAAACGAGGACCTCACCAGACAGTACCCGCACTACGCGGCACGCGTCACATCCGACGAGGGGAAAGTGGGTCGAGGCCACCTGGATGATTTTGTGGACCCTGAAAAGGATGTGCCGGTCATCCTTACCACGTCCAAGCTCCTCAGCACGGGAGTGGATGCTCCGACCTGCCGGAACATCGTCCTGTTCAAGCCGATCGGCTCCATGGTGGAGTTCAAGCAGATCATCGGTCGCGGGACCCGGCTCTACCCCGACAAGGATAAGCTCTCGTTCACCATCCTCGATTACGCCGGGGCCACCCGGCTGTTCGCCGATCCCAACTTCGACGGGGAGCCAGAACGGATCACGGAGGAGAGCATCTACCCAACCGCCGAGGAGGCAAAAACCGCCGCTGGATGGGAAGAGGAACCTTCGTACGGCGGAGACGAAGGCCAGGGCGAGCTCGTGGATACGGGGGAGCAGGAAGAGTCCCGTCGGAAATACTACGTGGATGGGGTCGAGGTGGCGATCAGCACTGAGATCGTGTACGAGTTGGACAGCTCCGGGAAAAAGCAGAGGGTTGTCAAGTACACGGACTACACGAAGGAACAGGTACGCCGTCTCTATCCCACCCCGGCCGAGCTACGGACCGAGTGGATGAACGCTGAACACCGGGGGGCAATTATTCAGGCTCTCGCAGAGCGGGGAATTGACTTCGCCACCTTGGTCGAGGCCACCAACCAGCCGGATGCCGACCCGTTCGATCTTCTCGTCCATGTTGCATGGAACGCTCCCCTCCGGACCCGGCGGGAACGCGCCGAGCGAGTTCGAAAGGAACGGAAGGACTTCTGGGTTCGGTACACCCCCGAGGCTCGCGCTGTCCTAAACGATCTGCTGAACAAGTACACGGACCACGGCGTCACCCAGCTCGACGACCTTCAGATCCTGGAAGTCCCACCTCTCTCCGACCGGGGAACCCCCGTAGAGATCGCGGGCCTCTTTGGCGGTCCAGCCAAATTACGACAGGCAGTTACAGAACTGCAATCCATCCTCTACAGCTAGTGGATTCAATGCAAAAAGGTCAAATTCTATTTGACCATAGCTGCATCCATACCGAATAGATTGCGAAAGGTAAAAATATATGTTACCTTTTTGTCGCCATGGCAAGGAGAGATTCCCAGGACGCCAGAAGGCGGCTCTATGAGTTTGCTGTAAGCCAGGGGGGGTATTTCACGGCCACCCAGGCCAGGGCAGCGGGCTATCCAAAGCAGCTTCAGCACTACCACGCCAAGCGCGGCAATTGGGTGCGGGAGGATCGGGGAATCTACCGCCTTTGGGAGTGGCCCAGGAGCGGTCTTGAAGATCTCGTTCTTTGGACGCTTTGGAGTGGAGGGGTGGCCGTCGTATCTCACCAGAGCGCGATGGCGGTTCACGACATCAGTGATCTGATGCCGGCAAAGATCCACCTGACGGTGCCGCCCGGATTTCGGAAGAATCCTCCCGCAGGGATCATTCTCTACCGGGATAGACTTACCCCTCATGAGGTCGAGCAGCGCGACTGGTTTCGAGTCACGACACCTATTCGGACCTTGATAGATGTGGCACGGGCTGGGGTTTCCATTGAACACATCGCCCGAGGTATCCAGGATGCCGTTCGAAAGGGGCTCATCGCGGATCGACACATCGAAGCTTCTATCGAAGCTGTCGAGGGACCCGCGGCGAAACGGCTACACCACGCACTGATGGAAGCCCGCAGGGGGATATGAGGTGGCTCTCATGAGATCGAAAGAGCGGAGGCGCGGATGATGGACCCAAAGGCGACTTCTGGGACTGGAGTGATGGATAAGATCGAGGAAATGGTGCGGCGGATCGTCGCGCGGTTCAATCCGGACCGCATCATCCTCTTCGGCTCTCATGCGCGGGGAACAGGGGCCCCCGATAGCGATGCTGATTTGCTTGTTGTCATGCCTACTCAAGGGTCTCGGCGGCAGCAAGCCATCGAAATTGACCTCGCCCTGGTAGGTGTTGATCTGCCAGCGGATGTGATCGTCGTTACACCCAAGGATATCGAACGGAACCGGGATACACCCGGGACAATAATCCGCCGCGCTCTGCGTGAGGGGAAGGTGGTCTATGAGCGACATTCCTGAACACCTTCACGCAGTTCGCCAATGGATCGAGAAGGCAGAGCACGACCTCCGGAATGCTGAGCATACCTTGACGCTCACAGAAGACTGCCCGTTTGATACTGTATGTTTTCACGCCCAGCAGTGTGTAGAGAAGTACCTCAAGGCTCTTCTCCTGGTGCATTCCATCGAGTTCCCAAGAACCCATGACTTGCGCGTTCTGAGGCAGCTCGTCCCCTCACAGGCGGGCCTTGATCTCGACATCCGCCATATCGTTCCATTGAATAGGTATACCGTTGAGGCAAGGTATCCTGGCGATTGGGATCCGATTTCGCAAACTGAGGCGGAGGCGGCAGTAGCGATGGCCCGACGAGTGCGCCAGGCAGTGAGAGCCTGCCTTCCAACAGAAGCACTTGGGCTGGAACCTTATCGGCCTTCGTGATCCTTTCCTACAGGGTGAATATATGGCGCGGCGTAGAAGGGAAACTGAAGCGGTGCCGCTGACGGCTAAGGCTCAACTGTCAGCGGCCACCAAGAGGGCGCGGGACATCATGCGGAAGGACGCCGGACTGAACGGCGATCTCGACCGCATCCCGCAGCTTTCCTGGGTCATGTTCTTGAAGTGCTTCGACGACATGGAACAACGGCGGGAGGTGACGGAAAAGAAGTATCGAGCCGCGATCGAGTCGCCATACCGCTGGCGCGATTGGGCGGGAGACCCGGATAAGGGACAGACAGGAGAGGCTCTCCTGAAGTTCGTCAATGATGAGCTGTTTTCATATCTCCGGGGCCTTACAGGAGCTGGTGCGGGAGATGCCCGGGACGTGCTGGCAGCGGTGTTCAAGGAAACTTTCAATCGGATGCTGTCCGGGTACCTCCTTCGGGATGTCGTCAATCTGGTTAACCGGATCAACTTCAATTCTTCGGACGACATTCACACGTTGGGCCACCTATACGAATCCATGCTCCGGGAAATGCGGGATGCGGCGGGGGACTCCGGCGAGTTCTATACTCCCCGACCAGTCATCCGCTTCATTGTCCAGCAGGTGAACCCCCGCCTGGGGGAGACTGTGTTGGACCCAGCAGCGGGAACCGGCGGCTTCTTGGTGGAAAGCTACGAGCACGTAAAGCTGCAAGTAAAGAGTGTGGAGTACCGCCGGCGTCTGCAAGAAGAGACAGTGTTCGGCATCGAGAAGAAGCCGATGCCCTACCTCCTCGGGATGATGAACCTTCTCCTTCACGGGCTGGATCGGCCGAATCTGCTCCGCGACAACGCCCTCAGGAACCCGCTGGTTCAGATTACCGACAGCGCGCGGTACAACGTGATCATGACGAACCCGCCTTTTGGAGGTGAGGAGGAGAAGGGAATTCAAGAGAACTTCCCCGAGGCAACCCGGACCTCCGAGACGGCCCTGCTCTTCCTCCAGTTCATCATGCGAAGCCTCAAGCGCGGCGGCCGCTGCGGCATGGTCGTCCCCAACGGCACCCTTTTTGGTGATGGCGTCTGCGCCCGCGTCAAGAAGGAACTTCTTGAGAACTTCAATCTGCACACCATCTTGCGCCTGCCAAACGGCGTGTTTGCCCCGTATACCAGCATCACCACCAACCTTCTGTTCTTCGACAAGACCGGACCCACAAAGGAAGTCTGGTACTACGAGCACCCCCTCCCCGAGGGCCGAAAACAGTACACCAAGACCCAGCCCCTTCAGTTCGAGGAATTCGCCACCTGCCAGGCCTGGTGGTCCAACCGCCAAGAGAGCGAGCGAGCCTGGCTCGTGCCAGTTGATGGGGTTCTCAAGACCGAAACCGATGGTCGGCCGATCGTCAACCTCGACCTGAAGAACCCACGTACTACACAGGACTTCAAGCATATGCCTCCAGAAAAACTAGTTGAGGATATTTTAGACAAAGAGCACCGCATCACCCGCCTACTTGCTGAGATTCGAGCAGCGCTAGATGTGCACAGATCATGAAATTCCAACTCACGGAAGTCCCTCTCCGTTCAGTCCTCCGAAAGGTTGAGGAGCCAGTATTCATCGAGCCGGAGGAGAACTACAAGCAGGTGACGGTCCGCCTCTTCCATAAGGGGGTCATCCTCCGAGGTCAGCAGCCAGGGACGGAGATCAGAACCACTCGGCAATGGAGAGTCCGTGCCGGCCAGATCCTCTTGTCACGCATCGACGCCAGGAATGGTGCCATTGGCCTCGTCCCGCCCGATTTGGATGGCGCAATTGTTACGAATGACTTTTGGGCCTTTGAGGTGGAGAAAGAAGCCGCAGAGCCCCGCTTTCTGGACGCTTACTTTGGGACGGAGGAGTTCGTTGAGGCATGCAGGCGCGCGAGTGAAGGAACCACGAATCGCGTCCGCCTTCAGTATGAGCGATTCCTTGATATTAAAGTACCGCTACCCCCCCTGACCGAGCAGCGTCGGATTGTGGCACGGATCGAGGAACTGGCAGCCAAGATCACCGAAGCCTTCGGCCTCCGTCAGCAGGCCATCGCGGAGGCAGAATCGCTAGTCAGTCGAGCCGCCTCGGCCGCGCTGGACGATGATCTCTGGGAAAGTGGTCGACTCGGCGAAATTCTGGTCGAATCCCCGAGAAACGGCTTATCTCCGAAGCCCCAAGTTGAGACCGCCGGCCGCCCAATGCTTCGCATCAACGCTGTCTCCAGTTCCCCTAACCGTTTCGTAGACCTTACTGCTTACAAGAAAGTAGAGGTAAGCGACGATGAGGCGCGCCCGTATGTGTTGCAGCACGATGACGTGTTCATCGTCCGCTACAACGGGGACCTCAACCGCGTGGCGAAGGCGGCCATCTTCAAAGGTGAGACGAATGCTGTTTTCCCAGACAAGCTGATGCGTTTGCGGCCCGACCGGGAGAAGATGATCCCCGACTTCCTCGTCTCCGCACTCGGCTGTCGACGCGTGCGCAAGCAGATTGAAGAACTCGGTAAGACAACGGCGGGACAGATTGGAGTTAGTGGCACAGATGCGAAGTCATTTATCGTTCCTGTTCCTTCCTTGCCCGAACAACATCGCATCGTATCTTATCTCGACTCCCTTCAGGTCAAGGTGGATTCATTGAGGCTACTCCAGGCCGAGACCGCCGCCGAGCTTGACGCCCTGCTGCCCTCCATCCTCGACAAAGCATTCAAGGGGGAACTCTGAATGACTGCCGACTATTCGCCACGGCAGGGGCAGTACCTCGCCTTCATTTACTACTACACCAAGCTGAACGGACGACCGCCCGCCGAGGCCGACATGCAGCGGTACTTTCGCGTCTCCCCTCCCACCGTACACCAGATGGTCTTGAACCTGGAGGAGCGGGGATTCATCACGCGGATGCCGGGGCAGGCACGTTCCATCCGTCTCCTCCTGCCAGCCGAAAAGTTGCCGGAATTGGAGTGATTCGTGGCGCGCCCTCGATGAACGTCGGATGTCTGGTCGCCGCAGGACAGGATCTCTTTGACAGTCAGACGCTCTCTGTACTATAAGGGTATCCGGAACAAAAATGGGGTAAAGGAGACTTGCATGGCGGAGAAGAAATACCCTCCTGTCCCTCCCCTCGATCCACGATATGTGCGAGATGTGGACTGGGCATACGCCAACTACAATACCCTTGCCGCGGCTCACCCGAATCAATGGGTTGCGGTTGTAGATGGAAGGGTGGTGGCCGCCGGGGTGGATCTCGGGGACGTCGAGACAGAAGCGGCCCGGGTGGCCGGCCGACAGGATGTGGCCGTGATTTTCGTGGAACGCGGAATCCACGTTTATGGTCATTCGGCTTTCGGTCCGCACTCGCGTTGATCTCGAGGCCCTTGAAGCAGGCCTCTCCCTCCTGCTCATCCGCATTACTGCCAATGTCCGAATCCTGACATCCTCTGGGTGGTCCCATTCGCGGGTCGGGATCCTTGACACAGGCAATCCGGTCACGCTCATCCCTCGCCGCGTTTGGTCCGGGGCCTCCGTCGATTTCGTGAGGCAGATCTCCCAACCGATCCACGGACTCGGTTCCACGGAGACCAATGCGATCCGCGGTCGGCTTGGCCGAGTCACTCTGAGCCTCGAAGACGAGGAGGCCTCCTCGCCACCAATCGAGATCAGTGCATATCTCCTCGATGACGATCGGGCACCCCTCCTGCTTGGATGTGAGGGGATTCTCACCCGCGCAATCCTGACGACCAATCTGGCGGCCGGCCAGGCCTCTCTGGAATTTTGACTCTGAGATCCATTCTTATCCTATACGATCCGGGGGAGAGAGATGAGCACGCAGAAGCAGCGGGCAGCAGCATCGAAGAAGAAGGGACCCCTGGATCGTCTGACGGGAGACGAGGCAGCGACGGTGCTGCGCCTCCTGTGGGAAGAGCGCCCCAAGCTGAGGAAGGAAGTTGAAAGGCTATCCAAATCGGTCCTCGGAGGCGTTTCCGTCGAAGATGTCGCCGACGCTGTGGAGGCTGAAGTGCGCTCGCTGGACCTCGACGATCTGAACTCCCGTGCCGGCCGCCACCGGAAGGGTTACGTCGAACCGTCGCAGGCAGCCGTAGACCTCGTCGAGGAAGCAGTCATGCCTTTCTTCGAGGACATCAAGCGGCGCGCAGAGGCAGGGCAGGGCGAAGCAACCCTGGCCACCTGTGTGGGAGTCGTCCTTGGGCTCTATCGCCTGCGGAACCGCGATGGAGACCCGTTCCTGGGATGGGCGGCGGATTCGCCAGACGAGATGGCCGGAGAGGCAGTCGTCACTTTACGCAAAGCCCTGCGTGCCGCCAAGAGGCATCGCGGCTCCCGTGAGTCCTCCGTCGCCCTCCCGACAATTCTCCGTGACACCGCTCCCGAATGGGCCGACATGCTGGAGCGCTGCTGGCGCCGCCCTGTCTGAAAAACACACGCGCGTGGCGAACCTTGGCGCTCTTGGCGTCTTGGCGGTTAGATGTTCTTGGCCGGCAGGCGCAAGTCCTGCCACATGGCGACGGCGGAGGCGCAGGAGCTGCCGCGGAACTCGGATGTCTCCCGGATTCTCTCCGGGACCTCTGCCCGATCAATCCGGCGGAAGCCCCAGGCCTCTGCCAGGGGTTCGATGGTCGTCGTGAGTAGATACGCCCGCTCCACCCCTCTCGTTCTGGCGTGAGCAACCAGGGTCTCGTACAGACGACGGCCCAGCCCCAGGCCCCGATAGGCTGGCGTGACAACCAGGGACCGAAAGAGCGCATCCGACCCACGAATCTCCATCCCGATACACCCCATCACTTTCTCCTGATGGCGGGCAACCAGGAAGTCGGCCAGGTGCAGCTCCACGTCCGTTGGGAGGTCCGCGGCGGTCAGGAGAGCCTGGATCGCAGGGGGATCATCCATCCGGGCGGATTGGACTACTACCTCCGTTGCCACGGATGCTGGATACGGCTTGACCCCTTCGAACCGTGCGCTCCAGATCTTCCCCGCCGCGTCTCGGGTAAGGGTCGTGATGTCCCCGCACGATCCGGGGGTGATCCCACACGTGGAATCGCCGAACAGGCCCTGAAGCTGGCTCGCCTCGTACACCAGTCGCGCCGTGGCGCGAACACCCTGAAGACCCGCAGCCTCGAGCCCGCGCACGTATGCCGCCTCGCTGATGGCGCCGGCCAGGCACCCGGTCCAGGCGTCGCGGCTGTCACGGATGGCGGCCGGAAGCTCCTCGGCGACGATGTCGGAGATGGAGATTCGCCCTCCCGGCTTCAAGACCCGGGCAATTTCGCGAAACACGGCCGGCTTGTCGGGACTGAGATTGATCACACAGTTCGAGATCACCCAGTCCCCCGACGCGTCCTCCACCGGCATCTTCTCGGCCTCGCCCAGGCGGAATTCGATGTTGGCCGCGCCGGCCTCCCGAGCATTCTGGCGGCCGCGCTCGATCATCTCCGGGGTCATGTCCAGGCCGATCACCCGGCCGGTCGACCCGACTTTCTCGGCAGCGATCAGGCAATCAATGCCCGCGCCCGATCCGATGTCCAGGATCACCTGTCCTGGCGTGACCCCGGCATAGGCCAGGGGATTCCCGCACCCGAAGGAATTCTGGACGGCGTCCGCGGGGAGCCGTCCGAGTTCCTCCTCCTCGTAGCCGGCTGACTTGACCAGTGATCCCTTCATGGTCTCGGTCATCGCAGGGCCACAGCAGGAACTCTTGACCTGAACGGGCTGAGAAGGTGCCGGACCACAGCACGACGGTGACGGCCGCTCAATTGCCCGGGCGTACCGCTGTCTCACGGCTTCCTTGATGTTGCCCTTGCCGACCTCTTGCTCGCTCATGACGCCTCCCCGATGATCACTGCACAGGAAGTGGGTCCACGAGGCTCTTGAGGGCCTCGCGGGATTGTGTGCGGACCCTTCCGGCGCTCACGGCCATGGCGATGCTCAATGCCTCGCGGATGGCCCCCTCCGATACCTCCTTCTTCTTGGCGACGCCAAGGTAGTGCTGCATTCAGGGCGCACATCCCAACGCCATGGCCACCGCCATACCGATCAGGACCTTGGTCTTGCCGTCCACCTCCCCGTCCGTATAGACCGCCGCGTAGAACGCATTGAACTGGTGCTCCAATCCCGCAGGCAGCATGACCCCCTCCCTCTCTTTTCCTTTCTCTCTTAACGTTTGTACTGTGCAATCATTCTTGGAAAATATTACGCCTTGCAGCACGTCTCCTGCCAGCGCCGGGCCCCTTGGGCCAGGGCCTCCAACAGCTTGAAAGCACCCGCCCACTGGTCGGACGGGATGGCCTGCAGGATCGCCTTCTGTGTCTCGATAAGGTCCCGGTTGATGGCCGCCACGACTGCCTTGCCCTGAGGCGTGATGGAAACATGGACGACTCGCCGATCCTCGGGATCCTGCCGCCGCCTCACGTATCCACGGCGGACGAGCTGACTCACAACCCGGGTCATGGTGCTCACGGATTTGAACATCCGCTTCGCCAGTTGCTGCATGGTGAGATCCCCCTCCTCCGCCAGCACGTCCAGGATGTAGCACTGGCTGATGGAGATGCCGTAGCAGCAGATCTGATTCCAGTCGCGGAACTGGTAGCGCCGGATCAATTCCTTGGTCAGACGGTGCAACCGCTCCGCCCCCTCGCCCAACCTGATCGGTCTCATGGCTGCCTCAGATATAGTTGTATTATGCAACTTAAATCAGACGACCCACCTTGTCAAGGATAATTCTTCAGGCTATTTTTTCAGGCCTTCGATGGAGGGGACGTTCGGGCGGTGCGAGCCAAGCCGACCGGAAGCACCTTGTCCAGGCGAGAGAGGGGGATAGTCAGTTCGGCACGTGCCGGAAAAAGCTCGTCCGCCCGCCGTCGCTGTTTACCATCACCAGCGGGGTGTCACTTCACTCCGTGCCTGGCCGCCGCATGCCGACGCGCCCGCAGGCGGCCGGTGAGTTCGGGCCAGCGGCCCACCACGACCACGGCCACCGCCAAGAGCAGGGGGACCGTCCGCTCGGCAGCGTGCGCTACCAACCCCAGCCGCACAGCCACGATGCGGTCGGCCACGATCATCTCGCCTGCCACCCAGCCCAGGATGGCGGCACCGAGCACCACCAGCCAGGGATACTTGTTCATCAGCCGGGCTACCAGGGCGCTGCAGCACATGATGATGGGGATACTGAGCCCGAGCCCGAACATGAGGAGGAAGAAGCTCCCCTGGGAAGCGGCGGCCACGGCCAGCATGTTGTCCGTGGACATGATGAAATCCGCCAGGACGATGATCTTAATGGCCTCCCAGAGGCCGGCGCTGGCCCGGACATGCTCCTCGGTGGCGTCGGGGGGCTGCCGGAGGAGCCTCCAGGCGATCCAGCAGAGGAGGACGCCGCCGCCGAACTGCAGGAGAGGCACCCGGAGGAGCTGCGCCGCGAGGAAGGTCACGGCGACCCGGAGGATTACCGCCCCACCCGCCCCCCAGATGATCCCCTTCTTCTGCTGCTTGGCGGGCAGCGAGCGGACGGCGAGGGCGATGACCACGGCGTTGTCCCCCGCCAGGGTGAGGTCCAGGATCACGATGGAGAGCCAGCGGGCCAGGAATTCCCAGGTCATGTTCGGTACCCTCTGCAGTCTGCCCTCAGGTCCGCCCCGATACCGGAGATTACGGGCCAGATAGAGAATTTCCCCTTGGAGGTTGTCGGCTCCGATGGCATGACCGCAGGCTATGTCTGGACCATTTCCAAGAAAAAAGCGCCCCCTCGTTTCAAAAGCACGGGGGAGGAGACAAGTTCGGGCTGACCGGGATCTGCCGGGGCCACGTCCGACGGAGAGACAGCTCGGAGGAAGCGGCCAGATCTGGGCGAAACGCATGGATGGGAGAAGGCGGCCCTTTGGAAATCGTCACGGGCTCTGCGCCATGCGGTGCTGCCAGGTCCGGGCAACCGCCGACCGCAATCCCTCACGGACGCCGGCCGGGTCGCGGGTGGGTTTGAAGCCGAGCCTCTCGCGGATCCGGCGGTCATCCAACTCCCACCTGTCAGCAAGGAAGCCGGCGCCCGTCCATTCCGGCGGGGGAACCATCTCCACCCGCCCGGATGATCCCGTCACTTCCACCACCATCCGCGCGACCTCCTCCCACGTCACATAGGCGCTGGCCAGGTTGAAGATATGCCCAAAGCTTGCGGGGTTCCGGAGGATCAACTCCACAGCGAGGTTAAAGTCCTCCATAGACAGGAGGCTCCCGCCGCAGTCGGCCGGGACCACCAGTGGTTTGCCCGCGGCGGCCGTGCGCAGCATCTCCCGGAGATGGCGGCCCCCGATCTCCGCCCCAAAAGCCCACCAGAACCGGAGGATCGTGACTGGCACTCCCCCCGTCTGCCCCGCCAGGAGTGTGAGCTTCTCCGCAAATTCCTTGGCCATGCCGTAGGCGGGCTTCCGGGCCTCCAGGACGCGCAGCGGGTGATCTTCGTCTATGGGCACCCGGATCGGCTTGCCATACACCACGGCTGTACTTGTGTACAGAAAGTGCCGGACGCCCTCCTTGCGCGCCGCTTCCAGCAGCAGCAGGTGCCCACGCAGATCTTGCTCAAGAAGGACCCGTGGATCATCCGAGAAAGACCAGGCAAGATGGATGATCACCTCGGCCCCACGAGCCGCCTCCACAATCACCCCTGCGTCTTCGACGGCTCCGGGCACCAGCTCCAGTCCCGGCTGGGTGAGGGGCTGCAGTGCCCCCACCTCCTTGTCCAGCACCACCACTCGATGGCCCCGGGCGAGGAGAGCCGGAATTAACTCCCGCCCCACGCTGCCGCTGCCGCCCGTTACCAGGATGCGCATCCGTTCCTCGTCATGGGACGTGACCACTCGTGGGAGGATCTACCATTCCCGGAAGACGCGAACCTGGTTCTCGACCGACCGGACCCCAACCACACTCTTGACGATCCGCTCTACGGAATCCTTTGCTGCATTAGAAAAGACCATCCCCGTCAGCGTGATGTGACCTTCAGCCGACGCAATGTTGAGGTCGAACCGCATCGTCTCCTGGTCGGCTCGCAGGGCCGCCCTGACGCTGGCTGCCAGGGCGAGATCCCGCAGTTTCTCCCGAGAGGACTCCGTGGACTGAAACTCCGGCTGCTGCACGAGCTGGACGATCTGGGTCACCGCTGTCTCTGGCGAAACACGGTCGGTATTGATGACGAGATCGTAGAGGAGCGGATCCCCCCAACGGACGTGGAAGAACTGCTGGATGCGGGCACTGGCCCCCTCGTCCGCCTTCCTGATGAGTTCTATGGCCTCCTCGCGACCCACGGATCGCCTGGCCATAACCCGCGGAATTCGGGCCTCCACAGGGGCACACAGCCTCACCCGGACGCAGTGCTGAATCTCTTTCAACAGAAGGGTTGCCCAGCGTCCCATGATGACGAGGTTATCCCGTTCCGCAAGGTGGTAGACCTCCGCCGCCACCATGGCGAATTCGACCCGCGCCGCCTCCGCCAGGCTTTCCCAGAAGCCCGGCTTGCTCTCAACTACGCCGATCAGCTCATCCTCCGCAACGCCGAATGCCTCGGCTGCCTCCTTGGTCACCTGATCACGGATGTATTCGTAGCCGAGACGCTCCGCTACCTTCATCGCGATGGCGGTCGCACCACTGCCGTACTCCCGCGTTAAGGCCACAATAGGCATGGATGATCCCCTTCTCGGATGATGAGAACCACGGACCGATAAACAAGATCTGACGTCCCTCCCCGGCCCCTGGAACCTGGGTCAGGCCTTCGCGACCGCCGCCTTTCCCTTGCGGATCCGATCGCGCACCGCAGTGACAGCCGGCCAGATGAAGATGATAGCGGCCCCAAGCATGATCGGCAGCGCAATGGGCGGCCGGAAGAAGATCCAGCCGGACCCCTGGGACATGATCAGGCCTTGACGGAACGTCTGCTCGGCCATATCCCCAAGGACCAGGGCCAGTAGCATGGGCGCCATGCTGTATTCCAACTTCTTGAAGGCATACCCGATGATCCCGAAGATGATCATGTACCACACATCGATCATCCGGTTGTTGACGGCGTAGGCTCCCATCGCACAGACGAAGACGATGATCGGCATCAGGATGGCAAAGGGGGTTCGCAGGACTGCGGCAAACGCGGGGGCAAACGCCAGGACGCAGACGAGGCCGATGAACAGGCCGGTCCAGGTGCTGGCAATCAGTCCCCAGACGAAATCCGGCTTGTCCTTGAAGAGCATCGGTCCCGGCTGGAGACCCCAGATCATCAGGCCCCCGAGGATGACTGCGGCGGTGGGGGAGCCCGGGATGCCCAGGGTGATCATGGGCAGCATCGCCGACGTGCCCGCACCATGCGCCGCGGCCTCGGGAGCAAACACCCCAGCGATATGCCCCTTCCCGAACTCCTCCTGCTCCTTCGACCCCGCCTTCGCGAACCCATATGCCATGAACGAGGCGGGCGTCGCGCCGCCCGGCTTGAAGCCCATCCAGACGCCCACGAGGGCGCCCATGATCACCGTTTTCCAATACTTCCGCATGGCCCTCAGCACTTCTGCGATGTCCTTCAAGGTCAGCTTGGCCTTGACGCCCTCCATCTTCAGGCCTTCCTCGACGGTCAGGAAGATCTCGCCGAGGCCGAAGAGGCCGATCACCGCCACGATGAAGTTGAAGCCCCCCATGAGGAACGTCGTGCCATACGTGAATCGCAGTTGGCCGCTGACGATATCAATCCCCACGGCCGCCATGGCGAATCCAAGGCACATGGCGACCAGCGTCTTGATGGGAGACTTGCCTCCCAGGCCGACCAGCGCGCTGAATGTCAAGATCATCACGGAGAAGGTTTCCGGTGGTCCGAACCGGAGCGAGAACTCCGCCACAATGGGGGCAAAGAACGTGAGCAACACCGCTCCGAAGAGCCCACCCACGAAGTGGGAAAAGAACGACGCCGCGAGCGCCTGCCCCCCCTTCCCTTTCTTGGCCATGGGGTACCCATCAAAGATCACCGCCACAGCCCATGGCTCTCCGGGGATGTTGAAAAGGATGGAGGTGATTGCCCCGCCGTAGAGGGCTCCCCAGTAAAGGGAGGACAGGAGGATCACGGCAGCCGTGGGAGGCATGACGAAGGTGACCGGGATCAGGATGGCGCACCCATTGGCGCCACCCAGCCCAGGCAGAACTCCCACGATTATGCCCAGGATAATCCCGGCCACCCCGACCAGGAGGTTGTAGGGGGTCGTGGCGACCTGCAGGCCCATCCACAAGTGCCCAAGGATATCCATGCTCTACTCCCTCCTGCCCTCAGAATCCGAGGAGACCTTTCAACCTTCCCTCTGGCATGGGGATCAAGAAGAACTTGTCGAAAACGATGTAACTCACCGCTGGGATGCCGATGCTGAGGATCAGCACCGTCACCCAGCTATGGCGCCCGATCCAGCGCATGTACACCGCCAGATAGAGCCCGGCCGCGATGTAGAGGCCGATGAACTCTGTAAGGACCACCATTGCGGCGGCAGGGATAGCGCACTGCAATACCGGCTTGATGGCTTCCCGCGGGATGAAGGGCTTGTCCGACTTTGCTACCCCTTTTCGCTGGACAGCCTGCACGAGAATCACCACACTCCCTAACACCATTCCCAAGGCCATGAGAAAGGGCCAAAAACCGGCCCGGGGCCCTTCCATCCCCCACCCGACGCCTAGCCGGATACAATCCAACAGTATCAGAAGCCCAATGCCCAGGAGGATCGCTGCCGTAACGATATCTGCCTTTCTCATTTTTCATCCCTTCCCGGGGTGCGTCCTGCTGACGTGAGAGAACTCGTGGGAAACACGGCGCTGGGTGTTCCCTCCGTGGCGAAGGGACCCGACCTGCTGCCCTTGTCTCTCTGCCTGTACAGGCTCCCTCAGATTCCTTGTCGGGATGGACTGATCTTCTTGTATTGAAGGTGTCTCCCCGGCCTTCTCAGGATCGTGGCCCCAAGGGGGAGGAGACTCCCCCCCCTTGGCCACCTCGATGCTCGCTCCCGGAAGCCCTCCTCCCCCGCTACTGGATCATGCCACCCTTCTTCATGAGATCCTTATGCAGGGCCTCGGTCTCTTCCAGCCACTTCACGTAATCTGGCCCCGACAGGAAAGCAGGCTTGAGGGCATTTTCAGTCAGATACTTCTTGAAGTCTTCCGTGTCCGTGACCCTCTTGAACAGCTCCACATAGCCTGCCTGGACGTCTTTCGAGATCCCTGGAGGAGCAAAGATCCCGCGCAGCATGAGGTAGCTGATGTCGAACCCCGTTGCCTCTTTCATGGTCGGGATCTTGTCCCACTCGGGAAGGGGGATTCGTTCGCTGTCTATGACCGCCAGCGGCCGTAGCCTGCCGGCCCTCCAGTGACTGACTGCTTCCGCGGGATTGTTCACCGTGGAATCAACATGCTTACCAACGAGGGCAACGGCCACATCACCGCCGCCCTTGAAGGGCACGTAAGCGAACTTCAGCCCGAACGCCTGCTCCAACTGCACGGTGATGATCTGGTCCTCCTGCTTGCTCCCGGTTCCCCCCATCTTGAACTTGCCCGGTTCCTTCTTGACAGCGTCAAAATACTCCTTGGCCGTCTTATATGGGCTCTCGGCATTCACCCACAGGACGAACCAGTCAAGGGCCAGGCGCGCTACCGGCGTCAAGTCCTTCCAGTTGAAGGGCACACCGGTTGCCAGGGGAGTCGTGAAGAGGTTCGAGAGGGTAATGATAACCGTGTGGGAGTCTCCAACCTTGCCCTTCACGTGCAGGAACCCCTCGGCCCCTGCGCCGCCGGAGCGGTTCACCGCGATCCAGGGGTGCGAGGTGATCTTGTTCTTCTGGAAGAGGGGGCTGAGGAACCGAGCCATGATATCGGCCCCACCCCCGGTTCCTGCCGGGATGTTGAACTCCACTGGCTTCGTTGGCTGCCAGGCGGCAGAGGCGATCCCACTCCACAGGCTCGTCACGCCCCCGCCCAGGGCGATCACGAGCACCCACTGCCACACTTTCTGTCTGTGCTGCCTCCTCATGACACTTCCTCCTCCCCCCCGCTCCCACTCGGGGCGGGCGTCCCGGCCCACCGTGTGGGGTGAACCGGGACGACCCTCATTGACCGCCACGGTGTTTACGCCTGCGCCCGTGGCAGCGGCACCGGGACCTCCACCGGGATCCCCGGCGCCTTCAGCTTGGCGTCTACGAAGGCCTGCATCTTGGCGATGTGGGCTTCCGAGAGGTGCGCGAACCGCCCCTGCACCCTGAGGTATTCGCGGACAGGCTTGTACTCCTTGGGCTTATGCTGGTACTTGAACTCGCCGTTCTCCCACTCATAGAGGACCCACATGCCCGTCTGGATGGCCAGCTTGGCCACCTCCACCGTCTTGGACTCGTCGAACTTCCAGCCCTTCGGGCAGGGGCAGTGGATGTGGACGAAGGTCGGTCCCGGGACGTTCAGCGCCTTCCGAACCTTGTTGATGAGGTCCAGGGGGTAGGCCACCGACGCCGTGGCCACGTACTTCACCGCCGGGTGGCCCCCGATGACGAGCTGGGGCGGGTCCTTGGGGAACAGCCGCTTCCCCTCAGGGATCGCCGGCCCCGGCGGCGTGAAGGTGGTGTTGCCGCCGTAGGGCGTCGTCGGCGAGGTCTGAATCCCGGTGTTGGCGTAGGCCTCATTGTCGTAGCAGATGAACAGGGCGTCGTGCCCCCGGTACATCATGGCCGACATGGCCTGGAGGCCGATATCCACCGAGCCCCCGTCGCCGGCCATCACGATCACGTTGGGCAGCTCGCCCTCCCACTTCCCATTGCGGATCAGCACCTGGTATGCCGCCTCGATGCCCGAGGCCACCGCCCCGCCGTTGGTGATCTGGGCATGGATCCAGGGAACAGCGTAGGGGGTGCAGAGGTAGCTGGAGTTTGCCACGTACATGCACCCGGTTGGGCCGATGAAGATGGTGTTGGGCCCGGCCGCCTTGGCCACCAGCTTGTACTGGAGGGCCGGACCGCAGCCGGCGCACGTCCGGTGGCCCGGGACGTAATACTCCTCCTTGGGCACGTTCCGGATCTTCTTGATTGGTGGGAGCGTCTGTGTCTTCACGACAACTGCCATCGCTCGCTCCTTTCCATTGCTCGTCCTTACATCGTGAACCGGAAACCGTGGCTCACCGCCTCACGTTTCACGCCTCACATTTCACCCCTCACGTTTCACCCCTCACGTTTCACGTATCACACTTCACGTTTCAGGCCGCCTCCTCGAACCCAACCCAGTACACGTACTTGCCGATCTTCCCGCCCTTCACGCCTTTAGCCAGGACGTCGGCCATCCAGTAGAACTCCTGGAGGGGGATCACCTCCCCGCCCATTCCTGCCATGAAGGAGGTCGTCAGGGGTCGCGTCGGCGCGTCGTACAGGGCCGCACGGACCTCGTGGAGGAGATTCCCGCCCCGCATGGCGCCGCCGTAGGAGGTGCTGGTCTCCACCACGCCGACAGCCTTGAACCTGGACAGGACCTCGGCCACCTCCTCCGTCGGGAAGGGCCGCACGAAGCGCAGCTTCACCAAGCCGACCTTCAACCCTTTACCCCGAAGATGCTTGATGGCGTGCCGGGCCGTCAGCGCATGGGCACCCTGCATGAAGAAGACTACATCCGCGTCCTCGGTTTGGTACTCCTCCAGGAAGGGAGAGTACTTCCGGCCGAAGATCCGGTTGTAGTCGTCAATGGCCTCTCGGATCACCTTGGGCACGTCCAGGAACGCCTGGGCCCGTTGCAGATCCATGATGACACCCTGATCGGGGCGGATCTGCGGCCCGTGGGAGACCGGCCGCTTCGGGTCCAGAACGTGCGGCGGCTTGTAGGGCGGCAGGAACTCGTCCACCTGCGCCTGATCCGGCAGTTTCACCTTGCCAGGGAGGTGGGAGACAAAGTACCCGTCCTGGCAGACGAACTGGGGCAGCATTATGCGCGGGTCTTCCCCCACCCGGTAGTTGATGAGGTGATTGTCGAAGGCCTCCTGGGGTGTCTCGGCCCAGCCCATGAGCCAGCCCTGATCCCGGCAGGACATGGCGTCGGTGTGCTCCGAGCCGAAATCGCCCGGCGGGTCCAGGGTCCGATCGGCGATCATCATCTGGACCGGCAACCGCGCGCCCGAGATGGGCGAGTAGGTCTCGAAGGCATAGGTCACCCCGACGCCGGAGCTGCCGGTGAAGGTCCGGGCCCCCGCCGCCGACGCACCGTAGCAGACCGAGAGCTGGGCGTGTTCGCCCTCGCCGTGGATGAACTCGGCGTCCAATTCGCCGTTGGCCACCATCTTGGCCAGTTCCATCATTGCCGCCGTGTAGGGGCGGATCGGATACGAGCAGATCACCTCCACCCTGGCCATCTTGACCGCCTGGGCCGAGGCGGCGCATCCGCTCAACGTCACTTCCTTGGCCATGGGTTTCCCTCCTCAGAAGAGCTTCTCCAAACGGACCACCCCGTCCTCAAAGTCCAGCTCGTAGACCTTGCTCAGCGCTTCGGTGGTGCACTCGTTGACACAGATCAGACAGCCCTTGCAGTACTTCGAATTCCAGACCACCTCTTCCTCGGCCTCGTCCAGTTGCCAGCAGGCATCCGGACAGAAGATCACGCAGTTCATGCACAGGTTGCACTTCTCCTGGTCAAGCACCGGCCGGTAGGTCCGCCAGTTGCCGGTGATCATCATGGGCTGCTCGCCCACGGGTGCCGGTGTTACGCCGGCGAAGGGCACCTCCCGTTCCTTGGGGATCTTGAACATGATCTGGCCTCCTGTGAGAAAATGCTGGCCTCAGTTGAGGCTCTGCACGACCGTTTGCTCGTGCCCCTTGTACAGGGCATCCTTGTTCTTGACCACTGCCGCCAGGTTCTCCAGCTTCACCAGTCCGGTGGCCCTGGCGACCGCGCCCAGCAGCGGGGCCGCGATCCCTCCCCCGATCCCCACCACATCCACACCGCCCTCGCTCCCAGAGAAGTCCACAGTGGCGCTCCCGGCGATCCCGTCGGCATCCACGCAGGCGATGGCCTTCAAGAGGTCCTTGTTGGGAATGAACTTCAGGATGTCCTCCGGTTTGCGATTGGTGTTCACGATCAGGACGCCCCCCTTGTTCATTCCGCGCAGGATGTTCATCCCCTTCACCATGGTGGCATCCACCACGACCACGACCTCGGGCTTCTCGTTCTCATAGTCGTAGCGCATCTCGATCTCTTCGTCACTGATCCGGGCGTACTTCCGGACGGGGACATTCACCCGGTCGGGAAGGTCCACATAGTTGTCGAAGGCCTGCGTGAACTTTCCCTCCTTGTCCGCCGCCTGCGCTATGGCGTTGGCCACGTCCCGTCCCTCTTTGTCCTTGACCACCCCTCGGGTCCACACCGTGATCTCGTGTACATGGGCCATAGTTCCCTCCTTCCCTCATTGCGGAATGCGGATTGCGGAATGACAATCCGAAATCCGCAATCCGAAATCTCAAATCGACGAGCGGCGGCGCGCGGGCTGTGCCGCCGCGACCGCGCTTCCCACCTGCGCCTGGGCCTCCCGCATGTGCCTCCCGGCAACCCGGAAGGCGGCCGATGACCCGCACCGGCATTCCTCCAGCGCCAGGATCGCCGCCTTCTTGCAGACGAGCTCCAGGTCCGCGCCCGTCCAGCCCCCGGTGGCCTCGGCGATCTCTCCGAGGTCCACATCGTCCTCCAGGGGCAGCCCCTCGGTGTGGATCCCGAGGATCTCCCGCCGCTCGTCCCGGGTCGGGAGGGGCAGCTCCAGCACATAGTCAAATCGTCCCGCCCTGAGAAGTGCCGGCTCCATCAAGTCGGGCCGGTTCGTGGCCCCGAGGACCACCACGCCCAGGGAGCCGTGCAGGTCGTCCAGTTCCCGGAAGAGCTGGCTGACCAGACGGGGGAACAGGCTTCCCGCCTCCTGGGCGGAGCGCGCCGGGGCCAGGGCCTCGATCTCGTCGAAGAAGAGGATGCAGGGGGATGCCTGCTTGGCCCGCTTGAACACCTCGCGGAGTCCCTTCTCCGACTCCCCCACCCACTTGGAGAGCAGGCTTGGCAGATCTACCGTGATCAGGGTCAGGCCCAGCTCCCCCGCCATCGCGCGGGCCAGCAACGTCTTCCCTGTCCCCGACGGACCGGTGAGGAGGATCCCCTTGGGGGGGTTGAAGCGGGGATGCGGGAAGAGCGCGCCCCCGCCCCGCACGATCTGGAGGATGGAGGAGAGGGTCCGCTTCGCCTCGGCCAGGCCGCCCACATCCTTGAGACTGAGGCGCGGTCGCTCCGCCAAAAACTCCCGCGTGGAGGTGGGTTCCACCACCTTGAAGGCCGCCAGGAAATCCTCGCGGGTGACCTGGATCGCCAGCGAATCCAGTTGGGGTTTGAGGTCCACCTCGAACCGGATGTGGGGAAGCAGGCGACGCAATGCCACCATCCCCGCCTCCTTGCACAGAAGCGCCAGGTCCGCCCCGACGTAGCCGTGGGTGATCTCCGCGAGCTGCTCCAGGTCCACGTCCGGCGCCAGCGGCATGCGGCGCGAGTGGATGCCGAGGATCTGGCGCCGTGCCGTGCGGTCCGGGACGCCGATGGCGATCTCCCGGTCGAACCGTCCCGGCCGTCGCAGCGCCGCGTCCACCAGCTCCGGCATGTTGGTGGCCCCGATGACCACCACCTCCCCGCGCTCCACCAGGCCGTCCATCAGTGCCAGCAGTTGCGCCACCACTCGCTTCTCCACGTCCCCGATGACCTGGGCGCGCTTGGGCGCCAGCGCGTCAATCTCGTCCAGGAAGATGATGCTGGGGGCGTTTCGCCGCGCCTCCTCGAACACCTCGCGCAGCTTGGCCTCGCTCTCGCCGTAGAACTTGTGGATGATCTCCGGCCCATTCACGTGGATGAAGTGGGCCCGCACCTCGCTGGAGACGGCACGGGCGATGAGCGTCTTGCCCGTGCCGGGTGGCCCCGTCAGCAAGACACCCTTGGGCGGGTCAATCCCCAGCAGCCCGAAGATCTGGGGAAACTTCAGCGGCAGCTCCACCATCTCTCGGACCAGCGCCACCTCCCACTCCAGCCCGCCGATGTCCTCGTAGGAGACACGGTACGCCTTCTCCGCGGACACCTCGGGAACCTTGAAGGCGATGGCGGTGTCGTTGGAGATGAGCAGGGCCCCCCGCGGGACCGCGCCCTCGACTGTGAAGGAGCGGGGCCTGGCCCCCAGGAAGGTGACCTGGAGGTGGTCGCCCAAGACGACCGGGATGCTGGAGAGGAGCTGGCGGAGATGCGGGATCTCCGCCTCGGTCGGAATGGGCAGCCCGGCCTGGACTGGGGCCAGGAGCAGCGACTCCGCCGGCTTGAACGGGACTTTTCGGATCGTGGCCCACTCGTCCACGCCGATCTGGGCGTTGTCCCGCGTGGTCCCATCAATCTGGATCAGCCGCTGCCCGCAGTGGCTGGGGGGTGACTGGGCCGCCCGGGCCACCGTGGCCCGCCGGCCGGTGATCAGCAGGACATCCCCCGGCACCGCGTGCAGGCGCTTCAGGTCCTCCGGGTCGAGGCGGGCCAGGCTCCGGCCCACGTCGTCCAGGAACGCCTCCGCCACCCGGAATTGGATCCCGCTCGACTCCTTTTCCTTCACGGCCCTACCCTTTGGTCAGGCGAGGGACGGAAAGATGCGGGTTCCGCTGGAGGCCGCTCCACCGTCGAGAAGGCCAACTTCTCGATCGCCCGGATGTGATCGCGCATGCGCCGCTCGGCGGCCGCCGGATCCCGCGCCTCGATGGCGCGCAGGATAGCCCGGTGCTGCTTCAGCGACCGGGCCGGCCGCTCCGCGTGCTGCAACGAGGTCTCCCGGGTCTTCCGCAACAGATTCATCAGATTATCCACGATCCGCAGAAGGACCTCGTTGCCGGTGGCCTCGGCGATCAGGAAGTGGAATGCGGTGTCCTCCTTCATGCCGGCCGCGCCGCTCCGGATCTCGGCCTCCTGCGCGTCCAGGACAGTGCGCAACTTCTGGATCTGCTCTGCGGTGGCCCGCCGCGCCGCCAGGGCAGCCAGTCCCGGCTCCAGCACCCGGCGGACCTCGAACAATTTCCTCTGCGTGCTCCACGTTTGGAAGAGGGTGGCGGTGATCGGGTCGCGTGCGTGACTCCCGGGGAGGGCAGCCACGAATGTTCCTTCGCCGGCGCGCACCTCGACGATCCCCAGCGATTCCATGGCCCGGATGGCCTCGCGCACGGCCGAGCGGCCCACCCGCAAGGTCCGGGCCAGCTCCCGTTCTGCGGGGAGGCGATCCCCCGGGCGGAGGCGACCTGACACGATCAGATCGCGTACCTGCTCGATGATCTCTTCCGAGAGTCGAGTCTTGCGAACGGCCTGAAAGGCCTTGGGGCTGATTGCCTGCATCTTGGACCCTCGTGACGGAAGCGAGAACCAGGAGTTGGAAGGAATGGTATGGATACGTCGCCAGCGAGAGCGACGTTAGAATGCGGAGCGGAAAGATCGGAGTGGTTTCGTGGACGAGGCCAGGTGGTCCGGTGGCCTGACCACACTCACAATGTGGGACGTGGTCGTGAAGGCATCAAGAGGGAATATATTGGGAACTGAGGAGACCGGAACAGTCCGGAGCCGGCGCCCCCCCCGATCTCTGTTGCGCCGTGATCCTGGCAACCATCGGTTTGAGCCAGAAGAAGGCGAGAATGGCAGCCAGCAGATTGCAGGCAAAGGCGGCCCACAGTACCGGCGCCCAGGAGCCTATCACCTTCAGGAGCTTGGCGGCGCCCCACCCGGCGAAGATGGAGGAAACCCCCTTCGCCGTGTACTGGATGCCGTTGTTGGTCTCCGCGTACTGGGACCCGAAGACGTCACCGGTGGCGGCCGAGAAGAGAACGAAGGTCGCCCCCCAGGTGAAGACCGTTCCTGCCGAGAGGATGACGAACCAACTCGGATAGCGCACCAGGTGCACCAGGCCGAAGATGGCCAGCGCCCCCAGCCCGAAGGCGATCGTCATCGTGTTATAGCGTCCGATGCGGTCGGAGACCCGGCCCCAGAATGGCCGGGTCAGGCCACCTGAGATCAAGTTGACCATCAAGGCCAGGGCGAGGGCGCTGACCCCAAGCAGCACCACCGCCCTGTCCAGGCCGTAGGCGGCCGCGACCGGCTGGAGCTGGGCGGTCACCACGAGCCCCCCAAACGTCAAGAGGGCACTCACGAGATACATCACGTGGAACGTGCCCATCTTGAGCATCTGCAGCGGGGTGTAGCTGACCACCGACTGCTCCACTCGCTGGCGAGGATGGCGGCGGTCTGCTGCCAACCGCCCGGCTTCCAACTGGTGGGCGGCGCCACCATTAACCAGGCCAGAGCCACGACGACCACACCTGGAGGACTCCCCAGGTGATGAACGCGGAATGGTAGCCGGTCCGCTCAATCATGCGTTGGATGGGGATGACGGTGAGGGCCGCCCTTGACCCGTAGGCCCCGACCGCCAGGCCGGCGGCGAGAGACCGCGCCGGTCCGAGAACCACTTCAGCACGCTGCCCACGCAGGCGCCGTATACCGCGCCAACCCCGACGCCTCCGAGGGCGTACCAGGCATACAGGGCCGAGAGCGAGTGCGCCAGGCCGGACCCGAGCCAACTGAGGCCCACCAGCAGGCCTCCCACGGTCACGATGATCCGGGCCCCCAGACGATCCACGAGATACCCCTCGAAGGGTACCAGCCAACTCTGGGTCAGGACGAAGAGGGTGAAGGGACCTGGACCTCCGACAGCTTGACGTTCAGCCCCCTGGAAAGGGGAATGGTGAACAGGGTCCAGGTGTACTGCAGGTTTGCGCTGGCCGTCATGGCGATCATGCAGGCCACCAGTTGCCACCAGCGATTGGTCACTCCAGGGAGCTTTGGCACCCTTCTATCTCCAGTGATGCGGACCCGGCGTTCCCTCCAGGGGACGCGATATGACCGCCCGCCGGCACGGAGGGGGGTTGGCGCCGACCTTGCGGGAGCGCGGCCAGGGGCCTAGCGGGAAAAGAAAATCCCCACCGCGCTAGACCACAGGCTGTAGCACCGTCACGCCGCAGTCCACGAAGATCGTGTGGGCCGTGATGCCCGTAGCGTCGCAGGCCAGGAACAGCGCCGCGTTGGCGATGTCGTCCACGGTGGGGATTCGGCCCATGGGGCTGGTCTTGATGTTCTTCTCGAGGACCTCGGGGGGCCAATCCACGAAGTGGGTATCCACGAAACCTGGAGCGATGGCATTGACCCGGATGTTGTCCTTGGCGAAGGTGCGCGCCAGTGACTTCGTGATGGCACCCAAGGCCGCCTTGGAGCCACAGTAGATCATGGAGCTTCCCGCTCCCTGGAAGGCCGCGATGGAGGTGATGTTGACGATGGCGCCCCCGCCCGCCTTCAACATGTGGGGGATGGCGGCCCGCACACAGTAGAGCGGCCCCTTCACGTTCACCGCCCAGGTCCGCTCCAGGATCTCTTCCGTCAGCCCCTCGAGTTCCCGGTGGGTCACCGGGCGGGTCCACCCCGCGTTGTTTACCAGGATGTCCAGGCGACCCAGCTTCGCCACGGTTTCCTCCACCAGCCGGCGCGCCTCCTGATCCTGGGACACGTCCGCCTTGATGGCGAGGGCCGGGACGCCGAGTTGCCGGGCGGCCTCGGCCACCTCCTCCGCCTGCTTCTGCGACTTGGAGTAGTTGACGGCGACGCCGGCCCCCTCCGAGGCGAACTTCAGGCATATCGCCCGGCCCATCCCGGTGCCCCCGCCAGTCACGAGCGCAACCTTCCCTTTCAGTTTCATGACGCACTCCTATCCGTGAGGTTGGAGGATGAGAACGAACGGCCGAGCCGGCCAACCCCGGCCCGACCGATCACGTCCGTTCCGGCGCCTCGATGGGCGTCGCCTTCGCGTACGTCAGCCAGATCGAAGCGGCCCCGATTGCCAGGGCCAGGATCGCCGAACCGAAGGCCACCTGGTAGCCGCCCGTGCGGTCATACACGGCACCGCCCAGCCAGGCGCCAAGCCCCTCGCCGATGCCGTTGGTGACGCTCATCCACCCGTAGATGCGGCCGAAGCTTCCCCCCTGGAACAGGTCGGCGGCGCGCGCGGCGACCACGATCCCGGAGCTCCCCTGGCTCAAGCCGTAGCAGAGAACAAAGGCAGAAAGCGCCAGCGGTCCCGTGGTCGTCAGCATCATCAATGCCAGGATCCCCAGGGCCGTGCTGGCGTACGCCAGGGTCACGGCCATCGCCCGACCGAACCGATCCGACGCCAGGCCCACCAGGTAGCGGCCCAGCATGCTGACCATCGAGACGGCCCCCATCGTGGAGGCGGCGGTCATCTTGCCGTAGCCGGCGCCGATGACATAGGCCACCAAGTGCACATTTATCATCTGGAACGCCATGCCGCTGCTCAACCGGGCCAAGACCAGCCACCAGAATTGCGGGCCCGCCATCGCGGACCGAAGCGTCCAGTCCCGTCCGGTCGATCCCAGAGGTGGTCCCTCGCCGGGGGAGTTCGGTTTGGCCGGCTGGCCTTCCTCGGGGACGCGTTGCGCCCAGTTCGCCGGGATCAGCACCAGCACCAGGAAGGCGGCGAGGGTGAAGAGGGCCCTCCGCCATCCCAGGTGCAAGATCAGCCACTGGGTTGCCGGGACGATCAGGATCACTCCCAGCCCGGTTCCGATGTCCGCGATGGCTATCGCGCGTCCCGTTCTCCGGGGGAACCACTTGGAGACGACCACCATGTTGGGGGTACTCGTCAGGGCGCTGTTGCCGATCCCGGTCAGGATCCCGTAGCTCAGGTAGAAATGCGAGAGGGAGCGGGCCATAGTCGTGGCGGCCATCCCGCCGGCCGTCACCAGCGCCCCACCCACGAACAGGTGTCGCGGACCGAACCGATCCAGGAGAAATCCCGTCAACGGGCCGCCCAGCCCGATCATCAACGTGGCCACCGAGTAGATCCCGGCGGCCTCCCCGCGCCCCCACCGGAACTCCTCCAGCAGCGCGACGTACACGACGGGAAACGTGAGGAGCACGCCGTTCTGCACCGTCATGGTGAGCCCGGCGATGAGCAGGCTTTTCCAGGGGGCCGACAGCCTTCGCATTCCTCTCCCGGACGGGATCCATCCCGCCGGCTCCGAACGATCCGAACACACAAAAGCCCCGCCCTTGACGTGCGAAAGGACGAGGCTCCTTCTCCCCAGGGTCCGGCCGGATCAGGGCGTGTCCCCCATCCCCCCCTCGGCTGCCTGGGTCTGCAGGGCCAGGCCGCGTTTCACCCGGGCGTCACACATCTCCACGGCAAAGGAGTGAGTTCCGTCCTGGCCGGGAAAATCCGTCACGATGAAGTCGACGTCCCCCTGCTGCCACCGGTGCTCCACGAACGCAAGACCGGCCCCGCCTCCATGATCCCGTTGCAGCGCCGGCGGGCCGAACCGCGCGATGGAGGAGGCCAGCGGATCCGTGGTCGCGTTCTCCCAGATCACGGAGAACAGGCGCTCCTCGGCGAAACAGTAGGTGACGCTCTCAAACGGCGAGCTGCCCGGGTCCGGGGTGTGCCGGATGCAGGTGGTGCCTCCCACGAAGGGAAACTCGTCGAAGAGGACGTTCCCCAGGCACGTGAGGACGCGCTCCAGCGCCATTCCCAGGTGGATCTCGCCCACCTGACTCGGCAGCGGCTCCAGCCCCTGGTTCACGGCTCCCCCGGATCTGCCACCACGGTACTTCCGGATTCCTCAGCAGAAATCCACCAGCGCTGCCTCGGGATGCCGGAGGACGAAGCCGCCCCGGGGACCCTCCTCGTAGTCAATCACCGCACCGTTGAGCGTGTCCCGGCTCTGCGCGTCCAGGAAGATCCGGAGCCCGTCCGCATCTTCCAGGGCCGGATCGCCGTGCGGCTCATCGGTGAAGGTGACGCGGAACCCCGCCCCCCCGCATCCGTAGAGGAAGCTGATCTGAATCCCCAGATCCGGTTTCCCCAGCCGCCGCCGCTCTTCCTCGAACATCACCCGGGCGCGCCCGGTGATCGAGATGGTCATGACACAGATCTCCCCTCACGAGCTGTAAGAATATAGCATGCCTGCCGACCCGATACCACGGAAACATCCGTTCCCTAATTTCGGTATGGCCTCGCATTGCCTCCGGCCGTGGGTGGGCGCAGCCTGCTGGGGCCCCTTGCTCACCAAGAGCCCACCAGGAGGAGTCGTTGAACCATCCGAGATTCTCCTTGGGCAGCCGGGAATTGGACCGAAGGGGTTGACATGTACCCACAGCTATGTATACTTGATATGGTCACCATAAGTGGGGGGTTCCATATGCGAGACGAAAAGGTCAAGGCGCACCTCGTCCTCCCCAAGAAGCTTCTCTTGGAGATGGACAGATTTGTCAGTCCTCGGGGGCGCAGCCAGTTCGTCGCCGACGCCACCTGGGAGAAGCTCGAACGCCTCCGCCTGGAGCATGCTCTGGAAAAAGCTGCGGGGGCGTGGACGGACGAGAACCACCCCGAGCTGACATCCCCCGCCGCAGTGAAGCGATACCTCCGGCACCTACGCTCTCAGACTTCCCGTCGCTTGAGAAGGAAGCTCCGTGGCTGATTACCTCCTTGACTCGGATGTGATCATCTGGATCCTCCGCGGGAAGCCCGGGGCGATTGACGCTATCCACGATCTCCGATCACACGGAACGCTGGGCTGCTCCGCCCTGTCGGTTTTCGAGGTCGAGTTGGGGATCAAGCCCGGCGAGGAGGATCGGACACGGGAGTTCCTGGGGAGCCTCAGGTGTTACGCGGTGGATGGGCAGGCCGCAAGCCGGGCGGCTGGATGGTTCCGGGAATACCGTCGGAAGGGACGGACGCTGGACGCTATGGATCTTCTGATCGGCGCCACCTGCCTCCGCTGGAATCTGACACTCGTGACCTACAATCCGAAGGACTTTCCCATCCCTGAGCTGCCCCTCCTCCCCCTGAGGCTCAGGTAGGAGCGCTTCGCTCTTCTGTCAGGGCCAGGCCAACAACCCGCCCTTCCTTCCTCAAGCCGCGTTTCCACAAGAACTCTCGGGGGCCCGAAGATCCCACAGGATGGGCTGGTCATCAAAGACCACGGCCCGGGGAGGGCTTCCCCGGGCCGTGAAAGTCCGCCCGTCGTCCCGCAGCAAACGGCGGGGCCAGGACGACGGGTAGCGCCGGCCCGCCCCGGAGGGTCTCAGGCGGGCCGGCGGATGCAGCTAGAAATCGTACCGCAGCAGGAAGCTGAGAATATGCGCCTCGTAGTTGGGTTGCGTCGCCCCCAGGAAGACCGACTGGATTCCGGCGTTGGCGGTGTCCACATCCCCCATGAATGCCTTCAGGGGATCCCGGGCGAAGTCTCTTTCGGTGTACCGTTCGTAGGCATACCCCAACCGCGCCTGGAACTTCTCAGTCAGCCGATACTTCGCCACCACCTTGACCGTCTGGAGAACGTTGTAGATCTTGTCCCAGTCAAAGGCACTCGCATTATTCGGAGTGATTCCGGCGGGGGCACTGCTCGGTGTTGTGGGTGGGACGGTCAGGTTCGCGGTACGGATGGTTGTATACCCGAAGGTCACGGCATAGCCCAAGGTGACGTCGAGCTTCTTCGGGATCAGACCCAGAACCGCGTTCAGGCCGACGGTGTGGAACTCGTCCTTGCTCTTGCTCTCCCAGTCGTTGCCGGCGCTATCGACCGTAGGGGTCCGGTAGCGGGACTGCTGATTGTACTTGTAGTACTCGTAGGTGTAATCCGCCGAGAGGGTCAGCCAGTCCAGGGGAGTCCAGCCGATGCTGAGGCCGGGTGCGTAGTAGTCTGCCTTTTTCAAGCCGTAGTCCGAGTTATAGTAGTCATCCAGGGCAAAGCCGAAGGTGGGGGCAATGGTGACCGTATCCCAGCTGAACTGGGTAAGGAGGTCCAGCCGATTGCGGCGCCGGTCCGCCTCGTCGAACTTCCGGAGCTGGGGAAGCTGGGCGGCAACGTTTTGGTAGTTTTCCACCGTCCGGTCGCCGTAGCTATAGGTCACCCGGCCCAGGAACCAATCGATCGGGGTGAAATCCGCGGCGATCTTGCCAATGTGTTCGTTGGTGGAAGTCACCTCCCGGTCGCCCCGGTTCCAATGCTCGTACTCGTACCCTGTCTTCAAGGAGATCATCCGGATGGGTCGCCAGCCGAGGTCGAAGCCGGCGTTCTGCTTCGTATAGCGCTCCTGAAGCGTGGAATGCACCTGAGCCGGGCCGATGCCCTCAGGATAACTGAAGGAGAAGGTGTGCTGTGGCGTATCGTTCTGATATTCGAAATACCGGTAGCGGGCCGTGGCCGTCACGCTGTTGATTGGCCGGCTCGTCAATTGGATGTTGCCCATGATGAGGTTCGCCTTGGCTTCGGGGCTGCTATTGCCCGCGTCATCGGTGTTCCGCACGGTCAGGACAGGATTGGGCGCATTGTCGAGGAACGTCTCGTCCTGCCGCAGCATGCCGTACGAGAAGGTCCCGCTGATCCGGGAGCGCAGGGGGAGCGCCGCCGACCCCGTCAGGCTGAAGGTGTGGGCCATGTTGTCCGGTGGGGTCGACACTTGCCCGCGGCTTGAGGCCGTCGCGGTGTTCGTGATGACAAGCGGGTTATCCCAGGAGTAGTTGTCGTAATTGTTCCGGAAGATCGAGCCGATGTAATTGAACTGTAGCGCGAAGGCCTCCCGGGCGAACTCCGCCCCGAACTTCACCTCATGCGTGTAATTCTCGATGGGCACGGCCAGCTCGGTGACCGAACCGCCGGGGGAACCGATCACCGTCCCGACGGGGCGGTATCCCTGCCGCCGGAGGTTGCTGTACTCGAGGTCGAATCTCCATTCATCCGTGGGAGTAAACTTGAAGCCCGCACGCGCCACGTCTGTATTGAAGCTAAGGTCTACCGGCCGCAGCAACCCGTTGATCGTGTTCTGGATGTTCGCGATGAGCGTAGCGTTCGCAGCGGAGATCGGGGTCGCGGCGACATTGGCCGGGATCGCCGTGAAAGTCGCTTGGATCGTGGATCGCAAGGTCGAGGGGAGGGTGAAGTTGCCTCCACTCTCCTGGAACATGGTCTGGGCGCTGTTGCTCAGGATGTGGGGGGTTCGATCCCAGCCCAGCTCCAGGCGGAACAGGCCGTACCGGCCAAAGACGCCCTCGTACCCCTGGTCGTCCCTCGCCGGATTCTTCGCCTGGAGGTCAAAGTAGTACGGGGAGTCCTTCTTCTCGCCCCTCAGGGACAGCTCCCCGACGAAGCCGTTGTCCATGTCCCGGTATTCATTGAACTTGGAAGAGCCGCGCTCGCCGTAGGAGTAGATCCCCTCGGCCTCGATCGAGCCGCTCACGTTCCAGTCCAGGACCTCAGTCCCCGCGCCCGCGGCCAGAGCCGGCCCGGAAGCTCCTAGAGAAAGGGAGGCCGCGACAAGGCCGGACAGCGCGACACTCGCCCACCTTCGTGCTTGCCCCATGTTCGCCTCCACAGAGAATTGCCAGGTTCCCATCGTATTGACCAGACCCGTCAGCGCGTGAAGAGCACGCCGGACGGATGGTTCGACCCGTGGATGGTCGGATGACAATTCAGGCAGGAGCGGTTAAAGACCTTCCGATCCCTCTGCGGGTACGGCTGGGTCGGGTGCCGGCTCTCATCGTGGCACTGCTGGCACAAGCGTGGCTGCTTGATCTTGAGCAGGGGCGCGTTGTTGGAGCCGTGCGCCTGGTGGCAGTTCAGGCAGCTCTCGATGACCGGCGCATGCTCCCAGAGGAACGGGCCCCGCTTGTCGGCGTGACACTTGGTGCAGCTCTCGTTGACCGACACCTTCCCTTCGACGAGGCGCTCGAGCGGCGAGCCGTGTGGATTGTGGCAGCTCGTGCAGGTCATCCGCCCGCCATCCCCCCGTGCACTCAGGGGCATGTGGGAGGACCGCTGGAACTGCATGGCCTTCACCTGATGGCACTGGCCGCACAGGTTGTACTGGACCGCATCCAGTGGCAGCCCCCTGGACTCGAACTGCTCCGGCCTGACGACCTTGAGCAGTCTCTTCTCGGTCCCTGCATGGACCGAGTGGCAGGCCGCGCAAGTGACATCGCGGGTCTCGTGAGGGCTCCCCTGCCAGAGGATCTGTTTCCCTCGCGCGTGGCACTGGAGACAGACAGCGTTCTTGTCTGCCGCCGCCAGGGGCGACTTCTTGCCGAAACGGAGATTGAACGCAGGGTTCGCAGGATCCTCGAGGTGCTTGCTGCCTGCACCGTGGCATCCTTCGCAGCCACGCTGCTGGAGATCGTTCCGGGAGAGCTTGGTCCCCAGAAGCTTGCCGTGGAGGGTGTGCTCCATCTTCTTGGCGAGGTCCTCGTGGCACCCCTTGCACGTCTCGCTTCCGACGTAGGTGGCCCCGGGGACGGTGGGGGGTGCCGCGGCCCCGACCTGAACCGCCAGGAAAAGCCCCATGATCGCCAGGGCGCCGATCAGACCCAACGGAGCCCAGAAGCTCCTTGGGCCTTTCCGTCGGGAACCTGCCAATGATGGACTGGCATGTAATCCCATGTGACCTCCCTCCGGAATATGGATGAACCGATCCGACAACGGTTGTTCTGCCCCACGTGCCTCAGGCAAACTCTTGCGACTTCCTCCTAAGAGCAACCTGGGTGCCAGCTCTACGGGGAATCGGGCCCACGATGCTCCGGTTCGCTAACTCGTGACTTCTCCAGAAGTTGAGATTCACTATGCAGGTGGGACCGCTGGAGGCATGGGAAAGACCTCGGGGGAGTTGC
>Ga0080064_1001295_pt1 | contig 52174 bp, 27 predicted proteins | sample Subgrocontami54m_FD_69260 | JGI IMG/M metagenome (GOLD analysis project Ga0080064, IMG submission 69260) | Subsurface groundwater microbial communities from S. Glens Falls, New York, USA - GMW46 contaminated, 5.4 m (SPADES assembly) (version 2) ...
GTGCAGGCAGCCGGTTGACGGTGTCCGGTGGAGCGGCAGTGGGAAGCGGACAAGCGTACACGACATTAGCAGCGCCGACGGACGGATTAATCGTTCAAGGCAACGTTGGTATCGGGACAACCGCGGCGGCAGGAAAATTAATTATTCCGTCGGGTAATGTTGGATTAGGTACGTTGAATCCTGTTGCTGGATTATCGGTGATGACCGGTAATGTCGGTATCGGTACCTGGTCGCCCATTGGATCATTGGAAGTCAAAGGTGGAACAGCAACAAGAATTTGGACAGGCGCGGGCACGGATACGAACGCAACATCAGCAGGCGAACTTTACGTTGAAGGCGATCTTGAGGTGGACGGATCCATTTACGGTGACGGTACTAATATCACCGGCGCTATTCAAAACGGCGGTGGATGGTTCGATGGCGGAGCCAATGTCTTTTTAGCGACAACAACGGACAATGTCGGGATTGGCACGACATTACCAACAGCAACCTTGCTGGTTGAAAATACAGGCACGGTTGATTCATTCCGTGTCAATGATGCGGCATTGGATACAACCCCGTTCGTGATCGGTGCTGGAGGCAATGTCGGTGTCGGTACAACAACGGCGGGCAGTTTATTAAGCGTGTCTGGCGGCGCAGCGATCGGTAGTGGTCAAGCCTACACAACGCTGGCAGCTCCTGCGGACGGATTAATCATTCAAGGCAATGTAGGTATCGGGACAACCGCGGCAGCAGGGAAATTAATTATTCCGTCGGGAAATGTCGGTTTCGGCACGCTCAATCCCGTTGGCGGATTGATCGTGATGAACGGCAATGTCGGCCTTGGCACCTGGTCGCCTAATTCGCTTTTGGATGTCAAAGGGTCCATGGCCACAACCATTGTTTCTAAAACCGGCAACTATACGGCGACGGCGAGTGATTCAGTCATAACAGTGGACGCCTCGGGCGGGCCGGTGACGATCACGCTTCCGCCGGCAGTCGGATTAAGCGGACGCGTCTATTATATTAAGAAGGTCGATTCATCCCTCAACGCAATGACCGTGGACGGCAACGCTGCGGAGACGATTGATAATGCCGCGAATATTGCAACAACAACGCAGTATCACGCGTTTATGGTGGTGTGCGATGGATCGAATTGGTGGGTTATTTAAGAGGTAAAGAGGTAAGAGGTAAGAGGTAAGAGGTAAAGGGGTAAAGGGGTAAAGTGGTAAAAAGATTTTGCTCTAGCACTTTACCTCTATCATGAGGGAACGATGCTATACCTCTTTACTGCTTTAAGCGAGAGGACAGGAAAAATTTATCCTAAAACAATTTATTTTTATAAATTTCCATCAATTTTCATGAATTTCTATCAATTTCCAGGTATTTTTATGGGTCTTTTGTCTTTTCGACGCTGGTGCAAAATGTTTCTTGAACGCTTTTATTTTCATTTTGGCCAAGGTTGTGTATAATGTGTAAATCATTCTTCTCTAATATAGTTATGCGCGTAAAATTTCTATTCAGCACTCTTATGATGTCTGCCTTTGTCCGGGTTTGGCCAAGGATGGCCGGGACGATTTCTTGCCCTCAAAACACCCATGTTCATCCACAGCTTCCTTTTACAACGTATTGCTATTTATATTCCGACATGAATTATGGAGGATATTTTGTCGACTATATTTATAGTTAATGGGTATCGTTTTTTCTTTTTTAGCAATGAAGGCAATGAGCCGGTTCATGGGCATGTTGAAAAGGATCATAAATACGCCGAGTTTTGGTTTAAACCGTTGGGGTTGGCGTGTAATTATAAGTTTAATTATTCGGGAGCTTGGGTCTATCATGGCAATCATTGAGAAAAGAAAAAATGAAATTGAGGAGAAATGGCATGAACACTTTAATCAATCTTGAGTGCAGGGCAGAGAAAATTAAAGTCACTAATGATGAGTTGATCGTGTTTTTGGTCGACGGCCGGAAGCTTGAAGTGCCTTTGGCCTGGTTTCCTAAACTCCGCTGTGCCGGTAAAGCCAAACGCAGCAAATACCGTCTTGTCGGAGACGGTATCGGCATTCATTGGCCCGCGCTTAATGAAGATCTTTCGATCGAGGGGTTATTGGGGATTAAAATGGGTTAAATGGATCAAGCCTGTTTGGCGGCAGGCAGGGATTTAAAGTTCGGGGGATAGCGTCGATATGAATTATGAGAAAGTCTTTAAAGCCTTAAATAAGGCCAGGGTCAAATATGTGGTCGCCGGCGGTATTGCAGTGGTCCTGTACGGTTATCCGCGTTTGACACGCGACCTGGATCTGATCGTTTTTCTTGAGGAGAAAAATTTAGGAATTTTTTTTGACGCGCTTAGATCCGTCGGCTACATGCCCAAAGTTCCTGTTACCAGAGAGCAGTTCCAAGATCACCAACAGCGCAAGCGCTGGAAAAAAGAAAAAGGAATGATCGTATTTTCCTTTGTCGAATCGCAGCCGCCTTTTGAAATGATCGATATGTTTGTTGACGAGCCGATTGCTTTTAAAGATATTTATAAACAACACACGACGATTGCGCTCAAGGGAGTTAATGTTCCGCTGATCGCCATCGACCATCTGATCCGCTTAAAGCAGCAAGCCTCCAGGCCTAAAGATATAGATGATATTGTGCAGTTAAAACACATCAAAAAACATATGCGGAGCCGGCATGAGAAAAGATCCAAACCATAAAAAAGTCAAGCCTGAAGTCTATGAGCATTTGGACCACTATATTCTAAAAACCAGTTACGCCGACCGCTGGCAATGGCTCAAGGATGCCAACGCTTTTGTCGACCTTATCGAACGCCGGCGGAAAAAAGGGAAGCTGTTTGTTTAGGTGCCATAGGCCTTTTTATAACGACGGGAGTCATTGGTGGATGTTTTAGAGACACTATATAAGATCGCTTCGTTCCTCGCTGAAACCTGGCGCATGCTCGTCGCTCCCCGGCCTGCCACCTGCCTGTCCCGGCCTTCGGCCCAGGTGACAGGCCGGGGGCGCAGCCGGGGCAGGCGCAATGACGGTTATTTGTTTTTTTTCATTGGCACGCCGAAGAAAAAAAGAAATAACAATAGCCGTCATTGCGAGAAGCGAGCCGGCGTTAAAATAGCGGCGAGCGACGAAGCAACCTCGTCCATCACCCATCACCCGTCACCCGTCGTACTGCGTGTTGCGTACTGCGTACTGCGTACTGCGTTCTGCATACTGCTTACAGCTTACTGCTTACTTCTTGCCCCTAGCGCAACCGCATCCTATCTCCCCGTCACCGGCCCCAATATCGGCATCGGAACAACCACACCCGTAGGCGGCCTTGTGATCATGAACGGCAATGTCGGCATCGGCACATGGTCACCGAGGGAGTTACTCGAGTTGACGAGTGGACGAGTTTTGTTGGGAAGCACCACCGCACCAGGCACAACAACAAATAAATTATATTCAGTCGCCGGAAGCCTTTTCTGGAACGGCATTCAATTAGACACTGGCGCTGTTGCCAGCGGCTGGCTGGATTCCGGTACTACCATTTATGAAGCAGATACCACCGATGTTGTCGGCATCGGCACCACAACTCCGTCGACAACGCTGGAAATTGTGAAACAGGGAACGAACGCGCCTTTGATGGTGTCGGGCGTATTCAATGGTGATGGGGATTATTTGATCGTGCATTCGAGCGGGAATGTGGGCGTGGGAACGCAAGCGCCAGGAAGCAAGTTGACAGTGTCTGGAGGTTTGGCAGTAGGAAGCGCTCAAGCGTACACAACCTTGGCAGCCCCAACGGACGGACTCGTCGTTCAAGGCAATGTAGGAATCGGAACAACAGCGGCCGCAGGCAAGTTGATCATTCCGTCGGGCAACATTGGTTTTGGAACGCTCAATCCTGTGGCTGGATTAAGTGTGATGACAGGCAATGTGGGTATTGGGACTTGGAGTCCGATCGGTTCACTGGAAGTCAAAGGCGGAAGTGCGACGAGGATTTGGACCGGCGCAGGAACAGATACCAATGCGACATCGGCTGGTGAACTTTACGTGGAAGGTGATCTGGAAGTGGACGGCACGATCTACGGCGACGGCAGCGGGATCGTCGGTGGAACTGTCACTAATGCCGGCGGCTGGACCGACGGCGGGACGAATGTGTATCAGACGACGACAACAGATTTGGTAGGTATTGGAACAACAACTCCGTCGACGACGCTGGAGATCGTCAAGCAGGGGACGAACGCGCCTTTGATGGTCTCGAGTGTGTTCAATGGCGACGGGGATCTTGTGATCGTGACCTCCAACGGCAATGTGGGCATTGGGACAGCTTCACCCCAGAGAAAATTGCAAATAAATGATTCGAGCCCCACAACCATTACTTCACTCGCTTTTTATAATCCCAATACAACGGATAACGTGAGCGGAACAGTGGTTTCTTTCCGAACCGATACAACAGGGGCGGGAGCCAGTACTTTTGTTGAGACAGCTGGTTATGAAGCCAGGAATGTTCTGCACGATCATGCAACCAGAAGTTCTGACTTTTCAATGTTTGCTTCATCTGCAGGGACATTTAAATATCTGACTTTAAAAGGGAGCGGGAATGTGGGCATTGGTACGGCCAACCCTCTCGCAAGGTTGGAAACAGTAGCGGCAGGGGCGGTTCCCTTAATGGTTTCTAGTACTGGTGGCGCAGGGAATTTGATGATAGTTGCCAGCGGGGGTAATGTGGGTATCGGCACGATTGCACCCGTCGGTGGTTTAACGGTGATGAGTGGCAACGTCGGCATCGGCACCTGGTCGCCGATCGGTCAATTAGAAGTTAGAGGAGGAAGCGGCGCGACGAGGATTTGGACCGGAGCAGGGACAGACACGAACGCAACGTTGGCGGGCGAACTTTATGTGGAAGGTGATCTGGAAGTGGACGGCACGATCTACGGCGACGGCAGCGGGATTACCGGCGGAACGGTGTTAAATGCCGGCGGCTGGACCGACGGTGGGACGAATGTGTATCAGACGACGACAACTGATCTAGTCGGCATCGGAACAACAACTCCGTCGACGACGCTGGAGATCGTCAAGCAAGGGACGAGCGCGCCTTTGATGATCTCAAGCGTGGCTACCTCCGATGGAGATTTTTTGATTGTCAATTCCGCTGGACGTGTCGGCATCGGCACAACGCTTGCTTCCGCCATTACCGGTTTATCGGTCATGAACGGCAACGTTGGCATCGGGACGTGGAATCCGACAGGGCAATTGATCGTTGCCGGCGGGAACGTTGGGATTGGTTCTTTAACCCCCGATTACAAACTGTCGGTTTCGGACAGCCAGCAAAACCTCTTTTTATTGACTCAATCCGGCACAACAGGATCGTGGCGGTTTAGAAACGGAACCGTATCAGCGACCAAATTCCAGCCTCGATTGGAAGGTGTTGAAGATTCGGATGGTGCCGGCACTGATACTTTTGCTTTTGAAATGGTGGGAACCGTTGATGCTGATGGGAGCGGGGCGAGTGTGTATCCGGCAATTTCATTTGATGGACGTAATTCCGGCTCAGCGTTATCCATTCGTCCTATCTTGGGCATAGGGTCGTTTATTTCAACCCCTTCGGCTTATAAATTTCTTATTGATGCAAATGGCAATGTTGGGATAGGGACGACAACACCCGTCGGCGGTTTAACGGTTATGAGCGGCAACGTCGGGATCGGGACGTGGAAGCCTGCCAACGCAAGCCTGGGCGTTATCGGCAACGTGGCCATTGGAACGACGCTTCCTTATCGGACGCTCACTGCTCCGCAGGCGGGAATGTTCGTGGAAGGCAATGTGGGTATCGGCACGTTTGCTCCTGGCCGTCCGCTGCATATCAGCTCTTCGGTCGCACCGACGCTCATTATTGAACGAAGCAACGGTACCGCTGATCAGCGCAAAGTCTATATGGCCTCTGTCGGCGGTGCCAGCGGTGATGACCTTGCCTTTGGTATGTTCAACGATGCTTTGACCGCGTCAGAAAGAATGCGCATCACGCAAAGCGGTAATGCCGGCATCGGCACCACCACGCCCGTCGGCGGTTTGACGGTTATGAGCGGGAATGTGGGCATCGGCACCTGGAGCCCGCGCGAGAAGCTGGAGGTCAACGGCCGGATGCTCATGAGCGACAGCTCTGCGCCCGGCACGACCACGAACCGGATGTACGCCATTGGTGGAAATTTGTTCTGGAATGCCATTCAATTGGATACCGGCGCGGCTGTCAGCGGCTGGACCGACGGCGGGACGAATGTGTACACATCGACGACGACCGATAACGTCGGTATCGGCACCACAACTCCGTCGACAACAATGGAAATTGTCAAACAATCCACGAATCCATTGCTCATGCTTTCCAGCGTAGCCACAGGGGATGGGGACTTTTTGATGGTATCCTCTGACGGGAATGTGGGCATAGGAAGCATCAATCCGGAAAAGACTTTGATCGTGCACAATTCTACGCCCGCAACTGGTATTACTCAGCTGCGCATTCGAGGAGGGGCAGGACAATCGACGACGAATGAATATTTTGTCATTGAAGACGAGGCGGGTTTCGTACGGCATAAATTTCTTAAAGGATACGCGGTAATCAGTAGTTTGCAGTTAGGAAGTTTGGGGAACTCAACGATCAGCGGTAATAATGACGAAGGGTTGATCAATCTGCAGAATGCGGCTACGGAAGCGTTCACGCTCACATCCTATACCAACACGACCAATGCGAATGTGTTTCTGATGAATGCCAGGCCCAACAGTACGGCCGAAAATCTTTTGCAAGTGCAGAGAGCAGGCACAGCGAAAATAACAGTGGATAATGCGGGGAATTTTGGGATCGGGACTACAACACCCGTCGGCGCTTTGACGGTCATGAACGGCAACGTCGGCATCGGCACCTGGTCGCCTACGACTAAATTAGATGTTGTTGGAGGTGGCGCTTTTACAGCAACCGTTTTTGTTCCTTCAGTAAGGGTGACAAGTTTGCAAGATTACGCCTCGGGTGCTACTAATGCCGATATCGCTTTCGGCGGTGCCAGTAAATATATTACGTTGAGTACAAATGCTATTGAAGCCGTTCGTGTTATTTCCAGCGGTAACGTCGGTATCGGGACAGCGGCTCCTGTCGGAGCGTTGACAGTCATGAACGGCAACGTCGGCATCGGCACCTGGAGTCCGACGAGCAAGCTGGAGATCAAGGGAGGCGATCTGCGCGTGGGCGGCGGGACATTTACGAATACATCGGCCAATGACGATGCGTATGTGACAGGGAATTTGGAAGTCGACGGCACCATCTACGGCGACGGTTCAGGCATCACCGGCGGAACGGTTTTAAATGCCGGCGGCTGGACCGACGGTGGGACGAATGTGTTTACGTCGCTGACAACGGATCTAGTGGGCGTTGGAACAACAACGCCGATAGCGCTGATGGAAGTTGAGCAAGCGGCAGCCGCGGATGCGTTTCGTGTGAATGATGCGGTCAAAGACGACTCGCCGTTCTTGATTGATTCCGCCGGCAACGTCGGCATCGGAACAACAACGGTTCCGGAAAAATTTGTCATGACCAGCGGAAATATGGGCTTGGGAACGCTCAATCCCGTCGCTGGTTTGGTGGTCATGACCGGCAGAGTGGGGATCGGGACGTGGGCGCCAATTGCGCCGTTGGAAGTTAGGGGTACTACATATATAGTTGGTGGCAATTTGAATTTGGATGATGGGTCAGGTATGGTTTTTGGGGGTAATCCTTATATACGCGGGGATGCCTCCGGGATTCTCAAATTTGTTATGAATTCAAATATTGAAATGCAGATTTCCCCGAATAATGTTGGGATTGGTACGGTTAACCCTGTTGGTGGTACGATGATTATGAATGGCAACATTGGCATCGGGACGTGGAGCACGAGCGGTATCAGCGGTTCCTTAATTGTTGCCGCCGGTGTTGGCAACGTCGGGATCGGCACGATTCGTCCGGGGACGAGGCTGGATGTCAACGGCACCGTGCGCGCCACCGCCTTCTCCGGTGACGGATCGTTGTTAACCGGAATTGCTTCCGCCGGCGGCTGGACCGATGGCGGGACGAACGTTTATACTTCTACAACAACCGACGTCGTCGGAATCGGTACAACAACACCCAGCGCAACGACAACTTTAGAAATCGTCAAGCAATCTTCCAATGCTCCGTTGAAAATTTCCAGCGCTGCGGCGGGCGCTGGCGACTTCTTCCTTGTTGATTCCGCCGGTAACATCGGTATCGGAACAACCAAAACCACGACCGCTGCGCTGTCGATCATGAATGGCAATGTCGGCATCGGGACCTGGAAACCGGCTGGGGCTTTGATCGTGTCCGGCGGAAATGTCGGGATTGCTACACAGCTTCCAGGGGCTCTATTAGATGTAATGGCTAATAATAATACAACTGATTTTCAGGCAATCAGAGTCGTGAATCATCCGACAACCCAGCAATCTGCTGGTTTAGGCGTTGATAATACTGGGAGTGGTTTTGGGGCGGCGATCTTTCAGGCCAATGTAAAAAGATTTGTCATGGAACAGAACGGTTCAGCTCTTGTGGGGACTAATTATGTTAATTTAGATAATGCGAGCGGGAATAATACGGCAGACGGCATGATCGTTGAGGGCAACGTCGGTATTGGTACGCACAAGTTGTCTAATAAATTAACGGTTAACGGGGCGGTTGCGATCGGGGCCAGTTATGTCAATATTGTCGCTCCTACCGATGGACTGGCAGTTTCCGGCAATGTGGGAATCGGGACAGCCGCGGCAGCAGGGAAATTAATTATTCCGTCGGGCAACGTTGGTTTTGGCACGTTAAATCCCGTAGGCGGATTGATCGTCATGACTGGCAACGTCGGCATCGGCACCTGGAGCCCGACGAGCAAATTGGAAATCAAGGGCGGCGATCTGCGTCTGGGCGGCGGGACATTTACGAACACATCGGCCAATGAGGATGCGTATGTGACCGGCAATTTAGAAGTCGACGGCACGATCTACGGCGACGGTTCCGGCTTAACAGGCTCTTCGAGCTTAACGATGGCCGGCGGCTGGACCGACGGCGGGACGAATGTGTACACATCGCTGACGACAGATAATGTCGGCATCGGCACCACTACACCGACAGCAACTCTGTTGGTGGAAAACGCTGTCAGCGCGGGCGATTCCTTCCGTGTGAATGATGCCGCCTTGGACTCTTCTCCGTTTGTGATCGATGCCGGCGGCAACGTTGGGATCGGAACAACGAGCAATGTTGTCATGGGCGCTAAACTTAACATCAGCGGTGCCTTGGGCTCGTCAGTGATCGGGAGTATTGGTTTTCCTTCAGGTGTTGGCGACGGAGCTGCTTGGATAGGTGAAGCAGGCGGAGCATTTAACAATGTTTCCAACTATGATATGGGGATCAGGGGAAATAGCTATCTTTACCTTGGAACATCATCGACGCCGGGTATGACGATCAACAGTAATAATTACGTTGGGATCGGGACGGCCAATCCCTTAAATAGGTTGGTTGTCAACGGCGGTGTCGGTATTGGAACACTTTCAAGTTCAACTTTTATTAATACAATTGCCCCTAGTGGCGGGTTGATTGTGGAAAAGAATGTAGGCATCGGGACCACAACGCCGGTGGGCGCTTTGACGGTCATGAACGGCAACGTCGGGATCGGAACGTGGAGTCCGACGAGTAAATTGGAAGTCAAGGGCGGCGATCTGCGTTTGGGCGGCGGGACATTTACGAACACATCGGCCAATGAGGATGCGTATGTGACCGGCAATTTAGAAGTCGACGGAACGATCTACGGCGACGGTTCCGGCTTAACAGGCTCTTCGAGCTTAACGATGGCCGGCGGCTGGACCGACGGCGGGACGAATGTGTACACGTCGCTGACAACCGATAACGTCGGCATCGGCACCACAACGCCGACGGGCACGCTGGAGATTGTCAAAACTGCAGCCAGTACGGCGCCGTTCATGGTTTCAAGCGTTGCCACGTCTGACGGTGATTCGTTTATTGTCAATTCCGCTGGGAGTGTGGGGATTGGTACAACACTGATGTCGCCGATTACGGGATTGTCGGTCATGAACGGTAACGTCGGGATCGGGACCATTGATGCGCCGCGCAAACTTACTGTCAGAGGGGACAGTACGGGTGTTCTTACGATGGTCGGGCTTTATAATGCGAGCACCACCAATAATAACGGGATTGTCTATAGTTTCCGTACAGATACCACTGGCGGCGGGGCAGCTACATTTGTTGAGTTGGCAGCGATCGGGGCCCGTTTTGTCGAACACGATAATGCCACTTCAAAGGCCAATTTGTATTTTATGACGGCTAATAATGCCGTAGCAGCAGAGAAAATGCGTTTGACTTATGAAGGTAATCTTGGCATTGGCACGACAAGCCCGGCTGATCGATTGTTTGTTAACGGCAATATTGGAGTTGGAACAACAGCGGCATTTCAAACCATTGCTGCGCCCAATAACGGTTTGATCGTGGAAGGCAATGTTGGTATCGGCACCTGGGCGCCGGACGCGCAGTTGGAGATCACGAAGCTGGGCAATCAGGTATCGCTCATGGTCTCGTCGGTAGGAAGCGGCAATGGAGATTTTCTGCTGGTTGATTCCAGAGGCGGTGTAGGGATCGGCACAACCAAGGCTTCGGCGATCACAGGATTAACCGTCATGAGCGGCAACGTCGGGATCGGCACCTGGAGCCCCGCTACGCAATTGCAGATCTATGGGCAGAATGATACGGGTTTATCAACTCCTGGTAATTTTGTGAGTGGGCTGTTGAATGATGCCAATATTTCCATTGATGATAATGAAATCATGGCTCGGATCAATGGAGCTGTTTCACCATTATATTTAAATTATGACGGTGGTGCTGTCGTCCTTAATGGAAGCGGCGACGTGTCTGGTAATGTCGGCATTGGCACACTTAATCCTGTCGGTGGGACTGCGATCATGAGTGGCAACGTGGGCATCGGGACATGGAGCACGTCGGGCATCAGCGGTTCATTGATCGTGGCCGCCGGTGTGGGCAACGTCGGGATCGGCACGATCCGTCCGGGAACGAGGCTTGATGTCAACGGCACCGTGCGCGCAACCGCGTTCTCAGGTGACGGATCGTTGTTAACCGGAATTGCTTCCGGCGGCGGCTGGACCGACGGCGGGACGAATGTGTACACATCGCTCACGACAGATAACGTCGGCATCGGCACCACCACCCCGACGAGCACGCTGGAAGTCGTCAAGACCGCGGCCGGCACAGCGCCGCTCATGATCTCAACAACGCACACCGCCGACGGGAATTTGCTGATCGTCAATTCCGCCAGTCAAGTGGGCATTGGCACAACCTTGATGTCTCCGATTACAGGTTTGTCCGTCATGAACGGCAATGTGGGTATCGGCACGTGGAACCCGATAGCGGCATTGGATGTTAAAGGTGGAGTCAGGTCTAAAGACATATCTTCTTATGTGAATGAATCAACTGTCCAGTTAGTGTCGCTTACCAATGCCGGCGGGGATACAGCGATTCAGTTTTTTTCCTCTGGAAATACACGCGCAGATATTCGTCGAAGTACCGATGATTTTAGGATATTAACGTCGAGCTCGAGCAGTGCGCCCGGAAATATTAATGGATTGCTCATGGATAATGCGGGCAATGTCGGGCTGGGTACGTTTCCTGCTACTGGTTTGTCGATCATGAACGGTAACGTCGGGATCGGAACGTGGAGCACGTCGGGTATCAGCGGTTCGTTGATCGTGGCCGCTGGTGTTGGCAACGTCGGTATCGGCACGATCCGTCCGGGAACGAGGCTTGATGTCAACGGCACCGTGCGCGCCACCGCCTTCTCCGGCGACGGATCGTTGTTAACCGGAATTGCTTCCGCCGGCGGCTGGACCGACGGCGGGACGAATGTGTACACATCGCTCACGACAGATAACGTCGGCATCGGCACCACCACCCCGACGAGCACGCTGGAAGTCGTCAAGACCGCGGCCGGCACGGCGCCGTTGATGATCTCAACAACCGCCACTGCCGACGGAGATTATCTTTTGATCGATTCCAGCGGCGGCGTCGGGATCGGGACGACCAAAACCTCGCCGATCACAGGATTAAGCATTATGAATGGTAGGGTGGGTATAGGAACGTGGAATCCACTGTACATTCTTGAAGTCATGGGAGATGCGAAGTTTCGTGGCAATTCCAATGCCATAACGCTTGAATCCGTTAGCGGGTCTACCTCCGGATATATTCGAGTACAATCTGGTGTTGGTTTGGTTAGTGATGCTAATTCCGGTGGGGCTGCGTATCTTTATGGAAGTGGTGGCACAGGAGTCAATGTGGATAGTGCTGGTGAAGTCGGCATTGGAACCACATTACAGTCTGCTGGACTTGCCGTCATGAACGGCAACGTCGGGATCGGGACGTGGAGTGTTGATGGTATCAGCGGTTCCTTGATTGTTGCCGCCGGTGTCGGCAACGTCGGTATCGGCACGATCCGTCCGGGGACAAGGCTTGATGTCAACGGCACCGTGCGCGCCACCGCATTTTCCGGCGACGGATCGTTGTTAACTGGAATTGCTTCCGCCGGCGGATGGACCGACGGCGGGACGAACGTTTATACAACGTTGACGACCGACAACGTCGGCATCGGCACCACAACGCCGTCTACGACATTAGAAATTGTCAAGACTTCCAGCCGGGTACCGCTCATGATTTCCAGCGTTTTTTCCGGTGACGGAGATTACGTGATTGTCACCAGTAACGGCAATGTCGGTATCGGCACAACGAGCCCGCAACAATTGTTAACGGTGGGTGCGGGCGGAGACGCATCGGCTGACGCCTCTGTTGCGGCTCTCTTCACTAACAGTGGTGATACGGATATCGCCGTTCGCGACAGTCTCAATAATGTCGAGCTGGAACTTTGGGCCGGCGGTCTTCAGGATGGATCATTGGGAACGTCGCTTGGTTCTTTGACAAATCATATTTTTCAGATCATCACGAATGACACGGTTCGATTGCGGATTTCTACGGCCGGCAATGTGGGTATTGGAACGCTTGCCGCGGGGAGCAAGTTGGCCGTCTCCGGAGGGGTTTCCGTTGGCAGCGGTTCGGCGTACACGTCGCTTGCGGCTCCGACGGATGGGCTCATCGTTCAAGGCAACGTTGGGATCGGCACCTTTGTTCCGGGCGGATCGCTGGAAGTGATCACGGCAGCGAGCACGATCCCGTTTTTAGTTTCGAGCGCAGCGACGACCAATGGTGATGTGTTCGTTGTGACATCAGCCGGTAATGTTGGGGTGGGCACGACCGGCCCGGATGCAAAGTTCGTGGTGGGAAGCGGAAATGTCGGCATCGGCACGACGCTTGCGTTTAACGGCACATCCATTATGAACGGGAATGTGGGTATTGGTACCTGGAAGCCGGAAGGGATCTTGACAGTTAAACAAGGTAACGTCGGCCTGGGCACGTTCCAGCCGGTGGGCGGGCTTGTTGTGATGACCGGTAACGTCGGTATCGGTACCTGGTCGCCGGAGACCACATTTACAGTTAATAGTAATTCCTCTTCCGGAGATGTGATGAGGGCAAGATCGTTGAATTCTACCGAGACATGGTGGGTTTTCACCAACACGAGCAGCAGCAATTCGCCTCGCATTGGCGGGATTGGCAGCGACATTGTTCTTAAAACGGGCGGTGTTGACCGTGTGTGGGTTCAGGAACTTGGGAATGTTGGCATAGGAACATCTTTATCCTCCGCTGGTTTGGCCATCATGAACGGCAATGTGGGCATCGGGACCTGGAAACCGGAAGGCATCTTGACGGTCAAACAAGGCAACGTTGGCCTGGGTACGTTCCAGCCGGTGGCTGGCCTGTCGGTCATGACCGGCAACGTGGGCATCGGGACGTGGAGCCCGCGTGAGTCGCTCGAAGTCAACGGCCGCATGCTCATCGGTAATACCACTGCTCCCGGCACAACCACAAGCCGCATGTACGCCGTCGGCGGTAATATTTTCTGGAACGGTACTCAATTGGACGTCGGGACTTTGAACGGCTGGGTTGACGACGGGGCCGTTGTCCGTTTGAATAACTCGGCAGACTTCGTCGGGATCGGCACCACACTCGTGGCTCAAGGCGTGTCGATCATGACCGGCAACGTCGGCATCGGCACCTGGAATCCGATGGCCAGCCTCATGATCGCTAACGGCAACGTCGGTATTTCGACAACGAGCATTGCCGGCCGATTAAGCATGAGAGAAAGCGGCGATGCGCCTTTGATCAAAGGTGTTGTCACCGACGCCATCGCCACCGATCAGGCGCTCATTAATATTGAAGGCGGGGTTCTTAATACAGCCACCGACGTTGTTATCACGCAAATTAACACGACGACAGCCAACGGCGTGAATATCGTTACAGACAAGATCGAACGCGGGACCAACGACGCTAAGATCGCCTACGATGAAGGCACAGACCGCTGGCAGATGGATACCGGAACCGGCGCCGGGCTCCTGGACGTTCCTTTGATCCTCGACCGTTTGACTGCTGTTAATGACGTTGTCAACGTCAACACGGAATCGACGTTTTATAGCTTTAATGTTCCCGGCAACACTCTGGGGACCAATCGGTCATTGGAGCTTGTACTGACAGGGGATTTCATGAATGACACCGGCGCTAACAGGACGCTCAATATCAAGGTTAAATACGGCGCTACGACTATGTATGATGACACAACTGGGAACCTTGGTACATCCGGTCCTCGGCGTGGTTTTCAGATGGTTCTTTATCTTGCCAACCAGGGTGCTACCGGTACCCAGTGGTTGGGGGGACATGTCCTGATGGGTGATCCTGGAGCCACAACAGCGGGTACTGGCGATCTCGGCGGTGGTGCACCAATTCTTGGCCAGGCGATCGGCGGTGCCGCAGCGATCGATTCAACCGCTGCCCAAACATTCGCGGTGACCGTAACGCATTCCGCAACTAGCCCCAGTTTAAGCGTCCGGCGTCAGTACGGCATTTTGAAGCTTGAATAGTTTTGGGTGGAGGGTAGGGGCGGAACATAGAAGATAGAAAATGTTGTTGTGCTGCCGGTGGTTCTGAAATGATCTTTGTTATACAATGTTATACGATGTTATACTTAAAGAAACAGTAAGAAAGCCTCATTGCTTTGATTGCTTGATCTATTAAGGAGGTGGGTATGAATGTGCTTAAGGCTTTTCGTTTAGAAAAAACTCTGGTTAACCGTCTTTCCAAATTAGCCAAAGCATCCCGGCGTTCCGAAAAATATTATATTGAAGAAGCGTTGCGAACATATTTGGAAGAATATGAAGATGTGCGCATTGCCAAAGAGCGTTTTGATGACGTCAAGGTTAAGATCATTTCAAGCAAAGAAATGAGGCAGCGCCTTGGTTTATAGTGTCCTTTATGCGGATGGAGTAGAAAGAGAATTAGCCAGGCTGGAGAAACCTTTAAGAAAAAAAGTTTTAGATAAGATCGAAGGCTATTTAGCCAGGGACCCGCAGGGATTAGGCAAGCCGTTAACGGGTGTTTTTAAAGGGTTTTGGCGGTATAGATTTGATGACTACAGGGTTATTTACCGTATTAGTCATAAAGAAATCTTGATCACTGTCTTTCGTATTGGCCATCGCAAGAACGTTTATTCCAGGCCCATTGCGAGTTAATAAATTCGTTGTTCTGTTCTATTCTCTGATTTTCTAACTTCCCAACACCATGCCCCTTCCTGACAAAAAAGTTTTCCTTTCGCTTCTGGTGATTTTAGGAATCACATTCTTGGTGTATGCCTCGTCGCTCAAGAATGATTTTGTCAATTGGGATGATGTCCTTCATTTAACAAGCAACGGGCTGGTGCGCTCGCTGGATAGTGAACATGTTAAAAATATCTTCACGACGGCGGTTAATTTTACTTACATTCCGTTAACGATCCTTTCCTTCGCATTTGAATACCACTTCTTTGGCTTAAACCCATTCATCTATCACTTGGACAATGTGCTTTTGCATTTAGGCGTGACTGCGCTGGTTTTTGTTTTTGCGCTGCGTTTGAAGGCGCCGCTGGCAGCAGCGGGTATGGCCGCGTTATTGTTCGGCATTCATCCGATGCATGTGGAGTCCATCGTTTGGGTGACTGCGCGTAAAGATGTTTTGTACGGGTTTTTTTATATGCTGGCGTTAATATGTTATCAGCGTTATCTCGTCGGAAAAAATATTAAGATGTACGTTTATGCTCTGATTTCGGGGCTGTTGAGTATCCTTGCCAAACCTATGGCCTTGAGTTTGCCTTTGGTGTTGCTCTTGCTGGATCGGTTCGACGGCCGTCGAGATATCAAGAAAATGCTCTGGGAGAAGGTTCCATTTTTTATCTATGTGGTCCCTATCGCCTGGATCACCTACGCGGCCAACAAAGAGGTGATGGTTGCCGACGGGAATTTTTTCAAAGCGGTGCTGATCTTGATGTGGTCGCTGGCGTTCTACATCGAGAAGTTCTTTTTTCCGGTCCTTTTGGTCCCCAATTATACTTCGCCTCAGCCGATATCTTTGGGGAATATGCCTTATGGGATGTCGGTGGCCGTGCTGGGCCTGCTGTTGTGGTGCATTATTCGCCACCGGAAGGACCGTTGGGTCATATTCGCAGGTAGCTTTTATATTATGACTATTTTCTTGATCCTGCGTTTGACCGACACGATCACCAAGGGCGCCGCGGCTGACCGGTATATGTACATGCCGAGCGTCGGTATTTGTATTTTGCTGGGCGTATGGCTGGACCGATTTAGGAAAGTTTTTCTTAAGAAAGATATTTTCTACCGCTGGATCGCTTATGCGTGCTGTATCATTCTCGTCGGGTTTTTGTGCGCGAAAACAATTACGCAGGGCAGGATTTGGAAAGACAGCGTGACCTTGTGGACGTATATCATTGGGCATTCTAAGGTGCAGTCTTATTTTTATTTAAACCGCGGCAATGCTTATGTGAATCTCAAACAATATGATCTGGCGATCAAAGACCTTAACACGGCGCTGTCGATCGATCCAACATTGGAAGAGGTTTATAATGACCGCGGCATGATCTATCATTTGCTCGGCCAAAATACGATGGCCTGGCAGGACATTAACACCGCGTTAAAGCTCAATCCGCGTTTTTCCAGTGCGTACAATAGCAGGGGAGGGCTTTATAAATTTCAAGGCCGGTATGATGCGGCGCTGGCTGATTATGATCAAGCCGTGGTCCTGGACCCTTATTTCGCGGATGCTTATAATAACCGCGGTGTTATTTACATGATCAAGGGTTTGGATGGGCCGGCTCTGGCTGATTTTAACGCGGCGCTTCATTGGATGCCGGATTTTCCCGACGCGTATGCCAATCGCGGGCTTATGTTCAGATTAAGGAAGCAATACGCGTTAGCTCTTAACGATTATCAAAAAGCTCTGGCTATTCGTCCGAGTGAAAATGTTTATGTTAATCTGGGGAGTATTTATAACGCGCTGGGCCGTTATGATGCTGCTGTTGCGTATTGTTCGCAGGCGCTTGTTTTAGATCCGCACAGTGTTGAAGCCTATCAAGAGAGAGCAATGGCCTATGTTGGCTTGAGCCAGCACGATCTTGCTTTATCTGACTTGACTCAAGTGATCCGATTAAAACCCGACGACGCGCGCGCGTATTTTATCCGTTCCGTTTGTTATCAGCATGAGAAGCAATACCGGCAGGCGTATGAGGATCTTTTAAAAGCTAAATCGTTGGGATACCATGTGCCGGAAATTTTTGAACAGGAACTTAAAGATGCCGATCGATCCTAAAGGCAGCCCGAACGGTTCGTTCCAATTCCCCAAGAATTCCTATCGATCGCTTTTGGCGGTTTTGCTCGTCGTATTTCTAGTATATGCACCTTCCTTGAAGAACGATTTCGTCAACTGGGACGATGATCTTCATGTGATGAACAACCGGCTTGTGAATTTCCTTGATCCTGAACATGTGAGAGATATTTTTATAAGCGCGGTCAATCTGACCTACATTCCGTTAACGATCCTTTCTTTTGCCGTCGAGAAACATTTTTTCGGATTGAATCCGTTCGTTTATCATCTGGATAATCTGCTTTTGCATCTGGCAGTGACTGCTTTGGTATTTATCTTTACCCTGCGCCTCGGGGCCTCTCGGCAGGCGGCAGCGGTTGCGGCGCTGGTGTTCGGTGTTCATCCGATGCACGTCGAGTCGGTGGCCTGGGTCACCGAACGCAAAGATGTTCTTTACGGGCTTTTTTTTATGCTGGCGTTGGCGGAGTATCAAGCGTATTTGCGGTCCAGAAAGTTTATTATTTATGCGCGTGTGTTCCTTTGGGGATTGCTCAGCATTCTGGCTAAACCCATGGCGCTGAGCCTGCCGCTGGTGCTGCTCTTGCTGGATCTCTTCGACGGCCGTCGAGACTGGAAAGCGCTCATTTGGGAAAAGGCAATCCTTCTGATCTACGTGGCGCCCATTGTCAGCATTACGCAGATCTTAAATACGAACATCACCATTATTCATCGGGATTTGTTCAAAGCTTTTTTGATCCTGGTGTGGACGCTGACGTTTTACATCCATAAATTTGTCTGTCCTTTTATTTTGATCCCGAATTACAGCGTTCCTGAACCTGTATCGCTGTTCAATGTCCGTTACGCGCTGGCGGTCGCGATCTTTGTTCTTGCCCTCTGGTGCATCATCCGTCACCGCAAAGACCGTTGGGTTATTTTTGCGGGCAGCTTTTATATGGTGACTATTTTTTTGATCCTGCGCATGACCGATACGATCACCAAAGGCGCCGCGGCCGACCGTTACATGTATATGCCGAGCGTTGGTTTTTGTATTTTGTTAGGTGTATGGTGGGACCGGATCCGTGAACATTATTCTGCGAAAAGCGTTATTCTCCGACGGGTAATGCATGTGTGTTTGGCCGTGGTTATCGCGGTGCTGTGTTGGAAAACATATCTTCAGACCAGGATCTGGAAAGACAGTGTGGCTTTGTGGAGCAATGTGATCACCTACGCCGAACCTGCGCGGCCGTTCTTTTTTAATAACCGCGGATCAGCCTATTTGGATCAGGGGAGATATTCGCCGGCACTGGCAGATTTTAACCGCGCGCTGGCCATGGACCCAAATCAGGATGATGTGCTTTATAACAGGGCAGAGGTGTTTAAACATTTCGGTCAATATGATCTGGCCATCAATGATCTTAACAGGGCGATCGGTCTCAATCCCGAATTCGCGGATGCTTATAATAATTTGGGTTCGGTGTATGAAATTCAGGAAAAATATGATCAGGCGTTGACGGAATTTAACAAAGCGGTGGCCATTGATCCTTATCTGGACAAGGGGTACAGCAATCGGGGTGTAATTTTTGCTATTCAAGGCCGGTATGATCTGGCGCTGGCGGATTTTAACAAAGCTCTTGCGATCGATCCCGATTTAACGGACGCGCTTAAAAATCGGGGGAGTTTGTACAGGATCCAAAAACAATATGATCTGGCTCTCGTCGATCTTAATAAAGCGTTGGCTGCCGCTCCTGAACCGAACGTATATGTCAATCGCGGTCTTGTATACGGTTTAAAAGGGAAGCATGAATTAGCGGTCGCTGATTATGACAGGGCGCTGGCGATCGATCCGAACATCGGTATGGCGTATGTTTATAGAGGGATCGCCGAGATCGGGCAGAAGCTCTACAAAGAAGCGGTTGCGGATCTGACGAAAGCGATCGCGCTGGAGCCGGACAATGGGCTGGCTTATGAGAAGCGGGCGCTGATCTACAGCCGCATCAAAGAAGATGCGCTGGCTGTGAAAGATCTGGATCAGGTGATACGCCTAAAGTCCGACGACGGCCGCGTGTATTTTAATCGTTCGGTCTGCTACAGGAACATGCATCGAAACGACAAGGCTTTGACGGATGCGTTGAAAGCGAAAAGTCTTGGCTATGGTGTGCCTGAAGAATATTTTCGAACGCTTAATGTCCCACAATGAACCTGCGCGGTTCAGTTCACGTTTTTAGCAAAAGACACTGGTCATTGTTCATGACTGCTCCGGGTAAACACTTATGATCTCTTGGGATAAAAGAACGTTTTTTCTTGTTTTTGTGATCTTATCCATTGTCGTCGCCGTTTTTGCTCCTTCCTTAAAGAACGATTTTATTGATTATGATGACGGCGTGCATTTGACCGATAATCCGACGGTGAGATCCTTGGATCTGGAGCACATCAAGGAAATTTTCACCACCACAGTGAATAGAGCCTATATTCCTTTAACGATTCTTTCGTTCGCTGTTGAGCGCCATTTTTTTGGCTACGATCCGTTCGTTTATCATTTGGATAATCTTCTGCTGCATTTGGCCCTTACCGCTTTGATCTTTGTTTTTGTCTTACAGTTGGGCGCTGATCGACGGGCGGCGGCGGTCGCGGCGCTGGTCTTTGGGGTTCATCCCATGCATGTTGAATCGGTGGTTTGGGTCACCGAACGCAAAGATGTGCTCTACGGGTTTTTTTATATGCTGGCGCTTTTGGGTTACGGGCGATATTTGCGGACCAGAACCCTTGGGGATTACGCGCGTGTGTTTTTTTTGGGATTGCTAAGCATCCTGGCCAAACCCATGGCGCTCAGCCTGCCCCTGGCTCTTTTATTGTGCGATTGGTTCCATGGCCGGCAGGATATGAAAGCCGCGCTCATGGAAAAAATACCTATTGCGGCCTGTGTGGCCTCGATTGCCGCCGTTACCTATGCATTGAATATGAATGTCATGACTGTTGATCATGATCCTGTTAAAGCTGTTCTGATCTTTATCTGGACGTTGACGGCTTATATTTATAAATTTGTTTGTCCTTTTTTTTTGATGCCCAGCTACAACATTCCCGAACCTGTATCGTTCGGGAACGCCCAGATTGTGTTGGGTGTTGTGATCCTGGCCTTGTTGGCCTGGTGTGTTTGGCGCCATCGCAAGGATCGTTGGGTCATTTTTGCGGTGGGGTATTACCTGGTGTCCATTTTCCCAGTGTTGCGTTGGACGGATATGATCCCGACGGCCGTTGCCGATCGGTATATGTATATGCCGAGCGTGGGATTTTGTATTTTACTGGGCGTGGGGTGGGATCGGCTTTACCAAAGATTTCCACGGCATGGCGTTTTCTTCCGACGGACAGCGTATCTTTGTTTAGCCGCGGTCATTCTGGCCTTGTGTTTCAAGTCATATGCGCAAAGCAGGATTTGGAAAGATAGTCTTGCGTTTTGGAAGAATATAGTTTCCTATGAGCCTGGGTCGATCTCTTATAACGGCCGTGGTGCGGCGTATTTGGCGAAGGGTGAGTACAATTTGGCCATGATGGATTTTCAAAGTGCTTTGGCCTTGGATCCCGAACTTCCCATGGCCCTTTGTAATCGTGGGGAAGTGTACAAAAATTCCGGTTACTATGACTTGGCATTGGCCGATTTTAACAAAGCTTTGATCGGCAAACCCGGCCTTGCCGAATCCTTTTATGCCAAGGTTTATCATAGCCGGGGTTTGTTATACAAAAGAATGGGGCAGTATGATCTCGCCATGGCGGATTTTAATAAAGCGTTGGAGATCGATCCCAATTTTTGGAAAAGCTATAATTATCGGGGATTTATCGAATTAAAAAAGGGGCAGTACGATTTGGCTCTTGCCGATTTTAACAAAGCTCTTGCGATCGATCCTGATTTAATTGACGCGCTTAAGAATCGAGGGGCTTTGTATAGGATCAAAAAACAATACGACTTGGCGCTCGTCGATTTTAATAAGGCTTTGGTTGTTCCCAGCGCCAACGCGTATGTCAACAGGGGTATTATTTACGGTTTAAAAGGTAGGCATGATCTAGCGATCGCTGATTATGACAGAGCGCTGGCGTTGGATCCGAACATTGGCATGGTTTATGTTTATAAAGGGATCGCCGAAATCAATCAGAAGCGTTACAAAGAAGCGGTTGCGGATCTGACGAAAGCGATCGCGTTGGAGCCGGACAATCGTTTGGCGTATGAGAATCGGCTCAAGTCTTACGGATATTTACGGGAAGACGCAGCTGCCGTTAAAGATTTGAACCAGTTGTTGCGCATTGATCCGAAGAATGCCCGTTTTTATTACAATCGTTCTGTTTGTTTCCGGAATCTTGGGCGCAACGAGGAAGCTTACAAGGACGCACAAAAAGCGGTCGCTTTAGGTTACGCAGTGGATCCGCGTTATATGAATTCGTTTAAATAGTCGGCAGGGTTTTTGGGAAAAAATTTTCTCAATGAGTTCTTGTTTAATGGGATTTAATTCAATAAAATGTTATCATTCGATATATGCACCTCAATGAAGCTTTTAGGGGACAGGGCTTTGAAGTCCTTGGCAGCGTCGATGGCGACAAGGGGGGCGGAAGGTGAAAGTTCAGTGCACGCATTCAAAACAAGATTTTAAAAAATCCAAAAGGATGGTGATCATGAAAAGTAACCGCGGTTTTACTTTGATCGAGTTGTTGGTCGTTATCTCTGTGATCGCGATCCTTGTGGGCATTGTGATCCCGCGATTTAAAGGGATGCAGGACACGGCTAATAAATCAAAGGCCAAAGCTGAATTAAAAACGTTACAAACGGCTCTTGAGTCGTGGCATATGAATCAGGATCCCAATGCGTTCCCACCGAGCACAACGACTCTTTGTGATACCTATTTGACCGGAGCGCGGCCGTTAATTGTGGGAACCTCTTTATATGATCCTTTCCGCGAATCCGGCACGGAGTATTCGTATATACTTTCAACCAGCGGCACCTATTATGTGGTCTTTTCCTATGGCCCCGACGGCCAGGCAAGCATCGTTGATATTGATGATGAAGGTTTGCTGGATGGAGAGGCTGGGGACGATATTTATGTCACCAATGGGAGCGGCCTTTTTCAATAAATAGGGGACGTCTCCCATTTAATTTTAGTTCGACAAAAAATAAGTCAGCAGCTGACTTTTTTCAAATAGTCAGCTGCTGCTTTTTTGCAAAAAGTCAGCACCTTCTCTCCTTCTCTGATGTAAAAAAATGGAATTGGCGCTTATTATTTTGAAATAAGCAGGCTTTTGATCTGTTGTTTGAATGCTCGATCGCCGATGACCATGCGCCCAGCCTTGATCCTTTTTGCGTAATCGTCATTCTGATGTTGGATCAATATTCGGTAAGCATTCTGCCGTTCTTGAGGCGTTTTCCCTAAAGATAGATAAAGCTTATGTTGATCGATCGTGACCAGACCTTTTTGGCCGTTGGCTAGAGAGGAAAAGCTTGACCACGGGTGTTGTTCCGGTGAAGCAGCCATGTTGGCTTTGACGGGGTTGAGGTTGATGTAACGGCAACAGGAGAAAAAATAAGTTTCGGTTTGAATGATAAAATTTTTGTAGCGGCTTTCAAAGACATGGCCCGTGCGTTCGTATCGTTTATTGAAATAATGCGCATAGGGTTTAAGAATGCCTTCCATGGTTTGGGCAAGGACCCCGTCGGATAATGGCTCAAGCATCAGGTGGAAGTGGTTGGTCATTAAGACATAGTTGTAAAGTTTGACGGGGAATTTGTTTCGCGCGGATTCCAGGAGGCGCAGGAATTTTCTAAAATCCGTATCATTGTAGAATAGGACGGATTTATTATTTCCTCTGGAAATAATATGGTAAGGAAACCCCGGGATCTGCAAACGGCTTGTTCGGCGCATGGCGAAGTGCTCTTGTGGGGGCGTTGAAATTTAATAATTATGTGGGGGACTTTTGTGTTTCGTGGGGTGAGTTAAGAATAGAATATGTTCTGCAATTTGTCAATACATTTGTCAGCTGCTGACTTTTTTCAAAAAGTCAGCAGCTGGGTTTTTGAAAAAAAGCAGCTGCTGGGTTATTTGGGTTATTTTAGTGCCCCTTTTGTTAATTTTTGCGGGAATTTCACCTTTGACCGCTGTTAAACCGCTTCATTTTCGGCCGCATCCTGTCCTTCCTCTCTTCCCGACGTAAAAAATCGTTATCTCTTCCAAAACCATCAACTTGCACACTAAAAAAAGTCATTAATTGATTGCTAGTGATGCATGAAACACTAAAATAATATTAATAGTAAAATCACGTAACTGTATCCTTTATATATATTCTTTTTTATGGCAATCGTTTTAAGATCAATTTCCTGCCTGTTGATAAGCCTTCCGCTTGTTTTTATTTTCTTTTCTTTAACGTTTTTGACTCCTTTGGCCAGCGCTATTCCCACCGGAACCGGCAGTGAGGAGTTCCCCCTTGGTACGGACGCGACGGATAAATTTAATGTCGGCCCCGGCAAGTTCGTTGTGCAGGGCAGCGATGGCAAAGTCGGCATCGGAACAACAGCGCCGGTGGGTGGCTTGATTGTGATGAGCGGCAATGTGGGGATCGGTACTTGGTCGCCCATTGGTTCGCTCGAAGTCAAAGGCGGCAGTGCGACGAGGATTTGGACTGGCGCTGGAACAGATACGAATGCAACAGCTGCTGGTGAATTATATGTTGAAGGTGATCTGGAAGTCGACGGTACGATCTACGGCGATGGTAGTGGAATTACAGCGCTGCCGTCAACTCTTCCGGCCGGCGGCTGGACGGATGGCGGGACGAATGTCTACACATCAACGACCACGGATAATGTGGGGATCGGGACAACGATGCCGTCCGGTTCCGTTGAAATAGTCAAAACCGCAGCCTCGACAGCGCCGCTGATGGTCTCATCGACAGCCGCCGGCGACGGGAATTTCCTGATCGTTAACAGTGAAGGCAATGTCGGCATTGGAACTGTTGCCCCGCGCGGCGGCCTGGTTGTGATGAACGGCAACGTCGGCATTGGGACGACGGCGCCATTATCGGAATTACACGTTGCGGGGAATATTACAATTAACAATGGTAATTACTTTAGCGCAAGACAAAGTGGCGGTAATAGAAGTTCTATATTTGGGATTGATGGGTCTAATAATTTAAGGTGGTATCTGCCCATTACGGGTTCTAACTTGTTATGGTATAACGGTGCTGGCACTTCTGAGTTAATGCGTCTTACAGATAGCGGCAACGTCGGGATCGGGACGACGACGCCCGTTGGCGCCTTGACGGTCATGAACGGCAATGTGGGCATCGGAACCTGGAGCCCGATTGGTTCATTGGAAGTCAAAGGCGGAACAGCGACGAGGATTTGGACTGGCGCGGGGACAGATACCAATGCCACATCCGCCGGCGAACTGTATGTTGAGGGAGATCTGGAAGTCGACGGCACGATCTACGGCGACGGATCAGGGATCACAGCGCTGCCGTCCAATCTCCCGGCCGGCGGCTGGACCGATGGGGGGACGAATGTCTTTACGTCCCTTACGACCGACAACGTCGGTATCGGAACCACAACTCCAACATCTACTTTAGAGATCGTCAAGACCGCGGCAGGGACTGCGCCGTTGATGGTGTCCTCAACAGCCGCCGGCGACGGGAATTTCCTGATCGTTAACAGTGAAGGCAATGTCGGCATTGGAACTGCTGCCCCGCGCGGCGGCCTGGTTGTGATGAACGGCAACGTCGGCATTGGGACGACGAGCCCGGCAGGAAAGCTTCACGTGGCGGCAGATGCAACAGATGCCAACACTCTCGTTGTTGAAGCGAACGGCGCAAGCGCCGTGGGTGCGGGGTTAAGATTACGCCATGCTCGCGGCACAGTTGCTTCTCCAACTGATGTCACGGCTGGCGACACACTGGGGATTATCGCAGGTCAGGCATATACGGGGACAGGATTCCTTTCTACCGGGGAAATTGATTTTCTAACGGAGTCTACCTCATTTACATCAGGTCTTCGTCCTGCGTCAGCCATTTCATTTTATACAAATGTTGCAGACGGTTCGCAGACAGAAAGAGTGCGCATCACGAGCGCCGGCAACGTCGGCATCGGAACAACCGCGGCAGCAGGCAAACTTATTATCCCGTCCGGTAATGTCGGCCTGGGCACCTTAAATCCGGTTGCCGGCCTTTCGGTGATGACCGGTAATGTGGGCATTGGAACCTGGAGCCCGATTGGATCCTTGGAAGTCAAAGGCGGAAGCGCGACGAGGATCTGGACCGGAGCGGGAACGGATACGAACGCGACAGCGGCGGGTGAATTGTATGTTGAAGGAGACCTTGAAGTTGACGGGACGATCTACGGCGACGGCTCCGGCATCACCGGCGGCACCATCGCCAATGCCGGCGGCTGGACCGACGGCGGGACCAATGTGTACACTTCAACGACGACCGATAATGTTGGAATTGGAACAACGACACCGACGAGTACATTGGAAGTTGTCAAGACCGCGGCAGGGACAGCGCCCTTGATGGTGTCCTCAACAGCCGCTGGCGACGGGAATTTCCTGATTGTTAACAGTGAAGGCAATGTCGGCATTGGAACTGCTGCCCCGCGCGGCGGCCTGGTTGTGATGAACGGCAACGTCGGCATCGGCACGTGGAATCCACAACAATTATTGGAAATTTATGCACCCCTTGGCCATTTACTGTTCGGTGGAAATGGTCCGAACATCGCTGCCAATGCCTACTTTAGTGGGGGGTGGAAATATTTAACTACGGGAACAGCGAATGTAATCTCTGTAGGAGATAGTGCTCCGGGTGATTTTGTAGTTTATACGGCTGTCTCTGGAACTGCAGGGAATGCAATATCTTTATTAGACAGGTTTCATATTTTAAACAATGGTAGCGTTGGTATCGGTACGGAAATGACCTCGAGCACAGCAAAACTGGCGGTGCTTGGCGGTAACGTCGGGATCGGAACCATTTATCCGGTCAATGGCACGGCCATCATGAACGGCAATGTGGGCATCGGAACCTGGAGCCCGATTGGATCCCTGGAAGTCAAAGGCGGAACAGCAACAAGAATTTGGACCGGCGCGGGGACAGATACCAATGCTGCATCCGCCGGCGAACTGTACGTTGAGGGAGATCTGGAAGTCGACGGAACAATTTATGGTGACGGTTCGGGGATCACGGCCTTACCGGCAGGGCTGGCCGCCGGCGGCTGGACCGACGGCGGGACGAATGTTTATCAAACCACAACGACCGATAATGTTGGTATCGGCACAACAACGCCGGCGACAACATTGGAAGTTGTCAAGTCATCGAATCGTTCGCCTTTGATGATCTCCAGTGTTGCAACTGGAGCAGGTGATTATTTAGTTGTGACATCGTCCGGCAATATCGGGATCGGCACAACGGCGAATGCGGGTGGTGTTGCGGTGATGAACGGGAATGTGGGGATTGGGACGTGGTCACCAACGGCGAAGCTGCAAGTGATCGGCGCCGTGAACGCCACCGCGTTTGTCGGCGATGGTTCAGGATTAACCGGCGTAACATCGGGCGGCGGGTGGACCGATGGCGGGACGAATGTTTATACGTCAACCACGACCGACAACGTGGGGATCGGAACAACGACTCCCACGGCGACATTGTTAATTGAGAACGTGAGCGCTATAGATTCATTGCGTGTCAATGATTCGCTATTGGATCCGACGCCGTTCGTGATCGGCCCCGACGGGAACGTGGGCGTGGGAACAACTGTGCCGTTGCAGCCTTTGCATGTGGCAGGGCAGTGCGTGACGGGAGATACGCGGTTGCGGCGTCGGCGCAGGCGTAAGACGATGGATGATGGACGAGGGACGACGGACGAGGACGAAGACGCGTTATTGCGAAGAGCCGAAGGCGACGAAGCAATCGCAAAAGATGGGATTGCTTCGCTTACTGCGTTCGCTCGCAATGACGAATATATCTACGACGAGATCCGCATCGACCAAATTACCCCCGGAGACGAGATCGCCTCGCTCGATGAGGCCACCGGCCGGATCGTGTATTCAAAAGTCAATGCGCTCATGGATATGCGCATGCAGGAAGTTTTTGAACTGGTCACCGCCAGCGGTAAAGTGATCAAAACAACCGGCAACCATCCTTATTTAAAATTGCTTGGCAGCAAACAGCGTCCCTGCGGTCGTTTTGAGGCGGATCAGTCCGTGCGCATTGAACAATTGAACCTCGACAGTTTTGTCAGCCTGGCTCGCCCCGGCGCGGCTTATACTCTGCGCATCCCGACTCATATCAAGCACATTCTGCATGAACGCTACCGCCGCGCCGGCAGGCTCAAGCGGTTTGCCCCTGAAGTATTTGCTCTGGCCATTGAGATCCTGATCCATAAAAGCGGTTTTGACGTCCATCATTTGATGATCGATGTGGAATATCCCGGTTATGAAAAACTTATTCAGGATTATTTTGAATGCTGCGACGCGCGGATATTCGTTTCCTTCCGGTCGATAGGCAAACGGTCGCCGGCGCACGATGCGGCTTATGAAACGCAACAAGGGATCTTAAAACCCGATCATATATTGGGAATGAAAGAGGCGCGGGAATTTATTAACAGAGGCGTTGATAAAAATAAAAATGACCGAGAGTCCTTGAAGGACCAGAGAACTGTTACACCAGGGGTGGATACCTGGATTCGCAATCCACTCGGTCAGGGATATATATACCATAGTGAAGACCGCTTGTCAACAGCTTGGACAAAAGTGTGGGACCTGCGGCCGGGTGATCGCGTGGCCACGATCGATGGTTTCGAGTATGTGGTTTCCCTGCGCTCGAAAGGAAAAATGCAAACCTGGGACGTCGAGGTGGCGGGGACGCATAATTTTGTCGGCAACGACATCATCGCGCACAATACCTATATTACAGGGAATGTGGGATTGGGTACGACCACACCCGTCGGCGGTTTGACCGTCATGAACGGCAACGTCGGCATCGGCACCTGGTCGCCGATCGGTCAATTAGAAGTCAGAGGAGGAAGCGGCGCAACGAGGATTTGGACCGGCGGGGGAACGGATACGAACGCAACGAACGCCGGCGAACTTTACGTTGAAGGCGATCTCGAAGTGGATGGAACCATTTACGGCGACGGTTCCGGGATCACAGCATTGCCGGCAGGTCTCGCGGCCGGCGGCTGGACCGACGGCGGGACGAATGTTTATACGTCGACGACAACCGACAACGTCGGCATTGGTACCACAACACCGACGAGCACGCTCGAAGTCGTCAAAACCGCGGCCGGCACGGCGCCACTTATGGTTTCATCGGTTGCAACCTCCGACGGAGATTTCCTGATCGTCAATTCCGCTGGAAGCGTTGGGATTGGGACCACATTAATGACTGCCAGCACCGGCTTATCCGTCATGAACGGCAAGGTTGGCATCGGGACGTGGAATCCTGTTGATCTTGTACATCTGGCATCTGCAGATAACGCAAGCATCACCTTTGAAGGTGTCGGAACAAGCGCCGCTGTTGATTCACGAGTTATATTCAAAAAGGCGCAAGGTAATTTATCTGCAAAGACGATCGTATTAGCTGGTGACACTCTTTCCCGTATCGTAACACAAGGATATGATGGGGTTGCTTATCCATCAGCGGCTGAAATAAGAGTTTCGAGTGATGGTGTGCCTGGAAGTTCAGATATGCCGGGACGTATAACGTTTTGGACAACGCTGGATGGCGCTTCCGCACAAACGGAAAGAATGAGGATCAATAACGCTGGGAACGTGGGTATTGGGACGCTTAATCCGTTGGCGCTTTTGGCAACCGGCGCTGGGAATGTTGGCATCGGAACAATTTATCCTGTTAACGGCACTGCGATCATGAACGGCAACGTCGGTATCGGCACATGGTCGCCACGAGAGTTACTCGAGTTAACGAGTGGGCGAGTTTTGTTGGGCGATAGTTCAGCGCCGGGCACGACGACAAATAAAATGTACGCGGTCGGCGGAAATTTGTTCTGGAACGGCACGCAATTAGATACCGGTGCAACCGTGAGCGGCTGGACCGACGGTGGAGCCAACGTCTACACCTCAATCACGACCGACAGCGTTGGTGTCGGTACCACCTCTCCTTCCAGCAGGCTGAATGTAGCTGGCGCAACCTCCATTGGCAGTGGTCTGGCCTATCGCACCATTGCCGCTGCCACCAACGGGATGTCAATTGAAGGAGCTGTGGGTATCGGGACCTGGGCACCGACGGGTAATTTAGATGTACGCGTAGACGAAGCGAGGATTTGGACAGGAGCGGGGACAGATACGAATGCAACCGCTGCCGGTGAATTATATGTTGAAGGTGATCTGGAAGTCGACGGTACGATCTACGGCGATGGTAGCGGAATTACAGCACTGCCGTCAACTCTCCCGGCCGGCGGATGGACTGATGGGGGGACGAATGTTTACACGTCGACAACAACAGACAATGTGGGTATCGGAACAACAACACCAACGGCGACATTGCTTGTTGAGAATGTGAGCGCGATTGATTCCTTACGCATCAACGATATCCTTTTAGATTCGACGCCGTTCGTGATCGGGCCGGCGGGCAATGTTGGAGTGGGGACGACCACAGCGGGAAGTTTATTGAGTGTTGCAGGCGGCGCAGCCATAGGAAGCAATGCGGCTTACACAAGCCTTGCAGCCCCGACGGATGGCCTAATTGTCCAAGGCAATGTAGGAATCGGGACGGTGGCACCGGTGGATCTTTTACATATGCACATTAATTCCATCATCGGAGCCCCAAAGCTAAGGTTTACCAACAGCGATACAGGTGTTACCACAAGCGATGGCTTCGTCCTTCAAATTGGCCCATCAGAGGATGCTTACGTTTTACAGTATGAAAACAGATCGCTCTATTTTGCTACAAATAATGCCATAGCAATGACTATTCTAAATACCGGCAACGTTGGCATTGGCACTACAACGCCTGTTGCTGGTTTATCGGTCATGAACGGCAACGTCGGCATCGGGACCTGGAGTCCGACGAGCCAATTGCAGGTGGTTGGTAATGCCACGGTGACCGATGATCCCTATGCGGCAGGTTGGGATGGTTCAACCGCAGTACCGACCAAGAACGCTCTTTACGACAAGATTGAGTCTTTGAGCGCCTCCGCCGGCGGCTGGACCGACGGTGGAGCCAACGTCTACACCTCAATCACGACCGACAGCGTTGGTGTCGGTACCACCTCTCCTTCCAGCAGGCTGAATGTAGCTGGCGCAACCTCCATTGGCAGTGGTCTGGCCTATCGCACCATTGCCGCTGCCACCAACGGGATGTCAATTGAAGGAGCTGTGGGTATCGGGACCTGGGCACCGACGGGTAATTTAGATGTACGCGTAGACGAAGCGAGGATTTGGACAGGAGCGGGGACAGATACGAATGCAACCGCTGCCGGTGAATTATATGTTGAAGGTGATCTGGAAGTCGACGGTACGATCTACGGCGATGGTAGCGGAATTACAGCACTGCCGTCAACTCTCCCGGCCGGCGGATGGACTGATGGGGGGACCAATGTTTATACATCAACGACCACCGATAACGTTGGCATCGGTACAACAACTCCAACGGGCACGCTCGAAGTCGTCAAAACCGCGGCCTCGACAGCGCCGTTGATGGTGTCCTCAACAGCCACCGGCGATGGGAATTTCCTGATTGTTAACAGTGAAGGCAACGTCGGCATCGGAACTGTTGCCCCGCGCGGCGGCCTGGTTGTGATGAACGGCAACGTCGGCATTGGGACGTGGGTGCCTACCGATCGTTTGTTTGTCGTCGGCGCCGGCACTTTTGTGAATGCCGGATATACTACTGCGACGATCGAGGCAGTAGGAAATACGTCGGCTCTTCAGCTTTATCGGTCGGAAGGGAGTTTAAGTTCAAAAACTCAGGTTGTTGCCAGTGTCAACGTCGGTGTTTTGGATGCCTGGGGCCGGGATGAGCTTGGCTCTCTGCAGCGATTGGGTTTTTTGTCTTTTACGACAGACGGAACGGTTACTTCAGCCAGCGCTCCCGGCTTCATTCGGCTGGCAACCACGCCATCGGGTTCTGTTACTGCTGTTGATCGGATGAGAATCACATCCGGTGGCAATGTGGGTATCGGGACAACCACACCCGTCGCTGGTTTAGCGGTCATGAATGGCAACGTGGGCATCGGGACGTGGGTTCCGGACAGCGGCGCGTTGATCGTCAAGGCAGGCAATGTGGGGATCGGCACCATCCGTCCCGGTACAGCGCTGGATGTCAACGGTACCGCGCGCATGACCGGCTTTGCCATGCCAACCGGCGCCTCCAGCGGATTTGTTTTAACGTCGGATACCAGTGGCGCCGGCACCTGGTCGGCGTCCAGCGGAACGATCAGCGGTTTGAATATCAATTATATTTCCAAGGCCTCCAGCGGAACAAGCATCAATGATTCAGCGCTGTATCAAAATGGAAGTAACATCGGGATCGGCACGACCCACGCGGGCAGTTTATTGACCGTGGCAGGCGGCGCGGCGGTTGGCAGCGGGTTAGCGTACAAAACACTGGCTGCACCGGCGGACGGATTGATGGTTCAAGGCAATGTGGGGATTGGGACAACCGCGGCAGCAGGCAAATTAATTATTCCATCCGGCAATGTTGGATTGGGTACGCTCAATCCGGTCGGTGGGTTAATTGTGATGAGCGGAAATGTCGGTATTGGAACGTGGAGCCCGAACGATTCTTTGGATATCAAAGGAACACTAACAGTTCGAACGGGAGGCACTGATGTTAATGAAACTGTTCAGGTAAGTACTCCGGGTGGTGATGCTGGTGTTATCTTTACGGCAACTAATTCGGAGCGGGCCGATATTCGTCGGACAACGAGTGATTTCAGGTTTCTGACTTCCAGCACAAGCAGCGCTCCGGGAAGTGAGAACGGTTTGATTATCGGCAATAGCGGTAATATCGGGATCGGGACGTCGGTGCCCGTTGCTGGGCTGTCGGTCATGAACGGCAACGTCGGTATCGGCACATGGTCGCCACGAGAGTTACTCGAGTTAACGAGTGGGCGAGTTTTGTTGGGCGATAGTTCAGCGCCGGGCACGACGACAAATAGAATGTACGCGGTCGGCGGAAATCTGTTTTGGAACGGCACGCAATTGGATACCGGCGCAACCGCGAGCGGCTGGACCGATGGCGGGACGAATGTGTACACATCACTTACGACCGACAATGTCGGTATAGGAACAACAACTCCCACATCAACATTAGAAGTCGTCAAAACCGCAGCCGGCACTGCGCCTCTCATGGTCTCAAGCGTTGCTACGTCCGACGGAGATATGCTGATCGTTAATTCTGCCGGAAGAGTCGGCATCGGCACCACAACTCCCGTCGGAGGATTGGCGGTCATGAACGGCAACGTCGGGATCGGGACATGGAACCCGAGGGCGGCATTGGATGTGATAGGTAATGTGTGGTTGTCCAGCGGAGGTAGTTACATTCTAGAGTCTGGTGGCAAGGTGGGTTATAATCCTATTGTTTCGCTGACGGGTATGCAGGTGTCGAGCACGCCTGCAATAGATTTTCAGGTATCTGGTTCAACGAGAATAAGGATAGATGACACCGGTAAAGTCGGCATTGGGACATCGCTTATGGCCTCGGGTACCGGATTGTCGATCATGAACGGCAATGTGGGCATCGGTACATGGAGTCCGACGAGCCAATTGGAAGTCAAGGGCGGCGATGTGCGTGTGGGCTCTGGGACGTTTGATAATGCTTCAACGAATGAAGACATTTATGTGACGGGCAATTTAGAGGTGGATGGAACATTATTCGCGGCGAGTTCGAGCATCGCGTCAGCCGCCGGCTGGACCGACGGCGGGACGAATGTTTATACGTCGACGACCACCGACAACGTCGGCATTGGAACCACCACACCGACCGCAACATTATTAATTGAAAACACCTCGGCGATTGATTCGTTCCGCGTTAATGACGCGTTGCTTGATGGATCACCATTTATCGTCGACGCCGGCGGCAACGTCGGCATCGGGACGACGACGCCGGGCTTTCCTCTCCAGATTTCATACGCGGGAGGTGCCGCACAGTCCCTTATCGCGACGACGGGCACCAACTCGGTTTACATTTATATGTCGAACACCGGCAACGGTTCTCTTTTTGGACTTGAATCCAGTGGAGGAAATGCCCTCTTCAATGGCGGCAATTCACCTTATGCGACGGCTTTTGGTAATCAAAGTGCAAGGTCGTTCAACCTTGCGACTAATAATTTTGTGAGATTTACCATTGATAGCGCCGGCAACGTCGGCATCGGCACCGCAAAACCGGGCAACCGGTTAGCCGTTAACGGCGGCGTCGGGATCGGGACCACGGATTCTTCCAATTTTCTTGATATCGCCGCTCCATCGGGCGGGTTGATTGTGGAAAAGAACGTCGGCATCGGCACCACCACGCCCGTTGGCGCCTTGACGGTCATGAACGGCAACGTTGGAATCGGGACGTGGAGTCCAACGGCGAAGTTGCAGGTCGTGGGTGGACAGACGATGATCCATATCGGTGACAGCAGCGCTCCGGGGCTCGCGTTTAACGGGACTGCCAATAGCGGTATGTATTATACGGGCGCGATCCGGTTTTCACTTTCGGGCAACGCGAATATGTCCATCGGTGCTGGGCTCGCCGTTCACGACGGGAACACGGGGCCGTTCTTTTCCACATCCGCTCCGGCCGGAGGGGCGATCATCGAGGGGAATGTTGGTATCGGCACGACAACCCCCGTCGGCGCATTGGCGGTCATGAACGGCAACGTGGGGATCGGGACGTGGAGCACGAGCGGTGTCAGCGGTTCCTTGATTGTGGCCGCCGGTGTCGGCAACGTCGGTATCGGCACGATCCGCCCGGGAACCGCGCTCGATGTCAACGGAATCATCCGTTCAACTTCCGGCGGCGTCACATTCCCCGACGGTACAACGCAGACGACCGCGGCCGGCGGCGCCGGCGGCTGGACCGACGGCGGGACGAATGTGTACACATCACTGACGACGGACAACGTTGGTATCGGGACAACAACACCGACAGCCACCTTGCTGGTGGAAAATGTTTCGGCTATTAATTCGTTCCGGGTCAACGACATCTTGCTAGATCCTTCTCCGTTTGTTATTGCCCCCGATGGTAACGTCGGCATCGGGACGACGGTGACGCTAAGTAAACTGCATGTCGTGAGCGGCGGATTATCCGGTACTACTCCGACAGCATCAACAAGTTTCACTTTTGAGAGCAATGGCACACATTTTATAAGTGTTCTGGCGCCGGATGGTGCCGAACAAGGCATCATTTTGGGTAGTCCACAGTCCAATGTTGATACAGGAATTTTCTATAATAGTAGCAGTACACGAAGGTTAGAATTTAGAACAAACAATGTTGCGAGAATAGATATTACTACTGCGGGCAGCGTCGGCATTGGCACGACAACACCCGTTGCTGGGCTTGCCATCATGAACGGCAATGTGGGTATTGGAACGTGGAGCGTTGATGGTGTCAGCGGTTCTTTGATTGTGGCCGCCGGTGTCGGTAACGTCGGGATCGGCACGATTCGTCCGGGAACAAGGCTCGATGTCAACGGCACCGTGCGCGCAACCGCCTTCTCCGGCGATGGTTCAGCGTTGACCAACATCTCGGCCGGCGGCTGGACCGACGGGGGAACGAATGTTTATACGAGTACAACAACGGACAACGTCGGCATCGGCACCACAACTCCAACATCTACTTTAGAGATCGTCAAAACCGCGGCAGGGACCGCGCCCTTGATGGTATCCTCAACGGCAACGGGTGATGGAAATTATCTCATCGTTTCCTCATCCGGCAACGTCGGGATCGGGACCATTAATCCGGTCAGTAAATTTGAGGTTGCCTCTTCGCCCACGGCCGCGATCCGAATCACCGGCCTTGGAGATATTGCCGAAGGCACGTCATTGGCTGCTTTGGAATTTGCGACAACGGATACTTCTAACGCGTCTCCTATGGTCGGAACAAAAATTGTAGCCGCAGCGGAAGATAACGGTGTCAGTTTCGGATTAGCATTCTATACCAAGGATAATTCTGGTAATTTTGATGAAACCATGCGATTGACCGGATTGCCTCATGGCAGATTAGGCATCGGGACAAGCTCGCCGGGAAGCCTTTTGACTGTGAGAGGGAATGCCGCGATCGGCAGTGGATCGGCCTATACAACACTTGCCGCTCCGACGGATGGGTTGATAGTGCAAGGGAACGTGGGTATTGGAACAACCGCGGCAGCGGGCAAGTTAATTATCCCGTCCGGCAATGTGGGGTTAGGGACATTAAATCCAGTCGCTGGTTTATCGGTGATGACAGGTAATGTCGGCATCGGCACCTGGAGCCCGGTTGGTTCTTTGGAAGTCAAGGGCGGAACAGCGGCAAGGATCTGGACCGGGGCAGGGACTGATACGAATGCAACAGCCGCTGGAGAGCTTTATGTTGAAGGGGATTTGGAAGTGGATGGAACCATTTACGGTGATGGCTCTGGGCTTACGGCATTACCGTCTACACTTCCAGCCGGCGGCTGGACCGACGGGGGCACGAACGTTTACACGTCAACAACGACAGATAACGTCGGTATCGGAACCACGACGCCGACGTCAACATTAGAAATTGTCAAAACCGCGGCAGGGACAGCGCCGTTGATGGTGTCCTCAACAGCCGCCGGCGACGGGAATTTCCTGATTATTAACAGTGAAGGCAATGTCGGCATTGGGACTGTTGCCCCGCGTGGCGGCCTGGTTGTGATGAACGGCAACGTCGGCATCGGCACCTGGTCACCGAGTCAGCCGCTGGAAGTGAACGGTATCATCAAGGGTCAATCGGGTATTTTCACAACAGCAAGCGGCACTTCGACCACTTATGTGGACAAGCTTGATTCTACTTGGTCGAGTAGCGGTCTTTCGACGTTACACGCTACTTTTAACAATTATGGTTCTGGCGCCGGCACAGGTTCCTATATATTGATCCGCAATTCGCGCGTTCAATCGATCGTAGCAGCAGATTTAACAGATCGGCTGGATTTTATGAGTACCGGTGCGGCGCCTATGGTGAGCATCGCTAGCACTGGCAATGTCGGTATCGGTACGATCACTCCTGTTGGCGCATTGACGGTCATGAACGGTAACGTCGGGATCGGGACGTGGAGTGTTGATGGTATCAGCGGTTCCTTGATTGTGGCCGCGGGCGCGGGCAATGTGGGGATCGGAACCATCCGTCCGGGAACGAGGCTTGATGTCAACGGCACCGTGCGCGCAACCGCCTTCTCCGGCGACGGGTCATTGTTAACCGGCATCTCCGCCGGCGGCTGGACCGACGGGGGGACCAATGTGTTTACGTCACTCACCACCGACAACGTCGGTATCGGTACCACAACACCGTCGACAACGCTGGAGATCGTTCAACAATCGACCAATGCGCCGCTCATGGTTTCATCCGTTCCGACAGGTGACGGTAATTATATGATCGTTATGAGCAACGGTAATGTCGGGATCGGTACCAACAATCCTCAAGCCGGTTTCCATGTGTACACCGGAAATCAGACATTCATTCGCCGCTCCGGCGGCGGTGGGCCGAATTCCGCATCCATCACTTTTGAAACTGATCGGGGAACGGTTGGTTCTAGGGTGACCGTAAACAACGGAGATAAGATTGGTAAAGTGATCATGGAAGGATTTGACGGTACATCTTACCCTGTTACGGGCGAGATCGCCGGTGTGGTCAATGGGACTGTATCCACCGGAGTTGTTCCCACTGACCTTATGTTTTCAACCGGAACCACCTCCATTGTTGAGAAAATGCGCATTTTATCCGGCGGTGAAATTGGCATCGGCACAACAACTCCTGTCGGCGGAACATCCATCATGAACGGCAACGTCGGGATCGGGACGTGGAATCCCGGCAACGCAAGTTTGGGCATCATCGGGAATGTGGGCATCGGAACGACACTTCCGTATCGGACGCTCGGTGCCCCGCAGGCAGGGATGTTCATTGAGGGCAACGTCGGGATCGGCACCTGGGCGGCCACCGGCCAATTGCATATCAAGAAAACCGGCAACGCGCAGGTCACCATTGACGGTTCCTCCGGCGGGTGCTTGATGTACCGTGATACGGATAATGCGGGATGGACGGAATGTAACGCGTTAAATGGAGTATTAACGTGTTCTATAGATGCAGATGGTATTTGCGATGGTGCTTAATGGGTGTTCTGCTACGCTCAAATACTTTCGTGTTTGAGCTTCGCAGCAACATTCTGCTTCGCTGCGGGGCTTGTTGCTGCGTAGCCCCCAAACGAAAGTTTTGGGGCGAAGCAGAATGGACGGAATGTAATGCGTTAAATGGAGTGTTGGCGTGTTCAATAGATGCGGATGGGGTTTGTGATGGTACTTAATGGGTGTTCTGCTACGCTCAAATACTTTCGTGTTTGAGCTTCGCAGCAACATTCTGCTTCGCTGCGGGGCTTGTTGCTGCGTAGCCCCCAAACGAAAGTTTTGGGGCGAAGCAGAATGGACGGAATGTAATGCGTTAAATGGAGTGTTGGCGTGTTCAATAGATGCGGATGGGGTTTGTGATGGTACATAACTTTGGGTTATGGTCAGGGTAACGAAGCCCGTATCGGTGATGGTTACGGTAAAGGTTAAAACCGAAAGACGTAACCGTCAGACGATACGGGCCTCGTAACCGTAACCGATAAACTATTTGTTGGACGCGGAGGGGTGTGTGATGGCAGTTAAAATAAAAAAGGGACACATTAAAGTGTCCCCTTTGCCCTTTGTCATTGGAGAGTTTTATGAATATAAAAATTAATGTTTTTGCGGACGATTCTGGCGTTTTCGAGCCCATTCTATCCAAATCGCAAAACCAAAGAAAACAACGGCAAGAAAAATTAAAAGTTCCATTATTTGTCTCCTTTTTTAGCCATGATAAAAACACTATAGATCAACATGCTTACGCCCAATATACCAAAGAAAATTCTAAATGGCAAGGGCATGTCCTTGAAGAAAAAACTGGCAACGCCGATGCTGATGATGTTTTTGCCCAGGTCGCAGTAAATTTTGGCGATGAATTCCTGGATTTCTTCGTTGATAATAATCACGAACAGCTCCTTTCGGTTTTATCGACCTTTCCTTGTCTGATGTCAAATCTCCAAGGGTCGTTACAACGGAGCTTGGAGATTTGACATCTTGTTTAGTGAGAAGAAGGTCGATAATCCGTCGGCGAAAGGCAGTTGGGGGAAGCTGCAACAAAATGAAACGGATGGGTTCAATGATAGTGCGTGTGGGGAAAACGCGGTGAATGAACAAAGTATAACAGATGAGGCGAATTTGTCAATTTTAGGCCAAAAGTTGCGGATGGGGTTTGTGATGGAAGCTAAGGGAAATTCGAAATCCGAATATCGAAATCCGCCCGCCCTGATACGCTCAGACGGGCGAGGGAAACAAATCAGAAATTTTAAATACGAATGTTTCAAACAATGAATCGTGAGCCGTTTCGGATTTTAGATTTCTGATTTCGTGCTTGTTTCCCTAGCCCGTCTTGCAGACGTTCCAGGACGGGCGAATTTCGAGATTCGATATTCGGATTTGAATAAGTTTATCCGTGTGATCAATGCAGATGGGGTGTACGATGGCAGTTAACACAAAACAGGGAACACGATAACCTGCCTGCCGGCAGGTAACCGTAACCAACTTTTAGCTGGTTGCGATATTCAAATTTTGAAGTATAATGGCGTTCAGGTTTTTTAATATTATGATCAAACATTTTTTTCTAATCCTCATTTTTGTCTTCGGCTTTTCTACTCCCGCCTTTGCCCAAGAGAGCGTCATGCTGACCTCGGATTCCAGCGGCGCTGTTCGGGTATTCGGCATCTTGGAAAATAAACACGGGTTGATAGTTGTAGTAGAGGAAAATGCATAATGCGTCCCAAAATTATACATACTGAACATCTTCTGTTGCGTATTAAGCTACGCAGTATCCCGAAAGCCTTGCCGGAGGGTATCTATCTTAAATCTTCAGAGCGGTATTATGATACTATGACCGGGCATCATATTGCGGTTATGTCTGCCCATTGGGGCGGAAAGATGCGGGAATTTGTTTTAAGTTACGACGTTCAAAATGATCGTGTGGAGTTGATCACTATTCATCCGATCAAAACCCTTCAGAAATTGGCACGTGTCAAAATTGGAAGATGGAGGAGATTATGAAAAAGGAAAAACCTGTGGTTAAATATGATTTTAAAACGGACGCGCTTTATATCGTTACAAAAAAAGGCAAGGAGGACGAATTTATTGAGGTGGCGCCCGGTGTGAATGTTGAGCTGGACGCCGCTGGTGGGATCATTGGTATTGAAATTCTGAATGCCTCGAAAATTTTACGCGGAGTGATGTCGTCCTTGAGCCGGCAGGTGAAAGTGGCTGTTTAATAAAAAGGGGCACATTAATGTGTCCCCTTGGGAAGTTTAAAAAACAGGAGCTGTCATGATAAAAATTTCTGAAAGAATAACCGTGGATAAAAATCAATGCGGCGGTCGGCCGTGTGTTCGAGGAATGCGTATTCGGGTTACCGATGTTTTGGAATTATTGGCCAACGGCCTTTCTTCGGACCAAATTTTAAAGGAGTTTTCCGATCTTGAATCGGAAGACATCCGGGCATGTTTACGTTTTGCCGGTCAACGATTTGATCATCCGGTGGTGGCCCCGTGATTATTTGGATTGACGCTCAATTATCTCCCCAGATCGCTTTGTGGTTTGGGGCTATGTTCGATGTTCAAGTCCGTGCAGTAAGGGATTTAGGCTTACGTGAGGCCAAGGACCGCGAAATTTATATGGCCGCACGAGAACACAATGTTATAGTTATGACGAAAGACAGTGATTTTCTTACCCTTTATGATGAGCTTGGAGCTCCTCCTAAAATTTTATGGGTCACATGTGGAAATACATCTAATGGTTATCTTAAAAAAGTATTTGAAAATACGATCCCTGCCGCGCTTCGTTTGTTGAATCAAGGAGAAGATGTAGTCGAAATCAGAGGGTGATTTTTAAAAAAAGAGGACACTTTGATCAATCTTGAAGCAAGGGCAGACAAGATCAAAATTACGAATGATGAATTGATCGTTTTTTTAGTCGACAAAGGAGTTTCTCGTATGGGTTATCGAAAACCAACTTTAGCCGAGGTCAAAAAAGAGGCCGTTCGTTACCTGGGGTTTCTTAAAAAAGATGGCGCGAAAATACGCGCGGCCTATCTGTTTGGGTCTTTTGCCGAGGGCAAACAGCGCATGGACAGTGATGTCGATCTTTTGATCAGCTTGTCGGGATTTAAAACCTGGATTGAGGCCGGAGGATATCTTCACAAAAAACTTTATGAGTTTAAATCCAGGTATCATTTTGATGTGATCGGGCATTCCCGCGCCCGTTTGGATCCGGGCGTTCCTTTAGAGAATGAGGTCTTGCGAAAAGGAATAAAATTAAACAAATGAAAATCAACCTCCTTAATCCCCGGGATTAAGGAGGTATCAAGATATTATGAGCCATCGCAAACAAACAACATTTTATCTCCGCCTCTTCGCCGGCCTATGTGCCCTGGCGGCGATCGCTTTTTCGGTTCCGGGATTCAAATGTGTTAATCGATCCAGATGGGAGAACTATGACCAAGCAAGAGCGTCTTAAGAAGCATGTGTTGTATTGGATAACAACGGCTGAGCATGACTGGGGCACGGCACAATCGTTGTGGCGGGCCAAGCGTTATGATGGATGTTTATTTTTTTGTCATTTGGTTTGTGAAAAAACGCTTAAGGCGGCGGTGGTGAAAGCCTCTCAAAAAGACGCGCCTCGTATCCATTATTTGATTCGTCTTGGCTCCGATGCAGGGCTTCTCTTGTCTGGCGAGCAGGAAAAAATGTTAGCCGAGATCAATCATTTTAATATCGTGACACGCTATCCCGTGGATTTGGCCGCCTTTCATCGGTTGGCTTCCATGAGTCACAGTGAACCTTATTACAAATTTACAGGGAGGTTTCTGAAATGGGTCAAAGAAAACCATCTTTAGCCGCGGCAAAAATTGAGGCCTGGCGTTATCTTAACGCCTTGAAAAAGGACGGCGTCGATCTCCGGGCGGTCTATTTATTCGGTTCGTTTGCCGAGGGCAAACAGCACAGCGGCAGCGACGTGGATTTGCTGGTGAGCGTGCGCGGCTATAAAAATTGGATCGAAGCCGGCGGAGTTTTGCATCGAAAATTGTTTCATCTGCGCACGAAATTTCCCCTGGATGTCATCGGCCACATCAAGCCGCGGCTGGATCAAGGGATCCCGTTGGAAAGGGAAGTGCTGCGTAAGGGGATTCGGTTGATTTAATTCTGAGTAAGGTTGCTTCGTACAACCTCCTTAATCCCCGGGATTAAGGAGGTTTGACGAAACAAATTAATTATGGCTTTTCGTGTCACAACATTGTATCAATGCCTTTTAGCTGGCCTCATCGCGCTGGCGGTGGGGGCGTGCCTGGTATTGCCGGCGTTGGCCCAGCAGAGCGTGATGCTGACTTCGGATTCCGGCGGCGCTGTTCAGGTGTCGGGTATATCGGGAAATAACCATAAGTATATTTTGTAGCGCAGGAGCAATCATAGATGAATTACGAAAAGGTGTTTAAGGCGCTTAACAAGGCCAAGGTCAAATACGTGGTGGCCGGCGGCGTGGCGGTGGTTTTGCACGGGTATCGCCGTCATACGGATGATCTTGATTTGATTGTTTTTTTGCAGAAAGAAAACTTGGAAAAACTGTTTGATACGGTGCGATCTGCCGGATACTCGCCCAAAGTTCCAGTTCTCAAAGAGCAGTTTACCGATGCCAGAACACGCGAGCGGTGGAAAAAAGAAAAGGGAATGATTGTTTTTTCTTTTGTTGAGAACGATCCGCCTTTTAACTTAATTGATATGTTTGTCGATGAGCCCATCAGTTTCAAGGCATTATATAACAAAGAAAGTGTCTGCCCGGTTGGGCGCTGTAACGGTCCCGGTCGTTTCCATTGACCACTTGATTCAGCTTAAACAAATGGCCGGCCGTGACCGCGATTTGAATGATATCGCCCAGTTAAAGGAAATCAAAAGTATTGCTCGACGGAGGAAAAGCAAATGAAATTCCGGCATGTTAAAGGCAGAAAAATAGCCATTCATGAACACCTGGAATTTGTTGTCCGTCAAACCCGTTACGCGGACCGCTGGCAATGGCTTAAAGAGGCCAATGCGTTTGTCGACGCCGTTGAGCGCCAGCGCAAGAAGGGAAAGTTGTTTAATAAAAAGGGGATACATTAACCTGCCTGTCGGCAGACAGGGCAGGCAGGAGTGCCCCCGTGGGGAGTTAATTTTGGGTTACGGTCAGGGTAACGAAGCCCGTATCGGCGAGGGGTTAGGGTTAAGGTTAAAACCGAAAGACGTAACCGTGAAACGATACGGGCCTCCTAACCGTAACCGACTTTTGGCTGATTGCGATATTTAAATTTTAAAGTATAATGACATCCAGGTTTTTTAAAATTATGACCAAGCATTTTTTTCTGATCCTCATTCTTATCTTCGGGTTCTCTTTTCCCGCCTTTGCCCAGCAGAGCGTCATGCTGACCTCGGATTCTGCGGGGAACATCGGCATCGGTACCTCCGGGCCCATCACCAAACTGCAGGTCGTCGGCACCGTGACCGCCACTGCCTTCTCCGGCGATGGTTCAGGGTTGACCGGTGTGGCCTCCGGCGGCGGCTGGACTGACGGCGGGACCAATGTTTATACATCAACGACCACGGACAATGTCGGCATCGGCACCACAACTCCAACGGGCACGCTCGAAGTCGTCAAAACCGCGGCCTCGACAGCGCCCTTGATGGTGTCCTCAACAGCCGCCGGCGATGGGAACTTCCTGATTGTTAACAGTGAAGGCAACGTCGGCATCGGAACTGTTGCCCCGCGCGGCGGCCTGGTTGTGATGAACGGCAACGTCGGCATCGGGACGACGGCGCCGAGCGCTTTGTTAGCACTTAATGGCGGCACGACAGCTGCTTTGGGTATTAACTTTGGCGAGGCCACGGTGAATTTGTACAGGAGCGCGGCCGGGGAACTGGGGTCAGATGCCTATGGTCTTGTTCTTGATAAGGCTGCAGCGGGAAGTGCTCTGCTCCAGCTAGGAAATGGTGCCAGCAGCCAGAATGCGCAAATAACATATAATAACGCTGGTGACAACTACTTAACAATTGCTACAAACTATTCTGCTGGAACTGGAAACCGCATTAGTTTTTTACCTGGAGGTACGGAAAGGGTGAGATTTCAACAGAACGGCAACGTCGGCATCGGCACCACGACGCCGGTGGGCGGGCTCACGGTCATGACCGGTAACGTCGGGATCGGCACGTGGTCGGCTCGTTCGTCGTTAGAGATCAAGGGAGACATGCTGTTTTCCGGCGCCAATAGCGTACGGTTCGGAGGGACAACTTCAAGTTTCCCCCAAATCGGTCCTAACGGAGCTGATATTTTTGTGACCCTGGCGGATGGTTCCGCGTTTACGGATTTTGGGGTCTATAACTTGGCGACTCTTCTTGACGTCAGTTTGGGTGCCAATGGCGTCGTCGGCTTTTTGTCGACGCCAACCAACCGGTTGCAATCCGGTTCGGTGGACTCGGGATTCGCACGATTAGGGGCGGCCATGATTGGGGTCGGCAACGGAGCGCAATCCGATTCCAGCGGAACATTGGTCGCGAAGAATATCGGAATTGGAACAACGTTGTCGACCAGCGCGTTGTCGGTTATGAGCGGCAACGTGGGGATCGGGACGTGGGACACCAGCGGTGTCAGCGGTATTTTAGTGACGACAGCATCTACGGGCAACGTCGGGATCGGCACGATTCGCCCGGGAACGAGACTGGATGTCAACGGCACCGTGCGCGCGACCGCGTTCTCCGGTGACGGATCACTGTTAACCGGCGTTTCCGCCGGCGGATGGACGGACGGCGGGACGAATGTGTTTACGTCGCTCACGACAGATAACGTCGGCATCGGAACCACAACGCCGACGTCAACATTAGAAATTGTCAAAACCGCGGCAGGGACCGCGCCCTTGATGGTGTCCTCAACAGCCGCCGGCGACGGGAATTTCCTGATTGTTAACAGTGAAGGCAACGTCGGCATTGGAACTGTCGCCCCGCGCGGCGGCCTGGTTGTGATGAACGGCAACGTCGGCATCGGGACGACGGTTCCGGTCTATAGGTTAGAAGTAGTCGGCGGCGATGGTTTTACCAGTATCAGAGCTGATCAAAGTGTTTCGGCTGGCGGATTCTTTGCGAGTGAGGGTACTGTCGCTCACGGATATTTTTATAACAGTGTCAGCAACGGGGGAATGGAGTTTACGGCGCCCGGAACATATACGGCGAGAATTTATGCTGGTTCCGGGGGAAATGTTGCGTTGCAGGCAGGTAGTGGTGATGTCGTAACCGTGACCAGCGGCGGTAATGTGGGGATTGGGACGTTGGCGCCGGGAAGCAAGTTAAGCGTTTCCGGTGGTGCTGCGATCGGCAGTGGCAGCGCCTACACCACACTGACGGCACCCACGAACGGCATGATGGTGCAGGGAGCGGTCGGCATTGGCACAACCGCACCGACGGGAAATCTGGACGTTCGCGGTGATGAAGCAAGGATCTGGACCGGAGCTGGAACCGATACGAACGCGACAGCGGCGGGTGAATTGTATGTTGAAGGAGACCTTGAAGTGGACGGAACAATTTACGGCGACGGCTCCGGCATCACCGGCGGCACCATCGCGAACGCCGGCGGCTGGACCGATGGCGGGACGAATGTGTACACTTCGACGACCACCGATAACGTCGGCATCGGAACCACAACTCCAACATCTACTTTAGAGATCGTCAAGACCGCGGCAGGGACCGCGCCGTTGATGGTGTCCTCAACCGCAACGTCCGATGGGAATATGTTCATTGTGTCATCGTCGGGTAATGTCGGCATTGGTACGACCAACAATGATTTCGCTGCTTTAAGTGTTATGAGCGGTAATGTCGGCATTGGAACATGGAAACCCTCTCAGGCACGGCTTACGGTACAGGGTGTGGTCGGTATAAATTCATTTGCCGTACAAGGGGTTAGCGGGAGTAATACTATCATAAATGAGTACGGTCAGGTCGCTATCAGGACGGCCACCAGCGGTGAATTTAACATGGCAGGTAGAGCGTATTTTTATGATGCCGGTTCTGGTAATTATGAGAACGTGCTGATGACATTTGCTCCCACAGCTTCCCAAACTGGTCATTTGATCCAGATCGGCGCCAATAACGGTTCATCGAACGTGTTCACTGCCTTCGGCAATCTTGGTTTGGGCACGATCAATCCATTGAACCGTTTGGTGGTCAACGGCGGTGTCGGCATCGGGACGTTGTCCACATCTTCCTTTATTAATAACGCTGCGCCCGCGGGCGGATTGATCGTGGAAAATAATGTGGGTATCGGTACGACAACACCCGTTGCCGGTTTGGCCGTCATGAACGGCAACGTCGGTATCGGTACCTGGTCGCCCATTGAGGCGTTGCAGATCACGGCCGGGCGTTTGGCGTTGGGCGACAGTTCCGCTCCGGGAACGACGACGAATAAAATGTATGCCGTCGCTGGGAATTTATTCTGGAACGGCACGCAGTTAGACACCGGCGCTACCTTGAGCGGCTGGACCGACGGCGGGACGAATGTTTATACTTCGACGACCACGGATAACGTTGGCATCGGCACCACCACGCCCACCTCAACCCTGGAGATCGTCAAGACCGCGGCAGGGACCGCGCCCTTGATGGTGTCCTCAACAGCCGCCGGCGACGGGAATTTCCTGATCGTTAACAGTGAAGGCAATGTCGGCATCGGAACTGTTGCCCCGCGCGGCGGCCTGGTTGTGATGAACGGCAACGTCGGCATCGGGACGTGGAATCCGGTGAATAGTTTATCTGTTGTGGGCAATATCGGTATCGGCACCTACGCGGCGTATCGAACGATTGCGGCGCCCAATAACGGAATGATGATCGAGGGGAATGTCGGTATCGGCACATGGACAAGTTCATTTTCTACGTCGAGATTGCAGGTCGTCGGAGGTCTTACCGTAAGAACAGGGAATATTGTTGCTTACGACAGTCTTGTCGTCAATGGCGGAACGTATTATTTGAATTATACCGGCGCGTTTAGAAGCGGAAGGATCGATGACAATGCAATAAACGTCGGTATCGGAACCACATTACAGGCTTCTGGGCTTGCTATTATGACCGGCAACGTGGGGATCGGGACGTGGGTTGCTGACGGCGTCAGCGGTTCGCTCATTGTCGCGGCCGACGTGGGCAATGTTGGGATCGGCACCATCCGCCCGGGAACGAGGCTGGATGTCAACGGAACCGTGCGCGCAACCGCCTTCTCCGGCGATGGTTCGCTCTTAACCGGCATCTCCGCCGGCGGCTGGACCGACGGCGGAACCAATGTTTATACATCGGCGACAACCGATAACGTCGGCATCGGGACCACAACGCCAACAGCGACACTCTTAATAGAGAATGTTGGCACGATCGATTCATTGCGTGTGAACGATATCCTTTTGGATCCTTCTCCGTTTGTCATTGATGCCAACGGTAACGTCGGCATCGGCACGTCTTTGGCGTCAGAAAAATTGATTATTCCCAGCGGTAACGTGGGGATAGGAACGCTTAATCCCGTCGGTGGCCTTGTTGTTATGACGGGCAACGTCGGCGTCGGCACCTGGAGCCCGACGGCCGCGTTACATGTAGGTGGAGGAGGAAGGGTCGCATTAGGTGATCGGTTCAGAGGTGATGTCAGCTCTTCTGCAAAAATTGAGTTGTCTGATTCGAGCGGAACGAATTCTAATTTTGTCTTTGATGTTGCAAAAGATGGGGAGTTTTATGGTCAAATTTTATTCGCAAGCTCACAGGGAACAGTAGCTTCTCGGACTCAAAGGGGTTTTTTTGAAAGCTCTTCTGGGTTTTATGCGGGAAATTCAGTTGGCGCATTGAGTGGATACACGTGGGATAGTAGCGCTTTTCGTAAAACTGCGGAGATCGACATAATGCTGGATGGTGCGCCTAGCAGCGGCGATACTCCCGGAGCTATTGCATTTCAAACGACGCCGGCTGGGTCCGTAACACCGTTGCTGCGGATGTTTATAAAGAATTCCGGGAATGTTGGTATCGGCACCGCAAAACCCGTCGGTGGATTGACGGTCATGAACGGCAACGTGGGTATCGGCACCTGGTCGCCGACGTCCAAGCTCCAGGTGGTAGGAACCGTAACTGCCACCGCCTTCTCCGGCGACGGTTCGGGGTTATCAAATATTTCCGCTGGCGGATGGACGGACGGCGGGACGAATGTGTACACCACGCTCACGACGGATAATGTCGGCATCGGCACAACGACACCGAATGCGGCGACATTAGAGATCGTCAAGAATGCAGCCCAGCCGCCGTTTAAAATTTCAAGTGTAGCAGGAGGGAATGGGGATTATTTAGTTGTTGCTTCCAATGGTAACATCGGTATCGGTACGTTGACGCCGCAGACTTTTTTGCATGTAAGAAATCCTGGTGTTAGTTCTGCACTCAGGTTAGACCAGTCGACTTATTTAACCGGCAATAATCAGTACGCTGATCTTATTTTCAGTGCGGGTGGGGATAATAGTCTTGATATCACAACATATGCTGGTTATAGCGGCAATAGGATTAGTTTGGTTCCTGGTCAGATAACAGTCCTTACAGCATTGAAAAGCGGCGTTGGGATCGGTACTACAACGCCCGTCGGCGGCCTTGTTGTCATGAACGGTAATGTCGGGATCGGGACGTGGAATCCGGCTAACGCAAGTTTGGGCGTTATCGGGAATGTGGCCATTGGCACAACACTCCCTTACCTGACGCTCGCTGCCCCGCAGGCCGGGATGTTCGTCGAAGGCAACGTCGGGATCGGGACGTGGAGTCCAGGGACGTATAAATTATTTGTTAATGGGGAAGGTCGTTTTGGCAATGACGTTACTGTTAACGGAAATGTGGTGGCAGGTTATAGTAATTATCTCTATTTTGGTGACACTACAACAGGTATTAGGGGAAGTGGTTCTTCTGATGATATTACTTTCAGGACTAATGCGGCGACGAGAATGTCTATTGATTCTTCCGGCAATGTCGGCATCGGGACCACGGCGTCGGTCGCTGGTTTGGCCGTCATGAGCGGCAACGTCGGGATTGGGACGTGGAGCGTTGATGGTGTCAGCGGTTCGCTTATTGTGGCCGCGGGCGTGGGCAATGTGGGGATCGGAACGATTCGTCCGGGAACGAGGCTTGATGTCAACGGCACCGTGCGGGCAACCGCCTTCTCCGGCGATGGTTCGCTCTTAACCGGCATCTCGGCCGGCGGATGGACCGACGGCGGGACGAATGTGTTTACTTCGCTTACGACCGACAACGTCGGCATTGGAACGACAACTCCGACGAGCACATTGGAAGTTGTGAAAACCGCGGCCGGCACGGCGCCTCTTATGATTTCAACAACCCACACCGCCGACGGTGATTATTTGATGGTCAGTTCCACCGGGCGTGTCGGGATAGGAACAACCAAGGCTTCCCCGATTGCCGGGTTGTCAGTCATGAACGGCAACGTGGGCATTGGAACGTGGAATCCGCGTGCCCAATTGGAGATTGTAGAAGGTGATCTGCGGCTTTGGGACGCGGGGCAAAATAATCAGTCGATCAAAATCATTGACAGCAATAATGCAACAGGGTTTAACCTGACCTATGTTAATTCTGATGGTTCGGTTACTTTTGACGCGGCTTATGATATCGTTACCGCCGACATCTATTTTCGTCATAGAACGAATGGGACAGCGGTTACTTCGATGGCTTTAAAAGCTACGGGGAGCGTTGGCATTGGAACAACGTTTCCAGTTAGCGGTACCGCGATCATGAACGGCAACGTCGGCATCGGGACGTGGAGTCCGTCACGTAAATTTGAATTGCGGCCTGAGTCCGACGGAGGAGGTATGATGGTGACGGAGTCTGATGGAGCAACCTCGGCCGTGTTCATCAAAGGGAATTCGAGCTCCGGGGCGATCAATATTTTCGGAAATGGATCTGGAACGGTTCTCCTCAACGGACTGACAACGAGCGACAGTTACTGGAATGCGGGCAATTTGGGGATGGGGACAACAACGCCTATCGGCGCGTTGACAATTATGAACGGCAACGTCGGCATCGGGACTTGGAACGTTAACGGTATCAGCGGTTCGCTCATTGTTGCCGACGGTGTCGGCAACGTCGGGATCGGCACGATCCGTCCCGGAACAAGGCTGGATGTCAACGGCACCGTGCGGGCAACGGCATTCACCGGCACGGCGAACGATCCGGCGTTCAACTGGGTCCTTGAACCGCAGAATGCGAAATTGCCGGCGAGTAATCCGGCGGCCATTGATGCCGCCAACAACCGCTGGCGTCTGTTGTTTGATGCATCGACAGCGGAGAGCGCCACCTGGGAGGGCGTGTTGCGTCCGTATCAGGGCGGAGCACTGAAGGCGGATGTGTTGTTTTCGATGGCTTCCGGGGAATCCCTGGAAGTCGAGTGGCTGGTGTCGATTGACTGTTACACGCCGACGACTGATACGGCGGATATTGATACGGAAGGATTCGGGACCGTGGATAGTTTGGTGACCACGGTCTCTGCCACCGCCGGAGAATTGTACCTGGCCCAGGACGTATCGCTCAATGGCGACACTTGTGCCGAGGGCGATTTCATTGTGGTTAAAGTCACAACCGACGCCACCGATGCGGTCAACGACGACGCCACCGGCGACCGCGAACTGCGCAAGGTGGTTATCTATGAATAGAAATACTGTAAAAAAGAGGATATAATAACCTGTCTGCCGGCAGTGTAATTTTTCACAATTTTGGTAACGGTTTAGGTTATGGTAACGATGCCCGTATCGTTAAGGGGTCACGGTTACGGTTGAGTAACCTGTTTGTATTGAAAAATTTTTGATTTTTAACGTTACCATAACCGAATACCGATACGGGCTGCGTAACCGTTACCGAAATACTGCAGTAGTACACGGCAGGCTGGAAAGCGTCCCCCTTTGGAGTGTTTATGATCACGACAGCCGGATTTAAGTTTAGAAAGCGCGCGGCCGCTTTTGTCGTCGGGATATTTTGTTTTTTAGGATGTCCTGTGTTCTCATGGGCCGGCGTACTTTTTGATTTAGTGGATGACCAGATCAGCGTGACCCAGAGTTCTTCCATCAATGACATGAGTCCGTTAAGTTTCAGCTTTTGGATGTATCCGCAAAGTATCGGCGAGAATAATTCGGGAGTTATCTTTAGGAAAGGCCCCATATATTGTGCTCAGAACCTGACGCAGCGTATTTATTTTGGCGCCAATTTTAGCGGGACTGATCTTTTCCGAGAAACCGTCAACAGTGCCATAACCTATAATGCCTGGAACCAGATCGTGGTCACCTGGGATGGAAGCGCCACCGCGTCCAACAGCCATATTTACGTGAACGGCACGGAAGCCAGTTATAATACCACGCAAAATGCGACCGTGACCAGGGACACTGACGCTGCTGATAACCTTTATATCGGCGCTGAATCCGGAGGAGTCAATGATTTTGACGGGAAGATGACCGAGCTGGCATTTTGGAACGTAGTCCTTTCCGCCGCGCAAATCGAACAGCTCGCCAAATCCCGGGTCAAACACATGCCGTTGCAGGTAAGCCCGGCCAACTTAAAAGCCTATTGGCCTTTGGATGAAGCCTCCGACGGAGCCTCGGGGAACGGCACGACCTTTAAAGACCTCTCCGGCAACGCCAACAGCGGCACCGGCGATGACGGGGCCAACAATACCGGGCTCACCGGCGCCGGAGAAATTGTTCTGACTTATCCATAAAAAAAGGGGACACAATAAAGTGTCCCCTTTGGGAGTAAAGTAATCAGCCGAAGCGCGCCTCGCGGGTGTGTTTGCGTTCAATGGTCTCATTTACGATGAAGGTAAGAGCGGGGATGCCGATGTTGATGAGCAATGGCGGAAATAACAACATTTTTAGGTTCTTTGAGAATTTGAGTGGGGCATTAAGCTTGCAGAGGACTGTAAGGGGCTATGTCTGGGCGAGTTCCCTGTGCCTGCCCGGCACAGGACAGGCCGCAGCCAGATGTTTTCCTTACGATGACTGCCGAGGGATCACATGCGTGCTCAGACAACCTTGCTTCCCCGGCCTGCCACCTGGCCGCAGCCGGGGCAGGCGCAAGGGAAC
>Ga0080064_1001296_pt1 | contig 52157 bp, 45 predicted proteins | sample Subgrocontami54m_FD_69260 | JGI IMG/M metagenome (GOLD analysis project Ga0080064, IMG submission 69260) | Subsurface groundwater microbial communities from S. Glens Falls, New York, USA - GMW46 contaminated, 5.4 m (SPADES assembly) (version 2) ...
CGCAACAATCCGCAGTCCCAAATCCGAGATCCGAGATTCTGCACGGATCGATCAGGCGCTCCGTGCCACCGATCGACCTGAACTGACAGAATCAGAGTTGACAGGACACTAGCCCTCGTACCCTGAGCTGTAGAGGTGGCGGGAGGCCTCGCGGTCGTAGGTGAGGTCGGACATCCACTTGAGCGCCGCGCGGAAGCTCCCGCGGATGCTCGCGAGGTGCTTGAGGTAGATCAGCTTCCAGCCGAACCACCCGAGGAACCCCTCCAGCGTCACGCGCGCACCCGCCATGAAGACCCCCTTCTCGTCGCCGAGCGAGACGGCCGTCCCCATGTGCTTGTAGCGGAAGGGACGCAGGGTCCCGTCTCCGCGCAGGAGCCTCGCGAGGTTCCACGCCGCGGCGGCCGCCTCCTGCACGGCCACCTGCGCCGTGGTCGGGAGCGGCCGCCCCTCGTAGAGGAACTCCGCGCCGTCCCCCACGGCAATCACCTCGGGGTGCCCGGGCACCAGGAGCGTCGGCTCCACCACGACCCGCCCCGTGCGCCCCTTCGCCAGCGGGAGCGCATCGTACGCCTCGTTCCCGCGCACCCCCGCGCTCCAGAACAGGTTGGCCGCCTCGATCCGCTCCTTCCCGTCCTCCAGCTCCACGAAGTCGGCGCCGACGCGCGTGACCCTCTTTCCCGCCGTGATCGCGATGTCCTTCGCGAGGAGGTGCTTGATCACCGAGTTCCTGACGACCTCGGTCGTCCCCGGCATGAGCGTCGGTCCCGCCTCGATCACGCGGACCGAGACTTCGCGCGCGTAGTCGACCAGGGGATAGGACGGGACGAGCGTGTGGTGGACGAGGTTGTGGATCTCCGCGACCAGCTCGACGCCCGTGGGGCCGCCGCCGATCACGACGAACGAGAGGAGCTTCCTGCGCTGCACCGGGTCCTCGAGGCGGGTCCCCATCGCGAAGGCGCCCATCATCTGCGCGCGGATCCGCTCAGCGTCGCGGATGTCGTTCAGGGGGACGCAGTGCTCGCGAGCGCCCTCGATGCGGAAGAAGTTGACGGAGCTGCCGAGGGCGAGCACGAGGCGGTCGTAGGCGAGCGCGAGCGTGCGCTGCGGCTGGTCCGGCGTCCGCTCCCACGGCCCGCCCGCGAGGCGCACCTCGACGCGGCGCGCGGCGAGGTCGATTCCGAGCACGCGGCCCTGGATCAGCTCGACGCGGCGCCCGCGGAGCACGAAGCCGAGCGGCTCCGTGATCTGGTGCGGCGAGGCGCACCCCGTGGCGACCTCCGCGAGCATCGGCTTGAAGAGGTGGTAGGGCTCCTTGTCGACGAGGACGATCCGCGGCGGGTCGGGGTGCCCGCGGAACTCGTCGGCGAGCTTGAGGGCGATGGGCAGCCCGCCGAAACCCGCTCCCAGGATGAGGACGGTCTGTCCCATGCCTGCCCCGCGGCGCCGTTACCCTTCCCAGCGCCGATACGTCCCGTCGATCACGTTCCACGGCCCGCGCGCAGGGTGGAGGATCTTCCCGAGGATCTCGATCCCCTCGACGAGCCGCGGCCCGGGACGGCTGAAGTAGGCGTTCGCGTCGACCGCCCAGACGCGTGGGCGCTTGACGCACGGGAGGTCCGCCCAACCCGGCATGGCGACGAGGCGCGGGATCTGGGCGAAGGCGTGGTCCGCGTCGAAGCCGCAGGGCATCACGATGAGGACCTCGGGCTTCGCGGCCATGACCTCATCCCACGTCACGCGTCTGGCGGGCTTCCCCTCCTCGCCGAGGGGGTCCATCGCTCCGATGTGGCGGATCATCTCGGGGACCCAGTGGCCGGCGACGATGAGCGGGTCAGTCCACTCCAGGCAGACGACGCGCGGGAGGCTGCCGGAGCCCTGCGAGCGGGCGCGGATCTCGTTGATGCGGGCGCGAAGCCGCATCGTGAGGACCTCTCCGGCCATCGGGCAGCCGGCGGCCACGGCGACGCGGCAGACGTCCTCGAGGACCTGCGTGATCCGCTTCGGGGAGACGTTGACGAACTTCGCCTGGGGGCTGACCTGCTTCACAGTCTCGACCACGGTGGCCCAGGGCGTCGCGCAGACGTTGCAGAGCTCCTGGGCGAGGACGAGGTCCGGGGCCGCGGCGCGCAGCGCCTCGAGGTCGACCTCGAAGAGTGGCTGCCGGCTGGCGTAGAGCTCCCCGACGGCGGAGTGGATTTCGGAGGGGGAGAGCGTCCCGGTCGCGACGAGGGACCGGACAAGGACGGGTTTGTCGCGCGCCTCGCTCGGGTAGTCGCAATCGTGGGAGACGCCGACGAGGTCGTCGCCGAGGCCGAGCGCGAACGCGATTTCCGTCGCGCCGGGGAGGAAGCTGGCGATCCGCATAGGGCCCGAAGGCTACAGGACGGGTCCCAACCCGGCAATGGAAATGGCGAGGAGGAGCTACTTCGGCGAGTTGAACCGAAGGACCGAGTGGATGCGCGAAAGGCCCGCGGGGACCAGCTCGTGGGCGAGCCAGAGCGGGCCGATCAGGTCGCGGAGGGCGTTCAGGTGCTCGAGCGTGACCGCGTGGTGCGTCACCGTGTACTCGATCGGCTTCCCTTCCTTGAGGTTCAGCTCGATCTCCTCGGCGTCCAGGTGCCGCGCGATGCGGTGCAGGAGGTCGAGGACCTTGCCCGTCGCCTCGGGCTTCACGTCGACCCGCGTCAGGACCTCCGCGGGCAGCCACGCGCCGCGGTCCAAGTGCAGGAAGAGCACCTGGCAGTCCGTGCGGCGCTTGCAGACCACGATCCCCACCTGGTGGGCCACGCCGATCGGCTCCGCGAAGACCTTTGAGTCGGTCATGACCAGGTCGCCGGCCTGGATCTCGGAGGGGTCCGACTCGCGTCTGGAGCTCATGGGCGTGGCTCCGCATCGGGCGGGCGGGCCTTCATGCGCGTGATCGGGACGTGGACCTCCACGCGGCATCCGTTCACGGGCATCCGCGCCGGGTCGTACGGGTAGTGCTCCCGCGCCGCAGTCTGGTGGTTCACGCCGAGGATGCGATCGGACCGCTCCAGGCGGTTCTCCTTGAGCCACCGATCGATCGCCTCGTGCGCGTGGCGGATGCCCCGCGCCGAGCCCTCGTAGACGACCGCGGCCACCTCCTGCACTGGGAACTCCCGCGCGGTCGTCCCGGAGTCGGGAGGAAGCTCCCCGGAGAACGCGATGCAGGCGTCGCTGCGGAGCTGCGCCTCGTCCATCTTCTCGGGGTCGTCGTAGAGCAGGCCGAAGAAGCCCGTCACGCGGAGCTTGTGCTCCCTCGCCCAGGAATAGACCGCCGCGAATTCCTTCGCGAGGTCCGCGTACGGCCCGCGGTGCTCTTTCGAGACGAACTTGAGTCCCGGGACCGTCTTGATCTGGACGGTGGGCATGCGTTCCAGTCGCGCCGGGCCGCGCCCTCGCGGGCGCCACTCCGACGCTAGAGGTTCAAATCGACGCAGACGCTCTTCAGCTCGGTGTAGTTCTCGATCGCCGCGGAGCCAAGCTCGCGGCCGAAGCCGCTCTGCTTCACGCCGCCGAACGGCAGCGCGGGGTCGTAGATGTTGTAGGTGTTCACCCACACCGTGCCCGCCTTCAGCCGCCGCGCGACGACGTGGGCCTTTTTCACGTCCCTCGTGAACACCGCCGCGGCGAGGCCGTACGGCGAGTCGTTCGCCAGCGCGATGACCTCGTCGAGGTCCTTGTACGTGATCGCCGTGAGCACGGGCCCGAAGATCTCCTCGCGCGCGATCCGCATCTGGTTCGTCGCGCCGTCGAAGACCGTGGGCTGGACGAAGTACCCCTTCCCGTCCCCCACCTTCGCGCGCTCGCCACCCGCCACGCACCTCGCGCCCTCGGTCTTCCCCGTCTGGATGTAGCCGAGGACCTTCTCGAGCTGCGGCTTCGAGGCGATTGCGCCGAAACGCGTCTTCGGGTCGAGCGGGTCGCCGGGGACGAGCTTCTTCGCCCGCTCGACGACCTTCTCCATTACCGCGTCGTGGAGCTTCTCGGGTACGAACAGGCGGCTCCCCGCGGCGCACACCTCGCCCTTGTTGTAGAAGATCCCCGCGATCGCCCCGCGGGCCGCCGCCTCCGGGTCGGCGTCCTCGAGGATGATGTTCGCGCTCTTCCCCCCGAGCTCGAGCGAGACGCGCTTGAGCGTCGAGGCCGCCTCGCGCATGATCGTCTGCCCCGTCGCCGTCGACCCCGTGAAGGAGACCTTGTCGACGCCCGGGTGCCGGACGAGCCCGGCGCCCGCCGACGGGCCGAAGCCCGGCAGCACCTGGAAGACGCCCGGCGGGAGCCCCGCCTCGTGGACGATCTCGGCCAGCTTCAGGACCGAGAGCGGGGTGAACTCGCTCGGCTTGACGATCATGACGTTCCCGGCCGCGAGCGCCGGGGCGATCTTCCAGACCGCCATCAGGAGCGGGAAGTTCCACGGCACGATCGCCGCGCAGACGCCGATCGGCTCGCGGAGCGTGTACGCCAGGTAGTTTCCGCGGATCGGGATTGTCTCCCCGGTGATCTTCGTCGCCCACCCCGCGAAGTACTCGAACAGCTCCGCGGCGAGCGGGACCTCGACGTTCTTCGTCTCGCCGATGGTCTTGCCGGCGTCAATCGTCTCGAGGTAGGCCAGCTCGTCGAGGTTCTTGCGGATCCCCTCGGCGATGCGGAGGAGGGCCTTCCCCCGGTCGCTTGCGGAGAGCTGCGACCACTTCCCGGTGTCGAACGCCGCGCGGGCGGCCAGGACCGCCGCGTCGACGTCCCTCTCGCCGGCCGCCGCGATGCGGGAGATCACCTGCTCCGTCGCGGGGTTCAGCGTCTCGAAGGTCTCCCCCGTCGCCGAGGGGACCCACGCGCCGTTCAGGTACAGGTCGTACTGCGGCCTGGTGGCGGGGCGGGCGTCCATCGGTCCCTCCTACTTGCCCGAGAAGTTCGGCTTGCGCTTCTCCACGTACGCGTTGAGCCCTTCCTTCGCGTCCGAGCTCTGGAAGCAGAGCTGCTGCAGCTCGCGCTCCATCGCCAGGCCGTCGAGGAAGCCGACCTCCGCGCCGGACTGGACGGCGCGCTTGATGTTCCCCACGGACTTCGAGGCCTTGTTCGGCGGCACGAAGCTGCGGGCGAACTTGATGACCTCGTCCATGAAGTTCGCCGGCTCGTAGAGGTAGTTCACGATCCCCAACTCGAGCGCCTCGTCCATCTTCAGGAGGCGGCCCGTGACCATGAGGTCGATCGCCTTCGACTTGCCGACCAGGCGGCAGAGGCGCTGCGTCCCCCCCGTGCCCGGAAGCACGCCGAGGTTCACCTCGGGGAGGCCGATCTGCGCGTCGGTCCCCTTCTTCGCGATGCGGAGGTCCGCCGCCATCGCGATTTCGAGCCCGCCGCCGACCGTGTGGCCGTTGAGGGCCGCGATCACGAGCTTCGGCGTCTGCTCCAGGCGGCAGAGCGTCTCGTTCGCGTGGAGGCAGAAGTAGTACTTGAAGTAGGGCGTGACGCTCTGGAGCATCTTGATGTTCGCGCCCGCGGAGAAGAACTTGTCGCCCGCGCCCTTGAGCACGATGACGTGCGCGGTGTCGTCGAAGCGGGCCTGGAGGATCGCCTCGTCCAGCTCCCGGTTCATCTCGTAGGTGTAGGTGTTGGCGGGCGGGTCGCACATCTCCAGGACGGCGACGCCGGCCTCGACGCTGTAGTTCACGAGCTTCGGCATGGCGGTTCCCTCGCTTGGACTTCGGAAAGGTGCAACATGGTAGCAGGCAAGCCGGCCCCGGGCAAGAGGTTTACATCTAAAACAGTTGCGCCGACCGCCCGAAAGGCCCTACCATGTCGCGCTTTGCGAGGGACCTCCATGCGCACCGCCATCGTCCTGTTCCTGTCGATGATCCCCCTCTCCGGGGAGGAGACCTGGAGCGAGTGGCGCCTCGACGGCAAACACATCGGCTGGTCACACGAGACCGGCGAGGAGCTCAAGGACGCGGACCAGGTCCTGTTCCGCACCGTCGACGAGGGCAAGGGCTGGTTCGACAAGAAGGAGTTCCGCTGGCGGACCGAGTACGTCGAGACGACCGATGGGAAGCCCGTGCGGTTCGCCTATGAGGGGACCCAGGGCGAGACGCCCCTGCCGGAGATCCACGGCGAGCGGGACGGCGAGGGGATGAAGTTCGCCGTCGTCGAGGGCGGGAAGGTCACCTCGGAGGTCCGCGACGAGGGGTTCCTCTTCCCGTTGGGCGCCCGGCTCTTCGTGAAGGCCAAGGGGTTCGAGGCGGGGACGAAGTACAGCTCCCGCCAGTTCTCCGTGGACGACAAGAAGGTCGTCACGATCGAAGCCGAGGTCGTGGGCGAAGCGGAGCTGGCGCTGCCCGAGGGGCCGGTGAAGGCGCACCTGGTCAAGCAGACCCAGGTGGGCGCCCAGCCGATCCCCTTCGATGTGCACTACGACGACGACGGGAATGTCCTCTGCCTGAACGGCACCGATGTCCAGATGGTCCTCATTCGCAGCACCCGGGAGCGCGCCACGGCCGTCCCGGGGCACGAGAAGTAAGGAGCCTCCCATGCGCCGCGCGCTCGTCCTCTTCCTCTTCCTCGTCCTCCCCGTCCGCGCCCAGGAGGAGACCTGGGCCGAGGTCTTCATCGGCGAAGGGAAGGCGGGCTACCTCCACGATGTGGTCGAGAAGACCGCCGACGGTTGGAAGACCCGCCAGGAGATGAAAATCACGATGAACCGCATGGGCCAGGACGTCGTGATCGAGAGCGACATCGAGCAGATCGAAACCGCCGACCTGAAGCCGGTCCGGATCAAGGTCCACATGCTCATGGGGCCCCAGCCGACGGAGATCGTCGGGACGATCGAGGGCGAAACACTCACGCTCGACGTAACCACGGCCGGGGCCACCCAGACGATGACCATGCCGTGGGAGGAGGGGGCCATCCTCCCGGACGCCCAGGCCGCCAGGTCCATCATGCGGGAGAAGGGGTTCGCGCCGGGGACGAAGTACTCCTACAGGCAGTTCAGCCCCGACACGGGCAAGTTCGCCACGACGGAGATCGAGGTGATCGGTCCCGAGAAGGTGGAGACCATGGGCGTGGCGACCGACACGACGAAGATCAAGTCGACGCTCGTCGAGCTCGGCATGGTGACAACGGCGTGGGTCGATGCGAATGCCACCCCGGTCAAGTCGTACCTCAAGATGCTCGACATGACGACGGTGCGATCCACGAAGGAAGCGGCCCTCGGCACGCCGACCGGAGAGACCGCCGACATCATGCAAATGGTGTCGCCGCGCGTGAAGGGCCTGGTCCCGCACCCGAGGCGCGTCACGGAGGCGCTCTACGCGATCACGCTCCAGGCCGGCGACGCATCGAAGATCGCCTTCCCGAACCAGACCGTGGAGAAGACGGAGGGGAAGACGTCGTGGCTCCGCGTGAAGAACGGCGCGGCCACGACGATCGTGAACCGTCCGGTCCCCGCAACTCCCGAGCTGGAGGAGTACCTCAGGTCCAACAGCTACCTCCAGTCCGCCGACCCTGAAATGGTCGCCGCGGCGAACGAGGCCATCGGGGGCGAGGAGAACGCCCTCGCGGCGGCGAAGAAGCTGGAGCGCTGGGCGCACGAGGGGATCACCTCGAAGAACATGGACGTGGCGTTCGCGACGGCGAGCGAGGTGCTGAAGTCGCGCGAGGGGGACTGCAGCGAGCACGCGGTCCTGCTCGCGGCGCTCGCGCGGGCGGCGGGGATCCCGTCGAAGGTCTGCACGGGGTTCCTCTACATCGGCGGCCACTTCGGCGGCCACGCGTGGACCTCTGTCTGGGTGGGCGAGTGGGTCGACCTGGACGCCACGCTCGGCGGGGAGTGGACCGACGCGATGCGGCTGAAGTTCGGCGAGTCGCACCTCAACGGCAGCGGGATGGCCGAGCAGATGGGGGAGATGTACAAGGCGCTCGCCGGGATCGACGTGCAGGTCCTGGAGGTGATCCGCGACGGGAAGACCGAGAATATCGAGGCGCGCCCGTGGTGGAGCGTCGACGGGAAGACGGTGAAGCACTCGCTGGGCTTCTCGTTCGACGTGCCGGATGGCTGGACAGTCCTGCCCGAGGACCAGGTGCCGGTGGCCTCGGTCGTGGCGCTGCAGGGAAAGACGGCCGACGACCGCATCCAGGTCATCTACGACGACTGTGCGGCGGGTCGCCCGGTGGAGGTGCCGGAGATCCCCGCGGGCCAGGCGACTGTCCTGGCGCTGGACGACGCGGCGCAGGTGATCTTCCTCGCGAGGAGCCTGGACGCGGCCGCCGCGCTGAAGTCGCTCAACCCGCGGAAGTAGTCCCTACTTCGGGCGCGTGACGACGACGACATAGGTCATGTCGTCGATGGTATCGTAGCTACGATCGGGGCCGGCGCTCCGAAGCTCGTACGTGGGTCCGTCCTGGGAGGGAAGTTCCCGGACGAGGATCCGCTGGTACCAGCCATCGATCTCGGAGCGCCGCCGCGCGACCTCGTCTCCCTTCTCCCAGGCCGTGCGAATCTCCTGCTCCACGGTCCGCATGGCAAGTTGCGTGAACTCCTCGGGGTACTGGCGGCGCTCACTTCCCGTGTCACGCGCCACGGCCAACAGCTTGACGCCGCCCGCGATCACCAGCAACCCCGCGCAGAGGCCCAGGATCCCCCGCCAGGGACGGCTGCCCGGCGCCGGTCGCAGCGCCCCGCGGGTCCCGCGCACGGCGAACACCGCGCCCGCGACCATGAACCCGAAGCCCGTGAGACCCAGCCCGATCTGCGGCGTCATGGTCGTCGCGGCCGTGTACGCGAGGTGCACATACGGCATCTTCTGCGGCACGGTGCTGTGGGCGAAGAGCTTCATGGGGTTCCTCCCTTCACGTCAGCAGACCCGCGTCGCCGGCCGGACCAGGTCCGGCGACTCCGCGAGCACCCAGAATGTCTCCAGGACCGCCTGCCGGAGGTCCGCGCAGTTCGGCGGCGGCGCGGAGACCTCTCCGCAGGCCGCGTACGCCTCCCCGCGACAGCCGCCGAGGCACCAGTGGCGCACCGCGCACGCCGCGCACCGCGGATTCATGGAGTCGACGCGGCTCCCCTCCCGCACGCGCGCCAGCACTTCCGATTCTCGCCACGCGCGGGCGAACTCGAAGCCCGCGTCCCGCAGGTTGCCGACGCGGAATTCGCCGAACACCGTGTTCAGGCACGGATAGATGGACCCGTCCGCGTCGAGCAGTACGGTCTGCAGCCCGGTCCCGCACGAGCGCCTTCGCGCGGAGTAGCGGCACGTGTTGGCGAGGATCGACAGGCAGTCGCGTCCCGCGAGCGGTCGGTACTCGGGGTGCTCGCGCAGCAGCTCCGCGCCGGCGCGGACCATCGCCGCGGTGGACGCGGGATCGAACCCGCCGCGAAGCGCTCCGCCCATGCGCTTGAGCGGGATGTAGCGCGCCTCGCGGACGCCCAGCGACAGGGCCAGGGCGTAGAAGTCTCCCAGGTGCGGCAGGTTTCCCTCGTGGCACACCATGCTCAGGATCGTGTGCGCGCAATGCCGGACGAGCGTCCGAATCCCCGCGATCGTCCGCTCGAAGCTGCCCTGCCCGCGCACGGCGTCGTGGAGCTCCGCGGTGTGCCCATCCAGCGACACCTGGACCTGGAGCCCGACGTCACGCGCCCCGCCCGCGAGGGCGTCGTCGATCAGGGTCCCGTTGGTCGAGGCAAGCGTGACGAACCCCTGCCGACGACCCTCCCGCGCGATCGCGATCAAGCGGTCGGCCGCGAGCGTCGGCTCGCCCCCGAGGAGCGTCAACGCGGGGGCCTCCGCCAGAAATGGGCGGAGGGACCGCAGGAAGGCCCCGGTCTCGTCGACGGTCAGCTCCCCCACCGCGGAGCCGCCGAGGCCCTCGAGGAGGTAGCAGAAGCGGCACCTCAGGTTGCAGCGCCGCGTGAGGTTGACGGCGACGCTCTCGATCGGGGGCAACGTTGCGTCGGCGCCCCTCGACGGTATCAGCCCCTCGAAGACCCCCTGGGCGGCCAGCGACTCCACGGCCGCCTGCGCGCACTCGCGGTCCTGCGACCGGGCGCCCAGCGCGACATCCAGTGGGGAGCTTCCGTCGAGGCTCTGGAGGAAGGCGTAGAGATCGCGATCGACGACAGCCCAGGCGGGGACGTCGCGCCAGACGAGGAGGGCGTCCTGCTTTCGCCACTCGACGAGGTCAGGCGCACGGAGACGAAGCCTCCGCGCGGCAGGTTCCGTGGCCTGCGGACGCATGGCCGACTCTCGCGAAACGGTGGCGGCGTGGCGAGAGAAAACCGCCCAAAGTCGACACTGCAGGAAGGAAGTCGGGAAGGCCCCGAAGGGGCCGCAAGAGTGTAGCCAGGGCCAAAGGCCCTGGGACCTGACGCTCTGGCGGTTCGGAGCCCCGAAGGGGCGACAGAAGCGCGTTCTGTCGCCCCTTCGGGGCTCCGCCTCTGGGTGGAACGCCGTCGCCAGGGCCTTCGGCCCTGGCTACATTCTTGCGGCCCCTTCGGGGCCTTGCCGACCTCGTCGCTGCAGTCTCGACTTGGGGCGTCACTCGCTCGCCACGCCCTCAATGAACGGTCTTGAAGCATCGTGGATCGCCGAATTCGGCATCCTCGCCAGCAGAACAGCGGGCGGAGAGTGGACCTGCTCGGTGTAGATCCAAGCTCACGGCCGCGGAGACCCTGGGGGCGTAGGGGCCTTGCCCGCGTTGCGAGCCGCTCCGCATCCCGAGAAACTTAGTGCGGGTACTTGGTCCTTCCCTAGAACGGAAGCACGAGCTGTCGTCCCTGCACCAAGCTCCGAGGCGGGATGCGGTTCTCGGACTGGAAGAGCGCAGCGAGGGAGAGCGACTGCAGGAGCGCCTTGTTGACGGGCCGCTTGGCATCCCAAAAGACCCGCGCCTCGAAGAACTCACGGGCCGTTCCACCGTTGAGCGCGCCGGCGAGTTCGCTCGCCTCCTCCAGGGTCGTGCACGGGAGGAAGTACGAGGTGTCGTCGACCATCACGGGTCTGCCGTCCATGGGACCGACGACGGAGAACGCGAGCTTCTTGTAGAGACCGCCGATCGCGACCTTGTAGGGAGCGAACGAGTACTCGCCGATCCCGAACATCGAGAACGCCGGTTGGTCTCGGTAGATGCTGCTCTTCCGCGCCTCGAAGTGACGGCGATGCGCGTCGAGGTACTTCCACGCCGCTGGCGCGCGCTCACGGAGGACCGCGGTCTCGTCGCCCAGCCGCCGTTGCGTCACGATGACACGCCGTCGAGTCGAGACGCGCCCATGGGCGAGGTCCGATCCCTTGACCAACGGGTAGACGTACTCGGCCTCGATGTCGACCGCCTCACCCAGACCATTCACGAGACCGTCGTCAACGACGACCAGCTCCATGACCGATGCACAGTCGTGCTTGAGGCCGGATCGCCACTCGATCTCGGACTCACCATCAAGGCCTCGCGTAGCCAGAAAGGCGTCGACGTCGCTACAGGTCCTGCCGTCCACGACCCCCATGTACCTCGTCGGATGGCGCGCGGACAGCGAGGGATAGACGCCCCACCGGAGGTCCCCGCCGCTGTCGGCGCGCTCCGGTTGGCTCTGTACCATGAGGAGCGCCGCATGGACCGCGGCAGAGAAGTGAGCCTGCGCGTCGATCGTGCGGGTCGAGCCCTCAGGCCTCCAGGCGAGAGTTGCGGCGCGCTCCATCACCTTTCTCGCCACGGAAGTCTTGCACAACATCGCCAACAGGAACCGGCGGGGACCGGCGGCCTCGATCAACCGGGTCAGCATCCACTCGGAGATGTCGAAGTTGCTCTTGCCGGTCCTGGCGTCGATTCCGGAGTGCCCCTTGAGGTTCGACTTCGTCGGCAGGTTCTCGGCCTCCATCGCGCCGAGCGCCGAGTTGGTGACCCACGGGGGATTCCCGATGATGAGCGTCGGCTCCGGAAGGCGCTGCAACACCTCTTCCCACTGGACGCGGAAGAAGTCGGCGACCTCGAGGTCGGCGCCGTGTCCGTCGAGTCGCTTCCGGGCCGTCTGTACGTGGGCATCAGAGATGTCAAACCCGTAGAGCCTGGCCCGAGGAAAGACCGAGGCCGCTGCAAGAAGGAACGCACCCTCCCCGCAGGTCGGTTCCAGAACCGCGGCGACCTCGGGCATCGCCGCCTTGACGAGGTCCAGGACCTCGCTCGCGAGGCCGAGCGGGGTCTGCCAGTCGCCAAATTCGATCCGTTTCCCGTCGCGCATCTCGTCTCCCGTCCTCAGAGTCGCACGACCTCCGACACGGTTCCCGCCTCGCGGATTGCGTGTCCGTACTGGAGCCGCCACTGGAGTGCGTTCGAGATCGTGAGGTACCCCTGCGAAGGCGGGCCCTTCAGGATCTCGCGAGCAATCTCGCGTACTTCCATCTCGTCCACCGGCAGTGCGCGATCCGTCAGGTACGCGAAAACGTCCTCCTCGTTGGCCCCATCGGCGACCATCTCTCGAAGGCGCCGCGTCATCGTGAAGTCACCGGTCGCCTTCGCCTCCACGAAGATCGTGTGGAGGATCTCCAGGGTCGACGTGCGACGCCGCTCGTCATCCCGCTTGTCGTAGACGAACACGAGCAGAGAGTATCCCAATCCGAAGACCTTCTGCCGCGCCGACTTGAAGGGACATGATGACTGCGGCTGTCTCTCGCTCGTCACCTTGATGTCGATGTGGATGTCCGGGAAATCGATGCCCTTGGCCGAATTCCCCTCCTCGATTTCGAATCGATGCGCGATGTGCGCGCGAAACTTCTGTTCCAGGTAGGTCCCGACAGCCTTGCCGTCCGTGACCCCGAAGAGGCTCGGTTCGGCGTGGGACCCCTCGGAACGCGCGAAGCGACGAGCCTCCTTCAGAAGGAGCTGCTGTGTGAGTTTTCTCTTGGGCATCGGCAACCGTCCTTGGGGGCTGGGTACCCTACCACAGAGCAAGCCGTCGTCCAACGATGCGGAGTCGGTCCATGTCGCAGGGCTGCCGCCGGGGCTGGCGGTGGCTCGGCCGGGCGGGTAAGATCCGTCGCATGGCGGAGCGGGGCGACTGGAAGGCGGCCATCCTCCTCGCGGCACGGGCGGGCGTCCTCAGCCGCGACGCCGCCGCCGAGCTCACCGACGTCGTCGCCACCCCCGCCGCGTCCGAGCCCTCCCCCTCCCAGGTCGCACGATGGATGGGCGTCCCCGAGGCTACCCTCCTTGCCCTCGTCAGCCTCGCGCGCACCCTCCCCCAAGACGCGACGGACGAGCAGGTCCAGGAGGCCCTGCGTTCCCGCGCCGCTGGCCTCGCACTCGCCTCCCAGGCCCACGACGGCACCCCCGGCACCCTCGTCGGCGACACCCTCCCCCCCGACAACGACAGCCTGTTCCAGCGGAAGACGCTGCCCCTCGCGGGGAGCGAGTCGGCCGCCACCCTGGCCACCGGCGTCCAGCCCCAGCTCCTCACCGGCCGCCCCAACATCCCCCCGAAGCTCGGCCCCTACGTCCTCGGCGATGAGCTGGGCCACGGAGGCATGGGGATCGTCTTCCGCGCGCGCCACGAGAAGCTCGGCACGCCCTGCGCCGTCAAGGTCCTCGTCGCCGGCGAGCACGCCTCCGCCCAGGCCATCGCCCGCTTCCAGCGCGAGGCCGCCGCCGTCGCCAAGATGGGGAAGCATCCGAACATCGTCGGCGTGTTCGACCTCGGCCAGGAGGGCTCCCTCGCCTACTACGCCATGGAGCTCGTCGAGGGGACCACGCTCCGCGCCTCCCTCCGCGATCGGCGGGCGACCGCGATCGAGGCCGCCTCGATCGTCGAGAAGGTCGCCCGCGCCATGCACTTCGCCCACCAGCACGGCGTGATTCACCGGGACATCAAGCCCGACAACATCCTCCTCCGCGCCGGCCCAGAGGGCGCCCCCGAGCCCCAGGTCATGGACTTCGGCCTCGCGCGCGACGTCAGCTCCAACGCCGCCCTCTCCGCGACCGGGCAGCTCCTCGGGACCCCGAACTACATGGCCCCCGAGCAGGTCGACGGCCTCCCCGACGCGATCGACGCCCGGACCGACGTCTACGCCATCGGCGCCGTGCTCTACGAGATTCTCACCGGGCGCCAGGCCCACGGCGGCGACGTCGTCGTCCAGGTCTTCGCGAAGATCCTCACCGGCGACGTCGACCCCCCGCGCTCCATCGCGAAGGACGTCCCGCGCGACCTCGAGACCGTCTGCATGAAGGCGATGGCGCTCGAACCCGAGCGGCGCTACGCCTCCGCGGAGGCCCTCGCCGAGGACCTTGCCCGCTTCCGCCGCGGCGAGCCCGTCCTTGCGCGGCCCGTGGGCCTCGTGGAGCGCCTGTGGCGCAAGGCCAAGCGGAACCGCCTGGTCGCCGTCCTCGCCTCCGTCCTCGTGCTCGCCATTCTCCTCGCCGCAGGCGAAGGCGCGTACTTCGCCGTCCTCCCGCGGATCGAGGCGAGGGCGCGCGAGCGCGAGGACGCCCGCCTCCTCGCCGAGCGGCGCGCCGCCGCGGAGGCGCTCCTGGCGCGCGCGCGGGCCGCCGAGGCCGCCGGCCGCCTGGACGAGGCCCGCGCGGAGGCCTACGAGCTCGTGAGGACCTACACCGCCTACGCCGCGAAGGGCGAGGACCACCCGGTCAGCGAGGCGCACGAGGTCCTCGGCCGGGTCGCCCGCCTGAAGGGGGCGCCCCAGGATGCCCTCGTCGCCTTCTTCCGCGCCTACGAGGCCTCCGTCGGGACGCCGCGCGCCGCCGAGACGCTCGCGCGGATCGGCGAGCAGCTCTACGAGATGGACGAGATCGATCGAGCGCGCGGCGTCTTCGAGCGCGCCCTCGAGGAGCGCCCCGGCCCGCGGGCCGAGTTCCGCGCGCGGCTCGGCATCGCGCTCTGCCGCCTGAGCTCGATGCGCTTCGAGGAGGCGCGATCCGAGCTGCTCGCGCTCCGCCGACGCCCCGAGGCAGAGGCAGCAGACGCGGCGCGGATGGACCACCTCCTCGCCCTCCTCTCGGTCCTCACCCCCGCAACGAAAGGGAAGACCGGATCGTTCGACCAGTTCATCCCCTGCGACCTCGAGGGGGACGGAACGGCCGAGCTCGTGAGCCTCTCGGACGACGCGCGCGAGGTAGTCCTCTCCCGCTTCGACGGGAAGGGGTTCGTCGAGGCGGCCCGCGCCAAGGTGCTCTCCGACGAGCCGTACACGCTCTCGACGCTCGGGACGGGCGACCTCGACGGCGACGGGCGGCGCGAGGTCTTCGCCGCGGGCGGGGACGCGAACCGCCGCGCGGGCGTCGTTGCTGTCGTCGCCCTGCGCGAGAACGGCATGGACGTCCTGGCGCGCGCGCCGCTCCAGGCGGGCCTCGGGAAGGGCGTCCTCGCGGCCGCCGACCTGGAGGGGGACGGGAAGGCCGAGTTGCTCGTAGGGACCGCGTCCTACGAGAGGGCCCTCCACGTCTTCCGCTTCGACCCGGCCGCGCGCTCTCTCAAGGACCTGGGCGGCATCCCCCTCGGAGGCGACGTCCTCGCGGTCCTCCCGCGCGACCGGAACGGCAACGGCCTCGCCGACGTGTGGGTCGTCCTCGGCCCGTGGAACGCCTACGAGATCGTGTCGCTCGAGGTGAGCAAGCAGACGGGGAAGTTCGAGGTCCGCGGGCGACGCTCGTTCGCGGGGTACGCGATCGTCGACCCCGCGGCGGCGTGGAACGGCGCGGGCGACCTCCTCGTCGCCGCCTCCTGGGGCGGGACGCAGATCGCGCCGCTCCAGGAACTGTACGGGCGCAAGGGGGCGGAGAAGAAGTACGCCGCGCCGGGGCTCTACCTCGTGGAGCTTGGGAGCGACCTCCAACCCTCCGCGCGGCCCGTGTGGGCGATCGGCGGCCTGGAGGAGCTCGCAGGCACGTGGGTCTTCAGCTTCCGCGGGAAGGGGGTCGACTACGCCTGGGGGACCGCGCCGCCCGGCGCCGACGGGAGGCCCGTCGCGGCGAGCTGCCTCTACGAGCGGGGAAAGGACGGCTACCGGCCCCTCTGCCTCGTGCGCGTCACCGGCGACTTCACGACGCCTCAGGCGTGGGACCTGGACGGCGACGGGGACTCCGAGCTCCTCATCGGCCTCCCCGCCGTGGAGGCGGGAGGGAGCCACGTCCGACGGATCGGGATCCTCGGCCTTGGGAGCGCGGCCGGGGCGTCCGCGGAGGCCTCAGCGCCGCAGGGTCCCGCGGCCTCGCCGCTCCCCCGGCGGACCAGCTCGCCCGCGCTCGTCGCGGCCCGCGAGGCGACGCGGGTCGGGCTGATCGAGGAGGCCCTCGTCGAGTTCGCCCACGTCGCCGAGAACCCGCCGACCGCCGAGGACCTGGAGGAGGCGGCCCTCGGGGCGCTCGACTGTCGCGTCCGACTCGGCCGCGCGGCCGAGGGTTCCGAGCATGCGCGTGCGACCATGGCGAGGTACCCGTCGCTGCGTGCGCCGATCGGCCGCGCGCTCCTCGACGCGATGGAGCGCGCAGGCGAGTGGGAGGCTGCTGGACGCGCGGTCGAGGAGCTGCTCCTCGTGCCGGGGCTCGCGGACGAGGAGCGCGCACGGCTCGCCGAGCGCTCGGCGCGGCTCGCCCAGCTCCGTCGGCGCACGCCGGTCTTCGAGGCGTGCGGCAAGGCCCTGCTCGCGTGCGACCTCCTGTCGACGTCGCCGATCTGGGCGAAGCGGGGCGAGGGCGGCTCCATCGTCGTCGTCGGCGCATCCGAGGGGGGCCAGGGCCTCTTCGTGCCGTTCTCCTCGGATCGATCGGGCTACGCGCTGCGCGCGGAGATCGACGTCGAGCGGCTGGAGTGGGCGACGGGGCTCGACGTCGGCTTCCTCGCCGGGGACCCGGCGACCTCACCGCTCGGGGACTGGAAGTCGTCGGTCGCGGAGGCCCAGTTCGGGAGGCACCCGACGGTCCACTCCGTGAGACTCTCCGCATCGGGGGAGAGCAACGCGCCGCTCAGGACGTGCGACGCCTCGTGGTACGGCGGGGGGACGGGCGGGTCGGCGAGGCTCCTCTCCACGGTCCTCGTGGACGGCGCGAGGGCTGTGCTCGCGATGGAGTACGCGCCGCACGTACGCCTGCTGCTGGCCGAAGCGGCCTCGGGAAAGGCACCGCCCTCGCGCGCGAGGATGGAAAACGCGCCGCTCGAGGAGGCTCGCGTCTTCCTCGCGCTCGGCTCGAAGGGTGGAGGGGGCTCGCCGTCGTTCTGGGGGAGGTTCCGGATCCGCTCCCTCTCCATTTCGGCGGGGGGCCCGGGGACGGGGCCGACGACGTTTGAGCCGAGGAGGGCCGCGGACCTGCTCCTCCTGGCGAACGGGCGGTGGATCCAGGGGCGGCCCGAGGAGGCGCGGACGCTGTACGACCGCGCTGTGCGGATGGCGGACCTCGACGCGGCGCGGGAGCAGGAGCTGCGCGCGCAGGGCCTGCCGTCGGCCTCCGAGGGGCCGTGGGCCGAGCCGTTCCTGAAGTGGGTCGCGGTCGACGCGCGGTTCTGGAGGGCGCTGCTCGCGGCGGAGTCGGGAGACGAGGAGGCGGCGAAGCATGGTCTGCAGGAGGCGAGCGACCTCTCCGCGGAGCGCTTCCGCGCGCTGGTGACGCGGAGCGCGCTCGGACTTTCGGATACCCCGAAGGCGGCCGACGCCGTGCGGCGCCACGCCCTGGCGCAGTCGGGGATGGACGACACCGCCGACGTGCAGCAGTTCGTCGGGAGCCTATTCCAGGCCTGGGGCGCGGACGTGTCGAACGCGCTCCTCGCGGGGCGCGGCTGGTGCGTCGCGCGGGTGGCGCAGGTGACGGAGGTCCAGGGCCAGGCGTGCGGGGCGCAGGCGGGCGACGAGGTCGTCTCCTACGACGGCCGCGACGTGGCGGACTACGCGGCGTTCCGCCGGATCCACGGCGAGGTGCTGGACGCCGAGAAGGCCTCCGTCGCCCTCACGGTCCGTCGCGACGGGAAGGCCGTGGAGGTCGTGCTCGACCCGCGCAAGACGCGGCTCGTCGTCGGCGAGGGTTTTGAGATCCGCAGGACGGAGTGACGCCGGTCACGGCGTCAATGCCCGCCCTTCCACATCGTGATGACGCACATCAGGACGACCACGCCGATCGTCGCCGCGAAGAACCAGCGAGAGCGCTTCGCGAAGTGTCCCTCCTTGACCCAGTGGGCCACCTCGTGCGCCGAGAGGACGAGAGAGCCGGCGAAGGCGAGCGACGCGAGGAACTTGAACCAGCCCGGCACCCCGTGGAACGCGGCCTCCCCCGCGACGATCTCCCACGAGTGGAGCGTGTAGGCGAACACGACGACGAGCTCGATGAGCACCGCGGCGCTCTGGAACGAGACCGCCTTCTTCTGCAGCTCCTCGGTCGACTTCTGCAGCTCGAGCAGCTCGCCGCTCCGCACGATCTCGACGTTCATGCTGTGCGTCGTGATCGCGGTCTTCGCCGTCTCGAGCGACTCGTGCACCAGCCTCCCCTGCCGTTCGAGCTTCTCCAGCTCCTCGTGGAGGGCCTCCGGGAGCCGCGACAGCGCGTCGTCGTGGTGCCCCGCGATGCCGGCGCGCGGGAGGCCGTCAACCTGCTTCTCGAGCGCCAGGACCGCGGTGCGCAGGTCCGCGATCGCGCCGTCGATGATCCAGGCGTTCCGCGTGAGCCGCGCGTAGTTCTGCGACATCTCCTGGAGGTGCTCCTCGAGGACGCGGATCGCCTCCTGCCCCTTGGCCTGGCCGATCCGGTACCTGAGGACCTTGTTGATCGAGGCGTCGACGACCTGCTTCTCGCGGAGGATCTCGGTGGTGTACGTCCGCGCGACCTCGAGCTGGCGCCGCGCCGCGGCGAGCCGCGCCAGGACGTGCCTCACGCGGTCGAGGACGCGGTCGGGCGATGCCCCCGCGAGGAGGAGGCGCTCGCCCGGGCGGTCGGGCGCGAGGTCGACGACGTCCCCCTCCGGCAACGACGTCCGCGGGAGGGAGTCGGCCGCGTCGAGCCTCGACGAGAGGAAGACTCGCGAAACGAGCCGGGCGGGCTTCAGGGCCTCGGCGAGCGCGGGCGGCGCGGTCTCGATTCGCTCCCGCGCCGCCTGCCAGGTCTCCTCGGCCGCGAGCGGGAGGACTGCCTCGATGACGAGCGCGGGGCCGGCGGCGACGATGCGCGGAGAGGCCGCCTCTGGGAGCGACAGGGCCTCGCGGATCCGTGTCGTGTGCGGGCGGACGCGCTCCTCGGTGTCGGAGGGGAAGAAGGCGAGCAGGAGCGCGCGGTCCGGCGTAGCTGCGTCCATGTCACTATTTCCAGATGAATCGCAGCGTGTAGTTGCCGATCTGGATCTCGTCGTCGTCCTTGAGCACGGCCTCGGTGACGTCCTTGTCGTTGACGCGCAGGCCGTTCGCGCTCTTCAGGTCCTTGACGACGTATCCATCGGGCGTCTTCCTGATGCTCACGTGCTTCCGGGAGACGGTGATGTGGTTGAGGACGACGTCGCACTCGCTCACGCGGCCGACGACGACCTCCTCCTTGTTCACGGCGAAGACGACCTGGGAGGGCTTGCCCGTGGTGCCGACGTTGAGCATCGTCTGGATGTCGAGGTCGGTGATCCCGCTCTCCTGAGGGCTCTTCACGACGACGAGGCTTGGGGGTAGCATCTTGTCCATGGCGCGCAGATCCTAGGCGCGCCCGCCCGCATTCGCAAGGATTCCCGCGCTCCGGGGCGGCACGATGCACCTGACTCCGTGGACGATTGCCGGCGCCGTGCTCCTCTTCGTGGGGACGACTGTCTTCACGCTGCTCGTGGGGCTCTTCGTCGTCGTCCGGCTGCCGCCCGACTACTTCGTCACGCCCCGCCGCCCCCGGCCGCGCCATCCCCTCAAGCACGCCACGATCGTCGTGCTCAAGAACCTGGCGGGGTTCGCCCTCGTCGCGGTGGGGATCGCCCTCTCCGTCCCGGGGGTCCCCGGCCAGGGGCTGCTCACGATCCTCGTCGGAGTCCTGCTCATCGACTTCCCCGGCAAGTTCCGTCTCGAGCAGCGGGTGATCGGGAGGCCGCTCATCCTGGCGGCCCTCAACCGGATCCGCGCCCGCCGAGGCCATCCGCCCCTCCTGCCTCCCCCGGACGGCCCCTCCTAGTCCTACAACGGTAGATCATGGCCAGATCGGTGGCGGTGGCGTACTCGTAATCGGGCTCGAAATCGTACTCGTGCTGGTACTCGTACTCGAACCGGGGAGGCCCTTCCCCTTTCGAGTACGAGCACGAGCGCGAGTACGAGTACGACCTCGCGCACGAGCACGCCACCGCCACCGATGTCCCTTGGGAGTAGCGTAGTAGGACTAGCGGAGGAGGTAGATCCGCCCCTTCCAGAGGTACCAGCTCGAGGTGGTCTGCTCGCGGACCTTGTCGAGGACGTCGCGGAGCGCGGTCTTCTCGACGTGGAGAGTCACCACGTTCGCCATCGTCCAGGTGTCGCGATCCATCGCGATCGGGAGGCCGCAGGCCTTCTCCAGCTCCGCCGCGAACTCGTGGATCGGCATCGCCTGCCCCTTCACCGCAATCTCCCTGCCGAACATCTCCGCGATCCGCTTCCGCTCCGCGTCCGCCTCGCCGTTGCGCTTCGACGCCTCCTCCTTCGAGTCGATGTGCACCACGCCGCCCCCGAGCCAGAAGCCGAGGCCGCGCGGGTCCAGGACCTGCTCCAGCCCGAGCCACGTGCTCTGCGTCTGAAGGCTCACCGAGAGCTTGTCGTTCAGCCGGCCGCCGTTCTTCACCGACGGTTCGACGACGTACTCGAATCGCGAGTAGTCCTTCATGAACCCGAGGACCTCCCCGACGGTCTTGTCCTTGAACTCCGAGACGACCGGCAAGTCGAGGAGGCGCCGGCGCAGCGCCGCCGTCTCCACGTCCTCAGACTCCTCGCCGTGCCCCGCGGAGCGGAGGATCTGGATCGCCGCGAGGACCTCCTCCGCGGGCGTCCCCGCGGGGAGCTTTGCTGGGGGCGCGACGACGAGGCGGCCGGGCTCGACGGCGTAGGCGAGGCCGAGCGGGTCGAGGACCAGGTGGAGCGCCGAGTCGGCGTCGATGTCCTCCGCCTTCGCCGTGGTCTTCCTTCCCGCGGGGTCGTCGACCGCGGTGAGGTCGACGGCGAGGCCCAGCTCGGCTTGGACGAACGCGAGCGCGGCGTCGAGCGGGGCGTCCGAGACGTCGAGCGAGACGCGCGTCATGCGGACCTGGTCGAGGATCGCCTGCTTCTCCTGTGGCACCTCCCAGGGGTACGGCGGCACCTCCTGGGCGAGGAGCGGGAGGACGGGCAGGAGCAGGGCCAGGGCCAGTCTCATCGAATTCACCTCACGGCTTCGGGACACGGGCGGCGATCTCCAGGTGCGATGCGCAGCCGAGGAGGGCCTCCTCGGCGTGGAGCGACTCCTCGATGCCGAGGAGCATGTCGAACGTCGCGGCATCCTGCAGCGCCTCGCGGAAGCGCCTCACGGGCAGGACGGTCTTGCCGATCAGGGCCGCCACCTGGAACCCCGCGCGCTCGAAGAGGCGGCGGAGGCCGTCAGGCGAGAAGTGTGTCACGGGGAAGCGCTCGCTCGCGTCGTGCGCGAGCCACTCCGAGCGGCCGGTCCTGAGGAAGTCGGGGAGCCCAGCCGGCTGGCCTGCCTCGAAGAAGGCGGGGAGGGCGCCGTAGAGGGCGTCGACGGAGGCCACCACGCACCCGCCGGGCGCGGTCACGCGGCGCAGGCTCGCCGCGGCGCGCGGGGCGCTCGGGGAGAAGGAGAGAGGGTCGCCCTGCGCGAGGATGAGCGCAAAGGCGGCGTCGGGGAGGCCGGCGAGGTCGGTGATGTCGGCCTCCGCGAACTCGACGCGGGAGAGGAGGCCCTGCTCCTCGGCCTTGCGGCGCGCCTGGTCGAGCATCTTCGGGGAGATGTCGGTGAGCGTGACGCGGAAGCCCGACTTCGCGAGGCGCAGGCCCCAGAGGCCGGTGCCGGCGCCGACGTCGAGGACGCGCGAGGAGAGGTCCGTGGGGAGGAAGCGCTTGAGGTGGCGCCAGGTGATCTCGCGGTAGAAGGCCCAGTAGGCGTCGTTGTCGTAGGTGGCGTCGTACCGGGCCGCGACGCGGTCGTGGTAGCGGCGGGAGGCCCTTTCGGGGTTTCGACGCGACACAGGGATCCTCGTGGGTGCGGGGCCGGTATCGAAGGTGTCATGAGCCGCCGAAATCCAGATCCCAAATCCAAGATCCCAACGAAATCCCAGATCCGACATCCCAACACCAGTGCGAATCACTTGTTGGGATCCAGGATCTGGGATTTCGTTGGGATCTTGGATTTGGGATCTGGGTTTCGCGAGGCGCCATCATGCCGCTGGCGGTCCGCGGAGTCAACCGGCTATGATCCGCGCCGTGAAGCGCCTGGACACCGTACTTCGCTGGCTCCCGATCGCGACGGGGCTCCTGCTCCTCGTGGCGCTCTCCGTCCGCCCCATCCAGGACCACGACGTCTGGTGGCATCTCAGGACAGGGGCCTACGTCCTCGATCACGGCCTCCCAGGAAACGACGTCCTCACGCACACCGCCACCGATCGGCACTGGGTCGTCCCCGACTGGCTGTGCGACGAGCTCCTCTACGGCGTCCACAGCGCCTCGGGCCCCGCGGGGCTCACGCTCCTCAAGCTGGCCGTCTTCGGTGCGGCGTTTCTCGTGCTCGTGCGCATCGGGCGGCTGCGCGGCGTCTCGCCGGTCGCCACGGGGATCGCCCTCACGATGGCCGTCCTCGTCGCGCGGATGCGCTTCCTCGAGCGGCCGCTCATGTTCAAGTTCCTCTTCGCCGCCCTTTGGGTCTGGGGCCTGGAGTCGTACCGCCTCCAGGGACGCAGGTGGTTCTGGTGGCTCCTCCCCGTCCAGGCCGTGTGGGTCAACTTCCACTCGAGCTTCGTGGTCGGCCCCGCGATCGCGCTCGCGTACGCAGGGGCGCTGGGGGTCGAGCGCACGCTCCTCCGCCGCGAAGGGACCCGCTCACCCTGGCCCTGCGCCGCGTTCGCCGGCGCCTGCCTCCTCGCGTGCCTCGCCGACCCGCGCGGGCCGTCGACGCTCGTCTACCCGTTCCGCCTCGGGTCGACCATCGTCATGCGCGAGGCCGTCGACGAGCTGGCGCCGCTCCAGGCCCGGCACTTCGCCGAGCAGCCCGCGTGGGCGTGGTGCTTCGTGGCGATGGCCGCCGTCTGGCTCCTGGCGTGGCTGCTCCAGGCCCGCAGCGCGCCCCTCTGCGACCTCGCCGTCGCCCTCCCGTTCCTCTGGCTCGGCGTGAACTCCGTTCGTTTCCTCGGGCTCTGGAGCCTCCTCGCCGCCCCCGCCGTGGCCCTCCACCTCGGCGCCCTGGGGAGGCGTCTCGCCCCCGGCGCCTGGCGCGGCGCGGCGCTCCTGCCGACGGTGGCCGTCGCGGCGTTGTTCCTGTGGCCGCGTGGTCTCCCGACGCCCCGCCCGGGACTCGGAGTCGATCGGCGGATGCTGCCGGTCGACGCGGTCGAGTACCTCAATCAACGGCACGTGAGCGGGAACGCGTTCAACAGCTTCGAGCTCGGCGGGATGATCGAGTGGGCCTGCTGGCCTCGCGTGAGGACCTTCATCGACGGCCGCGGAATGGTCTTCGGAGACGCCCTCGTCGCGGAGTTCATCGCGCTGCAGGCGGGCGGCCCCGGGCTCGACGCGGCGCTCGATCGGCACCGGGTGACGGTCGCCGTGCTGTCCCCCGCCGCGTGGACGCCGGAGACGCCGTACCGCGCGCTGCTCCCCCCGCCGCGATGGAGGCTGGTCCACTGGGACGACCTCGCGTGCGTCTACCTGCGCGATTCGCCCGCGAATGCGGAGGCGATCCGCCGGGACGCGTACGAGGTCCTCGACCCGTCCGAGACCGACCTCGCCTACGTCCCCGACGATGGGCTGGACGCGCTGGGGCGAGACCTGGAACGCTGTCTGGGTCGGATCCCGGACTGTACGCGCGCGCGCTTCTTCCGGGCGCTGCTCGCGAAGCGGAGGGGGGACACCGAGGCGGCCTCGAGCGACCTCGAGGAGGTCGTTCGCGCCTGGCCCACGTTCGGCGCGGCGCATTTTCACCTGGGAGCGGTGCGGATGGCCCAGGGGAGGTTCGAGGAGGCAAAGCGTCACCTCGATCGCGCCCGCGCGCTCGGCGGCGACGACCCGCTGCTCGGCGAGATGCTGCGCCAACTCGACGAAGCCGGCTACTGAGGCGGGTCGATCCGCAGGACCTGCTCGATCGAGATCTCGCCCGGCCAGACCTCGAGGACCTCCCCCGCGCGCACCTGGATTTGCAGGGATGCGCCGAATTGGACGGCGACCCCGTGGACGAGACCGGTCCCGAGGTCCGCATCGACCACGCCGTATTCGCCGGCGTCTTCCCAGACGATTGCTACGACGTCGGGCGAGATTGCCGCGGCGGTGTCCCTCGCGGGCTGCGGGGCCCCGTCGGGGAAGATGCCCACGAAGAGGAGCTCCTCGGCTCTGCGCCCCCAGGTCCTCCCCGCAAGGCCGAGCGCCCGCATCGCCTGGTCGGTGAGAGCCCCCTCGTCCACCGGCCTCCTTTGCCACGTGCGCAGCCTGCGGACGCCGGCCTCCGCGTCCTCCACCTGGACCAGCTCCCCCGCCGCGGGCAGCGTCGGCGGGAGGCGGACCCACATCGCGCGGAGCGTCTTCGCGAGGCCCGTGGGGTCCCACATGGCATCGTGGACGTCGTCGGGGAGTCCCGGGGGGGCGGCGACGTCAAGACGCCGCCCGGCGCACGACCGCACGCGCCCGTCCGACCCGAGAACGAGGTCAAACGCGATCGCGCGCAGGGCGCGGAGACGCGCCACGCCCCACCCCTCTTCTGGCCCCTCGGCGGCGATCTCCTTCCAGTCGCTCCCCGTCTCGCGGACGCGGAGCCGCTCCCACGCGAGCGTGAGCCGCCAGGACTCCCCCGCGGCGCGCATGGAGGCCTTCCACGTCTCCTCCGTCTCGACGTCGACCTCGAGGGGCGCCTGGCCCGGAGGGGTCACCGAGACGTGCTGTGTGACGTTCGACTGCACGCGGTGGTCGCCCTCCGTGAACGCCCAGCGGAGGCGGACCTCCTCCGCGGAGGCGGCGATGGCGAGGAGCAGCAGCCAGGAGGTCACGCGCATCACGACCTGGCCTCCCTCGGGGCGTAGGGTGGGAGCGACTCGGCGACGTGGCACCGCACGGCGTGGCCGGCGGCGATCTCGCGGAGCTGCGGCTCGACGCGGCGGCACTCGTCTACGGCGAACGCGCAGCGCGGGTGGAACCGGCAGCCTGTCGGCGGGTCGAGCGGCGAGGGGACGTCGCCGCCCGGGGGGCTCGCGCCGCGTCCCTCGGGCCGTTCGGCCGGGACGGAGTCGAGGAGCGCCCGGGTGTAGGGGTGCCGCGGGTCGCGGTACAGCGTGTCGCGGTCGGTCCGCTCCACGATCTGCCCCAGGTACATCACAGCGACGCGGTCGCTGATGTGCTCGACGACGGCGAGGTCGTGGGCGATGAAGAGGTAGGAGAGCCCGAGGTCGCGCCTCAGGTCCGAGAGGAGGTTGATGACCTGGGCCTGCACGGAGACGTCCAGCGCGCTGACCGGCTCGTCGCAGACGATGAAGCGCGGCTCGACGGCGAGGGCGCGGGCGATGCCGATCCGCTGCCGCTGTCCGCCGCTGAACTCGTGGGGGAAGCGGTCCTCGGCGGACGGGTCGAGGCCGACCTGGGAGAGCAGGGCGCGGACGCGCTCGCGGAGCGCGGAGCCGCTCGCGAGCCCGTGGACGACGAGCCCCTCCGCGACGATGTCCCGCACGCGCATGCGCGGGTCGAGGGAGGAGAACGGGTCCTGGAAGACGACCTGCATCCGCCTCCGCAGCCCCTTGAGCGCGCGCCCCCGGAGGGCGAGGACATCCTCCCCCTCGAAGCGGACGGCGCCGCCGTCCGGCTCGAGGAGGCGGAGGATGCAGCGCCCGACGGTGGTCTTTCCGCAGCCGCTCTCGCCGACGAGGCCGAGGGTCTCACCGGCGCGGACGTCGAGCGAGACCCCGTCGACGGCGCGGACCCGGCCGCGGGCGCGGCCGAGGCTCCCCGATTGGACCGGGAAGCCCTTCACGAGCGATTCGACCTCGAGCAGCGGGGGGGAAGCCATGGCGCGCCGCGATTCTAATCCACGGGTGCACACGAATGAACACGAATCGAAGCGCGGCCGGTGCTTGTCATTCCCCCGCGCGCCTGTACAATGATGGCCCCTTCGGGCGCCTTGCCCGGGGAAGAGATCGGCGAAAGAGCGAAAGCGCGAATGGCAAAGAGCTTCCTGGAGTTCCTGGGCGACAGCCTCGGCCCCGGCATCAGCAAGATTGACGCAATCCTGACGAAGGAGGAGAAGCCCCTCACGCTCCCGGCCCTCCTCGACGCGTTCGTCCAACGCGTCCTCCTGGGCGAGCTCCTGCCCGACGGGCTGTGGGGCTGCACGAAGTGCGACTGGGCCGGCGACCGGGTCGCCGAGGTCTACGACCACCAGACGCGCGCGCACCACGCGAAGCTCTCGGAGGAGTCGAGCCTGGCGGGGAAGCAGGCGGCCATGACGCTCGTCGTGAACAAGGACGGCGGGAAGGTCCCGCGCTGCACGAAGTGCGGCTACACGGGGAAGAGCCCCGACGAGGCGGCGAGCTTCTATCCGCGGCACCTCCGCGAGTGCGCCCTCAAGTTCCGCGACACGAAGGCGACGGTCTGCAAGGTCGGCACGTGCGGATACGCCACGGCGAGCCACGACGAGTTCCTGGAGCACCTCGACGATGCGCACCAGGAGTCGGAGTACCTCGAGCAGGTCTATAAGCCCGCGGACGTCGCGTCGCGCCTGAAGAAGTCGAAGCACCTGAAGGACGAGCTGGCGCCGCTGGGGGAGTGGTTCCGCTCCCACGAGAAGCCCGAGGAGGCCTGGACGAAGGCCCTGGCGGACGCGCTCGTGAAGGACGGGCGGTTCGGCCAGGTCGGCGACGGCTGGACGCTGGCAGGCCGCGTGCCGCCCCCCGCGCCCCTTGTCGACGTGAAGGGCACCAAGAAGACCGTTCGCACGACGAAGACCGCCAAGACGTCGAAAACGGAGAAGACGATTGCGCCGGCGGTGAACCTCTCGGAGGTCCAGGTCGGGACGGTGCCCGAGCACGGGCCGGGGTTCCTGACGTGGGAGCGCGAGTGGAAGGTCTCCCACTACATCCTCGCGTCGACGCTCCTGGTGGTGGATCGCTATGACCGGGAGGGGACCACGCGCGAACAGATGCTCGCGCGACTCCACGATCGGTTCGAGCAGGTGGAGAAGGTCACGCGCTACGGCGTGAAAGAGACGAAGAACCGGGTCCGGATCGGGACGCGGTTCGACATGATCACCGACCAGGACGCGAGGGGGCCATGCCTCCATGCGCGCCCCGCGGTCGAGCACCTCGCGGCGCTGGCGAAGGTCTGGCCGGACAAGGTCGACACGCTGATCGGCGAGGTGGCGCTCCTCGCGCAGAACTGCACGAACGAGACGCACCAGAACACCGGCCTCTCCGATGCGCACTGGGACTGGCTGCGGATCTTCGGACACCTCCCCGCGGCCGAGGGGGGATGGGTGGAGCCGAACGTCTGGCTCGAGGCGATCAACAAGTACCTGGCGAAGCGGGGCGAGGAGCCGCTCCCGAACCTGGGCAGCACGCTCGTCCAGCACTTCCTCGTGCCGTTCGGGCTGATGGAGGTCTCCAAGAAGAAGCCCGCGAGCTACCGCCTGACGCCCTTCGCGGACCTCTGCCTGTCGCAGTAGCGCCTACCGGTACACTTCCTGCCCGTAGATGGCGTTGTAGGCCTTCTTCGCCGGGGCCTTGATCAGGCTCGATCCGTCCCCCTGGATGATCGCCTGGAGGGGCGCGAGAGAGTTCTTGTCGTTGAGCTTCTGGACCACGCCGATCGCCAGGAAGAGCGTCGAGTCGTCCTTGCTCGTCTCGAGGAGCTCGCGGAACAGCGGGGCCGTCGAGGCGTCGGCGACGTCCGAGATTCCCGCCAGGACCTGGTACCGCTCGATGGCGCTGTGGGCGGGGTCCTTGTACGCCTCGACGAGCACCGGAATGCCCGCCTGCTCGCCCATCTTCGCGGCGCCATAGGCCGAATTGACGCGGACGCCCCAGTCCTTGTCCTCGTTCATCGCCCTGACGAGGTCGGGGAGCGCCTTCTCCATCTTCTTCGTCGCGATCGTGTGGGACGCCATCCGGCGCACCATGTCGTCCCTCGTGTCCGCCAGGGCCCTCCGCATGAGCGGGAGCGCCTTGTCCACGTCCATGTCGCCGAGGAACGCCACCGCGAGGAACCGCTTTCCCGAGTCGTCGCTCGCGAGCATTTCCTCGAGCAATGCGTAGGCGTCGTCGCCGGCCCCCTTGAGGGCGGCCTTGATCGTCTCCTGCTTGGCGAGATTCTCCGAGCTGTACATTCGCTGGATGTCCATGGCAGCGAGCTCCTCGATGAGCTTCACGGCCTCTTCGATCGAAGGGGCATCGTCCGGCGGCGACGGGACGGTCTCCGGGGGTGTGGACGCCGCTGCCAGGTCGCGACGGGCGATCTCCGCCTTCGCCTCGTCGGCCTCCTCCGTCTTCCGCGCCAGCTCGGCCTTGAGGTCCGTCACCTCGCGCTCCAGGTCCTTCACGCGCGCGTCGACGATCCCCGGGGCAGGCGCGGCATGAGGGGAGGCCGTCGGCCCGGCCTGCGGGCCCCTCGCGGGGGACTCGCCTTTCGACCCGGCCACGTAGCCGATGGAGAGCCCCGCGACGAGCGCAAGGAGGATGCCGATCATCCATGGCATTCGGTTCATGTCGATCCCCTCTCCGAACTGGCAAGGCCAGCCTGCTGGCGGACGGCGGGAAGACGCACGGTGAACGTGGAACCCTGGCCGACGCGGCTCGAAACGCCGATCGAGCCCCCCGCGCGCTCGAGGAGCCTCGCGCAGAGCGCGAGACCGAGCCCCGTGCCCTTCCCGGGGGGCTTCGTCGTGAAGAACGGGTCGAAGAGCCGCGGGAGGTCCGCCTCCGGGATCCCGCACCCCGTGTCGCGCACCTCGATGCGGACGGCCGCACCGCGGCCCTCGTCGGCTCCCTCGCCGCGCGCGACGACGTCGATCCTACCCTTTCCCGCAATGGCGTCCAGCGCGTTCGTCAGGAGGTTCATGATCACCTGCTGGAGGTGCGCGCCGTTCATCCTCGCGCGCGGGAGGCCCTCCTCGACGTCGACGTGGATCTCCTTCCCCTGCGCGAGGGCGGCCTGGCGGATCAGGCGCAGCGTGTCCTCGACGACGAACGGGACGTCGAGCTCCCCTACCTCGTCGTCGCCGTGCCGCGCGAAGTTGAGGAGGGAGCGGACGATCTCCTTGCAGCGCTCCACCTGCTCGCGGATCCGCGCGACGTGCTTCGGGAAGCGCTCGAACTCCCCGCGCGAGACCAGGTCCTCGAGCAGCTCGGCGATCGCGGAGACGCTCGCGAGGGGGTTGTTGATCTCGTGCGCGATGCCGCTCGCCAGCTCCCCGACGGCGACCATCTTGCCGGCCTGGACGAGCTGGGCCTCCATCTCCTTCCGCTCCGTGATGTCCTGGATCAGCTCGACGACCTGGTCGGGCCGCCCATCGGGGTCGTGGAGGACGGAGCTGGTCACGAGGAAGTGGGCTCGGCGGCCCGCGACGGTGCGTGAGACCTCCGCGTGGACGCGTCCCCCCGCCTGCCAGACGCGCGACGAGGGGCACTCCTTGCACGGCTCCCCGAGCCCCCACAGGGCCTGGTAGCACGGCTTCCCCAGGCTCGGGCCGAACCACTCCCGCGCGCGCTCGTTCTCCCAGCGGACGCGCTTTTCGGAGTCGATCAGAATCATCCCCGCGCCGATCCCGCGGACGATGTCCTCGACCTTCTCCTTCTCCGAGGAGAGCTCCGCCTGCTTGGTTCGGAGGCGCTCGGCGATGCTCGAGCAGAGGTAGGCGGCGACGAAGACGGTGGCGCCGAAGCCGGCGAGGAGCCCCGCGAGGACCGAGGGGGCGCCGGCCAGGCGCAGGGGTCGGCCCAGGGCGAGCTCGGTCGGGCCCGGGCCGAGGGCGACGAGGAGGCCGAAGTGGTCGGCGAGCGTCATCCCGCCGTAGAGGAGGAAGCTCGCGCTCGCGACGGCGAAGGCGTCCCGCGCGGGCAGGAGGATGCTCGCGAGGATCACGTGGAAGACGTAGAACGCGGCGAAGGGGTTCTCGACGCCGCCGGAGAGGACGAGCAGGGCCGTGAGCGCGACGAGGTCGGCGAGGATCTGGGTGAGCCCCTGCGTGCGCGGCGGCGTGGCGCGCCCGACCCAGGCGCGAAAGACGAGGTTCGAGGCGCCGACGACGGCGGCGATGACGTACAGGGGGACGGGGTGCTCCACCAGGCCGAGGCCGTGGGAGGCGAAGGCGACGGAGGCGAACACGGCGGCGACGGCGATCCAGCGGAGGCGGACGAGCCAGTGGAGGAGGCTCCGCAGGTCCGCGGCGCCGGCCCCGTCCTCGCGGCCGGGGCGGAGGAGCACGCCGATCGTCGCGAGCGCCACGAGGACGCCGAGGGCGGGGAGGAGGGCTCGCGGGAACAGGGGCTCCCTCTCCCTGGCCGCGGCGCCGAGGTCCCACGCGGCCAGGAGCACCAGCCCGACGGCCGCGAAGAGGAGGAGGGCCACGACCCAGCGGGAGAAACCCATCGATCCATCCATGCCCAGGATCCGGGGCTTGTACCCCGTCCGCCGAGGGACGTCAAGCGCGCACGCCAACCGGCTTGACGCGCCCGACGACGCGCCCCTATACTCCCCGCATGATCCTCGCCTGCGAGTGCGGCAAGAAGTTCAAGATCCCGCCAGAGAAGGCCGCGACGCTCAAGCCGGGCTCCTTCTTCAAGTGCACGGGGTGCGGGAAGCAGATTCCGATCCCTGCCTCGGACCCAGCGATGACGCCGCACGGCGAGCTTCCGGCGGTCCATCACGAGGAGCCGACCGCCCCGCCCGCGGAGGCCTCGGACCCTGCCCTCCCAACAAGGGTGGCGGACCTGCAGGAGCTGCTCGACACCGAGCGCAAGATCTTCTCCGAGGAGCTGGACCATATGAAGGAGGAGGTCGTCCTCCTCAAGGTCCAGATCGAGGAGCAGGAGAAGCTCCACGCCGATGGCGCGAAGGCAGACGACCGTCTCGACCTCATGCAGAAGGAGCGCGCCGCGCTCGCCGACGAGGTCCTGCTTCTCAAGGCGAGGGCCGAGGAGGACGCGAAGGAGCGCGAGTCCATCTCGAGGGACCTCCGCGAGGCGGAAGCCGCCGTTGAGGAGGCGCAGAAGGGCGCCGGGGGGGACCCCGGGCGGATCTCAGCCCTGGAGAAGGAGAGGGACGAGGCCAGGCAGCGCGTCGCCGAGTTGGAGAAGGAGCGGGACGAGGCGAGGCAGCGGATCGCCTCGCTCGAGGAGGAGGTGGCCCGCCGCGTCCCCAAGGAAGAGGCCGCGCGCGTCGTGGAGGACTCCGCCAGCCGCATGGAGGAGTTCGCCCGCCGCGCCGCGGAGCTCGCCGCGCGCGTCGACGAGCTCGCGGCGCCCATCGGGGCGCTGCGCAAGGACCTCGAGAAGGCGATCGCCGACGCCCGCAACGGAAGCCCCGTGGCCGCCCCCGCCGAACCCGCCTCTGTCGTCACATAGATCATGCCCGCGCGACGCATCCCCCTCTGGATCAAGGTCGCCTACACCGCCTGGCTCGCCGTCTGGATCCCGTCCTACTGGCGGGAGTATGGATTCCTCAACTTCCTCTGGTTCTGCGACATCGCGAACTTCGTCCTCGCGGTTGCCCTGTGGGTCGAGAGTCCCCTCCTCCTCTCGTGGCAGACCGTCTCGGTCCTGATGGTCCAGGTGCTGTGGGTCGTCGACCTTCTCCTGCACCTGACGACCGGCTTCGGTCCGTACGCCACGGGGTACATGTTCATGGAGGACATCTCCCTCCTCGTGCGGGGCCTCTCGTTCTTTCACCTCGTGATGCCGGTGCTCCTCCTGTGGGGCTTGCGCAGGCTCGGGTACGACCGCCGCGCGTTCTGGGTCCAGTCCATCACGGCGCAGCTCGTGCTGCCGCTGACGTGGCTGGTGACGCAGGAGGGGTATTGGAAGGGAAAGAACCTGAACTGGGTCTGGGGGCCGTTCGACAAGGAGCAGCACTGGATGCCCCCGGTGGCCTTCCTGATGGTGACGATGGTCGCGTACCCGCTCATCATCTACCTGCCGACGCACCTCTTCCTGCGCTGGTGGTCTCGGGGGCGCGGCGAATCGGTGCGCGATTCCGCATGAACCCGCAGAGCCGCTCAAGTCGAAGGCGTACCTGCCCGAGAAGATCTATGGGGAGCGGTTGCGCCTCGGTGCGGTCGGGTTGCCGATCCACGATGCCGCGCGACCGTGATGGGGCTATTCGACCTGCCGGTGCCCGGGGCGCCGCGCGGTTCTGACGGGAGGAGTGATGAAGCTCGGCTGCTGCCTGTGGTTCACCGGATTGCCCTCCAGCGGAAAGACAACGATCGCGCACGCGCTCGAGACGGAGCTGAGGGCGATGGGGCGGAACGTGGAGGTCCTGGACGGCGACGCGATCCGGAAAAACCTCTCCGTCGGCGCGGGATTCTCCCGTGAGGACCGGATTGCGCACATCGGCCGCATCGCGTACGTCGCGAAGCTCCTCTCGCGGAACGGCGTCGTCGCAATCTGTTCCGTGATCTCGCCCTACCGCGAGATGCGTGACCGCGCGCGGGCGGAGATCCCCGAGTTCGTCGAGGTCCACGTGAGCTGCCCGGTCGAGGAGTGCGTCCGCCGCGACGTGAAGGGGCTCTACAAGAAGGCCCTCGCCGGCGAGATCACGAACATGACGGGGATCCAGGACCCGTACGAGGCGCCGCTCGCGCCCGAGCTCGTGATCCCGACCCACCAGGAGACGGTCGAGGCGAGCGTCGCGCGCGTCCTGGCGCGGATGCGCGAGCTGGGGCACCTGGAGCCCGAGCAGGTCTACTCCGAGGAGGAGGAGCGCCTCATCGAGAAGCGCCTGGGAGACCTCGGGTACCTGTAGCGCGGGTCAGCTCTTTCCGTTGCGCGTGCGACGCCAGGTCGCGATCCGCGTCCGAGCCCACTTCATCTGCGCTGCCGTGAGCGGCGGGTCGGGGGGCTGCCCGTACTCCGCCGTCAGGTCCCAGCGGGCCTCGGCGTAGGCCATGTCCAGGGCCTCCTGCAGATCCAGGCGCGCGTCCTTGTCCGGTGCATAAAGGGGGATAGGGATGACCGGAAGCGCCCGGGGCAGGCGCGCAGCGTAGACCTCGCACTCGGGGCGCTTGTTCCCCCTCGAGACGAAGGCGAAAAAGTCGCCGCGGGGCAGTTCCTCGAAGAAGGGCAGGCGCGCGCCCCTCCTGAGCAAATCGATCTCAGCGATGTGGGCCTGCGACTTGAAGGTGCGGTTCCGCTTGTTCAGGTACTGCCTGCGACCCGCGGAGCCCGGTTCCTTGTTCGTCGGGCTCAGCAGCTCGATCCAGGTGACCACGCGACGCTGGCCTACTTTGCGGATGACGATTCGCCGCTCACGCACCTCGATCAGCTCGGGCATCGTGAGGACGGCCGTCGGAGGCTCGATGCCCCGGGCGCCGTGTACCTGGTAGGCGGGAACCGCCTCACGGACGATCCTGACATCCGGAACGTTCTTGCGGGCCGCCGGGTCGTCCGGGGGCAGGTAATAGGTCGTCAATTCGACCTCGGCAACGTACTGATCGCCGAGCTGCGGAACGAGCAGACGACGGAAGAGGCCGAGGAGGCCGTGATGGATGTCCGGCCACCTCCATCGCTTTTCCAGCCACGGGTCCATGCCTGGAAAGGGTGACTTCATGCCGGGCCCTCGACCACGACTGCGTGTATCTTATCCGGGCCGAGTCGCAGCGCGCAAGTGGGCGCCTAAATCCGCTTCCTGGAGCGGAACCACTCCACGGAGCGCCGCACGCCGTCCTCGGCGGGGTGGTAGACGAGGCCCAGCTCCCTCACCGACTTCGCGGCGTTGTGGAACTGGCCGTACCGGACGAAGTCGACGAACATGTGCGGGATGCGCGGGTGGCCGAACGTCATGCGCGCCCACCACTCGCTCGCGCGCGACATCGCCCACATCGACCAGAGCGGGACCTCCCAGCGAGGCGGCTCGCAGCCGATCATCCGTGAGACCATCCGCATGAACTCGCTGAGCGCGATGTTCCGCTCCCCCAGGATGTACCGCTCCCCCGACTTCCCCTTCTCCACCGCGAGGACGTGCGCCTCCGCGACGTCCGTGACGTCGACGAGGTTCGTCTTTCCCTCCACGAATCCGGGGACCCTCCCCCTGGCGAGGTCGAGGATGACGCGGCCCGAGGTCGGCTTGACGTCGCGCTCGCCGAAGACGCCGGTCGGGCAGAGGACAACGACCTCGATGCCGCGCTTCGCGGCCTCGAGCGCCTCCAGCTCCATCGCGCGCTTCACGACGCAGTAGGTGCTGTCGAACCTCGAGGCGTCGTACGGGGTCGCCTCCGTCGCCGCCTGGCCATCGGTTGCGTGCCCGATTGTCGAGAGCGTGCTCGTGTAGACGACGCGCCGCACGCCGGCTCGCTTCGCTGCGTCGAGGAGGCCGCGCATCTCGGCGACGGCCTCCTGGACCTGCCTCTGGCGGCCGAACGAGAGGACCGGGTAGCGCCCCGCGCAGTGGGCCAGCACCTCGCACCCCTTCGCGGCGGCCTCGATCGATGCGGCGTCGCCGACGTCGCCGACCACGCGCTCCGCGTCGAGGTCCTGGAGCTGGTCGAGGCGGGACGACTTCCGGTGGAGCACGCGGACGTCGTGCCCCTTCTCCCGGAATCGCCTCGCGACGTGGTAGCCGATGAAGCCGGTGGCACCGGTGACGAGCGCGCGCATGGAGGTCGTGTACCAGGGCGTGCGCGGCGAGGCAACGAAAAGGCGGACGGGATCAGACGGGCGTCGCGAGCGGCGCCACGAACATGGCCAGGGCGTCGAACGCGAGGTGGCACACGATGGGCGCAACGAGGTCGTCCGTCGCCGCGTAGACCCACCCCCAGAAAACCCCGCACAGAATCGCCGCCGCCATCAGGACGGGATTCGCCGAACCGGCGAGCCCCACCGCGTAGAGTGCCGCCCCCGCCGTGATTCCCCACACCCTCCCCAGGCGCTCCATCGCGAATCGGGTCACGACGCCTCGCCACAGGAGTTCCTCCGCCGCGATTGTGACGAGCATGGTCCCCAGCAGGAACAGAAGGCCGTGGTTCCCCCTCCACGCATACAGCGCGCGGAGCGGCGCCGAGGCACCGAGACCCAGGACGTGGACGAACGCCCAGGCCCCCAGGTAGAGCGCCAATCCCGCGGCCAGCCCGGCCACCACCCGGAACAGCGAGGGGCGCACACGGGAGCGGACCGAGCGGAGCATGAGCGCCCCCACGGCCGCGATGCTCGACGCGCAGGCGATTCCCGTCCAGACGTCCCTCATGCCGAGCAGAACGAACGAGAAGGCCGCCACGGCGAACAACCAAAGCCCCCAGGCCGCCGCCGCGGGTGTTTCGCGCGGCGGTTTCGGCGCAGTCCTCAGGCGCAGATCGAATGGCGCCCTCCGAACGACCCCCGCCACGATCGGCCGAAGTCGCTCTGGCGTGAACGGCGCGGGCTCGATGCCGAGGTTCCGCCGCGCGGGCGCGGGGTCGCCCGCGAGGCCCTCCACCAGCAGGGCGAGCTGGGCCCGCGTCGAGAGCGGCTCCTCCATGGTCGCCTCCATCGCCCAAACGGGGAGGCGCATGAGCGCGACGGGCGTGCTCCAGATCCGGACGGGCAGGCCGTTCGCGTCGGCGACGCGCGACACGACCTGGCGCAGGGTCAACCGGTCCGGTCCAACGACCTCGTACACCTGCCCGACGCTCGCGGGGTACCGCAACGCCCCCACGACCGCGGACGCCACGTCGTGCGCGTCGACCGGCATCATCGGGGAAGAGCCGTCGTTCACGATCGGGAACACCGCCGAGGCCCGGATCATCATCGTCAGGTGGGAGAGCATGTCGTCCCCGACGCCGTAGATCACGCCCGGACGGAGGATCGTCCACTCCAGACCGCTGGCACGGACGACCTCCTCGCCCTGCCACTTCGTGTGCTGGTACGGCAGGCCGGGGGCCTCGCGCGCGGCCACGACGCTGATGTGGATCAGCCGCGGGACGCCTGCGGTCCCCATCCCCTCGATCAGCCGCTCGACCGCCTCGACGTGGACGGCCCGGAAGGTCTGCTCTCCCTGCTCGCGCTTGATCCCCGCGAGGTTGACGACCGCCATGCAGCCGCGGAGCGACTCGGGGTCGGGGCGACGGAGGTCGAACCCGGTCCGCCTCGAGAGCACACGCGTCTCGAATCCCGCTCCTTGAAGCGCGGGGACGACGTGCCGTCCCAGGAAGCCGGTTCCGCCGACGATCGCCACGCATTCCGTCATCGAAGGGCCCTCCGCAGGCTACCTTCGATACAGGAATCGTCGGGGAAGGTTGCGCGGCGGCCGGGAATTTCCGGGCCGGGCCGTCGAACCTACCGCCCGATCAGCGTCGCGCGCAGGTACTCGCGCTGCAGCCGCGCGATGTTCGAGATCGAGATCGACTTGGGGCAGACCGCCTCGCACTCCGCCTCGTTCGAGCAGCCGCCGAACCCCTCCGCGTCCGCGCGCGTGACCATCGCGAGCACTCGGCGCGAGCGCTCGACCTTCCCTTGCGGGAGGAGCGTCAGGTGGGAGACCTTCGCGGAGAGGAAGAGGTGCGCCGAGGCGTTCTTGCACGCCGCCACGCACGCCCCGCAGCCGATGCAGGCCGCGCTGTCCATCGAGCTCTCCGCGTCCATCCTCGGGACGGGGAGCGAGTTCGCCTCGGGCGCGCTCGAGGTGTTCACCGAGACGTAGCCGCCGGAGGCGATGATCCGGTCGAAGGCCGAGCGGTCGATGACGAGGTCCTTGAGCACGGGGAACGCGAGGGCGCGGAACGGCTCGATCGTGATGTAGTCACCGTCCTTGAACGACCTCATGTGGAGCTGGCAGACCGTGACGCCGCGGACCGGGCCGTGCGGGACGCCGTTGATCACCAGGCCGCACATGCCGCAGATCCCCTCGCGGCAGTCGGAGTCGAAGGCGATCGGGTCCTCGCCCTTCTTGATGAGACCCTCGTTGACGACGTCGAGCATCTCCAGGAACGACATGTCCGGGGAGACGTCATTCGCGGCGTACTCGACGAACCGCCCCTCCGCGTCGCGCCGGGACTGGCGCCAGATGACGAGTTTCAGGTTCACTACTTGTAGCTCCGTTCGGCGATGTGGACGTTCTCGAACACGAGCGGCTCCTTGTGGAGCGCCTGCTCCTTCCCGTCGCCCGCCCACTCCCACGCGGCCGCGTAGGAGAACTTCTCGTCGTTCCGCTTTGCCTCCCCCTCCGCCGTCTGGTACTCCTCGCGGAAGTGGCCCCCGCACGACTCGCTCCGGTCGAGGGCGTCGCGCGCGATCAGCTCTCCCAGCTCGAGGAAGTCGGCCACGCGGCTGGCCCGTTCGAGGTTCGGGTTGAGGTTGTTCTTCTCGCCGGGGACGACGACGTCCTGCCAGAACTCGCCGCGGAGCCGCTGGACCTCGCCGATCGCCTTCTTCAGGCCCGCCTCGTTCCGCCCCATCCCGACGTTGTCCCACAGGATGCGGCCAAGGTCGCGGTGGAACTCCGTAACGGTCCGCTTCCCCTTCACGGAGAGCAGGCGGTCGATCCGCTTCTGGGCGTAGTCCACTCCCTCGCGGAAGGACTCGTGGTCGGCGGTCATGTCGGCGAACTTCGTCGACGCGAGGTAGTGCGGCACGGTGTACGGCGCGACGAAGTAGCCGTCGGCGAGCCCCTGCATCAGCGCGCTCGCGCCGAGGCGATTCGCCCCGTGGTCGGAGAAGTTCGCCTCGCCGAGGACGAAGAGGCCCGGGACCGTGCCCATCAGGTCGTAGTCGACCCACAGCCCGCCCATCGTGTAGTGGATGGCGGGGTAGATGCGCATCGGCGTCTCGTAGCCGTCCTCTCCCGTGATCTGCTGGTACATCTGGAAGAGGTTGCCGTACTTCTCCTCGACCCCCTTCCGTCCGATGCGCTTGATGGCGTCGGCAAAGTCGAGGTAGACGGATAGGCCCGTCGAGCCTACGCCCTTCCCCTCGTCGCAGACCATCTTTGCATTGCGGGAGGCGACGTCGCGCGGGACGAGGTTGCCGAAGGAGGGGTAGCGGCGCTCGAGGTAGTAGTCGCGCTCGTTCTCGGGGATCTGGTTCGGGGGCCGCTTGTCGCCCTGGCCCTTCGGCACCCAGACCCGCCCGTCGTTCCGGAGCGACTCCGACATGAGCGTGAGCTTGGACTGGTGCGACCCGGAGACGGGGATGCACGTCGGGTGAATCTGCGTGTAGCACGGGTTGGCGAAGTAGGCCCCGCGCTTGTGGGAGCGCCAGATCGCGGAGCAGTTCGACGCCATGGCGTTCGTCGAGAGGAAGTAGGCCGCGCCGTAGCCGCCGGTGCACATCAGGACGGCGTGGCCGACGTACTTCTCCAGCTCGCCAGTGACGAGGTTGCGTGCGACGACGCCGCGCGCGCGCCCGTCGGCGACGACGAGGTCGAGCATCTCGCGGCGCGGGAAGACCTGGACGGTCTCGGCCTCCACCTGCCGCATCAGGGCCTGGTAGGCGCCGAGGAGGAGCTGCTGCCCGGTCTGGCCGCGGCAGTAGAAGGTGCGGGCGACCTGGGCGCCTCCGAAGGACCGGGTGTCGAGCAGGCCGCCGTACTCTCGCGCGAAGGGGACGCCCTGCGCGACGCACTGGTCGATGATGCTGACGCTGACCTGGGCGAGGCGGTAGACGTTGGCCTCGCGGGCGCGGAAGTCGCCGCCCTTCACGGTGTCGTAGAAGAGGCGCCAGACGGAGTCGCCGTCGCCGCGGTAGTTCTTCGCGGCGTTGATCCCTCCCTGCGCGGCGATGGAGTGCGCGCGGCGGGGGGAGTCCTGGATGCAGAGGACCTGCACCTGGTAGCCGAGCTCGCCGAGCGTGGCGGCGGCGGCGGCGCCGGCGAGGCCGGTCCCGACGACGACGACCTTGTACTTGCGCCGGTTCGCCGGATTGACGAGCTTCGCGTCGAAGCGTCGCTTGTCCCACTTCTGTTGGATGGGTCCTTCGGGGACCCGTGCGTCGAGCGTCATGATTTGTAGTGGAAATGCATCCAGAACGGGAGAACGAGATACCCGCCGGCGACAGCGACGGCGAACAGGCGGCCGATGAGGACGAGCCCGCGGCCGAGCTTCGGGTGATCGAGGCCGAGGGACTGGAACGCGCTCGAGAATCCGTGCCACAGGTGGAAGCCGAGGACGATCATGAATCCGGCGTACATGAGGACGCCCGTCCCGGCCTGGAAGTACTCAAGCACGGTTCGGTGGATGTCGCGCATCGAATCGTCGGACGTGAGGAAGTCGTCGCCAAACTTGAAGTTGTTCAGGTGAATGACGACGAAGAGGAAGACGAGGAGGCCGGTGTAGATCATGGTAGAGGAAGCGACGCTCTTGCGGCTGGTGTGGCCCGCGGGGCTCTTGTATCCGTACGGCTGCGGCCTGGCCTTGCGGTTCTCGCGGGTCAGGCGGATGGCGAATCCGATGTGGACGGCGAAGATGGCGAAGAGCCCGGCCTCGGCGAGGTAGATGAGGGGGTTGCTGGTCAGTGCGTGGCTGTATCGGTTGAACGGCCCTGCCCCGGCGAACAGGAGGAAGTTCCCCGCGAGGTGGGTCAGGAGGAACCCGCAGAGGAGGAGGCCGGTCAGTCCGACGACGACCTTGGTCCCGACCGTGGACGTGAAGAATCGGGGGACGCGCTGGTTCACTTGCACCCTCCGGCCACCGAAACGGTCGCGGATGATAGACCCGGTGGGAGTGCCGGGTCAAGAAAGCGCCGGCCCTTTTCCGGCATGATCTCGGACGACCTGGGCCCCTCATTGGGGATTGCGGATTCGCGGGTGTGGTACGCTTTCGACGATGGAAGCGAGCACGAGCGAACGCGGCGGATCGGCCTCGGGGCACAGCGCGGTCATCGGCGTCATCACGGCCTGCGTGGCGCTTGCGGCGCTGCTGATCGTCATCTCGCGGGACTCCGCGCATCGAGCCGTTCCTCGAGTGAGACCTACCCGACCGGAGATGCGCACCGGCGCGCCGGTTTCGGGTGCCCCAGGATCCGAATCGCGAGCCGCGACAGGGCCAGCGGGCGACGACCAGACGCTCGGAGCACCGCGCTCCTACGATGGCGCGATCCGCTGGATCAGCGACTCTCGAGGCACATGTCCGCCCAGCTTCGTCGAGCGGCTCATCGCCTTCGCGGAGGACCTTCCCCAGGACTGGACCCCCCACGAGCGCGACTCCGTCCGGCTCTCGGTCTTCCGAGCGCTTGGCAAACTCACCGACCCAGGGGCGCTTCCGCTGCTCCGAAGATGGAGGAACGCTCTCCCAGAAGTTCCGGTGACCTCGTGGGTCGATGAGGAAGGAGGGGTGCACTCGCAGACGTGGGACTACTCCAGTTCGGTCGACGAAGCGATCGGCCGCATCGACTTCATGGAGGCGGTCCGACACGCAGGGTCAGACGAGGAGGTCGTGCTCGTTTGCTGCCGGGACATGTTCCGGGGGCCTCACAGCTACTGTATTGGCGATCCCGTGGGGGAGACGGTGCTCTGGGAAGGGTGGCAAAGATACCTGCCCTACATGAAGCAGGAGGTTGCGCAGAGGCCAGGAGACGAGGCGAGCTCCCTCCTCTACCTGCTCGCCAACCTCTCGCGCGCGTACGCCCTGGTCGACGTCGAATCGTTCATGCTCGACGTCGCGCGTACGCGAAGCGACAAGGCGGCCTATTCGGCCCTGGGAGTTCTGCGTACGCAGGGAACCACCGCTTCGCTGGACGGGCTGGACGAAATCATGCGGGCGAACCGCGGGTTCGAGACGCGAGCGGAGAAGGAACTGAGCCCCGGCGAACTCGCGCGCAGGTACCTGTTCCAGGGAGCGGAGCACGCGGCTGACTCGATCCGGTGGCGCGACATCCTCGCACGAACGAAGGAATCGCCTTCGGACGAAGATCTCCGCTGGGCGATCGAGCGTTTCGAGGTCTCGCGGGAGAGCAGGAAGTACGCCGCGAAGCGGGGGGCCGCCTTCGTACGGACGCTGGTTCCCCGCCTGCCCCAGATGGGGCTGACGGGGAAGTGCGCGACCATCGACCTCCTCGGGAGCGTACTTGCCGCGGACGCGACGGCCGACGGACTGGCCCTCGCGCGCGAGCTGTCCGAGCGGCGGGACCTCGGCCCGAGCATTTTCCATCACGCGATCCAATTGCTGGGCCACTACGGTGGACCCGAAGAGTATGGCTACTTGACGGCGCGACTGGAGTCGCTCAGGGCCATCAAGAAGGCCAGAGAGCTCTCCGCAAGCGAGTGGAAGGAGCTGGACACGCTCGATTACGCGGCCCGCACCTACGCCCACCGGACGGTCAACCCGAAATGACCGGGCGCGTACCATGGATTCCAACATCCGCGGCCCGGCACGGTGCTCCGCGACGAACGAAGGCCGTACAGCTTCTCCTGGGCGACGACGATCCACGGATTGCACGGATGGACACGGATGAACGTGTGATCCCACGCTCATCCGTGTCCATCCGTGCAATCCGTGGATCGTCCGCGCGTGCGCTCACCCGCGGTCGTACGAAGCACGCCGCAGAGCACGGTGGACAGCGTTGCACTCTCCTGGTCGATTTGAGGCGAAGCTCCGCTAGCCCTGGCCATTGCAACTTGGGACTCTGTTGAGAAATGCGAGTTGAGAAATGAGAATTCCCGATTGAACTCCGCCTCGAACCAGGGGTATAAGGCTACTGAGTCCGTTGGGCCCCCCCATGGAACTTCGGGACGAGGAAGCCCTGGCGGGATTCGTTCACGGGGACCTCTCGCAGTTCGAAGGCCTCGTGCGACGCTACGAACGCCCCCTCCTTGGCTTCATCTACCGCTATCTCGGTGACCGCGCTCGCAGCGAGGAACTCGCCCAGGAGGCGTTCCTCCGCGTGTTCAGACACGCTGCGCGGTTCGACCCCAGCCTCTCGTTCCGTGCCTGGCTCTACACCATCGCCCTCAACCTCTGCCGCCACGAGGCCAAGCGTCGAGGCACCGAGACCGAGTGGCGCAGGCGCCAGGCCGTCGGCGAGCCCGCCGCGTCCGACGACTCGCCCGTCGCCCACGCGCAGCGCGAGGAGACCCTGGAGGCCGTCCGCGGCGCCGTCGCCACCCTCCCCGACGAGCAGCGCGCCGTGCTCGTCATGCGCGTCTATCAGGGACTGTCCTACGAGGAGATCGGCGCCGTGATTGGCTGCCCCGTCGGCACCGCGAAGTCCCGCATGTTCTACGCCCTGGAGCGCGTCCGCGTGCAGCTCGGCGAACGCCTCCCCACCGGCGCCCCAGCCCCCAAGCCGAGGGCCCTCTGATGGGAACCGCACGGCGCCCCCTGCGACAGGTCCTCCTCGAGCTGGAGCTCGCCACCGACGTCCAAATCTCCGAGGCCCTCCGCGTCCAGCGCGAGAAGGGGGGCTCCCTCGCCCGCACCCTCGTCGAGCTCGGGTTCGTCCGCCGCGAGGACATGCTCCTCGCCCTCGGCGCCCAGGCCGGCATGGAGCTCGTCGACCTCGACCGCGAGGCGATCTCGCGCGAGGTCGCCGCCCGCGTCCCCGCCTCCATCGCCCGGGCCTACCGCGTCGTCCCCGTCCGAGCCGACGGAGAGCGTCTCGTTCTCGCCCTCGCCGACCCCCTCGCGGCCGATGTCCTCATCGACCTCCGCGCCATCCTCGGCTGCGAGGTCGAGGGAGTCGTCGCCGGCGAGGAGGCGATCGCCCGCGCCCTCGACCGCCTCTACCCGGAGCCCCACGAGGGCCCCGAGGAGCTGGCGCGCGAGCTGGCCACGCTCGCCGAGCAGGGCGGAGGCGGCCCGCCGCGTGGCAAGACCGCGACGTTCCGCGGCCTCGTCGACGCCTGGATCGACAAGGTCCTCCTCTGGACGCAGGCCCAGCAGGCGAGCGACGTCATCTTCGAGCGCGAGGGGAAGTCGTGCCGCGTCCTCTACCGCGTGGAGGGGCTCTCGCGGCCCGTGCAGCTCCCCGACGCCGGCGTCGGGGCGCACGTCCTCGCTCGGCTCCGCGACGCGGCCCACCTGTCGGACGATGACCCTCTGGGTTCGATGGGGCAGCTCGAGTGGAGCGTCGGCGAGGAGAAGGTCCGCTACCGCGCGACGCTCGAGAAGATGGGGAACATCGAGCGCGTGACGCTCCACCGCCTCCACCAGCGGGTGCCGATCGCGGCGTCCTCGGGATCGGCGGCGGTCACCGAGGCCCCCCTGCCCGAGTGCGAGGGGCGGAGCGAGACGCGGCTGACCGGCTTCCTCTTCGGCGTCCTCTCCGAGGCGGACATGGAGGAGAACGAGCGCCACGTGCGGCGCTGCCCGATGTGCCGTCTCAAGCTCTCCAGGGTCCAGGAGCGGCTGGCGCTCCTCACGGAGTGGACGCCGCCGGAGCCCTCGCCGAAGCTGGCGGAGACCATCGTGGCGAAGGCCGCCTCGTGGAGGCGCACGGCGAGGTGGATGCGCCTGGCGATCGTGATCTTCGCCGTAGGATTCTGCGGCTTCCTCCTCTACATCGCGTACCGGATCGCTGAGAACCGGATGGTGCGGAAGGACATCGAGGCCCTCTCGCGGGCGATCCACGTCTACCGCAACGACGTGGGGCACTACCCGACGGGGTCGACGGTGGACCTCCTTAAGCAGCTCGCGCAGCCCGAGAACGGCAGGCCCGCGTACTACACGCCTCTGCCCGAGCAGGTGAACGCCCGTGGCGAGCTGATCGATCGGTGGGGGAGGCCGATCCTGTATCTCTGCCCCGGACGGCACAATCGGGGCCTTTTCGACCTTCTCTCCCTCGGAAGGGACGGAAAGGACCAGGACGGAAAGGGAGACGACATCAACAACTGGGAGTGAGAACCGAACACCCGGCGGGAGTTGGAGTTACCGGAACGTTCCTATTGACCGAGTTACAGGCCCCGCTATAATGCGCACAACACGGGAGGGGCCCCACACGATCGACGCCTGAGGGCTCGAGGCCGCCTGCATGTACACACCACAAAAGCCCCTGGGCCAGCTCTTGAAAGAGATGGAGCTGGTCACCGAAGGGCAGATCCAGGAAGCGCTCGGGATCCAGCGTGAAAAGGGCGGAGCGCTGGGCCGGATCCTCATCGACCTCGGGTACGTGAGCGAGGAGGAGATGCTCCTCGCCCTCGGCGCGCAGGTCGGGATGGAGGTCGTCAACCTCGACGAGATCAAGATCGCCAAGGACGTCGTCGAGAAGGTCTCTCCGACGATGGCGAAGGTCTACAAGGTGATCCCGATCAAGTTCGAGAACAACGTCCTCACGGTCGCGATGGCCGATCCGCTCAACGTGAGCGTCCTCGACGACCTCCGCTTCATGCTCGGCTGCGAGTTGCAGGGCGCGGTCTCGAACGAGGACGCGGTGAACCGCGCGATCGAGCAGTACTACGCGGGCGCGACGGAGACGGTCGAGGACATCCTGAAGGAGATGAAGGACGTCGCGAAGGAGTCGATGGACCTGACCGGCTGGTCCCCCATGGGGAAGGGGGAGACTGCGGCCGTGAACATCGATTCGGTCGAGGCGATGGCGAACTCGGCGCCGGTCGTGAAGCTCCTCAACCTGATCCTCCTGCAGGCGATCAAGGACCAGTCCTCGGACATCCATTTCGAGCCGTTCGAGAACGAGTTCAAGGTCCGGTACCGGGTCGACGGCGTGCTGTACGAGATGATGCCGCCGCCGCTCCACCTGGCGATCGCGCTCATCAGCCGCATCAAGGTCATGTCGAACCTCGACATCTCCGAGACGCGCATGCCGCAGGACGGCCGCATCATGCTATCGATCGGCGGAAAGCCGGTCGACCTACGCGTCTCGACGCTCCCGACGATGTTCGGCGAGAGCGTCGTCATGCGCGTCCTGGACCGGAGCGTCGTCAGCCTCGACATCGACAACGTCGGGCTGCGCGAGGACGAGATGAAGCTGACGAAGCAGCTCATCTCGCTGCCGAACGGGATCATCATCGTCACGGGCCCCACGGGGTCCGGAAAGACGACGACGCTCTACTCCGCGCTCAACTCCGCCAACGAGATCATCTGGAAGATCATCACGACCGAGGACCCCGTCGAGTACGACCTCGAGGGGATCATGCAGTGCCAGATCAATGAGGAGGTCGGCGTCACGTACTCGGCGTGCCTCCGGAGCATCCTGCGTCAGGACCCCGACATCATCCTCGTCGGGGAGATTCGCGATTTGGAGACGGCGCAGATCGCGGTGGAGGCGTCGCTGACGGGGCACATGGTGTTCAGCACGCTCCATACGAACGACGCTCCCGCGGCGATCACGCGGCTTCTCGACCTCGGGGTGGAGCCGTTCCTCATCAGCGCGACCATCGAGGGGATCATCGCGCAGCGGCTCGTCCGCAAGATCTGCGTGAAGTGCAAGGAGGAGATCGAGCCGACCGAGGAGATGCTCCTCGAGCTCGCCCTCAAGCCCGGGGACGTGGAGGGGAAGCGCTTCTGCATCGGGCGCGGGTGCCAGAACTGCAACAACACGGGGTACCGCGGGCGCATGGCGATCTTCGAGATCATGCTCTGCACCGAACGCGTGAAAAACTCGGTCATGGACAACGCCTCGACCGACGCCATCCGCGTGATTTCGCGCGAGCAGGGGATGCGGACGCTGCGCGAGGCGGGGCTCCTTGCCATTTTCGACGGAAAGACCACGATCGAGGAAGTCGTCCGGGAAACCCAGTTCAACGCGTAGGAACGCGTGACGTCAGGAGGCCGACATGCCGGTCTACGCCTACGAGGCTGTGGACAACAAGGGTCGCAAGGTGAAGGCGGAGGTCGAAGCCGCGAACACCCAGGACGCGATCTCCAAGGTCCACAGCATGGGGTACTTCCCCACGAACGTGAAGGAGAAGGGCGCTGGCGGAGGCGGCAAGAGCGGCGGCCAGCCCGTCGCGAAGAAGGCCGGGAAGGCCTTCATCCTCGGCGGGGTCTCCTTCAGCCAGCTTTGCCAGTTCACTCAGCAGCTCTCCATCCTCCAGGACGCGGGGCTGCCGATCGTGCGGTCGCTCAAGATCCTCTCGGGCCAGATGAAGCCCTGCCTCCTCAAGAACGTCGTCGAGCAGGTCTCGGAGGACGTCGAGAGCGGGTCGAGCCTCTCGGAGGCGCTCTCGAAGCACCCGAAGGCGTTCGACAAGCTGTATGTGAACATGGTGAAGGCGGGCGAGGCGGGCGGCGTGCTCGACACGATCCTCCAACGTCTCGCCGCCTTCATGGACAAGGCGCAGAAGCTGAAGAGGAAGGTGATCGGCGCGTCCATCTACCCGGCCGCCGTCATCTCCATCGCGGTCCTGATCGTGTCCGGGATCATGGTCTACGTGATCCCGAGCTTCAAGAAGGTGTTCGCCGACCTCGGCCGCACCCTCCCCACGGTCACGGCCGTGCTGATGCAGATCTCCGAGGTCGTCGCGACCTTCTGGTACATGATCCCGGGCATCCCGGTCGGCATCTGGTTCGCCATGCGGATGATCGGGAGGAACAAGGCGGGACGGATCGCGCTCGACAAGTTCAAGCTCCACATCCCGCTCTTCGGGCAGATCATCAAGAAGTCCACGATCTCCCGCTTCTGCCGGACGTTGGGCACGCTGATCGCGTCGGGGGTGCCCATCTTGGAGGCCCTGGCGATCGTCAAGAACGCCGTCGGAAACGAGGTCGTCGCGAGCGCCGTGCAGGCGGTGCACGACAGTATTCGTGAAGGGGAAAGCATCGCCGAGCCGCTGGCCGCGACGGGGGTGTTCGACGACATCGTCATCAACATGATCGACGTCGGCGAGGAGACCGGGGAACTCGACAAGATGTTGATCAAGGTCTCCGACAACTACGACGACGAGGTCGACGTGGCGGTCGGCGCCCTCATGAGCATCCTCGAGCCCGCCCTGATCATCGGGATGGGTCTCACGATCGGGTTCATCGTCATCGCCCTGTTCTTGCCGCTGGTCGACTTGATCAAGAGCCTGAACTAGGCGCGCGCATTGAAGGATCGACGCCCCCTCGGAGACCCCGAGGGGGCGTTTTCATTGGCGTAGGGATCTGCCGTGTCGCTGCGAACCAAGATGATGTTCGCCGTCGTCGCGACGATGTTCCTCGTCTTCTTTCTGCTCACGCTCAACCTCTGGGTGAACGCCCTGGACCGCGTGAGGACGGAGAAGCGGAACATGGCGGAGGTGATCCAGCAGGTCACCCAGGACTGGATCTCGGAGAGGAACCACCTCTGGGCCACGGGCGACCAGGAGGCGTGGGCCGATTTCTCGCGTCGCGTCTCCCGCTCGAGCCTGTTCCGCGACTGGATCGTCGCGGACGGGATGGGAGACATCCTCGCCTACGACCCCACGATGGAGACGCCCCCCCCGCCGCTCAAGAGGGACGAGGAACTGACCCGCGCGGTCGGGAACGACCGCGAGGTCGTCGTCCGGGGGAATCGCGTCACCGCGCCGCTCCTCCTTGCCGACGGGCAGGTGGTCGCGCTGCGCGTGAACATCGACCACCTCGCTTCCCCGGCGTTCGACCCCGTGGAGGGGTTCAAGGGGATCCTCACCGTCATGGCCCTCGGGACCGTCCTCCTCATCCTCGTGATGTACATCCTGCTCAAGGGGATGATCATGCGGCCCCTCGGGACGCTGGTCGAGGCGAGCCACCGCGTCGCGACGGGGGACTACCGCCACCCGCTCGAAGGGTCCGGGACCTACGACGAGATCGGGACGCTCGTGCGCGCGTTCAACCAGATGCAGAGCGCCATTCGCGAGGGGTACGAGACGCTCGAGCAGCGCGTGGAGGAGGCCACCGACCGCGTGCGCGGGGCGGAGAGGCAGCTCGTCGTCGCGCAGCGCCTGTCGGCCACGGGGACGCTCGCGAGCGGGATCGCGCACGAGGTGAACAACCCGCTCGGCGGGATGCTGAACGCCGCGCGCGTGCTGAAGAAGGACACGCTGTCCCCCGAGAAGCGGCAGGAGTACCTCGACCTCGTCATCGACGGGCTGACCCGGATCCAGGAGACCGTCCGCACGCTGCTGCAGTTCACGCCGCGGAAGCCCGACCCCAGGCCGATTTCGATCGTGACGCTGTTCGAGCGGTCGCTGACGCTCGTCGCGCACCGGATGGAAACGAAGCGGATCCTCATGAAGAACCTGCTCCCGCCCGACCTGCCGCAGGTCTACGCGGACGGCGCGGAGTTGCAGCAGGTCTTCCTCAACCTCATCTCGAACGCGATCGACGCGATCGACCATGGGTTCGGGGTGCTCACGGTCGCCGCGACCGTGGCGGAGAACGACCTGACGGCAATCATCGCGGACAACGGATGCGGGATGACTCCGGACCAGGTCGCCCACGCCTTCGACGCCTACTTCACGACCAAGAAGGAGGGAGAGGGATCGGGGCTCGGGCTCTTCGTCGTGCAGAACATCATCCAGGCCCACGGCGGGCGGGTCGCGATCGAGAGCGAGCAGGGCGTCGGGACCAAGCTCAAGGTGACCCTCCCGCTCTACCGCGAGACCGGGCCCGCGCCGCGCGCGGCCGCGCCGCCGGCGTCGGTTCCGGGACCCACGGCTTGAATCCGGTCCTCCGTGCGCGTAGAATGGGGCGAACTTTCCCGGAGTCATCCCGATGTCCGAGCTCCACGAGTTGGGGAGGGAGTACGGCGCTGGGAATCTCGGGACGGTCGAGCGGGACCTGGAGTCGTTCATCCTGCGCAACCGGCAGGAGATCCTCCGCTTCCGCGACCAGCTCGCCCGGAAGAGCCCGGCGGTGACCGACGAGGTCGCCTGCAAGCTCTACATTCTGCAGATCCGCACCCTGAACCCCGTCGCGGAGATCCGCGACCAGCTCAGGGAGATCGAGGCGGAGTGCTGGATCCGGGGTCAGCAGGCGGGTGCGCCCATCTCGCGCGACGACGTCGCCCGGGAGTGGTGCAACCGCCACGCGCCGGGCTGGCGCGACCACCGCGTCCTCGCGATCGTCTACTGCTTCGAGCGGTGCAAGGAACGCCTCGTCCCCCTTCTCCGGGCGGCAGCGCCCGCTACGCCATGAACGCCCTCCTCGCCGCCGCCGCAGACGCCCAGAAGGCCCTGGAACAGGGGAAGGGGCTCTTCGCCTCCGCGAAGGGGTGGTGCTACGAGAACTGGTACGTCTCGATCCCCGGGGCGTTCGTCGCGTGCTTCGTCGTGGTGTGGCTGTGGGCCAGGTACAAGTGGAGCCGCTAGACCCTGCGGGAGATCCCAGATCCCAAATCCCAGATCCCAACGAAATCCTGCATCCCAACACTGGCATGGCACGCTGCATTGTCAGGATCTGGGATTTCGTTGGGATGTTGGATTTGGGATCTAGATCCTGCTAGAACAGCGTCCCGTCGACCGCCGTCATCCGGTACGCGAGCCGCAGCGCCTCCCCCATCGATGTCGGATCCGCCGTTCCCCGGCCCGCGATGTCGAACGCGGTCCCGTGGGCGACGCTTGTGCGGACGAACGGCAGGCCGAGCGTGACGTTGACCGCGCGCTTCCCGCCCGCCACCTTCGCGGCGATCATCCCCTGGTCGTGGTAGAGCGCCACCGCCGCGTCCCACGCCCCCTCGGCCGCCTGGGGAAGGAGGGCGTCCGCGGGGAGCGGGCCCTCGACCTGGATCCCCTTCGCCTTCGCCGCGGCGATCGCGGGGGCGATGACGCGCTCGTCCTCGCTCCCGAAGAGGCCGTGCTCCCCCGCGTGGGGGTTCAGGCCGCAGACGCCGATCCGCGGCCTCGCCACGCCGAACCGCGCGCGGAGGGCCTCGTCGACGATGACGACGGTCTCGAGGATCGCGTCGGTCGTGAGGAGGAGCGGCACCTTGCGGAGCGCCACGTGCGTCGTCACGAGCGCGACCCGGATCGAGGGGGTGACGAAGAACATGACGGCCCGCCGCGCGCGGGACTCCTGCGCGAGGTACTCCGTGTGCCCGAGGAAGTGGGTCCCCGAGAGGACGATCGCCTCCTTGCTCACCGGGGCCGTGACGAGGCCGTCCGCCTGCCCCGCGACGAGGACCGAGGTCGCGCTGACGAGCGCCTCGAACGCGGCGCGCCCCGCGCGCGCCTCGACCTTGCCGGAGGCCCAGAACTCGCGGGGGACGGGGGAGATGGCGAGCACGCCGATCCGCCCGTGTCCCCGTCCGAAGGCCGAGGGGTCTGAGACGGGCTCCGCGAGGAAGGGCAGCCTGGCCGCCTTGGCCTCCGAGGCGAGGCACGCGGGGTCGCCGATGACGAGGACGTTCGGCCGATCCTCCGCGGGCCACGCCGCGAGGGCCTTGAGGGTGACCTCCGGGCCGACGCCCGCGGGGTCTCCCATCGTCACGAGGAGGAGGCGGTCTTTCACCATGGCGAGGCCATTGTAATCGCCTCCCTCCGCTCTCGGCGATCTTTGCCCGCGGCGTGCTCGTGCTCGTGATCGTACTCGCATTCGTGCTCGTTCTCGTTCTCGTGCTCGTTCTCGAACTTGAACGCACGCGAGGGCTCCACTACCATGCAGGGCTTCGAAGGAGGACCACCCCGAATGACCGAGATCCGTCGCGACGAGTTGATCTACGACTGGAACTCCGCCGGCGACCCGCCCCGCACTCTCGGCCGCAAGGTCGAGTTCGACGACGAGACGCTGCGTGACGGCCTTCAGTCCCCGAGCGTGACGAATCCGCCGATCGGGAAGAAGATCGAGATCCTCCACCGGATCAACGACCTCGGCATCGACTCCGCCGACATCGGCCTCCCCGGCGCCGGGCCGCGCGCGAAGGAGGACGCCCTCGCCCTCGCCCAGGAGATCGCGCGCGCGAAGCTCTTCACACAGGCGAACTGCGCCGCGCGGACCGTCGAGGCCGACATCGCGCCCATCGCGGACATCCAGCAGAAGGCGGGAATTCCGGTCGAGGCGTGCCTCTTCATCGGGTCGAGCCCGATCCGCCAGTACGCGGAGGACTGGACGGTGGAGCGGATGCTCGAGCACACGGAGAAGGCGATCGCGTTCGCGGTGAAGCAGGGGCTCCCCGTGATGTACGTCACCGAGGACACGACGCGCGCCCATCCGGAGACGCTCCGTCGGCTCTACATGGCCGCGGTCCGTCTCGGTGCGAAGCGCGTCTGCCTCTCGGACACGGTCGGCCACGCAACGCCCGAGGGTACGCGCAAGCTCGTCACGTTCATCCGAGGCGTCCTCGCGGAGGCGGGGGCGCAGGACGTGAAGGTGGACTGGCACGGCCACCACGATCGGGGCCTGTCCGTGATCAACTGCATCGCGGCGCTCGAGGCGGGCGCGAGCCGGGTCCATGGCTGCGCGCTCGGGATCGGCGAGCGGGTGGGGAACGCGCCGATGGACCAGGTCCTCGTGAACCTGAAGCTCATCGGGTGGATCGACAACGACCTCCGGAAGCTGATGCAGTACTGCCAGGTCGTCTCGGAGGCGTGCAATGTCCCCATCCCGGCGGGGTATCCGGTCGTTGGAAAGGACGCCTTCGAGACCGCGACGGGGGTGCACGCGGCGGCGGTGATCAAGGCCTTCCGGAAGGGGGACACGTGGCTGGCGGATCGGGTCTACTCGTCGGTTCCCGCGGGGGAGTTCGGGCTGGAGCAGCGGATCCGGATTGGCCCGATGAGCGGGCGGTCGAACGTGACCTTCTGGCTGGAGAGGCACGGGATCGCCGCGAATGACGCGCTGGTCGACCGCATCTTCCAGGCGGCGAAGCAGTCGAGCCGCCTCCTCACCGACGACGAGATCCTCGTCCTCGTCAAGGCTTAGGGCCTGTGACGAGATAAGTAGTCCACTTTTCGATGCAACGCTGGAGTCGCGCGCGTGAGCGCGCGGTGGATCGACGCCCGTAAGGGCGTCCGAGCCGCTCCTGACGCCCCTACGGGCGTCATCCGCCGCGGCCC
>Ga0080064_1001297_pt1 | contig 52064 bp, 55 predicted proteins | sample Subgrocontami54m_FD_69260 | JGI IMG/M metagenome (GOLD analysis project Ga0080064, IMG submission 69260) | Subsurface groundwater microbial communities from S. Glens Falls, New York, USA - GMW46 contaminated, 5.4 m (SPADES assembly) (version 2) ...
CGAGCGACCTCTCGTTTCTTGAGCGAAGCGATTAGAAACTGGAAGTACTCCCGTGGTGATACGCTGACGAAAAAACGCGATTTGCAGCAGAATTTTGGATATTTCGGCAGGCAAGCGTTAGTTTTCTTCATATTTTGCGGTTAGATTCTAAACAGGCCCTAAACGTGTTTCTTAAATTCATTGATTTCATTTTGTAACCCGGAAAGATACATCTCCATATGACCGACACGGGTGGCCATCTTTGTGTCAGCGTGGTTAATGTGGCCCGCAAGCCTCTCCGCGGTAGCCATCATCTCGGTCATATCCTCAATCGCGAGAAGTATGATGGGCTGAAATACTTCCTCGCTTGTATCCTCTTTGAAGTGAATCTGGCGAGAGTTGAGGAGCATTATTTTGCGTCCGATACCGGGAAACTCGCAAGCAACTTCAAAACCTTTAAAAAAACTATTGTTGGGCAAAATATCTTCAAGGAGTGTTCGCAGTGCGGGGATATTCCACTCTCCGTTTCCAAGCGCAAACACACTCTTCCCCTCCGTATCCTCGGGCGCGACCTGAAACATCCGATAGAAAGATTCATTTCCCGCCATAACGTTGTACTCCTTGTCCAGTATGAGGAAGGACTCCTGTGCGGTATCAACGACTGTCTTGATGTAGGTCCAACTTTCCTTCCACAAATGCTCCGCGAAGGCCGTTCGGCGAGATGGAATCGTCTGCCTTCCCTTCGCTCCTTCTCCACTTTTGCTTATGCTCATACCGTAGAAGACGCTTCACGTTGAAAATAATGACAACTCTGTAATCAAGTGCTCACCTCTTCGGCTCAACGTATGCGAAGACAGAAAAATATGCTTATCAAAATTATTATCATTCTGGTAGTCCTCTGGGCTTTTGGGTTTGGCCTGAATCTAGGAGGAAACCTCGTTCATACCCTACTTGTTGTCGCACTTATCGCGGTTATCATCCGCCTACTTTCGTAGGGTAAAAGGTGAGTAGGGTAAACTCTTCCACACAGAATGGTCGTATCAAGTGGAACAGGGAGCGGTCTTAGAGCCTATTCATAATCTAACCGCAGTATAAGGCCTAACACATAGCTTGCCTGCCGAAATGTCCAAAATTCTGCTACAAAGCGCGTCTTTCTCGTCAGCGTATCTCGAGTAGCTTGCCTCAAAATCCACGCTTTTCAGAGCGAATTTTGAACATTTCATGGAGGCTTAGATTATGAACAGGCTCTTAGCGCAAAACGTAGTACATCTATTACCCGCTTTATATAAAAATATGAATAAAAAAATTGGACTGTTGATTGCTGTTGTTCTCGTTACCACCCTGACGCTCATCGTAGCACCAACCGTACAGGCATACACAAACGGGGACGATGCTCATAATGACTCTTCTCAAAGAAGTGACAACACAAAAGGTGCTGAAAATGAACGCAAGAACCGTAGCGACCTTCGCGCTATTGGTTCTACACTGGAGGTGCATATAGCAGATGACGGTAAGGTTGTTGTCCGAGGCGCGAAAGTAACCGCCATTTCGGGGAACACGATATCGGCTTCTACCGTCTGGGGTCTTACCACACTTTCGTGGACAATTACGAGCGACGCTTCCACACATTTTCTTCGCCGCGCAGGAGGACAGTCCACACTTTCGGAAATTTCCGTAGGCGACTTTGTGAGCTTTCAGGGTCAGATGATAACCACCGGCGCAAACCTGTCGGTAACAGCCACGGTCATTAAAAACTGGTCTGTGCAAAAGAAAAACGTGAGCTTTATCGGAAAGGTCATAACTTTCGGCACGAATACCTTTCTCATGAGCACCGACGAACACGGACTCATAACTGTAAATGTTGCCGGAACCGTTCCGGTTTCAAAAGAGGGGAGAGCAGTCACTCTTACTACTATCCATAGTGGCGACAAAGTCTCGGTCGGTGGGGTGTTTGACGAGGTGTCAAAAATCCTTACGGCAAGCAAGGTGAAAATTTATGCCGATAAGACCGCCGAGCAACATGTCTTTGAGGGGTTACTCAAAACAATTGCCGGCATAACGTTGCCTGCCTCCTTTACCCTTGTTCTCAACGAGAACACGACACTAAATGTCGTTGTCCCTGTGGGGGTGTCTATCGTAGGAAGGACGTACCTTGGAGCCTCTCTTGCTGACTTCAAAACTGGCGACAAAATTCGGGTTTGGGGCCTCAAAGAGAGTTCCACTATTGATGCAACCGTCGTGCGAAACGTAAGCCTACCCAGGTAATACTCACACCCATCACTAAAAATACCCCGGCACTCCGGGGTATTTTTTTGACTGACACGTTTCTACTTACCGACAACGGTGTCGACAATCGGCAGCAAAACCGTAAATACACTGCCTTTCCCTTTGACACTTGTCGCGCTCACTTCCCCACCGTGTACCTCGGCAATCCACTTCACAATAGCAAGTCCCAGTCCGATACTGTTGCCTCCCGAGCTGTGAAATTTGTCCGCGCGATAAAATCGTTCAAACACATGAGAAAGGTCATCGTCGGAGATGCCTATACCGTCATCAATAATACGTACGGCGATATGTCCATCAGTGCGAGCAACCTCAATCCGCGTATGGCCGTCCTGGTGTCCATAAATAATTGAATTCTTGACGAGATTAATCAGCATTTTTTCCAAATACATTCGGTCACCCCGCAACGTAACATCCGCGCACTTACCTACGCGTATGGAGATGTTCTTTTTGTAGGCGAGAGCCTTGCATCGTCCCACCACGACCGAAATAAGTGCCCTTACGCTTATTTCTTCAAATAGAATTCTATTCTTAAGCTCCCACGCCTTGGAAGTAATGAGGCTAAGCTCGGTAAGAATGCTGGAAAGATGCTTCACTTCGTAGTTGATAGCCCGAAGGGCACTTTTCGCAGGCTTCGGATTTTTTCCTTTGCTTTGCAACGCCAAATCCACATTACCTTTGATAATCGCAATGGGGGTCCGTAGCTCGTGAGTCGCATCCGCGATAGATTCCACCTTCATCCGTTCTTCATTAAGAAGTCGCTTGGTTTCCTTGATAAGGTCAAGTCGCTTACGCTCGGTGATGTCCCGAATATTACATTGAATGACGAGGGTATCACCGACCATATAAGAGTTACTCACGAACTCTACCTCAATTGACCGTCCGTCTTTCGTTTCAAGCGGGAGATTTTCGTAACGCAAATATCCTTGCGCCTGTAACACCTTGAACGCGTCCTTGGACGCCTTCATATTTTTAAACGCACCCACTTCCCACAACTTTTTGTTGAGAAATTCATCTTTAGAATAGCCGAGGAGCTTCTCCAGAAAAGGATTTACATCGGTTATTTGACCGGTATCGGAATTCAAAATCAAAATACCGTCATGAGCGGTTTCAAAAAGCCGGCGATACCTAACTTCCGATTCCTTTGATTTTGCTTCTATGGTGTCTTTTTCCTCCGCCTTGATGCGAAGCTCTTCCGCGGCTATCGCAAGTTTGCGCCGTACATCTTCCTTTTCGCTCGCGATAAGGGCAAGTTCTTTGGCTTTCAAACGAAGATTTTCCGCGGTTATCGCCAGTTCTTTTGCCTTGCGACGAAGTTCTTCCGCCGTTATCGCAAGTGTGCGCCTCACAACCTCTTTTTCTTTCGCAATAACGGCAAGTTCTTTTGCCTTATGACGAAGTTCTTCAGCCGTTACCGCGAGTTTGCGTCGTATAGCCTCCTTCTCCTTTGCCGTCACGGCAAGTTCTTTCGCCTTAAGGCGAAGTTTCTCCGCCGTTACCGCGAGTTTACGTCGGATGCTTTCCTTCTCTCTCGCCGTTAGCGCGAGTTCCTTCGCTTTGAGACTAAGCTTTCGCGCCGTCACGGCAAGTTCCTTGGCTTTGAGACTTAGCCGTTTGGCGGTGACGGCAAGTTTTTGCCGAATACCCTCCTTTTCCAGCGCCGTCATCGCCAGTTCCTTCGCTTTGAGGCGAAGTTCCCGCGCGGTCAAAATAAAACGCTTTTTTTTGAGCTTAATGTGTATCATTACAAAATTTTATCGTGGCCAGTTAGAGTACAAGCCGTTAGACCTTCACATAGATTTCAACATAAAACCAACCCCTCGAATGGTATGGATGAGGGGCTTCTTGCTCTGTTTTCCAAGTTTGGTACGCAAATAGTTCATATGGACATTAAGTTCGTTGTTGGTCTCCTCAAATGCCGGCCCCCACGCATGGGTAAGGAGCTTCTGCCGTGGTATGGCTTCACCTTGATTTGACAGAAGGGTGTCCAGAAGCTTGTATTCCTTAGGCGTCAGTGGCACCAGTTTACCCGCGCGAGTAACCTCGTGCTTTTTCTTATCCATTATCAAATCGGCAAAGGTCAGTATGTTTGAATCGGTGGTCTTCCTCCGGCGCAGTACCGCACGAATGCGCGCTAAAAGCTCCGTAATACCAAACGGCTTAATAAGATAATCGTCCGCTCCGGAATCAAGCCCGACCACCTTGTCTTCCAGACTTCCGCGAGCCGTAAGCATAATGACCGGTGTATGAATCGCGCGGGTACGAAGCTCTTTACAGACCGAAAACCCATCCTTTTTGGGGAGCATAATATCGAGGATAATCAGGCTGTAGGTGTGCTTCAGTGCCTTCGCAAGTCCTTCCGCTCCATCATACGCCACGTCAACCGAGTAACGCTCGGCTTTGAGCGCGTGCTTCAAAATATCAACGAGTTTCTTCTCGTCTTCAACAATGAGAATTGGCATGTCACCATTAAAGCATTTCCCAAGGGGATGCGCAAGGGGTCGTATTAAGTCTGTATTAAAGCCTAACATTAACGTTATATTAAGTTCTAGGGTGACTGCTTGCACTTTAGCTTCTATTTTCAGGGGACAATTGATTGACAGCGGGTACCGTCCCGACTACTATTGTTAAATTAGTGTTAAATATAGAACCACGCATATGACCTCCACCGAAGCCATCGAACGAAACGACATACTCACCGTAGCTCACCGCACCTATGAGAAGGGCCTCTCGGCGCACGCGTTCTTCAAGGTACATGATAAAGCCGTCAGTGATGACCTCGTGCAGGACACCTTTATGAAGACCTGGAAGTATCTCGCGCAGGGTGGAAAGATAGAGGTGATGAAGGCGTTTCTCTATCACGTACTGAACCACCTTATCGTTGACCAGTACCGTAAGCACAAGACGAGCTCACTGGATGCTCTCCTGGAAAAGGGTTTTGAACCAAGCACGAACGAACATGCTCGGCTGCTCAATCTCCTCGACGGAAAATCCGCGGTGCTTCTCATTACCCATCTCCCCCTCACCTACCAAAAGGTGATGCGTATGCGATACGTTCAGGACCTAACGCTTGCGGAAATGTCGCTTATCACCGGACAAACCAAGAACGCCCTCGCGGTACAGATACATCGCGGCCTTGCGAAGCTTAAGCTCCTGCACACCTCCGTGAAAAGTACACGGTACCTCTCTCCTCTTCTCCCTCTTACAGCGTAAGACGAAAAAGTATTACTGGAGACAAGCGATTACCTCTTTTTTGAAACTGTTTTCTTAGCTATTCCTTTTTTTGTTTTTAAGGATGTCGCCTTTTTAGGGACATCTACGACGCTCGCGACTACTTCTTTGAGTGATTCCTTAGTTGGCGTAGGTGCAGTCTCTTTCTTTGATGAGCCTTCTATTTTTTGAAGCAGGCGGTCAAGCTTTGCGGTAACAACATCAAGCTGGTGCTTAATTTCATCCATTTGCTTATTACTTCCGTTCCCATCCTGTCGTGGTGCTGATGGAGCCGTAAACCCAGCACCATGACCACCATGGTACTGGACAAGCTCTCGCTTGGGAAAAGTATTTCCCTCATTTCTGGAGAAAGAACCACCGATAGGTGTGTTTGACTTTGTTTTATCAAAACAGTCGTGACAGTACACCGGCCTATCTCCACTTGGACGAAACGGCACCTCACAGCTCTTTTGACACTTGGCGCAGACCGCCTTGTGCATCTCCTTCGGCCCGTCCCACGGCTTTTTGCCGAAATGATTGCCGCCTCCGAACGGAGCTCGGTCACCTCCCCTGTTTCCCCCACCAAACTTGTTGTTGTGTTTAAAGTCTTTCATGTTCTGCACACAGTATGCTCTTTTCGCGAGGAAAGCAAGCCACGGCACGAAAAACAGAGGGTTTCCCCTCTGTCTTTTTCCACTTTACACTTTCAACTTTTACCTTTGAACTTGCTTAGGAGAGGTGCACCGAGACGAGCTTGGTCATCTCAAACATGTTGACCACATCTTTTCCGCCAAACACCTTCTTCAAGGCCGCATCTGCCTTAATGTTGCGCTTGTTTGTCGGGTCCTGCAGATTCTTACCCTTAATATACACCCAGAGCTTCTTCACTACCTCGGAGCGAGGCATCGGACCCTTTCCAACGACAACCGCGAGGTCGGCGCTCACATTGAGAGGCTTCATAAACGCAGAGTTCTCTTTTGCCATATGACTTAGATTATTGTTAATTAAAATATAACCCTATTAGTCTAGCATACTAGAGGGCAATTGGCTTGTCTACCATACTCCCCTCCTGCCTGAAGAGGGGTGTCGAGTCTGCGAGACGGGGTGGTGGGAGTGGCGCAGGAGGGGTGTGGTCATACATTTGTTGTTGAGGTTAGACCTCAACAATACTACACCCTTTGGACTTTTTCCGAAAGTGTCCGGGCAATCACTTCCGGATATATCTTCATAACGAGATGCATGACCTGTGGATCCTTTGCGTATGCTTCGGCTTGTCGGGAGATTTCATCAGCCAACTTCTCTCCGATGCCGAACTGTACCCACATTTCATGGGCGTGGCGTATGGTCATAGCGAAGGGCTTCCCATACATTTTGACGAAAATTTCATTGTAGGCGCGGAGCTTCACCGTATCTTCCCCATTTGGATTTTCAACATAACTCAAAAGCGGCAGAAAAGCCCCTATATCAAACCGTTGTACGTCATCCATGTCCTGCAAGACTTTGAGTGCCGTGTGTTTAACCCAACCAACATTCCCATTCCCCATTTTCAGTTGAAATATATCGGGAAAGAGTTCCTTCGTTACCGCATACTGCACATCATCACACACAAGGTGCGCGTGCCACCCCTTTCCAAAATCGCTTTGCAAAAGTTTCTCGCGGTCGTCCTCCTCAAGATGGGTAAGGTTGCGGTCAATCCCTGTCACATACCTACTGTCGGGATAAATCGCCCCCGCCATATACTTCGGAATATCAACCGGCCCGTACTTCTTCTGTACATCCAGTGCAAACCGTATATGTGTCGCTTCAAGTGCCATAACAAAAGTGTTAGAGAATCTGGAATGTTCCCTCTGCTAAATTACCGCTATGTCCTTGAATTACAATGTCGGCCTCGGATGCGGGGTTTTGCGAGCGAATATAATTTCTTTCAACCGGGAGCCAATCCTCCTCCCACAGAAAACGCATATGTTCACCGTCGCGTACTAATGCTTTTTGTAAACGTTTGCTTTCATCAGCCTCCACCCAAATCCTAAAATCGTACAGGTTAGAGAATCTCTTTTGGATGGTGTATCCGCCTTCAAGAATGATGACTGTCCCACTGGGGACAACTTCCACCTTCTCCGCCGTATGGGTGTGCCAGTCGTATATGTGATAGTGAATCGGACGACCTTCCTCAATCGGTTTAAAGACCTCTTCGTTTAGACGGTTCCAATCAAAAAACGGATTTACCTCGTACTCTTTATGATCAAGCCGTGCGTTCCACGGGCCTTTGTAAAAATCATCAACATGTACAACAACCGAGTTCGGTATGCACTCCTGAAGTTTCTTTGCAAAGGTGCTTTTTCCTGCTCCTCCACCCCCGTCAATCCCGATAAGCTTTTGCGCATATTTACTCTTCAGCACAATAATCTTGTCGGCTAATTCTTTTAATGTTTGAGTTTTCATACTTATCAATGACGAAGGTCGGACCTTCGTCACACATTATCCCGTCACATCATACGATGAGCACAACCTGCCCAGCAACATGGCCGGCGCATGCCACCTGTGAGCTTTGAGAGTGCCTTTTTGATACGGATATCCCTCGTCTCCACTTTTTTGCCGGAGGTAACCCAGCAAATCCACTCGCTACGCGCGAGTGGCGTAAGAGTATCCCATGTTGTTCGAGCCCCTCGCGTCTCAACCAGAGCGTTGCGTAAATCATAGGGTATCGAGTGTACTGTACCGCCAGCGACCTTGTGGTGAGCTAGTCGAACCATAGTTTTTTAGACGGGGAAAACTATTTTAGTAAAATCACTCCAACAGTTACCAGAATAGCAGCGATAAGTTTACGGCCTAACTTTTCTCTTTCCTTCAAAAAGATAACGGCTAACAAGACTGTTACGACGGTTGACGCCTGCCGTATTGTACCAACTTGGGCCGTATTTCCGCCATATGTTAATGCGGTAAGGTATAAAATGCCTTGTGTTGCGCTAAAAATACCCAAAGGTAGCATTTTCTTCAAAAAATCAGGCTGAACAAAGTGTTTCCATTGCTTCAATGCTTTTGGAGCGAAAGCTAAAATGAAAAACCCAGTCAAGAAATTCTGAAATGTGTTATAGGCGACTACATCATAATGTTGTACGTTGGCTGAATCCGCAACGATAGCCAATCCCGCGAATACAGCCGTTATGAGTACATACACGACTCCCCTATTAAGCTTAAACCCATTTTTTAGAGTAACGACAAGTAGCGTGGAGATAAGTATGATTGCCGTACCAAGTATTTTTTCACCGGTAAATGCCTCGTTCAGAAAAATAACTGAAGCAATAATAGTAACCACCACATTGAGCGAGGATAAGATTGTCTTTTCAGAAGCCTCAATCAACAGCAAGGACTTAAACAAGAAAATACTACATCCCGCCCACAATACACTCGCCAGCAACAGGAGGTAAGAGTTTCCACTTAATAGTGAAAATTGAGAACCGTACAACAGAGCAAAACCTAAGTTTAAGAAACCTAAGAAAAAATGAAAAATGATAGCGTATGAATACGGATTACTCTTTTCATCTTTCATCAAGACCCGTTGAAGAATGCTGGCTACCGAAGCAAACAAAACACTAAGAAGTGTTAGAACGAGCCAATTCATAGTTTAATTTTATTTTCCCGCACAGATCTGGTTACTTCCCCTCGTAAGCCTTTTGTAACTTCGCAATGTCAAATTTCTTCATCTGCAGGAACGCCTGCGTGACGCGCGCGATTTGCCCCTGTGAACCGCTCGCCATCATCTCGTCCATCGCGCTTGGTACTATCTGCCACGAGACGCCAAATTTATCTTTGAGCCATCCGCACTGCTCTGATTCCGGAACAGCAGAAAGCTTCGCCCAGAAATAATCAACCTCTGCCTGTGTGTCGCACTTCACCATAAATGAGAGGGCTTCGTTAAATTTAAAATTATGTTCACCTCCTCCATCCATAGCGACAAACCAGCTTCCTGCAAGAGAAAAATCCGAAAACATCACCGTTCCCTCTTTGTTCGGCAGAGCTCCCGCGGGATATTTGATGCGCTCTCCAAGTTTTGAATCTTTTCCGCCTTTGAAAGAAAAAACCGACACATAGTAATCAACCGCTTCTTCTGCCTTTCCATACGCTTCGCCCACAAAAAGAAGGGTGGGAACAATAAGCGGTCGTGGTTCGCCTTCGGGCTTTGTCAAAATAAGTTGCCACGAAACGCCGAACCTGTCCTGTATCCATCCATAGCGCTCGCTAAACGGATACTCCTGGAGTGGCATCATCACCTTGCCACCTTGTGATAGTTTCTCCCACGCACTATCCAGGTGCCTCTGCGCCTCGAGGTCTTGTGACGGATCAAAATTGACCATAAACGAGATGGAGGGGTTCAATTTGAAAATAGGTCCCGCACTGATGGACATAAACGACTGACCGGCGAGCTCAAACGAGACGATATCGCAATCGCCCGAGGGGGTATCTTTTATAACCTGTACGCTTTTTATTTTTGAGTTCGGAAAGAGGGACACGTAAAACTGCGAAGCCTCTTTTGCTTCTGTATCAAACCAAAGATGGGGGGTGATCTTGCTCATAGGTACCGTATAGCAAAAAATATTTTGATTGCTGCGGGGGAAGGAATCGGACCTTCATACCGAGATTCAAAGTCTCGTGTCCTACCATTAGACGACCCCGCAATGGTAATAACCCCACAAATGTACAATAAAAAACGCATCGCTACAACATTTCCTCAGCTACCGGCATCACTCTACTGCTCATTTATTTTCTTCCGTTTTATCTACCCCCCATCCCCTTTTCCCACTATAGGCTAATTCGTGCGAATTAGCTTATAAGACCGTCACCTGAAAAATCGAATGATGTGTGCGTAACAGCCACCAACCTGCTCCTGCGACCTGCGACTAAAGCAGAGCAAGGACGTTCTCAAGTGTCGGGTGCTTGCGAGGAGCGAGAAAATAGTAGACTTCCGTTGATTGCTGACGCTTCTCCAAAACACCCGCGCCAAAAAGAATTGAGAGGTGCCTAGAGGTGGAGCGGAAGGAAAGGTTAATCGCCCCCGCAAGTTCGGTGACCGGTGCCTCCCTATTCTTTTTGAGATACTGCACAATCGCAAGCCTTCGTTTGTTTGCAAGCGCTCGTAGTATTCGTTCAAGTTCTTTCATGGTGGTAATGTCCTCTTATTTTATCACAAACTTCTCTACTGTCCGACCCGCCACCGCCACGACTCTACTATAGGCTAATTCGTGCGAATTAGCCTATAGTAAGTATACAGTTATTTTGATTTTAAGTTTAAGTTTAAGTTTTTTACATGTGCACTCTTCCCGAGCCACTTCCCCTCCTAACAACCTCGCAGTGTTGACAGAAAGCGGCGGGCGAGTAGTATAGTCGCGGAGTTGCATAGGCAGACAAGCCCGAAACCAAGGTCCGCCTCAACGGACCTCGGCGCGTAGCCATTCACACCTACGACGCCATGCCGCCCTTCGCGCTCTGCCTGCCTATTCCATTGAGGCCACCCTAACCTTATAGCTGAGGTGATCCAAGGGTGGCCTCTTTTTTTATGCCAATTTTTTGTTACGCCGAGAGCTTGATGACGGCAAGTTCAAGTGGAAGATGCGGGAGCGCCGAGTAGCCGATAAGGTCGTAGACGCTTAAGAACTCAAGAAGTACGGCGGAGGTGATGCGTGATTCTTTGGTCGTCGCCAGTTTTTTCAAGAATTCAAAATCTTCGGCTGACAGTTCATCTCGTATCCCCTTTTCCATATCGGGCGCATTTCGTAGAAGTAGGACAAAGCGAAGCTTCGCGAGAAGCAGGTTCACAAACACTTTCATATCCACATTTTGCTCGACTGCCTTTCCGATAGTAGCGAGTCCCGCGCTTACGTCCTTTTTATCCAGTGCCTCAATCAGCGTGTTAATCAGTACTCCCTTCGGTGAGCCGGTAATGCGCTCTACTTCTGCGAGCGTAATTTTCTTGTCGGACGAGGCACCCATCGCCTTCTGGAGAATGCCGTGCGCGTCGCGGTACGAACCATCGGCGAGAAGCGCGATAAGCTCCGAAGCGGGAGCTTCTATCGCAAACCCTTCTTTTTTTGCAATACGCTGTGCCACTTCTTTGAGAATGGTCTGGGTAGGCTTTTTGAAGGTAAAGGTCTGACAGCGAGACACGATGGTCTCGGGAACTTTTTCAAGCTCGGTCGTGGCCAGAATAAAGATGACGTGCGCGGGAGGCTCTTCAAGAGTTTTAAGAAGTGCGTTAAAGGCTTCCTTGGTGAGCATATGCACCTCGTCCACGATATATATTTTGTATTTTGACTCAAACGGTACTGAAGAGACTCCCTCACGAAGAAGCCGGATGTCATCAATGCCTCGGTTTGAGGCGGCATCTATTTCATACAGGTCACTTTCACTCGTGCCGAGTGCCTTTGCAAGAATTCGGGCGACAGACGTCTTCCCTGTCCCACGCGAACCGCAAAAAAGATAGGCGTGCGCGACACGCTCCAGTTTTATCGCTCCTTGGAGTGCCTCCACGATATGCTCCTGCCCGAGCACCTCCGTAAAGGATTGCGGGCGATATTTGCGGTATAAGACTTTTCCCTCCGACGCATTTGCCATGCCACCAGTATACGGCACGAAACCGCTTTTTCAAAAACTGGGTGAAAAAGAACACGCTGGCTGGTCCAGCGTGTGTGCAAAATAAATTGAAAAGAGGTTACACCAATTGAAGCCCTCGCAGTGCAGCAGATCGTGCGGCGCGAATTTCTTCGCTGTGAGGGAGACGCTCATTGCTCATAGCAAAACGGCAGAGGGCATGCGCGCAAGTAAAGTCACAACATTTATGGATTTCTTTCTTTCCGAGATAGATGACTTCCGTCGTGCAAACTTTGTTGGGTGATAGGGGTCGGAAGCAATAACGGCAAACTTCGTTAGTGTGATTCATAGGTTTTAACTGTGTAGAGCAACGTGTTTAGTTCATCCTACGCCTACGTCAGAAACCCGCAAGTACCACCCTGTGTATAAAAAAGCCCCTCTTCAGTGGGGCAAGTTGGTTGCTTTCTGGAACTGAAGAGGGGGCTCTACATCATTTAGAGGAAGTGACTTGGAAACATTGCTGTTTCTCCTTTCTGAAACTGCCCTTTGATCGTGGAGAGAGTGCCTCTCGCCTTTTCTAAACTCCTTGTGGTCGTTCAGTTTTGTACTGGAGGGTTTTGAGGAAACGATCGGGCGAGATCCAGAAAGGAGTATACCAGCCTTATCATAGAAATCCAGCAACAAGTGAACTCCATGCTCTTTGCGGTTTTCGCCACCTTTCAATTCATACGGCTTGCTCACTCCTACCTATTGCTCTATAACGAGATGAAGGAAAAAATCATGCCCCCGGAGCGCCGTGGCATGAATGAATACAAGGGTCGGCAAACAATTAGATGAGGCCGACTATGCGAGCAAAAAGCTTAACCCATTCTGGCAAATGTCGTCCCGAAGCAGACTCTTCGTTAACTTCGGCATCCGTCTTGAAAGGTGCCAGATGGAGAAGATACTTCTTCGCCTGATTAGCGCTCTTCAGATTAAGGTTCGCCCAGTGTTCGAGAGCCTGTTCCTGATAGAAGACAGTTTCAAGGAGGTGCCTCTTCTGTCTTTCGGTAAGGCCAAGCTTATTGCAGGCGATGATAAGAAGGCTAACCTCTGTTTGATGACCTGGAAACTTTGACTTCAACTGCATATTAAATAATGAGGAGGGCATACTGCTTTTCCTTTTGGTAAGGGGTTTGCGCGCCATTTGGGTTGCAAGGAACGGGCGCTCGTACAATGCTATCGTGGCTATAAAAAGGTACAAGGTGGGTGTGGATAACCGCCATAGGCGAGCAGTGGTCGTATGACCATAACTGCCTGTTATTTTCATTTTCAAAATGGATTGTCGGGATTGTCTCATTCGCATGCGCGATTCGCTAAGCGTATCTACATGAAAAAGGAGCGGGATTTGTGGTCCCGCCCCCGCTTTCCACCCTAAGGCGGAAAGCTCCGCACCTGGCGAGTCGCGAGAGGCGACAGCCATTTTCGGGAAAGCCCCTTACGCGCGTGCTTTCCGTCTGGTAACGGTTAGATGGTTGTGATCACCCCCCTTCTGTTTCCATAGAGTGTGCTGATGCTCAAGTGGTTACAGAAGGTTTTATTCGTATTCATGGTGTGACCTTTGGTTTGTTTTTCGTTTCCGCAAAGAGCAGTATCCAGACTGCCCTCACAAACTCTAGCACAGATAGTCTCTACTGTTGAGTACCTACTTCGGTGGCTAGAAATTCCTGCACCAGCGCCTCCACCTCTCCCGCCGTTTCGGTTTCCATGAGCTTCACGCGAAGTTCCTTCGCGCCGATAAATCCTTCTCTTGGGCGTCCGGGTTCACCCGGATTAGCCACATACGCCTTGAAATGCTTTTTCATAATGGCAAAGTTCTTAACCTTTCCAAGCAGTTCTTCAAACAACTTCGTGTGTTCCACCATTACGCCCAATCTCTCCATTAGAGTCTGACTGGTGTTCTCCCTATTCGCCAATTCGCGCGAATTGGCGAATAGCCACGGATTACCAAAGATGGCGCGACCGAGCATCACACCGTCGGCTCCGGTTTCGGCAATACGCGCGTGCGCGTCTGCAATACTCACGACGTCGCCATTTCCCAAAATCAGCGTTTCACTTTTGAGTTCGTTCCGGATTTCCACGGCACGCTTCACCCGCTCCCAGTGCGCCGGCACTTTTGACATTTCCTTGCGGGTTCGCGCGTGCACGGTTATCGCGGAAGGTTTTTCCGCGAGAAGTTCGGGGAGCCACATCTCAAGCTCGTCCTTGTTGTAGCCGAGACGAGTTTTGACCGAGACTGGAAGTGGATACGCGCCCTCTTTAGCGGCACGAAGAACCGCCCGCGCGAGTGCGGGGTTTTTGATAAGAGCAGCTCCGGCACCAGACTTTTCAATAGAACGGTCGGGACAACCCATATTGATATCCAGTCCGTCAAAGCCAAGCTTCTTTACGAGCTTCCCTGCTTCATACATCTTTTCGGGATTACCGGAAAAAAGTTGTGCCACAATCGGGCGTTCACTCTCCGAATACTCCAAATCAACGAGTAGCTTTTTTTGTCCGGCGCTCATGAGCCCGTCCGCGGAGACAAACTCCGTCCACATCACATCGGGTTTTCCATACTTCGCGATAACACGTCGAAAGGCCACGTCGGTGACATTCGCCATCGGCGCCAAGACCATAATTGGTTTTTTGAGTTTCCCCCAAAATCCATTCTGCATTGCGACACTGTACCGTATGGGAGAGGACTTGACAAGATTGACTCTTAATAATACAATGATTTTTGAAATTTGAACCCCACATTATGAAAATCCTAAATACTGTAATTTCAGAAAAACTGCAACACACCCAACAGGTGCTTGAAGGCCTCCCCATCTTTCTCGCGTTAGTCGGAGGAGTAATTATCGGGCTGATATTGAGATCGTTTTTCTAACAGCTTTGGGCACACATAATCGGCGGGGGAGCATCCCCACGCCGATTTTTTACGCCTCTTCTTCAAAAACTATTTCAAATCGTCGCCGGATAGTTCCACCCGTGAACCTGCCTGAAGCTCTCCACGAAGCATTTTTTCGGCAATCGTCTGTTCAACCTTTTCCTGAATGGCGCGGTTCATCGGGCGGGCGCCAAACTTCGGGTCCTGCCCAACGGAGACGAGAAAATTAAGCAGGGGGTCGGTGATAACAAGGTCAAGTCCTTTTTCTTTGAGACGTTTGCCAAGTTTTTGGAGTTGAAACTTCGCGATAATTTTGAGGTCGGAGGCGGTAAGCGGACGAAACAGCACCACCCCGTCAAAGCGGTTCAAAAGCTCCGGTTTGAAAATTGCGCGGTTAATGATTTCGGTAAGTACAATATCCTTATCAAGACCCTTGCCTTCCTGTCCCATTTTCCAGATAATATCGCTTCCTGCGTTTGAGGTGGCGATAATGATGAGATTGCGTGCATTGACGCGCTTTCCCGTTACGTCCGTAAAGAAGCCCTCGTCAAGAATTTGGAGAAAAAGGTCGTGCACCTCTTTGTTCGTCTTCTCAAACTCATCCAGAAGAAGCACACCGTAGGGATGCTCGCGGAGGAGTGAGGCAAGGACACCCGCCTTTCCGCTCTCAAACGTACCGATGAGACGGGAGAGTGCGTCGTCGTTTTCATACTCGGACATATCCAGACGGATAATATTTTTCTCATCACCGAAAAACACTTGCGCGAGGGCTTTCGTCGTTTCGGTCTTCCCCACACCGGTCGGCCCGAGAAAAAGGAACGAACCCATCGGTCGGTTTGGCGAGCTAATACCCGAGCGGGCGCGCCGAAGCGCTCCCGAAATCGCCTTCACGGCTTCGTCCTGTCCCACAATGCGTTCGTGCAGGACCTCTTCAAGTTTGAGGAGCTTGGTGCGCTCTTCACCCTTGGCTTCGGAAACGGCAATGCCCGTCTTTCGGGAGACAAGTTCAAGCACATCCTCGCGAAGTACCGTACGTGTACCCCCCACCTTCACCTTGGGGACCAGTTCACGCAGAAGGTCAATTGCCTTGTCCGGCATGACCCCTTCAAAAAAGTACCGCTCGGCACTCTCCGCAATAGCGCGAAGTGCCTGATAGGTAAATCGCACACCTTCCGTGACTTCCGCACGCAGTGCTTCGTCTTCCAAAACGGGAATGGAACCTGCGACTCCCGCGCCCTCCAAAAGCACGCGTTCAAAGCGTTCACGAATTTTCGGATTTGATTCAAGCGTTTGATGAAATGCGCCGAGCTCGGCAAGCGCGACGATTTGAATGTTTTGAGATGTGAGAAAGGGGTCAAGCAGCGCGAGCACATCGGACCCGAGCGCTTTCGCCCCCTGAAGGAGCTTCTCAAAATTATCCATAACTAAAATGATGTTGCCCGCTTTTGCGGACTCGCGGAGTAACTTCTGAAGTTCGGTTTCAAAGGCAACCTTTTCCTTCATCGCCGACAAAAACAGCACACCATCAAGCACAAAAATAAGTTTGTGTTCCAGTTGTGGCAGGATGGTACCCGCGCTGATGTGACGCGCGAGTCGTGCGAGCGGAGCGAGCTTGGGGACGCCCTCCTCGCTCACCATAAGCACGTTGGCTTCGCGTCCGCGCGAAAGAATGCGCTCAATTTCTTCGGCTTCGCGTTTTCCAAACGCCCCCGTGCTCGCAAACAAGAAGGATGTGTGTCCCGTGAGGGGGGTCGCGTAGCGCTCCAAATGTGGAATTTCTCCGTACGCCCAATCCTTGCCAAGTCCGGGTATCCGTCCGAGTGCGTCCTTACTCCACCAACGCAAATACTCTTTGTAGCTTTCCTCGGTTCGGGCAACCCACTCCGCTGCTCCGATAAAATCGGTAGCTTCTATCTTCTTTGAGGTAAGGAAACTTCGCAAGCCTTCATCATAGAGAGTAAGCTCCTTTGCGTAACCCTGAAGTGAAATCGGCTCACCTTCGTTTTCGGGTACGTCAAAAGTCTCCGAGGGGATAGTTCGGCTCTCTAAAAACGGGACTACCTCCTTTGACGAAAGCCCGAGGCGAAGGAGCGTTGCTCCACCAAACCGCGAACCAAAAAAATCAAGCGTTGGCTCGCCGTACTTTTCGGTAACTATTCGCGCCACCTCAAAACGCACCTTCATAGAGCGCATACCAACTTCGGGAAGCACACTGTCCACATCTCTAAAGTAGTAGGAAGCAAAAAAGCCGTACCAGAGGGCGAGTACGAGCCAACACCCAAGAAGGAGGAAGAACACCGATGATACAAACGGGATGGATGGATCGGTGTGGGTGCTGACCTCGGGAAATGTCGCAAGGAGATAGGGGACGAGCTTAAAGAGAACCAGACCGCCCCAGAGGAGACCCGCGATAATCGTGAGCACGCGAAATATCTTCTCCGTCGTGTGCAGGTGTCCACCGGAGAAGAGCAACTCCGACTGGAGCGCTCCGCGATAGACTTTCGCTTCTTTTTTGAGTGCCTGGTAATTCATCGTTAGAGGAGTTTCATCACCCCAATAAACCCATTAAGAACAAGTCCAAGAGCCACAATCGGGAGGACAAGCCACAGAGCAAAAAACGCGAGTGAAAAAAGTGAAAATAGAACGAGTGTCAAAAAACCGGAAAGAATGATAACCGTGCGCGCGACAAAACCAATCATACGCAAAATCAGATTGATAATGAGGCTCCCCAAAAATCCCGCCGTCTCCTTACTTGAGGCCTCTCGAAGACGATGCCACGGCGCTAGTAGCGTACCCACTAGAATGCGGATGGAAAAAAAGTGCCAGAAAAACCACACGGCATTTGTGTACAAACGAATGAGGTCACTCCACGCGGTGGTGTAGTGCCAGAGGAGGTAGTTAAAGGGTAAAGTGAGTGAAGACATTTTTTAAATGAGATATGGATTATGAAATATGGAATAAGGGAATACAATTGAATCTAGTAGTATAGTATATCGCATTTTCTAAATTCTCTATTCTACATTCTCTATTCTGTCTTCTTCACCTCGGCTTGAAATAAATCTTGTTTCCGTAACGTAAGTCAATGTAGGACACGCGAAGAGCGCCCTTCGTTCCGGGAAGTACATCACCTTCGCGGAGAAGGGTCTCAAGGCTTGCGAGTGTGCGTGTGTAGTCCTTGTCCACAAAAAGTATTCTGCTTCCCTCGCGGAGCACGACTTCGCGCTCGTGCTCGTCCGTAAAGGCCATTTTGGCCGGGTCAAGTCCAAGCTTTTCCAACTGGGTCAAAAAGGAGAGTACGGTCGCAAGCTCTTCTTTTTGGATAACCCACTGCGCGAGCGGAGAGGTGGTAGCATTTTTTTCCAGACGAAAGAACAATCCATCCGACCCATCCGGAGCAACCGCAAACGCAAATCCAGTTTCATCTATAAGAAAACATCCATACACGCCGGAACACCAGAGCGCCTTCGGTTCACGTTCGTGTACGGCAACATGGAGTGACGCAAGATTGCGGAGCGAAAGTGAAACTCCGCGAAGTTCGGGAAAAGAACCGGTGAGCGTTTTGGTAAGCTCCGTCTTCGGATAAAGAAGCGTATGCGCCTTGGAAATAAAGCCAAGATAAGAGCCTTGCATCCCCTCCTTCACCAGCTCCAGAATACGTGCTTCAGGAACGCGCGATGCCCCACTTACCTCAATATGCGTAATGGTAAACGCGGGGCGCGAAAAGCCGTAGAGCGTCGCGCTCAAAAAGACTACTAAAAAAGAACTCCAGAGTAGGGCCTTGTGGACCTTTCTCTTTTTTTCCTTCCGTGCAAGCCGAGGAGATCGTAAGACTTTATGCCGAGCCATAAAGTAATTTCTAATTTCTAATTTCTAATTCACCTAATAAAATTTCAAATATCAAATTCTCAATTTTGTAATTAGGCATTTTATTAGAAATTAGGTGAATTAGGTAATTAGAAATTATTTCTTCGGGATGATCGCTTCTTTCCCTCCCATATATTTTCGTAAAACTTCAGGAACGGTAATGGAGCCATCAGCTTGCTGATTGTTCTCAAGAAGCGGAACCAAAATGCGCGGTGTCGCGAGTGCGGTGTTGTTCAGCGAATGGGCAAAACGCGACTTCCCTGTCTCGTCTTTGTAGCGGATGTTAAGCCTGCGTGTTTGAAAATCGTGAAAATATGACGACGAGTGCGTTTCGCGGTAGGCTTTTTCGGACGGCACCCAGGTCTCAATGTCATACTTCTTCACCTGACCGAGCCCAAGGTCGGCTCCGCAGTTGATAACGACGTGATAGGGAAGATTAAGTGCCTGAAGGAGCTCTTCGGCGTTTGCCGTAAGCTCTTCGTGGAATGCAACCGACTGTTCGTGACTCGCTTCACAAAGCACCACCTGTTCAAGTTTGAAAAACTCGTGGACACGAATGATACCCTTCGTGTCTTTGCCGTGGCTTCCCGCCTCGCGCCTAAAACAGGGAGAAAACGCGAGAATCTTTTTTGGTAGTTCTTCTTTTTTGAAGGTAGTTTCCGCGAAATAAGACATCGTGGCGACTTCAGCGGTTCCCGCGAGGTAGTCTCCGTCCTGCGTCTTATACAGGTCATCCTCTCCTTGCGGTAAATAGCCCGTACCGAGAAGTGTCTGTCGCCGTACGAGTGACGGCACCATCATAAAGGTGAAGCCCTTCTTAGCGAAATGCGCAAGCGTAAACTGAAAGAGTGCGAAGGAAAGTGGTACCGCATCATTCTTGAGAAAATATCCGCGGAAACCCGCCACATCTCCTCCGCGCACAAAGTCGGCAAGGTCACAGCTCTCCATAAGGTCAAGGTGATTCTTGGGAGCCTGCTCAAACACCCGTCGCGTACCCCACGCACGCACCTCTTTATTGTCCTGGTCGCTCTCGCCGTCCGGCACGGAAATGTCGGGGACGTTCGGCACCTCTAGCATCCGTGCCTGCCACTTCACCATTATTGCTTTGAGCTTTTCTTCCTGTTCCTCAAGTCCGGCTTTTTCGGCGCGTAGTTCCTCAAGGAGAAGCATGCGTCGCTCGGGAATCTTGGTTTGCGACATGTGCTGACTTTTCTGATTATGTTCGGAACGCTTTTGTTCAACGATAAGCAAAAGTGCCCGACGTTCATCGTCCAGCTTCAGCAATTCTTCCACGTCAAACTTAAGATGCTTTTTCTGCACCGCCAAGGCGACGAGGTCTTTATTTTCTCGGATGAATTTGATGTCGAGCATACACTACGAACTACCGCACAATCTTACCTCCTCCCCTCTTTAGAGGGGAGGATTGAGGTGGGGTGTGTTATTACACTAGCAGTATACAACAAAAAAGCGGGCCGTGGGGGCTCGCCGTGTGGAAAAGCAATGAAGTGCGTTTAGAAACCGGAGTCTGGTGTTCGCAGTGCTAACATCATGGCAACCTCTCTTGCTCTTTGCTCTCTCCGGAACTGTGGCGATTTGACATCGCGCATTGGGGTAGTATCGGGGGTACGGTCGTCGGGGTGGCGAGTATCATCGGGTATCAAACAGAGATGTGTGCTGTTAAACCAGGCTGGAAACAGCTTTAGGTAGGAAGGATGGGGAACAATCGTGGGTCTTTTAAACAATCGTGGGTCTTTTAAACAATCGTGGGTCTTTTAAATGTGAGTTCATAGGTTAACTTTCCATGATAAACTGTATCAGATGAAGGAATTATCTCCAAATCAATTTCCCCGCCGCCTAAAGGAAATCACCGACCCGCCGAAGAAGTTGTATCTTGAGGGCGTCCTTCCGCCCGAGGAGCACAAGTGGCTTGCGGTCGTGGGTTCGCGTAAGTTTTCCAGCTACGGCAAAGAAGTAACGGAAACGCTGATTGCGGGGCTTGTGGGCTACCCCGTGGTGATTGTTTCAGGACTCGCGCTCGGTATTGACGCCATCGCGCACCGCTGTGCACTTTCGGCGAAACTGCCAACCGTTTCCGTGCCAGGTTCGGGTCTAGACCGTAGCGTACTCTACCCTTCCACAAACAAACGGCTTGCCGACGATATTCTCAAAAATGGCGGCGCACTTCTTTCGGAGTTTGAACCCACTTTTTCCGCAACCGCATGGAGTTTTCCCCAAAGAAATCGCATTCTCGCAGGACTTTCGGACGCGGTGCTTGTGATTGAAGCCGAGCAAAAGAGTGGCGCGCTTATCACCTCCAAGTTTGCAACCGAATACAACCGCGATGTCTTCGCTGTCCCCGGTTCTATCTTTTCGTCGTCTTCATCCGGACCGCATATGCTTATCAAGCTCGGTGCCGTTCCCATCACCTCTCCCGCCGACCTCTTGGAGGCGCTCGGGTTCAAAGCAAACGAGAAAATCGTACGCGATTACTCCGATTGTACCCCCGAAGAGAAAAAGGTGATTGCACTTCTCCAAAATCCGATGCCTCGCGACGACCTCGTTGACGAGCTCGCTCTTCCTATCGGCACTGCAAACGCCCTGCTCTCCCTTATGGAGCTTAAAGGTCTCGTCAAAGAAACCAGCGGAGAAATTCGCCTGCTCTAGCTTCTACCTGGCAATGCCCCCGCACACCTCTTACAGAAAACATGTAAAGTGTAAGAGCCTGTTTAGAATCTAACCGCAGTATAAGGCCTAAAACATAGCTTGCCTGCCGAAATATCCAAAATTCTGCTGCAAATCGCGTTTTTTCGTCAGCGTATCACCACGGGAGTACTTCCAGTTTCTAATCGCTTCGCTCAAGAAACGAGAGGTCGCTCGATATGCCTCCTCAAAATCCGCGATTTTTACCACACGGGCACTTCTGTTTTTGTAAACAAAAACAAGTCGCGCGACGAATTTTGGACATTTCACCCGAGGCTTAAATTCTAAAAGGCTCTTAAGACTTCCGCCAGAACTCCCTGCCTTCCTAGGCAGGGATGAATGGCGGGAGTCTGCGAAAGGGGTCGGGAAAACTGTAGTTTTCCCGTGGAGGAGAGCAGTGAGCGAGTCTTCGAGCGAGCGCTGAAAACCGAGGGTTCTTAGAGGAAACTCCGCTCGCCAAACGCACTGTGCTCCTGCCGAGGGTAGGACGAGCGGAGTTTACAAGATGCCCTTGTAATGAGTGTGCCTCCCAAACGGCTACGAGTATAACGATTTAGTAGAGCTAGTAATAAAACTAAAGTAGATTATGAAAGGAATCAACACAAAACGTATCGGGATGCTCGTTGTCGCTCTCTGCACCCTTGTGACTGCTGGGTCAACGGGTGTGCTTGCGGATGGCGGAGCAACCATTAACCTCGGTACGGCGGGCAATTTTACTATTCTGTCAAAGACCGGCATTTCAACGACAGGGACAACCTCTGTCGTGGGGGATATTGGCGTGAGTCCCGCGGCCTCAACCTACCTTACGGGATTTGGCTTGATCCTTCCTTCGGCAGGTGCTTTCGCTACTTCGGCACTGGTGTCTGGAAAGGTGTATGCGCCGGGATATGCAAACCCGACTCCCGAGAACCTCACGACTGCGGTGCGTGATATGGAAACTGCGTACACCGATGCAATGGGACGTGCGGCTTCCGTTACCGAGCTTGGCGCGGGAAATATTGGTGGACTCACTCTCGCTCCGGGGGTGTACAAATGGGGTACCGGCCTTGCCATCCCAACGAATGTGACGCTTTCGGGTGGCGCGAACGATGTCTGGATTTTTCAGGTGTCGGGAAATTTTAATGTGAGTTCTGGGGTAAAAGTACTTTTGGCCGGCGGTGTACAGGCGAGTAACGTTTTCTGGGTGGTTGCCGGACAGACAACTATCGGTACTACGGCCGTCGTTAATGGAACCATTTTGGGTCAAACCGCGATTGTGCTCAATACCGGTGCGACGCTACAGGGTCGCGCGCTCGCGCAGTCCGCCGTAACGCTTGACGCGAGCACGGTTACTATTTCTACACTCTCTGTTTCGGCAACCCCTGCAGTCCCGGCCACTCCCGCGGTTCCCGCAGTCCCGACGGTAACTCCCGCGACCCCCGCGGTGCCCGCCACTCCCGCTTCGCCGAGCTCTACCTACACCTATACCACGACGGAGGGCACGACACCGACACTCTCACGTGGTCAGGCAATCAGACTCGGAAGTGGACAGATGGTATACGTAAATATGAACGGTGTATTTACCGACGCTGACGGACAGCCTGTGTCGCACGCTATGGTTTCCGCTTCGGCGAAGGCTATGGCGACACCATCTACCGCAACCCTCGGTCAACAGATGCGTATGATTTCCCAAAATCTTGGACAGGGAAGTCGGCATAGTGAAGTTGCGACACTCCAGGCATTTCTGATTTCTCAAAACAAAGGACCTGCTGCACGAGCACTCGGCACAGTCGGGGCAAGCGCCTACTTTGGAGGGCTTACCAGGTCGGCTCTCGCGGAATTTCAGGCAAGCGTGGGTATTACACCTGCACTCGGCAATTTTGGAGTCGTTACCAGACGTTTTTTACAAGCACATTATTAATTAATGGAGCCTGTCCGTTTTTATGGGAGGCTCAACGTATATATGAACACGTTCAGTAAAAAATCAATAGTGTCCTCGGTAGCGTTTGCGTTAGTATTTGGATTGTTTGGCTTCGCGAGTCCTTCGCCTGTAAGCGCCGTGGGTCCCGCGGTCGTGGATCTTCAAACTGCGGCGAACTTTGTAATTCTTTCCAAAACCGGAATCACAAACATCCCTACTTCCGTGGTTACCGGAAATATTGGTACCAGTCCAATTACCGGCTCGGCCATTACCGGAGTAGGGTGCTCGGAGGTGACGGGGACTATCTACACCGTTGATGCAGCCGGTCCTTCGTGCAGGACGGTAAGTCCGACGGTGCTCACCACCGCGGTAAGTGCTATGGAAGCGGCCTACACCTCCGCCGCGGGACGAGCAGGACCGGACGGAACAAACGTTGGGGCAGGGACGCTCGGTGCAGGGACGGTCTTTACTCCCGGACTCTACAAGTGGACCACCGGAGTGACGATAACCGGCACCACCACCCTTTCGGGTGGCGCGAATGATGTCTGGATTTTCCAAATAGCGGGAGACCTTAGTCTCGCCTCCGCGGGTAACATTGCTTCCGGTGTGCATATCGCACTTAGTGGCGGAGCGGTAGCCTCAAATGTCTTCTGGCAGGTCGGTGGTGGCACGGGTGCCACGCTCGGAACCTATTCTACGTTTAACGGAACTATCCTTACGGCGAAGCAGGTCATAATGCAGACGGGAGCGGTTTTGAACGGACGCGCCCTCGCGCAAACTCTGGTTACCCTTGATAACAACACCGTTTCGCTTCCCGCTGGTTTTGTTACGGTTCCAGAGCCAACTCCACTTGTTCCCTCGCGTGCTGGTCAGGTGGGCGGTTCGCTTACGGTGGTGAAGTCGGTTATCAACGATAATATCGGCACCAAGCTCAACACCGACTTTCCGCTTTTCGTAAACGGATCCTTCATTTCATCCGGATCAACCAATAACTTTGTAACGCCAGCAACGTATGCCGTTACTGAAACACAAAGCATCGGCTACACGCGTTCATTTTCGGGTGACTGTGATGTAAATGGCGTCGTGAGTCTTGTCGCGGGCGACAACAAAATCTGTATCATCACCAATAACGACAACGGCGCGCCGACGGTTCCCCCGGTGCCACCGCTTATTGATATCGTAAAAGTGCCAAGCCCGCTCGCGCTCCCCGGTGGTCCCGGTCTTGTCACCTACACGTACACGCTTCGCAACATCGGAACCGTACCCGTGACAAACCTGACACTTGTGGGCGACACCTGTAGTCCCATTGTGCTTGTCTCCGGCGACACCAACGCCGACGGTAAACTTGACGTGAACGAGGTGTGGGTCCATCGCTGTGCTACCGTACTGCAACAGACGCATACGAATACCGTGACCGCAACCGGCTGGGCAAATGGTATCTCGGCTGTTGATGTCGCGAGCGCTACGGTAGTGGTAGGAGCCTCGGTTATTCCGCCCATCATTCACCTCACCAAGATCCCAAGTTCACTTTCGTTGTCTGCGGGAGGAGGAACCGTTATCTATATGAAGACGGTTACCAATCCGGGAATTGTTCCGCTTGAAAACATCCGCATTTCCGACGATAAATGCAGTCCCGTAACCTATATCTCGGGCGATACCAACAACAGTGGCAAGCTTGACCAGACCGAGACGTGGCTCTACACCTGCACCACCACTCTCCGTGAAACAACGACCAACACTGCCACGGTACGTGGTGATGCAAACGGTCTTACGGCGAGAGATGTTGCGGTTGCGACGGTTGTAGTAGCGGTCCCCACGTTTCCCAACACAGGATTTCCCCCCGAGGACACAAGCACTTCAACAAACGCCTTACTGGTAGGTAGTCTTCTTACCCTCGCTTCATTTCTCGTTCTTAAAAAGAGTATCGTCTAACTTACGCGTAGTTTCCCGAAAACGCGCGGAGGCGTTGTGGGTAGTTAGAAAACTTCGCCCCGCCGGAGTTTTCTTGGTGTAGTAGTCGTTTGTAATACCATCTCTAACTAGCCTCTGGTCATTTATTCGCTATTCTAGGCCTCTGGTTAGGTCTTTGTCTATAGCTCTAGTGTAAAGCGGTTAATTGGGGATGGTATAAGTAGGGAGATGAGGAAAAACATGAAAATAAACATCATCTCAAAACGGGCGCACTGGTGTGGAATACTTATGGGAGTGCTTGTCGCTCTTATCCTTCCGCTTTCCGTTCCCCTCGAAGTAGAGCTTCAAGTAAGTCCGTTGTTATTCGCGGAAGAGAAAGTAAACGGAGGAGTGGAGTCGGTATCCGTTCCACTTCCGGCTCATCTTCGTATTCCAAGAATAAAGGTAGACGCGAGAGTTGAGTCTCTCGGACTCACCAAGAGTGGCGCACTAGCGGTACCAAAAGGTCCGGAAAGTGTCGCATGGTACAACCTAGGAACTCGCCCGGGTGAAGTAGGTAACGCGGTTCTTTCGGGGCATTACGGATGGAAAAACCACATTCCCGCGGTCTTTGATAGGCTTCGCGATGTACGGGTAGGAGACAAACTTTCAGTAGAAAATGAAACAGGACAAGTGATTACATTTGTCGTACGCGAGGTTCGATTGTATGGAGCAAGCGATAATGCGGTGAATGTATTCACTTCAACGGATGGAAAAGCTCACCTCGTACTTATCACCTGCGCGGGGAAGTGGAGCAAGGCAAGCAAGTCATACCCAAACAGATTGGTTGTCTTCGCGGATAGGGAACTGACTCGTGAATAGATGGTAAGATAGGTCTATGAAGACTTTTAGCGAGCGGGTGGTTCTGATCGCGCTTTCCATTCCGAAAGGGAGGGTAACGACCTATGGGCGGATTGCCAGAGCCGCAGGCACGGGCCCTATGGCCTCGCAAAGTATCACCGGTATCCTGGGGAAAGCATACGACGCAGGCGCCCGCAGTATTCCATTCCACCGCATTGTGTATGCCGACGGTCGCATCTGGGTAAGTGAGAACTGTCGAAAGGAGCGAATGAAGTTGTACAAAAAAGAGGGGATTGAAGTGGGCAAAAACGGTAAAATCAGTGCTTTTTACCGTAGTGTGCTGGATTTCAAGTAGATTTTGTTGTAGCAAGCGTAAAAAGTTATCCCAACTCGCAAGGTGAAAAAAAGTTTCAAATAGGGTAGAATACTCTCCAATGATAACTGAAGAGCTACAGAGGCTTTGCGGACTCGGTCCTACGAGTGAGGAAACCCAGGAACAAGGCCCCTATATTAGTGTTGAACAGCTCACCGGCAGGTTTGGAGCGCTCTATGAGAAGGTGCGCTCGTTTGTGGACTACCAGGAGTACCACCTCATTCGTCGTGGAGCGATTCGCAGGATGCTGAAGCGACAGCTCTATATAGAACGCAAACCCAACTCCGGCGCGGCGCTTCTTCGTGAGCTCGTGAGCAGTGGCTATCTTCCCAACAATAAAGTCCCCGAGGCAAAGGCGCTCGTCTTGCAAAGTATTATCCGAAAATGGATGACGCTTGAGCGCGAAGGGCTTTCTATCTCACTCTCGCTTGATTTCGCCTCCATAGATATTGAGCAGTTTCTGTTTCCCGACCCCTATCGTGACGCGCTCGTTAGTTCCTTTTTCAATTCCGCGCAGAAATCAATTACCTATCAGGGAAAGGAGACGATAAACCATACCCTGATTACCTTTGCCGCCTGTCGGCGCAGTTTCCTCTCGGAAGATAAACCGAGCCTCCTGTACGCGCTGATTACCCGCGAGATTCCCGAGCTTTTGTCCCACTCCTACACCGACCCCGCGCTTTCTATGCTCGCCCCCCGTCTTCTCGGCAGTCTTCGCACGGCTGAAGCGGTCGCGACACACGCGCTGGTGTGGAAGGTGTCGTCTCGCCTTCGCAATCACGCGCTTTTTCATTCGGTTCTTCTTGAAGTGCTACACTCCTATGGGAAAGGCTCGGAGATGATACTTTGCGACGAGGAAAAACTGAAAGAAACAACCGAAACCATTATTGAGACTAAGCAACGCCAGCAAAAGAAACTGCTTCGTGTGAGTGGCCGGCGCGCGGTCATTTATTTACTTCTCACCAAAATTGTCTTGGGTGTCGCCTTTGAGTGGCCGTATGAAAAGTTTATTCTTGGTTCCGAAAACTTTCTCGCCCTCGGCACGAACGCGCTCTTCCACCCGCTTCTTCTTCTCGCTATGATTACCTTTGTTGGTAAAGAGCATCGCGGTGTTCAGCGTGTCGTTGATGGTGTTTCGGCGGTCGTGAATGGGAAAGAAATGAAGCATATTTTTATTAAACCTCCCGCGAGTGCGGCCACCTTCTTTTTGGTGATGTGTTTTTACGCGGTACTCTTCATTGTTTCGTTCGGTGTTATTCTTTCCGCGCTCATCGCGCTTCATTTCAACATTGTCAGCATCATTCTCTTTTTCGTCTTCCTCACGCTCGTGAGCTACTTCGGACTACGTATTCGTGGAAGCGCGCGACGCTGGGAGCCGGTACGGGAGAAGCCGGGGACACTTGGTATGATATGGAACCTCTTTACCTTTCCCATTGTGAACACGGGACGATGGTTTAGCGTTCGTTTCTCCAGCATCAACATTTTTGTGTTCTTTATGGACTTTCTCGTGGAGGTTCCGTTCAAAGCATTTCTTGGTATCTTTGACGCCTCGCTCTCATTTATCAAGGAGCATCGGGTGGATACGTATTAACCGCGAAGACGCGGAATTTTTCCCTCGACAGGCTCGGGATGGTGAGGAAGTCGAACCACAATTATCAATTTCCAATTTTCAAGGAGACAAACCGGCATGCGACGTACCGTAAGTAACACACTCCTTCTCCTCGCGCTTGGTGTCTTCGTGTATAGCTACCGTGTTCCGATTTCCTTGAACTGGGACAGGTTGTACGCGCAGTATTTTCCCTGCAAACAGCCGATGACCTACAGCATCGGGTCGTTTGATACACGCTTCGGTATTTCAAAGGAGGAATTTCTGAAAGTGCTGGCGAAGGCCGAGGCAATCTGGGAGAAGCCGGTTGCGCGGAACCTCTTTGCCTACGCTCCGGACGGAAAGCTCAAAATAAACCTCGTGTATGATTATCGTCAGGAAGCAACCAAGAAGTTGCGGAGTCTGGGACTTTCGGTGGATGACAACCGAGATTCGTATGACGCGCTTGTAGCGCGCTTCAAGGCGATGAAACGGGAGTTTGAAGCGGAGCAGTCGGCGTACAAGAGTCTTGTCGCAGATTTTCAGCAAGGGAACGATGCATACGACGCCGAGGTTACTAGATGGAATCAAAAAGGAGGCGCTCCAAAAGACGCGTACCAACGGTTACAGCAGGAGAGTAATGTGCTTAAAGACGCACTGGAACATATTCGTAACGTAGAAGGTGGTCTGCAAAAACAACAAGACGACCTAAACGCTCTCGTGACGGTCATTAATCAAGTCGCGAACAACATCAACGCGAAGGCCGAGGAGTTCAACGCTATTGGTAAGGCGCGCGGAGAGGAGTTTACCGAAGGAATGTACACCAGCGACCGTTCAGGACAAAAAATAGATATTTATCAATTTAACGATTCGGAAAAATTGGTGCGCGTCCTCGCGCACGAGCTTGGCCACGCGCTTTCGCTTGAACACGTGGAAGACCCAAAGGCGATTATGTACCGTCTCAACCAGGGCGCGAACACCGCCCTCACCCTCGCTGATATCGCGGCCCTCAAACTCCAGTGCGGAATTAAGTAAGGTTGAAAAGCATATGCAACTAAAAATTCTTTCGTGGAATATCTGGTGCGACGGAGATTTTGAAAAGACCTGCGAGTTTTTGCGTGCTTCAAATGCGGACATTATCGGCTTGCAGGAGGTAATACCCGAGGATAAGGCACGGGATGTGACTTCCTATCTTTCCGGTCTTGGATATGAGTACGCCATTTCGCCAAAAAGCGTGACGTTTGACGATGGGCGTACGATAACAACCGCCGTCTTTAGTAAGGTCATGATGCTTCAGGAAAAGCCTCACACGCTTCTTGCGGGAAGTCCGCAACAGGCGGAGATGTCAATTGTGGTTGGAGACCGCGTATTCCATATTTTCTCTATACACCTGAAGCACACGCATCAACAAGAGGCCGATATCCAAAAGGTGCAAGTGGAGAGTTTGCTCGCCACGCTACCGAAGGAGAACGTCATTGTGATGGGCGATTTCAACGCAACACCGGAAATGACTCCTATCAAACAAATGCATGAAGTACTTACCGACACCGACTCTTTGGAGTTGCCGACACTGAACGCTCAACTTTTTGACTGCAAGACCTGCGATAGGGCGCTGCTTCCCGCGGCAAAGCTTGATTATATTTTCGTAAGTCCTGATGTGCGAGCGCACTCGTTTGAGGTTCTAAAATCTGACGCCTCGGACCATTTACCAGTATCGGCTATACTAGAACTATGAAACCTAATGTATTCATTTTCCATGGAACAGGAGGGGACCCCCAGGAAAACTGGTTTCCCTGGCTGAAGGGGAAATTAGAGGCAAAGGGGTATACAACCTTTGTCTTTGTCCCGCAGTTCCCAACACCGGAAGGACAGTCGGTTGAAGCATGGATGCATGTACTTAAGGGGTATCAGGAGCACATTAATGAGAACACTATCTTTATTGGGCATAGTTTGGGAGGAGTTTTTCTTTTACACCTTTTGCCGAAACTTCCATGTAAAGTGAAAGCGGTTTTCTTGGTTGGAACACCGATAGGTATTCTGCCGATTAAGAATTTTGAGCAGGATAAAGCCTTTGGTGGCTTTGACTTCCGGTGGAAGGAGATAAAACAAAAAGCGGATACGTTTGTGGTTTTCCATTCCGACAACGACCCGTATGTAGGGCTGGAAAACGGCAGGGAACTTGCAAAACATCTTGGCGTGGAGCTTTCATTTGTCCCACACGCAGGGCACTTCAACGCAAAGGCGGGGTATGTAACGTTTGAAGAGTTGTGGGAGAAGTTGAAACCCATGCTGGAATCGAGTAGAAGCACAACTGCCTAACCGCTACTCTTTACCTTAGTAAAGAGTAGCGGTTAGGCCTAGCCGAGAGATGACAAAAATATGCAGTTAGCTTTCTTAAAAAACAAAAAGGTACGCAAGAACATTGTCATCGCATGGTTCGTTCTTTTGGCTGGTGTCTTTGCACTATACTTTCTTGAGCCGACGTTTTTTCACACAAAGCTAAAGGACGCGGTACTCTTTTCTCCTGTTTTGGGATACGGATTGTATCTTCTCCTTGGGTGCCTGCGCGGATTTACCCTTATCCCCTCAACTTCACTCATTTTGCTCGGGATGCTGTTCTTCCCGCCCTGGCCACTTTTTGTGCTGACGCTCCTCGGAATTTTGGCTTCCTCGGCGTCGGTGTACTACTTTTCCGACTATCTACAATTGGATGAGCTTTTTGAAACGACTCACGCACTCCATTTGGAGCGCGTAAAGAACTTACTGCGAAAATATGAACTCCCCATCATCATCGGCTGGAGCTTTTTCCCGCTCGCCCCGACCGACATCGTCTGCTATGCCTGCGGTACCTTTGAGATCAATTTCCCCAAATTCCTGCTGGGCATCCTCATCGGCGAAGGCACCATCTGCGCACTGTATATCTTCGCTGGAGAGTTGATTACCAGCTTGTTGCACTTCATATAACTATGTTTGTTTCTGCTATACTTTTGTTATGGATAGAAAAATTATTTGGCTGGGACTTTTTGTGGGCTCCAGCATTGGCGGTTTTATTCCGAGTTTCTGGGGTGCGGGAGTCCTTTCATTTTCCGGACTTATCTTTAGCGCGCTTGGCGGATTTGCGGGTATCTGGCTTGGATACCGAATGAGTGAGTAGACCGAACAGAAGTCTCTATACTCCCAAACTCATATCAAGATTATGTACCGATAACAGCGACCGCTGTTATCGGTACATGGCGGGAAAAAGCGAAAAAAGGTCCTACCTCACGCAAGTGTCATCTAGCTCGGCCTTTCAATTTTGGCGAAAAAAGGCTATTCTGTGGCCTTATGGCCAAAAGCGACACCGTTTTGAGTTTTGACGCGGTTACGTTTGAATACGGACCGAATAACCCGATTCTCCACGAGGCGGATTTTTCGCTGCGCAGAGGTATCAAGGTAACGCTCATGGGACAGAACGGCGCGGGGAAGAGTACCATTTTTCAACTTATCACGGGAGCTCTTCAGCCGGAGTCAGGAAAGGTGAATATCACGAATGGAGTGACCATCGCAACCGCTCGACAGGTAATCCCCCGTGACCAAATGGAACTTACGGTGCGGGAGTTTTTTGAGAAATGCTTTGTAAAAAAGGTCTATGACATTGACCCCCGCATTGATGAGGTGCTTGAAGTGGTAAATCTAAAGGGTCACGAGAAGGTACACGACCGCATTGTAAAGTCATTTTCGGGAGGACAGCAGGCGCGCCTGCTTCTTGCATCGGCGCTTATTCAGAAACCCGACCTTCTCCTTCTTGATGAGCCGACCAACAATCTTGATAAGGCGGGTATTCTACACCTCACTAAGTTTTTGAAGGAGTACGCAAAAACCTGTATCGTCATTTCGCATGATGCGGACTTTTTGAACTCATTTACGCACGGCGTGCTGTATTTGGATATCTTTACGCACAAAATCGAGCAGTACGTGGGTGACTATCTTGATGTGGTACAGCAAATTACGGTGCGACTTGAAAAGGAAAACCGAAAGAACGCTCAACTCGCAAAACTCATTCAGGAAAAGAAAGACCAAGCCAACGTCTTTGCGAACAAAGGAGGTCAGATGCGTGTGGTCGCGAAACGAATGCGTGAGAAGGCGGAAGAGCTTGAGGAGGAAATTGTTGACGTGCGCAGAGAGGACCGCACTATCCGAAACTTTACCATTCCCAGCCAGCCGGAACTTATCGGGGAAATACTCCATCTCACGTCCGTGAAGGTGTTACACCCCTCTAATCCCATCGGGGCAAGCCATGTTAAAAATCACGGACCACTAAAGCCGATGGTTAAAAAGGTAAATGTATCGCTTAAGAAAAACAATCACTTGCTTCTCGCCGGTCCAAACGGGATAGGGAAGTCAACCCTTCTTGAGGCGATTGCAAAGGGTGGGGCAACAGGCGCCACCATAGGCGAGGGAGTAAAGATAGGCTACTACCGTCAGGATTTTTCCACCCTCAACTTTGACGATACGGTGCACGATTCACTCTATGCGGTCATGCAAAGACAAACAGAAGAGCATCTCCGCTCCGTTGCGGCGGGCTTTCTTATTACCGGCGACCTTATGTACAACCGTATTAAAAGTTTGTCGGAAGGGCAGAAGGGACTCGTGGCGTTTGCGCGTTTGGTTCTCGAAAAACCGGGACTTCTCATTCTTGACGAGCCGACCAACCACATTAATTTCAGGCATTTGCCTATTATCGCCGAAGCGCTCAACAAATACGAAGGCGCGATGATTCTCGTTTCTCACGTACCCGAATTCGTCACCAAAATCCGCATTGACGAAATTTTAGACCTAGAGAAGTAGTTTGTTGAGGTCTAACCTCAACACTTACATTGCCAGTCTTTGCGCAATCTTACGTTACTAAAGTGAAGCTAGTTTCCATGCAACGGATTTGAGAGTGAGGAAACTCATACTGCGGATATGTTGCATCTTCTGCTATACTTTCATTATGAAAGTACTGATAGTTGGGGCAGGTATAGGAGGTCTTACGCTTGCCGGGTTTCTCAAGGATTCGCAGATTGACTTTGAGATGGTTGAGAGGAAAGCGGATTGGAACGCCCAGGGTTTTTCCCTTGGTTTGTGGAATAATGGACGAAATATTCTAAAGAAACTAGGTCTTGAGGAGAAGTTTGACAAGGTAGGAAGTCGGATCCAAACGTATCGAATATGTGACGGAAAAGGAGTAATTTTACGCACCTATAATCTCTCGGAGTTTTATAGTCAGTACGGATTGGCGTACACTCACGTTGATAGGGCGTTACTCCACGATTGGCTCTTTGAGCTCATACCAAAAGAACGGGTTCGCCTAGGTGTCGCGGTGGAGGCTATCACCGAAACACGCTCGGGTGTGAGTGTGGCTTTTACCATGGGAGAGGTGAAGACCTATGACCTTGTCGTAGGCTCGGACGGTATTCATTCACAAGTACGCGAGCTTGTTTTTGGTAAGAACTTTGAAATATTTGATGATTGGCGGGTATGGTACGCGTGGATTGATAACGAATTCAAGCAGGATGCAACAGTTACGGAGTATATAGAACCAGGCGAGTTTGTTGGAGTGTTTGATGTTGGTCCGAGGACGCTTGCCGTGCTTATCGCTCCCGCGAAACATTCGGTATGGGATGACCCGAAGGGGAGACTGATACGTCTCAAGGAGCTATTCAAGGATGAAATGGCCCTTTCAGGATTTCTCGCTCATCTGAAAGACCAGGATGTTATCCCCACCAACTTGAGCCATGTAAAAATGACTGAATGGGTTAAAGGTAGAGTGGCACTTCTTGGCGATTCAGCTCACGGCTTTGAACCTCACGCCGGGTTGGGCGGTTCCATGGCAATGGAGGACGGCTATGTGTTTGCGGGAGAGTTAATGAAGGTTTCGGGCACCTATTCGCTTGCGGAGGCGCTCCAGCGATACCAAGCAGTCCGCAAGAAACGGGTAGCTACTGCACGAACTCTGACCAATCGGATGCGAGCATGGGCGCTTATTGAATCCAGATTGCTTAGACGATTGGTCAACATACTTATCCCGTTCATCCCTCAAAGCTTCTTTACGAAAAAGTACCACCAACTACTCCGCGAGGAGATTTAGCACGTTGCTATTTCTACCTCTCAAGGCTACGCAGAACTTGTAAATATGCATCCTCTGCGAATTTTTTGTATGTTGAGGTCTAACCTCAACATACCCTCAACATACTCAAAGCGCTTGATTAACTGTGGACTGTACCGATAACAGCGACCGCTGTTATCGGTACCTTGCTTTACTTCTGCACCGTACCCTATTTTTCCAGACTCTTAAGAACCTGCAGATACATATTCTCCACGATTTTTTCCTGTGCCTTGCCTGTGCGGGCGTAGTGGTCAAGGCCGGGGGCGGCGTTTACCTCAAGGACCCAGAATTTTTTTTGCTTCTCTTCGAGTACACCTTCCACTATGATGTCCACTCCGCAGAGGCGAAGCCCCATATCCTTCGTAAGTTTGACCGCGAGTTTCTTAAAATCGGGGTGTAATCGTTTGACCCGCCCCCCGTCTATTCTGGTGGGGTTCGGGTAAACCTCTATTGCGTCTCCACCAGTAGAGAGATTCGCATTGTCTAGAAGAAATAGCTGTTCGCCCTTTTGCGGTACTGCGCGCAGAGTCAGTCCTTGTCGTGAAAGCTTTGCGCCAATCCGCGGGTCGGAAAGTTTCAGCTGGGTGTCTCGGCTGGACGCGACAAATTCACGCTGTTTGATTTTCAGGAGTGAAAGTATGGTGGAACGACCATCACCTGTGACACTAAGCGGAATGCGCTGGTAGGCGGAAATAATATTGCCGTCCAGTACCACTATGCGGTAATCGTTTCCGGAAACTTGTCTTTGGACGAGAGCAATGCGGTCGCGCTTAAAAATGGAGCGAAGCGCCCCATAAAACTCGCTTTTGGAGTGTACAAGCGATACATTACTGCCCTGGCTTCCGCTGTTCGGCTTCACGATAACCGGAAAACCAATCTTCTCCGCGTAGCGGTACGCCTGATTGATCTTCCGCGCCGAGCCAATAGCGTCTGCCCATTCATCCGAGTAAAAGGCTTCTCCCTCCACAGTGGGGTAGCCCATCTTCCGCATAAAGAAGTTCGCATAGTCTTTGTCCTTTGCGATTTCAGACGCGCCGAGTGGGTTGAGGTCAAGACTTGAGTAGCGAAAATAACGCTTTCTTCCGTTTTTGAAGATAACCTGCCCGACTATGTTCCATTTCGGTTCCATAACCACCTTCGCTCCGATGCGAGGAGCGATTTTTTGGAAGATAGTCCCGAGAATTGGCTGGACAGTTCGTTTTTGCATAGGCTTCCTTTGTCATTCCCGCGGATGCGGGAATCCAGTCTACAACAATCTGGATTCCCGTTCCCCAATCGCAGTCGTGGACAAGCTTCACGGGAATGATAGACCGGTGTGTCGTCAATAGGGACAGGATAGGCTAAAAGTTAAAAAAAGTATACACTAGAGGTATGGAAGAGTTTATGAAAGCCGATATCTTCTTTTTTATCACCTCTATCGCCGTGGTGCTTGTCACCATCGGTAGTGTGGTTGCGCTCTACTACATCATTAGGATACTTCGCAACATTCGCGAGGTAACCGAGAGGATGGATGAGGGAAGTAAGGTGCTTGCCGAAGACCTCTCCGAGCTTCGGGGCACCATCAAACGAGAAGGATTTGTGTGGGGACATATTTTCGGGTTTCTGAAGAAGCAGTCGGGACTGTTCGGCAAGAGGTCGCACGCCAGACGAAAAACCGACACCCATTCAGAAAAGGATTCTAGCTAATTAGCAGACTAATTTCAGTAGCGTATGAAAAAAACAGGAAAGATGGGAGTGGTAGCGGGAATTGCAGCGGCCGGTGCGGCGGCAGCGGGAGCGTATTACCTCTACTATAGTAAGAACGCAAAGAGAAACCGCGCGAAGGTGAAGGACTGGACGGTGAAGGCCGAAAAAGAAATTGTCGCCAAAGCGAAGAAACTTAAGGACGCCACCTTTAACGAGAAGAATTACAAAGCGATTGTTTCTGCCGTAACCGCAAAATATCAAAAGCTTAAGAAGTTTGAAGCAACCGAAGGCAAAGAGTTTATGACCGCGCTTTACTCGGCATGGGCGAAGATTAAAAAAGACCACGCGCCAAAGAAAAAGACGACTTCTAAGAAGTAATACGCCCTTTAAAACCGCTCCGACATTCGTCGGAGCGGTTTTCGTTTAGGATTTTTTGCCGAGTTCGCTTCCCGCGACAAAACCGGTCGTCCAGCAAAGCTGGAGGCTGTAGCCACCAGAAGGACGGTCAATGTTCAGGATGTCTCCCACCAGGAAGAGGTTGGGGTAGAGGCGCGAGCGCATCGTTTTGAAATCAACTTCGGAAAGCACCACACCACCACTCGTGACGATTGCCTTTTCCGCACCAAGAAGTCCTTTTATCTTTAAAGGAATATCCTTGAGCAGTTTTACCAGCCGAAGCCGTTCTTCACGGCTGATGGAGTTGCATTTTATATTGGGATTTATTTTTGAAAGCTCAATGATGACGGGCGCGAGGGAGGAGGGAAAGAGAGACTTCAAACTGTTTTTAAACTTTTTGGTGTGCTCGGTCTTGAATAGTTCTTGTAGTTTAGCGTTCAGCATGCCGTAGTCAGACTCGGGAAGAAGGTCAAGCGAAAGAATAACCTCGCCGTATTTAAGAAGTTCACCAATATCTTTGCTCATATTGATAATGGTGGGTCCACTTACGCCAAAGTGGGTAAAAAGAATTTTCCCCTTTTTCACCTCTTGCTTCACGCCATTTTGCAGGACGGTAAGCTTAACCTTGGGGAGTGTTACTCCCGAGAGGCGCTTTACCCACGCATCTTTCATCGCTATCGGCACCAGTGCGGGGTCGGGCTCTACAACGGTGTGTCCGAGTGTGCGTAGCCATGCGAAACCATCCCCGGTTGAACCGGTTTCGGGACGCGATTTTCCACCAGTCGCGACGACATACGAACGTGCGCGGATTTGGGTTCCGCTAGTGAGTATAATTTTTGTAACTTCTCCGTTTCCTGCGACAAGTTCTTTGACGGGGGAGTTTGAAAGCACGGTAACGTTGCCGTTACGTAAATACTCCACAAGCACATTCCAGACCGACTCCGCTTTCTCACTTTTCGGAAAGGCGCGCTTTTCCGCTTCTATCTTCGTGTCCATCTTTCGCAGGTGAAAAAAATCAAACGCATCCTTTACTTCAAATTGAGAAAACGCGGAAAACAGGAACTTATCGTTCCCCTTAAACTTTGAAAGAAAAGCGCGGACATCAAACTCGGCGTTCGTGACGTTGCATCTTCCTCCTCCGGTGATGAGGAGCTTTTTTCCGAGGGTGTCGTTCTTTTCAATCAGAAGTACCTTCGCGCCAAGCTCTGCGGCCCGGCCAGCGGTCATCATACCAGCGGGGCCTCCTCCGATAACGGCTACATCCCAGACCTTTTCGGCATTTGCCTTCATGCGCAACATACTACCACAATCCATTGACCCCGTAGTGAATTTTGGCGTTGGATTTTGTCCCTGTTCCGACTTTGAACGGAACAATGCCAAACTCTACTACGGGGTTGACAAAATGCACCTTTCGGTATATACTTGCTCCATAACTGAATCTCAGGGGTTTCGTGTGAGAACATCTCTCCCACGCAGACATTCGTCTTAAAACCTTCGAGAACTGGCCACATTCTTACTGTAACGGCTAGAAGGTTTAAGACACTATGTATCCACGCAATACACAAGGTTCCCACCGTGCCGGTTCTCGGCCGAGCGGAAGTTCCTCCTTCGCACGAGGCTACGGAGGGACAAGCATAAATAGGTTTTCAAGCCAGAGGGGCGGACAAGGACGCTCGTTTCAACGTCGTCCTGCCGGAAGAAAATTCGGAGAGTTCAACGACATTTCAAAGTTTGTCAATAAAGCGGTTATCACCGAGACGGTGGAAAAGTTCGTACCCGAACATCGGTTTGCGGATTTTCAGATTGAGGAGCGATTGAAGCAAAACATTATTACCAAGGGCTATGTTACCCCGACTCCGATTCAGGATCGGGCGATTCCGCATATCCTTCAGGGACGAGATGTCGTCGGCATCGCGAATACCGGTACGGGTAAAACCGCGGCCTTTCTCATTCCGCTTATCAATAAAATACTGCACAATCCCAAGGAGGCGGTACTTATTATGGTGCCGACGCGCGAGCTTGCTATTCAAATTGACGACGAGCTTCGTGGGTTTATCAAGAACCTTAAGATTTTCTCGGCGGTCTGTGTCGGTGGCGCGAGTATGGGTATGCAGATAAGGAACCTTCGCTATCACAACAACTTTATTATCGGTACTCCCGGACGTCTCAAAGATCTTGTGGAGCAAAAGTATCTTCACCTTGAAGGTTTCAAAACCGTCGTGCTTGACGAAGCCGACCGCATGCTTGATATGGGATTCATCAACGACATGCGTTTTATGATGTCAAAGATGTCCAAAGAGCGACACACACTTTTCTTTTCCGCGACGATGTCGCGAGAGATTGAGGCGCTTATCAAGGATTTTCTTAAGGAACCGGTCAGCATTTCGGTGAAGACCGGTGATACCGCGAAAAACGTTGACCAGGATATCGTGAAGGTACGGGGAAAGAACAAGATTGACGTACTGCACGACCTCCTCAAAGAGGGTGGTTTTACCAAGGTGCTTGTCTTTGGGCGCACCAAACACGGTGTTGAGAAGCTTTCTAAGGTGCTCGTGGAGCGTGGTTTCAAAGCCGAGTCCATTCACGGTAATAAAAATCTCTCTAAACGTCAGCAAGCGCTTAAGCTCTTCAAAGCGGGGCATACGCAGATACTGGTTGCGACCGACGTCGCCGCGCGAGGGCTTGATATTAGCGATGTGTCGCACGTGATTAACTTTGACCTTCCCGCAACCTATGAAGATTACGTGCACCGCATCGGCCGAACAGGCCGAGGGGACAAGAAAGGTAAGGCACTGACGTTTGTTGAATAACTAGCACGACACTAATGACACGAATTGAAGAACGAATGACACGAATAAAAGTCTAATGTATGAAAATAAAGCACAAACAAAATAGCATCATGACTCCGTCCAAAAAGACGTTCCAGAATCCTGTGGGCAAGTGGATAGAGAAAAAGACTCGCACCGAGATTTTGCTGTGCGTCTGCGGGGGAAAGTACATCAAGACGCGCAAAGAACAAACGGTCTGTGTCCGCTGTATTTACCGGACACTTCCGGTAAAGGTACTCTAATCACCGTCATTGCATGCGACACTCTCAAGTACCACATATTTACGACCGTAAATATGTGGTACTTGCTAGAAACGAGTGGCAAGTTACAATTATGGTATGAATCTCATAGATAAAATTGCGTGGGTGTGTATCAAAAACCGAAAGGTTCTTTTTGTGCGTTCAAAGGGGAAAGATGCTTTTTATAATCCTGGAGGGAAGCGGGAAGGCGCGGAAAGCGATAGCGAAGCGCTGATACGCGAAATAAAAGAAGAAGTTTCGGTTGACCTTCTGCCCGCGACCATCAAATACCTTGAAACATTTATCGCGCAGGCTCACGGGAAACCCGCGGGGACACGGGTGGAAATAAAATGCTGGACCGCTGATTTTGTCGGCGACCTTCGGCCAAATTCTGAAATAGAAGAGCTTGCGTGGCTCACGAGTAATGATGCCGCGCGCACCAGTCCGACGGGACAGCTTACACTTGCGTGGCTTAAAAGGAAGAATCTAATTGATTAGCTCTGCCGAATTTCGCCCCCAAAAGCACAATACTCTTTTCTACTATACTCTGTAGTATAGTAGAAAACACAAACCGAAAAATTGCCCACTTCAAGGCAGTTTTTTGATACTTGGCACCCCTTTCTTTGACTTTTCATCAAAATGAATTAAGCTTTGCATAGAAAAATCAACCGAAGAAGGAAAACTGAAAAATGAAAATGCCCTTTTTGGAGACGGTACCCGCTTGGTGGAAGCTTGGTTGGAATCCGGATGTCCCTGCTCTGGAGGTTGGGGTAGCCAAAGCCTTTCTCGATGAACTTCCCCCCATTCCCTCGACTGCACCGATGGTACAACTCATGAATAGTCTCGTAACCCAAGGTTTGTACCGTTCGTTTTGCTGCGACCTATCGGCAGAATCGTTTGGATTTGATGAGTCCGTACAAAGGATGGAAACGGACGAGACCAGAGATAATTTCGTTCAATTCAGGATACCGCTCCCCAGAATCCGACACCTAACCGAAGAGTCATGCCCCAATTGCAACGGAACAGGAAGTTGGGGAATTGGAGGACGGTGTCCCTTCTGCCACGGTCTGCGATTTAGGTCGGGCTTTAAGTGGAATGCGGGATTTGCCACAACCAAAAGTCTGGCTTTGCTTTTCTATTTGCTTGAGACACTTCCACGTGGCGACATGCCGACAAGAGCACCCCAGTGGCTTTCACTTCGCCTTTGCGCTGATGGTGAAATAAATGGAAGTTCAATTGGCGGCGAATTGAGCAGAGACGGTCTTAGGCTTTTTGACTGCGCGGTGCATGGCGAGTCCAGGATTGCTGGTGCAATGAAGGATAGTATTACCACAGCGATGAGGGGTGCATGGCGGCATATAATGGGGGGCGGCGCATACTGCGAGCCTGTTTTAGGCGTAAACGTGAGCGACACCTGCAACCTTTGTCTCACTTGTTCACCGGGGGACGCGGCGGTCTATACCCAAAATAGCCAAACCGTTCCGAATCATGGGTGCAAGATCGGATCGCACGGAATGCAGAATCCCGCACAAGCACTTGTCTGCCTCGCGGGACTTGGGGCCTTTTCCGAGGAGCTCCAGGATTTGTATTGGAGTAGACAGGGGGCAAACCGGTAACACTTTCCGGGTTCCTTTATCAAGTATGACTGCCGACGGCTTGTGCTGTCGGCAATTCTTTTTGGCTACGTTGCGCTTTTTGCCATTCTGTCGTACTATGTAGCGGTGATTTTATGGCCGAGAGGCCTCATTTTTATTGTCGAAATATGGTCCCGTTAGAAGTCACGGACACGGGTTCAGAAAGTAATAGTATTAAGGAAATTATTCAGTGATCTAAAAGTGGTAAATGCGGACTACATAGTTTGTCCGTGTCCTACTTCTAACGGGATGGAAATTCGTAACATCGCAATCATCGCCCACGTTGACCACGGCAAGACCACCCTTACCGATGCGATTTTGAAGCAGTCGGGAGTGAGCAAAGAGGGAGCTTCCATGGACTCAAATGCGCTCGAACAGGAGCGCGGTATTACGATTTACGCCAAGAATACGTCCATTCCCTACAAGGGCGGGAAGATAAACATCGTGGACACTCCCGGACACGCCGACTTCGGCTCCGAGGTAGAGCGCGTACTTCGTTCCATTGATTGCGTTTTGCTTGTAGTGGACGCGCAGGAAGGGCCCATGCCCCAGACTCGCTTCGTGCTGAAGAAGTCACTGGAGCTTGGCCTCAAGCCGATCGTCATCATCAATAAGATAGACAAACCCGCCGCCGATCCCGATCGTACCCACGAACAGGTGCTAGAACTGTTCTTTGAGCTTGGCGCGAATGAGGCGCAAGCGAACTTTCCGGTTGTCTACGCCATCGGAAGGCAGGGTATCGCGAAGAAAAACCTCACCGACGAGTCTACCAACCTCATCCCGCTTTTGGAAACCATTGTGGAACATGTCCCCAGCGTGGACACTCCCGAACTTATCGCGAAGCCACTTCGTCTTCAGCCGTTTAATCTTGCGTACGACAACTTTCTCGGACGTATGGCGGTAGCGCGTGTCTATGAGGGTGTGGCGAAACCGGGGATGGAGGTATTCATACAGCACCCCCTCTCAATCTCCCCCTCTAAAGAGGGGGAGAGGAAAGTCGTTCGCAAAGGCAAGATCTTGAAACTCTTTACCTGGAAAGGGATGGAGAAAGTTGAAACAAATGAAGTACAGGCGGGAGATATTACCCTTATCGCGGGACTCACCGATATTGAAATCGGGGAAACCGTTTCCGCCGAAGAGAACGCCGTGGCGCTTCCGCTTATCGCGATTGATGAGCCAACGATTGAACTTCAGTTTCTGATCAACACCTCGCCGTTTGGCGGGCAGGACGGTAAGTACGTTACCTCACGTCAAATCCGCGAATATCTTGAGCGCGAGCTTGAAGTGAACGTAGGACTTAAGGTGGATTTTTCTTCCAACGAATACTTTAAGGTGCTCGGACGTGGTGAACTTCACGTCGCTATTCTCCTTGAAAATATGCGTCGAGCAGGCTACGAAGTGCAGGTGTCACAACCACAGGTTATTATCCGCACCGAAAACGGTGTGAAGCAGGAGCCATTTGAGGAGGTTATTGTAGATACGCCGTCGGAGTACCAAGGTGTGGTGATTGAAAAGCTTGGTCGCCGCGCATTTCAGATGCAGGATATGACCGAGCGGGACGGCATCGTGCGCATTACGTTCGGAGGTCCGACTCGGGGCCTTCTCGGTTATCGCAATCAGTTCGTCATTGATACGCGGGGCGAGGGAATTATGTCGTCACGCGTTGTGGGCTTCAAGCCCTACGCGGGAGAGATTCAGAAGCGCGCCGTTGGTTCTATGATTTCGATGGCGACGGGGAAGGCACTTGGCTACGCGCTCTGGGGTTTTCAGGAACGCGGGGTGCTTTACATTGGTCCCGGAACGCCGGTCTATGAAGGCATGGTTATCGGCAACACCTCAAAAGGTGAGCAGATGGAGGTGAACCCGACCAAGGGAAAGCAACTCACCAACGTGCGCGCTTCGGGAACGGATGAGGCGATTGACCTCGTGCCTCCGTATGAAATTACGATTGAGCGCGGACTTGAGGTGATGGCAGAAGATGAGTACCTTGAAATTACGCCAAAGAATGTGCGCCTGCGAAAACAATTTCTCACCGATATTGACCGAGCGAGAGCGAAGAGGAAAGACGGAGTGAAGTAATTGTCGAGTTAGTAGCTAGTAGTCCTTCGATGGACAGAGGATGGTGAGCCTGTCGAACCGTAGTAGTAAGTAGGGAAAAAGGGGGACAAAAAATCGCCGACCCTACGTTTCTTTCACGGTGTCTCTCACTCCCGAGTCAGCAATAACAAGCGACCGCTTGTTATTGCTGAATCGGAGCAGGGAAGAGGCCTAGGCTAGTGAGGTTAGTGAGCCACCTCGATTTTGGCGCTCTCGCCAATTTCGTTGATGCGGGTGAGTCCCCAGACGGCGAAGATGAGGAGTAGCATACCGATAATCTGCAGGGGTTCCAGAAAAAAGCCAAGTGCGGCGGCATTCACGATGACCGCGAGAAAAGGAAAGCCAAGCTCGGCGAGGGTGGCGATGGACGCTTTGGTATTGGTCAGACCTCGGTAATAAAGGAAGAGGGAAATAAATCCGGAGGTAAGAGCGATTATGATAATAAAAAGAATGTCCTTACCGGTGAGTGCGCCAATCGTTTGAAGAGCATCACCTCGGAAATTAAGCGCCAGGAGAAAAAGAAACGCGATAAGAAAACGAAGCGCGGTTACCGTTTTGAAGCTCACCGAGGTGCCGAGGACATAGCGACCAAGCACCGTCCCAATAGCCCAGAGTGCTGCAGCGCCAAGTGCTAAAGCCACACCAATCGTATTGGGGTTCCATGCTTCGCCAACGTATAGCTCGGGTTTAAATCCAGGGAAGGAAATAATATACGCGCCAAAAAGCGCGAGTATTGTCCAGAGCCAGAACCGCTTGTCCAGCTTTTCGTTAAGAAAGGTCGTTGCCAGTGTGATAACAATCAGAGGCTGGAGTTTTTGTAAGACAATTGCAACCGAGGGATTTACATACGCAAACGCTTCGGTGAACATAATGGAGGCAAGCGCGGAAGCGCCGACACCGATGACCAAAATGGCGAGCCATTGCCGGAGGCTTAAGGCTTTGATTTCCTTCCAGCCGGAAAAGATAAAGGGAAGTATTAGCAAAATATTTACCGCATGCTCGGCAAGCACGATAAAACTCGCACTAAGTGTCTGCGTCAGGTGGTAGCGAAATGGCGCGTCGGTCGCCCACAGCATCGCCGCGATAAAAATAAGAAGGGGACCCCATGTCATCATCTTCTTCTCTGTAGCCTGCATCGCGCCATCATAACATACACGTTTTTTGTTGACACGTTACCCATCTGGGGATAGGGTTACCTCGGCCTTGTTCTATGTAAAACTCGGCTTTCACTACAGCACAACCTGAACCCCAGGATGAAAAAATGGAAACAATGACTGCACCCGCCTCCGCGCAAGATGGCGTAAACCTTGATGCCGGTGACAGCTTTAGTCGTTACGCTGCACGAGTCTGTCAAGCCAGCTACAAAAACTCACGATACATTGAGGTCACTGACCGCTCCCAAGGACTTTTTCGAGGTCCACGAACCTGTCGGCATCGACACCTCGCGCTTGACTGCGAGTTTAGCCTTGAGTCCGACGGCAACGGCACGAAGCCTATCATTACTACCGCGGCATTTGCCCATGCGGATTCCGGCGCCGACCTCTTCGCCATGACCGGAATGGACAGTATTCGCTATGGCGGGAAACCCCTCGTGCTCGTTAATCAGCTTGATGTTTCGTCGCTCGGAAAGCCTGGGGACGAGTCATTCGTGCTTTTCTGCACAATGATGAGCGGACTCGGCGTGGTAGCGCAAAATCAGCACGTGGTGCTTCTCAAAGGCGAAACGGCGGAGATGAGCGTCTGCGTCGCCTCCGAAAATCCCGATGCACCCACCAAATACAACTGGTGTGGAACGATGTATTCCGTGTTCCACGAGAACGCACTTATCACCGGCGACAAGGCATCTCCGGGGCAGGTGGTTATCGCACTTTGGGACGGAGGACTGCGGGCCAACGGCGGAAGTTCAGCCCGCAAAGCCTTCTCCATGCGATATGGACGGGAGTGGTGGAGCACCGCCGAAAAGCAAGACCTTCGTGCCGCGGCGGTACCTTCCGCGCTCTACGAAAACTTCCTGGCGAATCTGAACGGGTGGGACGACCTCAAGGACGGTGTTCCGCAGCCCAAGATAAAGATTCACGGCATCGCGCACATCACGGGCGGAGGCATTCCCTCCAAATTTTTTGGGGACTTCCTCAAGCCCCGCGGACTTTCGGCGGAGCTCCCCAATCTGTTTACTCCGCCGCGAATCATGGAGCGGTTTGCCGAGTGGTGCGAGATTTCGGGGAAAGAGCCCTACGAAATCTGGCACGGTGGACAGGGAGCACTCGTTGTCGTGGAGGAAGCGGACGCGGTCTCGGTTCTTGCCCAAGCGGCACACTTCGGCATCTCTGCGCAAAAGGCAGGGGAGATTACCATGTCGGAAGTGCCTACCTTGAAGATCACCTCAAAGTTTCCGGGTGGAGGTGAGCTTACCTGGCCGTAGAGGCGAGGGGACACCCAACTCCCGACAGAGGTCGCGCGTGCGCGACCTCTTTTTCATACAACAAAAGAGTGAAAATCTTGTTATACTATGCGCGTATGAAGACAATTTTGGTAACCGGAGGCGCTGGGTTTATCGGCACAAATCTCATAGAACAGTTGGTCAAAGACCCTGGTCTGCGGGTGTTTTCGCTGGACAATTATTCCACGGGGAAACGGGAAAATCATGTTGTAGGAGCGACCTATATCGAGGGAGACACCACCGACATCGGGAAGCTTGTCACGATACGGCCCGACCTCATTTACCACCTTGGTGAGTACGCTCGCGTGGAGAAAAGTTTTGAGGATATGGAGGCGATTTGGCATTCCAACAAAGAAGGGACATTTGCGGTGCTTGAATTTGCGCGAAAAAATAAAGCAAAACTTCTGTATGCGGGCTCTAGTACGAAGTTTGGTGATGGCGGACTCGGTAGAAACCAAAGTCCGTACGCGTGGAGCAAGGCTTCCAATACCGAACTCGTGCAGAACTATGGTGCGTGGTATGGGCTACAGTACGCCATTACCTATTTTTACAATGTGTACGGTCCGCGCGAGCTGTCGGGCGCGTTCGGCACCGTGATTGAGATTTTCCGGCAGGCTCGCCTCAAAGATGAACCGCTTAAGGTGGTGTCGCCCGGGACGCAAACGCGCATTTTTACTCATGTTGATGATATCGTGCAAGGACTTCTGCTCGTGGGAGAAAAAGGAGAGGGCGACGGGTACGGTCTCGGTGCGCGCGAGGAGTATTCAATTTTAGATATTGCAAAGATGTTTGGCGGAGAGATAGAAATGCTTCCCGAGCGAGCCGGAAATAGGAAAACGTCCGCAATAGACCTCTCCCGCTCGGAAGGAGAACTCGGCTGGAAAGCCGAAAAAAGTATTAAAACCTATATCGCAGGCTTCGTAACTTTGCCTCGCTAGCTCTTACTATGTGCATAACTAAGTGGTAGAAGAGGAGTATACTACAGGAACTAGCCACTAACTTTTTTATATGCGAAAAACACTCATTGTTCTTATTGTACTCACCGTTGTGGTGATTTTCTACGGCAAATTTTTTGTACCCGCTCCGTCACCCGCAGAGCAGGCGAAGGTGCAGACAGATACCGCGACGACGGATTCCGCCACTGTGGTGGAGTAGTCCGCGAGGCTCCCGCGCGGGCGCGATAGGATTTTTCTACTTACTCAAGCGAGACAAGCGTGCGTACTTTTTGGATGTCCTCTCCAATTTGTTCTTTAAGCGCGTCTTCACCTTTGAAGTTGCGATACGGCCTAAGGTAGACGGCGAGTGAAAGTGCAAGCACCTTTCCGTACAGGTTACCGGAGAAATCAAGAAGGTGCGCTTCAATCTTCGGAAGTCCATCGGCTTCCTGTGGTCCGACGACAATACCGGCTCGGTAGGGAACGTTCTCGGGAAGAAGAAAAGCGGTACCCGCGTACACACCCGGGGGGACCGAAAGACCCGACTTTTTGTATTCGGTTTTTTCAATATTTGCGGTAGGGAAGCCAAGAATTCTCCCGAATTGGGTTCCTTTCACTACCTTTCCCCGCAGGATAAACAACGGCTCACTCACCTAAAAAGCCTAGCACATCATCGGCAAGCCGTATAGAATAAGTGGGATGACTCACTTTATCCTTACCGTAGTGTTTTCAGTCCTACTCATACCGGGGCTTGTGTTGGCGTTTATCCCAATGATGCCCGCTTTTTCGTATATGCTCTTCGTCGCCACCATCTTTGGCTTTTTTGATGGGTTTACGCATCTTACTCTTGAGGAGCTCGCTATTCTGGGAGGTATCTTTTTACTCTCGGTCGTATCCGATTGGAGTTCGGGACTTATCGGGGCTAAGTTTGGAGGTGGAAGCTTCAAAGGTCTTGTTGGAGGGCTCATCGGAAGCGTGCTCGGGTTCTTGCTTCTTCCTCCCATCGGCGGGTTTATTGGCGTCTTTCTTGGGGTACTCGTTGCGGAGACACTCCTTCGCCACACACAAAAACAAGCACTTCGCGCTGCGCAAGGGGCACTCGTTGGTTCACTCGCCGGTGTAGCGATAAACGCCTCGCTCGCGGTTTCCTTTGTTGTGCTTTTCCTGCTCTACGCGCCTAATTAGGAAGTCGGTCTTCTCGTTTACGCGGAACGCCGTCACTTATTGGTGCTTTTCTTATGTCGTCAATGATCTTGTCCTCGTCATCGGTAATGGTGTAGAGGTCAAGGTCGCGCGCATTTATCGTTTTGTGTATGCTGAGCAGGTGTTCCCTAATAAACTCATCAAGTGGTTTCCAAAAATCAGAGCCAACAAGAAAAATGGGAATACGCTTAATTTTGTGCGTCTGGACGAGCGTAATAATTTCAAAAAACTCGTCAAGTGTACCGAATCCTCCCGGGAAAAAGATGTACGCCTCCGCGGCGTAGGAAAGCGCGGTCCTGCGGGCAAAAAAGTAAGAAAAATCAAGCGACGCTGTCGTATATGGGTTTTCCATCTGCTCTTTGGGAAGCTTGATATTAAGTCCAAGAGATTCCCCACCGGCCTCAAACGCTCCTTTATTTGCCGCCTCCATAATTCCCGCGCTTCCACCGGTGACGACGGCATACTTCAATTCCCTCGCGATACGCCCGGCGAGATGCTCCGCTTTTTTGGAATGCGGATTCTCAAGCGTAAAACGCGCAGAACCGAAAAAACTTACCGACTTTGGGTAGTTCGTGACGAACACAAAGCCATCGCCGAATTCTTTTCCAATGCGTTTAACGCGTTCCTCAATTTCGTGACAAAATTCCCCTCGGGAAATCGGACACGTAAAGCCAAATCCATTTTCTTCCGATTTTTTTGATGTCATACCCAGTAGTGTAGCCTGTGTTACGGCACTTGGCAATTTTTGCAGAACGTGTACCCTAGGCTGATGTTTCGCATTGAGCAGAAGATGGAAAAAGGACTCGGGCGGGCAGGTGTCCTTGAAACCACGCACGGCACGGTTCAGACTCCGGCGTTTGTCGCGGTGGGTACGAAGGCAACCGTGAAGGCACTTACTCCCGCGCAGGTTAGGGAAACCGGAGCGCAGGTGGTGCTTGCGAACACATACCATCTCTATCTGGAGCCGGGTGAAAAGATAGTGGCCGAGGGAGGGGGACTCGGAACATTTATGGGGTGGGACGGACCCACGATGACCGACTCGGGAGGTTTTCAGGTTTTTTCACTTGGTGGAAAAGGCACGTCAAAGATTACACCACAAAAACAACATTTTGGCATTCTGCACCCGCCCGAACGTGCCGATTCGGTACGGGCGGGGAATGTCAGAATGTCACCGGAGGGGAAGAACGAGGCGCCACTCGTAAAAATTGATGAGGATGGGGTAACTTTCAAATCATATAAAGACGGAAGCACACATCGTTTTACGCCGGAGCGTTCCATTGAGATACAACATACAATCGGCGCAGACATCATTTTTGCGTTTGACGAGTGCACCTCGCCGACGGCTTCTTATGCGTACCAGAAAGAGGCGATGGAACGCACGCACCGCTGGGCCGCGCGGAGCCTAAGCAGGCACCGCGAACTCAAAATGGAAAATGAAAAATTAAAAAATGAGGACAAAGCCCTATCGGCTAATTCGCACCCCGCCCGAACGTACCAGAGTCCGCTCGGTACGGGCGGGGAATTAGCCTATAGGAAGGGTCAAATGCTATTTGGGATTGTGCAGGGGGGAAGATTTGAAGATTTGCGGAAAGAAAGCGCACGAACTATCGGGCGGATGGGGCTTGCCCCGAGTGAGCGAAGCGATTTTTCGGAGCTTGCCCCGTGGCCGCCAGGCTTTACGGGGTTTGACGGCTTCGGCATCGGTGGCTCATTTGATAAAGAAGATATGGGGAACGCGGTGCGTTGGGTGAATGAACTCTTGCCCGAAGAGAAACCGCGGCATCTTCTCGGTATTGGCGATCCGCTGGACCTTTTTGACGCCGTGGAGAACGGATGCGACCTCTTTGACTGTGTCGCTCCCACAAGGCAAGCGCGCACCGGTTCACTCTACACGAAAAATGGACGGTTCAACATAGAAAACGCGCAGTACAAAAATGATTTTTCCCCCGTAGAAGACGGATGCGAATGCTACACCTGTTTACCCCAACCTCGTGGTGGGGCAGGCTTCACGAGGGCGTATCTTGCGCACCTCTTTCGGTCAGATGAAATTCTCGCGAATACGCTTGCGAGTATTCACAACGTGCACTTCATAGTGCAATTGGTAAAGAACATGCGGCAAGCCATTTTGGATGGACAGTTTCTTGAATTAAAAAACTCGTTTAGAAGACACTATCTTTGAGAAGTCCGACACCTCCCTTCTGAAGTGGTTTTACGCTATCTATCCCTTTTCCATCTCCAAGAATGTCGTATCGGCTAAGGAGCTTCAAAGACAGCTTTCCGCTACTGCACTGAGCTTCCCCGATGTTTGAAGCGATACTGGGGAGGATATAGCTTTGCCGAGGAGAGAATGGAAGTCATTTTATGTAAGAAAAATTGGAAATGAAAAACATAATCGCACCACCGAATACCGCCCAAATTATCCTTGTCTTCAGTGCTATGGGTTCGGCTTTAGAAAGCAGTTCGTTTATGGGGCCGGTATAGCCCATAAAATCTTTTCCTTTTGTTGTGAGATAGACAAGTGGATTGTGGAATGGGTCATCGGCACTATTCTCCTCATTTATAAATCTGTAAGGTTCATCAATGCATGTCTGTATAACTTCCTTTGCCTTTGTAATTTTTTCACCTGTATCTTTTCCCGCCAGAGTAACTTGAGAAGTAAACCAGCTTTGCCACGGCCAACGAGTGTAGGAGATTGCTAGAGCTTTTCTGGAGGCGCGGGATTGCCGGTTGTTATTCACCACTATTTCTCGCATCGCCTCCTGTTCAATCATTGCGCCGAAGTAGGGAGCTTTACCCCACTGGGCATCAAGGTCTCTGCTCACCTTCATTCTAATAAGCTGATTATTCCAAGTGGCTCCGTGCTTATACAATAAGCGCACCATGCGCCACATTCGCAGTATTTCTCTCATGCGCTGTATGGTATCACGAAAAATCATGGTTTTTCCACGTTACTTGTCCACGCGTATCCCTTCAGAACATGAGGACCCTTGACGATTTTTGAGAGTTCTACTACCATAGAGGAATGTCACAAACGGTATTTGCAGTCGCCCTGAAGATTAGCCCTCACTCTTGAGGTCTCTTTTGTGCAATCTGCGATAACTTTTTCCTCCCCCGCGAGATTTTAGAAAAGAGCCCTCAAGAATGAGCGGCTCTTTTGTTCTTACCCTACACCTTTATTTGGTGTGGGGAGGAAGGACAAACGTTGAACCTTTAACAATAGTGGAGGAAGAGTGTATTGGAGTCATTTTTTCAGTTGGGGTGGGCAGTATCTTCCGTTTGTGTATTTTTCAGGGACGATGCAAGGCGATGGGCCCCTGTGCAGACTAACGGAGGCAGTGGAACAACCTACACATCTTGACGAAGAGACAAGTGAGATGTTGCTCCGAATGCATTTTGAATGGGAACGAAGCCACCGAGGTGGCGAATAGTAAGGTAGGTCAAAGGCCGCCCGTGGCATTCCCGGGCGGCTCTTTCTTTTCCACCCGAACTGGGGTAGGCTACTTTTCAGACAGAAAACTATGAAGACTAAAACTATATTGCTCGTTCCTCCCCGCGCCGCGATACGGCATCCCGAAAGCGAAGTCATTCTCAAGGCAGTTCGCCATAACCTCGGGCTGAAGGAGGTTATTCAATTGACCAAGGGGACATTTTTTCAAATGGAGATTGAGGGTAGCGAAGAAGAAGCCAGGCAGATCGCCACTCGTGCGACTCAACAGCTACTGCATAATCCAATCACCCAAGATTTTAGCGTTCACTTTCCAGAGGGGGCGCAAGGTGAACTGGCGCATCTGCGAAGGGTTCTGGCTCAAATAAAGTCCGAAGCTACACCTCAAGCATTTGAATCCCCCGCAACTTCATTCGGCGGTAAATTGAGCAGAATCTGTGAGCTCATTTCGCAGGCTGGATTGTGAAATAGGTTGTGAATGGTAATGTTGAGCGGAGGGCCTTCCTCCGCTTTTTGTTTTCCCTATAAATGCGATATAGTTTGACAGCTGTGGAAAAATTTAAGCTCAAAACTGAATACCCCAGTAGTAAAACCTCGCAGACTCGGTTTACTACGGGGCAGGCAAACCTTAGTTATGTCCACTTTCAAATTAAAAACTGAATACAAACCTGCAGGTGACCCCGTAAAGCCGAAGACGGCCACGGGGCAAGCCAGCCTCACCTCATGAATCACTTTAATAAGCCGCATAAATCCCCCGACTCTGTCGGGGGATGGAGCGGCCGCCCGAAGGGTTCACGGAGTGAAGAAGGAGAGCAGGGAAGCCACCGACTCTGTCGGTGGAGCTTCACGCTAAAAACTGAATACAAACCTGCAGGTGACCCCGTAAAGCCGAAGAC